>Ga0210378_10001916_pt1 | contig 10759 bp, 10 predicted proteins | sample PLM1_60_b1redo_FD_155465 | JGI IMG/M metagenome (GOLD analysis project Ga0210378, IMG submission 155465) | Groundwater sediment microbial communities from an aquifer in East River, Colorado, USA - PLM1_60_b1 redo | ecosystem: Environmental > Terrestrial > Soil > Riparian zone | place: USA: East... | reverse complement strand
CCTCAACGTGATCGGCGAAGCGGCACGGCTGGTGGTCGAGCGTCGCGCCGAGCTGCCGGCGTAGGCGGGACATTTCCGCCCGCACCGTAACTGCGCGCCCCCGGTCGCCGAAGAGGTCGTGCGCCAACTCCGAGGCGGTGCGGCCAGGTCGGCATGTGGCGAGTACGAGCAGGATTTCGGCGTGGCGTGGACTGAGGTTCTGTTCCCATGATCCGCTCGCCCCGCGGACGACAACGCACGGTTGGCGGCTTCGACGCAGGTCGAGCCGGACCTCTGTTGCTCTCGCGCCGTCTGGATCGGCTGCCTCGGCCCGGTCAAGCCGGATTAGCCAGCCGCCCGGCAGCGGCTCGAGCGCACATGCTCCGTAGGGCGGCAGCCACGCGCGCGTCGAGGTGATGCGCCGGGGTAGCGGATCCGATCTACCGGCGCGATGCCCGTGGCTCCCGCTACCCATCCGTGCCTGTCCACCGCCAGGCGTCCGGGACGCAGTGGAGCCTGCCGTCACGGAGTCATCGTTCCCTAAGCTACCGAGCATGGCTACCTGGGACGATGTGCGCCGGACCGCGATGGCGCTACCGGAGACGACGGAGAACGCCGCCGGGGACGGTCTGCTCGGATGGCGGGTCAGAGACAAGTCGTTCGCGTGGGAAAGGCCGCTGCGGCGAGCCGACTTCGAAGCGCTCGGTGACGCCGCTCCGGAAGGGCCGATCCTGGCCGCGCGGGTACCCGACCTTGGCGCCAAGGAGGCCCTGCTGGCCGAGGACGCGAACGTGTACTTCACGACGCCGCACTTCAACGGGTATCCAGCGATCCTGGTGCGCCTGGATCGGATCGCCGCGCCTGAGCTCGAGGAGTTGCTGGTCGAGGCGTGGCTCTGCCGCGCGCCGAAGCGCCTTGCCGCGGCGTACCTCAAGTCCTCGTAGCTATTGCCCCGGCGCCGTGGAGACAACTCGGGCGGCTGCGCGCCTGGTATCCAGGCGGCGACCGCCTTGTGCGCCCGGCCAAGGGAAACCACCGCGGCCGTCGCCATACCTAGAAGAGCTGGGTGACCTTCAGCGCGCCTGGGCCGATGATCACCACGAACAACGCAGGGAAGATCAGGAACAGCATTGGGAAGAGGATCTTGACGGGCACCTTCTGGGCCGCCCCCTCCGCGTTCTGCCGCCGCCGCAGCCGCATCTCCTTGGACTGCACGCGCAGCACGGCCCCGATCGGGATACCCAGCTCGGTCGCCTGCACCACGGCCATCGCGAAGCTGCGCAGCTCCGGGGCGGTGGTGCGGGCGGCCATCGCGCGGAGCGCCTCGGCGCGCGGGTTGCCGATCCGGATCTCCTGCAGGACGCGAGCGATCTCGCCGACCATCGGACCCTTGCCGTTGCGCGCGACCTGCCCGAGCGCGGCGTCGAACCCGAGCCCGGCCTCGACGCTGACCGTGAGCATGTCAAGGATGTCGGCGAGGGTACGCCGGATCTCCCGCTGGCGGCGGCCGCCGAGGTTGTGTAGGAGCAGGTCCGGCAGGAACGCGCCGAGCGCGGCGCCGACCAGGCCCCCGAGCAGCAGCCCCGACGTCCCGCCGAGAACCACGCCGCCGAAGAGCAGCCCGAACAGCCCCAGCGCCACGAGGCCGATGCCCTTCGCCTGGAGGATCCGCTCCACCGGCCAGGCCGGCGGGTTGCCGGCGTGGTCCAGTGAGCGCTGCATTCGGGCAGCGACACCGGCCGGGGTGAGCGCCCGGCCGAGCGAGCCGGCGCGGCGGCTGAGCGGAGCGAGGATCCGGTCGCTGAACGATTCGTCCACCTCGGGCGCGCGGCCCGGTCGGTAGACCTGATCGATCGTGGCGAGGGTCTTCGCCACGCCGGCACGGCCGGTGCTCGACGCGAGCACCGCCGGCAGGCCCACCAGCACGGCGGCCGCCGAGGCCCCCAATCCGACTAGGAGCAGTCCCGCACCCATCATCACACCTCCACCTTGACCATCCGGCTCATACAGAACGCTCCGAGGCACACGCTGACGACCGCGAACGCGAGCATCGCCATCCCCATCGGTTCGGTGTAGAGCGGCCGCATGTATTCGCCGCGGGAGACGAACATGAAGCCGCCGACGCCGATCGGCATCAGGATCAGTACCCAGGCCGAGAGCCGGCCCTCGGCCGACAGAGCCCGCACGTGCCGGTGCAACTGGGACCGCTCGCGCATGGTCTCCACGGCGGTCTGCAGCACCTCGGCGAGGTTTCCGCCAACCTCACGCTGGATCCGGATCGCCATCGACGCCCAGGACAGGTCGACGCTGGAGGTGCGCTCCGCGGCCTTGTCCAACGCGTCGGCGATGTCGACGCCGAGCCGGGTCTCCGAGAGCGCCTTGCCGAACTCGGTGGCCACCGGCGCCTCGCCCTCGCGCGCCAGGGCGTCGAGCGCCTGCGGCAGCGAGAATCCGGACCGCAGCGAGCCGACCACGAGTTGGAGGGAGTCCGGGAGCTGGTCGGCGAACTTCGCAGCGCGCCGCTTGGTCCGCCACGAGCGGTAGAGCCTGGTCAGCAACCAGCCGAGCGGTACACCGACCGGGAAACCGAGCCACCACGGAAGGACGAGCGTGAGCATGATCGGGGCGGCCGCCGCGACCGCGACGCGGACCAGCATCCACTCGTGCGGGCGCAGGCTCATCCCGGCCCGTTCCAGCTGCGTCGCGACCTCACCGCCGTTGCCGCGAGCCCGGACCAGCCGCTCGGTGACCGAGAGTAGGGCCCGGACGCCCGGCGCCGACCCGGTCTGGAGCCGCGGCCCGTCGGGTTCGGCGTGCTGCCCTGGCCGGAAACGCTGGATCTCGGCCCCGAGGTCGGACGATCGGCGGCCCCGGTGCGACGCGGACGGGGTGGCGAGCGCCAAGCCTCCGATGAGCAGGAACGCGGCCGCCGCGGTGAGGCCGATTCCGACGCCTAGCGGCAAGCCGGTCGGCGCGGGCATGAGCGAGCGACGCGGGGCGCCTTGCGCAGCGCCGTCGGCAGCGAACTTCACCAGCTCGACCGCGGTGATCCGCTGGCCGGCGATCGTCACGTCCACGGTGAGCATCTCCGCGCGACCGGCGAGCGACGCCGGCACCCGGGCCGTCACCAGGACCGGGGCGGTGAACACCATCGCCGCCGAGCGGAGTGCAGTGGTCAGCGCGGCGGCGTCGGTCGCGATCGTCACCCCACCGCCGGTCCGCTCCGCGATCGGGCCCAGCACCGCGTCGGGCGCCTCGGCACCGAACACGACCACGTCCAGCATGGCCCCGCCGCGCGAAAGGGGCCGGCCGAGTTGCCTCGGAGTCGTTGTGGAACTGGTGTCCGCGCCGTCGGAGAGGAGCACGATGCGGCGTTCGGAGTAGCCACCTAGCAGGCCGCTCGCCATCACAAGGGCGTCGTAGGCGGCGGTTTCCCCGTCGGCGGTGAGGCGCCCGACGGCGTCGGCGTAGCTGGCACGGTCGGTGGTCGGCACCAGCAGGGTGCGCGGCTGGTCGGCGAAGGCCACCAGCCCGAGCTTCACGTCGGCCGGGAGGATGCGGACGTACTCGCGGGCCGCCGACTGGGCCGCCGCCAGCGGCGCACCTTTCATCGAGCCGCTGGTGTCGATGACGACCACGACGGCCCGGCTGCTCACGGTGCGCCGGGTGCTCGCCACCGGCTCCACCCGTACCGGCAGGCTGGTGCCGCCCGCTCGTACGCCGACGTTCGCCGCCGTCAGCGACGCACCGGTGGAGAGGTGGTCGGCGGAGAGCAGGAACGTGACCTCGCCGGCCACCGGCTGGACGGCGGTGACGCTGGTTCCCGGCTCGACCTCGGCCAGCGCTGCCGAGCCGGGAACCAGCACGACGCAGACGGCGGCCAGCACACCGAGGGCTCGGCAGGCGCGCGCGACACCCCGGGTCACCACCGTTGCTCCGGCTGCCCGAAGATCTCGGCGGGCACGGTGATGCCGTTCGCCTCGAACCGGTCCAGGAAGCGCGGTCGCAGGCCGGTCGGGATGAGGGTGCCGAGGTACCGGCCGTTCTCGTCGACCCCGGCCTTGTAGTTGAAGACGAAGACGTCCTGCAGCGTGATGATCTCACCCTCCATGCCGACGACCTCGGTGATGTGGGTGATCCGCCGGCTACCGTCCTTGAGCCGCGAGACCTGGATGATCAGGTCCACGGCGGCGGCGGCCTGCTCGCGGATGGCGCGGATCGGCAGGTCCATGCCGGCCATCAGCACCATGGTCTCCAGCCGGGCCATGGTGTCGCGCGGCGTGTTCGCGTGGATCGTGGTGAGCGATCCGTCGTGGCCGGTGTTCATCGCCTGCAACATGTCCAGCGCGGCACCGTCGCGGACCTCGCCGACGACGATCCGGTCGGGCCGCATCCGCAGCGAGTTGCGGACCAGGTCGCGGATGCTGACGTCGCCGCGCCCCTCGATGTTCGCCGGGCGTGACTCCAGCCGCACCACGTGCTCCTGCCGGAGCTGGATCTCGGCCGCGTCCTCGATCGTGACGATCCGCTCGTCGTCCGGGATGAAGCTGGAGAGCACGTTGAGCGTGGTCGTCTTGCCCGAGCCCGTACCGCCGCTGACCAGGATGTTCAGCCGGCCACGGACGCACGCGTCGAGGAGCGTCGCGGTGGCCGGCGTCATTGTGCCGAACCCGATCAGGTCCGCAACGGTGTACGGGTCCGCGGAGAACTTCCGGATCGTCAGCGACGAGCCGTCGAGGGCGATCGGCGGCACCACGGCGTTGACCCGGCTGCCGTCGGGCAGGCGCGCGTCGACCATCGGGCTCGACTCGTCGATGTGCCGGCCCACACGGGTGACGATGCGGTCGATCACCCGGCGCAGGTGCGCGTCGTCGAAGAACTCGGCGTCGACGTGGTGGAGCCGGCCATCGCGCTCGACGAAGATCTTGTCCGGGCCGTTGACCATGATCTCGCTGATCGCCGGGTCCCGCAGGAACGGCTCAAGCGGCCCATGGCCGAGGATCTCGTCGGCGACTTCCAGCGACACCCTGGCCCGGTCCGCGGCGGTCAGTGGTGTGTCCTCGCTGAGCAGCACCTCCTGGATCGTGTCGCGGACCCGCTCCTCCAGATCGGCCTGCTCGCCGACCTGCTCGTACATCTGCGGGCCGAGCAGTTCGAGGAGCCGCTGGTGTACCCGGCGGCGGACCGGTGCCACCACGTCACGGGGGCGTGCAGCCGGTTCGCTGGATGTCCGGGCCGGTGCATGGACAGGGCGAGGCGCCGAGTCGGTCTGCACCGGTTGGGGCGCGGTCAGCTCGCGCTGGGCGAGGCGTGCGGAGAGGCTCATGACGTCACTTGCCGCGAGCGCGAACGGAACAACCGCCGCGCGCCCTTGCCGGATGCGGAGACCACTCCCGCCGAGTCGAGCTTCGCCGCGAGACCGTGGATGGCCGCGCTCACGGCGTGATCCGGCGCGCCGACCACGATCGGCACGCCGCGGTTGACCGCGATGGGAACGTCCCGGCTCGACGGCACGTGCGCGCCGATCCGGGTTCGGATCGCACCCTCGATGTCGCCCGGAGTGAGCCCAACCTTCGCATCGGACCGGTTCAGCACCACCAGCCGGCGGTCCTCGCGGTAGCCGAGCAGGTCGAACATGTCCAACACGACCCGCAGGTTCTTCAGCGTGGGGACGTCCGGAGTGGTGAGCAGCACGTGGTGGCTGGAGACGTCGAGGGCGGCCAGCACGTGGTCGGTGAAGTGCGGCGGGGTGTCCACCACCACCACGTCGTACGCCTGCCGGGCCAGCGCCAGCAGCCCGGTGACGAGGTCCCGCGTCACGCCTTCGGCCTCGACCGGGTTGGGCGGCGCGAGCAGTACGTCCACGCCCGCGGCGTACGGGGTGAGCAGGGAGCGGAAGCCCGTCTCGTCGAGCTCGTCAGCCATCGCGACCGCGTCGGCCACGCTCCGCCGGGGCACCAGCCTCAGCATGATCGCGACGTCACCGAAGGCCAGATCGAGATCGACGAGGCAGACCCGGCGCCGCCCGCCGGCGGCCAGCGCCACCGCAAGGTTGGTCGCGATGGTCGTCTTGCCGCAGCCACCCTTGCCCGCGAACACGGTGACCACCTCGCCGAGCTTGCGGGCGCCGCCGCCCGGTGCGCCCACGGCGCCGCCGAGGTCGTGTCGCAGCTGACGGGAGATCTCCAGCGAAGCGGCGCAGGCCGTGTGCACGCTCGCGGGGCCGTCACCCGACACGACCTCGCGGACGCCGGAGCGGATCGCCTCCGTCAAAATCGGCACCGTGACCACGTGCCGCATCAGCACGACGCCGAGCGCGGGCCGGACGACCCGCTGCTCCGCGGTGAACAGGAGTGCCTCGGAGAGCGCCACGTCCGACCCCACGACGACGAGCAGCTCGTGCTGATCGTCCGCGAGCACGGCGGCGGCCTCGTCCAGCGTGGCGACCCGCCGGCACTCGCCGGCGGGCACGCCCAGGTCGAGCGGGGAGGTTTCGCTCGCGTCACAAAGGATGGTCACGGTCAACTCCAGTTCAGGGGATGAGGGTGTAGTTGTCGACGCCCGGTCCAGGGCGGACCGGCGCGGAGTCGGTGAGCAGGGCGAGAGAGAGCGAGCCGGTCTTGCTGGCGTGCACCAGCCGTTCGGCCTCCTGCTGGGTGACGGCAACCGTGACCAGCATTCCGGTGCCAACGACAGCGGGCGTCTTCGCGCCGCCACCGCCGGTGGAGGTGGAGGTGGTGCCCTCGGTACCCGAGCCGACCGCGATCACCTCGACGCGGGGTAGCAGCAGCCGGGTGGCGTGGTTCGCCTCGTGCTTGCTCGCGATGCCGTCGCCGGACGGGATCCGCCCCTTGCCCTCCATCACCGTGAAGGTGTCGAAGACGGCGATCTTCACGCCGGGCCGGACGTACCCGGCGACCTGTTCCGCGGCGGTCAGCTCGACGCTGACCGCGATCTTGCCCTCGGGCACGACCAATCCGCCCGTGACGTCGGGGTTGCGACCGAACATGCCCCGCAGCACGAGCTGGCTGGGTTGGATGTCGGCGGTGAGGACCAGGCCGGTCAGGTCTGGGCCGAGTACCTCGATCGCGTCGTCGGGGACCGTCTCTGCTGGCATCCGTACCGCGTTGAGCTTGCCCTTCGCGCGCAGCGTTGCCACCGCGGTCCCCGCCGGAAAGCGCTCGGCCGCGACCAGCACCGTGACGGCCTGCTTGCCCGCGAGCGCGCGCTCGTCCGCGGCGCTGACGTACGCCAGCACCGCGAAGACGGCAACCCCGGCGCAGGCGACGGCGAGGACCAGGGCGAGGAAGCGACGGTTCATCATGTGTCCTTAGTTGTCTGGTCAGCAGTTGTCTGGTCAGCCGGCCAGCACGACGACGGAGCCGCCGCGTTCCTGCCCGCCGAGATCGGCGGTGCTTGGCAACAAGCTGCGGGTGAAGTAGCCGTAGAGACACTTCTCATCGCCCGAGCACCAGTGCCGGCCGGTCAGCGAGGAGCTCCGTCTCACGCCGGGCACGGCGTAGCCAGTGAGGACGAAGGACGCGACGCCAGCCAGGTGGTAGATGGTGTCGGTACCCGTGCCATGCACGCCGTCGTAGATCGGTACCGGCAGGACGTGCGGCGTGGCGGCAGCCGCGGCGAGCGCGGTCTTGCAGGCGTCCGACGCCGACGCGCCGGTGCCGCCGCCGTACCCACCGTCGGCGTCGATGTCGGTCGCGCAGGGGCCGTTGTTCTCGTCCAGCCAGCCGAACCCGCCCGGCGCGTTCCAACCGGAAGGTCCGGCCGGGCACGTCAGCGCGCCGCTGGTGGTGTGGAGGTAGATGATCTTTTCGGCGCTGGCCGGCGGGCTGCCCTGGGCAGGGTCCACTGCGAAGACGGTGCCGCCAGAGGTCATCTGGTTCCACTCGCAGACCGAGATGGTGACCGCCATGCCGCGGGCCCGGCTCGGTGGCCCCCACGCCGCGCGGGCGCAGGCGCCGACGTTGGTGCCTTCGTAGTCCGCGTGGCCGAGCAGGCTGGTGGAGAACGTCGACGGCAGGAGGGTCGAGCCGTCCGAGAGCCGCGTGCGGGTCCGGACCTCGACGTACTTCGTTCCGGCGGGTAGCTGCCCGACGCAGCCGGTGAGGCCAGCAGTGGGCGCGGGGCACGGCGCCAGCCCGGTGCCGGCGGCGCTGCCGCAGATGACGCTCACGGTGGAGGCGCCGTCCTTGGCGTTCTGGTTGGCGTACCGGTCGGCTAGGGTGGGGGCCGACGTGGCGCAGGTCGACGGGATGCGGGCGCACTCCTCCGCGATCGCGGTGGCGGCAGCGTCCGCGCCGTTTTGGAGTTCCTGGCGCTCGGCGTAGAGCCGCCCGACGTCCACGACCAGGGCGCCGCTGCCGAGCAGCACGCCACCGGTGAGGAAGATGGCGACGAGCGTCGCGATTCCCCCACAATCGCGGCGCAGCGCGGCGAGGAGCTGGTTCAGCCCAGGCATGGCATGACGCCCCGGCCGGTGAGTTGGTAGGAGCTGTCGAGGTCGCCACCGAAGAGCGCGGCGGCGTTCCCGAGCGGCGTGATGAACGTGAAGGTGTGCGAGGTCACGACGACGGCGTCGTCGTAGGCGCCGGACGTCGCCGGGCACGGGGTGACCGCCACCTGGACAGGAGCGAGCCCGCTGGCGGCGTCCTGCGCCCGTGCCGTCGGGTCTGCGTTGAGCACCGCGGCCCGGGCACCTTCCCGGGCCGCCTGGGTGAGCGTGATCTGGGCGTTGAGCATCCGGCCGAAGTCGACGACCGCGAACAGCACGAGCAGCAACAGTGGGAGCACGATTGCCATCTCGACTGCCGCGGCGCCCTGGTCGGCGCGATGCCAGCGCCCACTCCTACGCGCGCCGGGAACCATGTGGCGCGCGTCGGCGGCCAACGCCACAGGGAGCGGGTGCCCGCCCGTGGTCTGCTGACCGCCGTTGCCGCTGTCCATGGTTCCTCCTCGTCGGGATGGAGAGGCTCGCCGGTCGGCTTCCGCCGGCCCGCCGAGTTCGGTCGCCGTCAGGCGGCCGGGGAGATCTTGGTGACGATGTCGCTGAACTTGGTGTCCAGCGCGCCGCCGAGAGCGGTGACGGTGAGCACGATGACGGCGGCGATAAGGGCGACCATGAGGCCGTACTCGACGGCGGCCGCGCCGCGGTCCGAGTTGGCGCGCAGGGTGTGGAACTTCGCGATGAGACGGATCATGACTGTGGTTTCCTCTCGGAACAGATCCCGGACTGGGACTGGGACACGTCCACCGGGCTGGTCCCGGTGCTGACAGATCCCAAGGTCAGGCCGGCGGGCTGCAAGGAGAGTTGCGCTAAGTAGCGAGACGGTTGCAGGACTGGACGGGTTCCCAGCGCCGCCTGCGCGGCAGGTAAAAGGCCACCGCCACGGCCGCGGTGAGGGCGATGCCACCGGCCGCCCCGATGAGCGGCGAGCCGCCTCGCGGCGGGCCGTTCCCCCGGAGCGGGTCAGCGGCTGAGACCATCGAGGCCCAGCGCCTACTCACGGGGGTTCCATGGTCACCACGATCGATGATGTCCTCGACCGCATGCGCGCCATCCAAGCCTCGCTCGATCCGCTCGACGGCGTGGCCGTCTTCAACTGGGTCTACCAGCGCGTGACCGAGGCGGTCCGGGACCGTCTCCGCACCAGCTTCTTCGCCGACCCGGTCTTCGTCGAGCAGTTCGACGTGCGCTTCGCCAAGCGCTACTTCGCCGCGGTCGACGCCGACGCCGCGGGCCAGCGGCCCGACCCGGCCTGGCGCCCGCTCTTCGCCCGCCGCGCGGACCGGCACATCCACGCCGCGCAGTTCGCCATCGCCGGGCTGAACACACATATCAACCAGGACCTGTCGCTCGCGTTCGTGGACGCCTGCGTCGCCGCCGGCACCCACCCACGGGCCGGCCACATCGCCGACGATTACCAGCGGGTGAACGACGTCATCGCCGAGGTGGAGGCGGAGGTCCGGCGGGAGCTTCTGAACGACCTGGAGGAGGAGATCGGTGCGCCGTTCGAGCCGCTCCTGCACCTGATCAACACCTGGAGTATCGCGCAGGCCCGGGAGGCGGCGTGGGTGCGGATCCAGGTGCTCTGGGTGCTGCGGTCGGAGCCGTGGCTCTTCGCGCAGAGCGTCGACGCCACCGGCCGCGCGGTCGGCATGACGAGCCGGCACCTGCTCACCCCGCTCCTCCCTGCCGCGCGGCGGGCCGTTGCCTAGGTCGCGGGCCTAGCCCTCGGTGGCACAGCGCTCCTCGGGCCAGCTCGTCGACGCTCTCGCGGGTGAATGAGTAGAGCTTGCGGGGCCGGCCGCCGTCCTCGGCACACACGTTGACGGCTCGTGGGAAGCTCGGGCGGTGCCGGCCCCACGCCACCTGGAACGGATCGAGTGGAGGCCGCGCCGCGAGATCGACCGGGACGCCTGGCCGTACCGGATCCCCGCGGTGCGGCAGCTCATCGACGACGGCGGCCTGGACATTCCGCCGGGCGTCACGGTGCTAGTGGGCGAGAACGGCACCGGGAAGTCGACCCTGATCGAGGCGTTCGCGGCCGCGTACCCGCGGAGAGGCGCCGAAAGCAGCAGCGGAATCCCGGTCACCGGCCCGAGCGGCAGCGAGGAGGACTCCCCGCTGCACTGGCACCTACGCGCACGGACGCATCCACTCGCGGCCCCCGGCGGCTTCTTCCTCCGTGCCGAGGCCATGCACGGGTACCTGGCGCAGATCGACCGCTCACCAGCAGACGGCCGGGCCTGGGGCGGCGAGCAA
>Ga0210378_10001914_pt1 | contig 10768 bp, 6 predicted proteins | sample PLM1_60_b1redo_FD_155465 | JGI IMG/M metagenome (GOLD analysis project Ga0210378, IMG submission 155465) | Groundwater sediment microbial communities from an aquifer in East River, Colorado, USA - PLM1_60_b1 redo | ecosystem: Environmental > Terrestrial > Soil > Riparian zone | place: USA: East... | reverse complement strand
CGCATCGCGGCCAAGTACCAGCTTGGCATGTCGCCCTATTTCGGCGAGGCCGAGCATTCGATGTTCGACGTGCCCATCGCGCAGAAGCAGTCCGCGTTTCGCGCGTACGTCGACACCCTGACGCCTGGACCGCTCAACTTGGCCGTGATCCACGTCGCGCAGTCGACCCCGGAGATTCAAGCGCTCGTCGACATGAACAACGCGACGCAGAACAGCGCCACGGGCGATCCCCTGATGAGCCGGCATCGCCAGGCGGAGCTCGACATGCTGCTCCAGTTCGCGCGCGGACCGCAGTCGCGGAAGGTCGCGCTCATCAATTACGCCGGCGTGATCGCCCGGTTGGGCCGCGCCAGCATGAAGCGTCCGGCGACCCAATGACCCTCGTGAGAGTCGCTCCGACCCAGGAACCGCAGGTGGACCTGTCCCGTACCTACGATGCGGTGATCGTTGGCTCGGGCGCCGCTGGTGGGATGGCCGCGCACGTTCTGACATCGCAGGGGATGCAGGTGCTGATGCTCGAGGCCGGGAAGAAGATCGACATCAATCAAGAACTGCGGTCCATGGAGTGGCCCTACGACCATCCGCGCCGCGGCGACATGCCCCCGGGCAGTCACGCGATCCGACACAACGAGTACACCATCCGGCAGCCCCCCTACGCCAAGAAGACCGCCTTCAAGCACGTGTACTCGTACGTCGGTGGCTGGGGGGGATCGGATTACGTCAAGAACATCCTGGTGGACGAGAAGGACCATCCCTACACCGGGACCAAGTATGCCTGGGTGAGAGCTCGGCTGCTGGGCGGCAAGACGAACATCTGGGGCCGTCTCGCGCTGCGGCTCTCCGATTACGACTTCAAGGCCAAGACCCACGACGGTTACGGCGAGGATTGGCCGATCTCCTACGCCGACATCGCTCCCTACTACGACAAAGTCGATCTCTACCTGGGCATCTCGGGCTACAAAGAGAACCTGCCGCACCTGCCCGACAGCCTGTTCCAGCGGCACAACAAGCTCACGGCGTCCGAGGTGATGCTGCGCAAGAGTCTCAAGCAGATGGGACGGACGTTGACGCCCTATCGCGCCGGCGTCACCACCGACGGCGTGAAGAACAAGTATCGCAGCAAGTGTTTCGGCCGCGGTGCGTGCGGCCGGCGGCCGGGCGGCTGCGATATCCACGCCGCGTTCGATTCCCCCACGGGCCTCATCTATCCCGCGATGGACACCGGGAACCTGACGCTGCGGACCAACTCGATCGCGCATCAAGTGCTGGTGGATGCGAATACCGGCAAGGCGCGCGGCGTCTCGTTCGTCGATTCCCAGAATCACCGCACGTATGAAGCAAAAGCCAAGGTCGTCATTCTCGCGGCATCCACGCTCGAATCAGCACGACTCCTCCTCCTCTCCCAGCCACGGCAACACCCCAACGGGATCGGGAACTCGAGCGGCCACGTCGGCCACAACTTCTGCGAACACGTGATGGGGCCGGGCGCCACGGGCCTGGTCAAGGAGCTGGTCGGCAGGGCCCCGACGCTCGATGACGGCCGGCCGGGCGGGTTCTACGTGCCGCGCTTCCGCAACCTCCAGGACAAACAGCCGGGGTTCATCCGCGGGTACGGATTCGAAGGCGGCGGCGGCTTCTCGATCTTTCCCGACGGCGCGTGGGATGCGCCGGGGTTCGGGGGTCAATTCAAGAAGACGGTACGCGAGCACGCGGGGGCCTTCATTAGCATGGGCGGCTTTGGCGAGGTGCTCGCCCGCTACGAGAACTACATGGACATCGATCCCACCGAGAAGGACCGCTGGGGGATTCCGGTGCTGCGCTTCCATTATCAGTTCAGCGACAACGAGAAGAAGATGTGTGAGGACATGGCGACGACGGCCCGCGAGATGTTCGAGCAGGCCGGCGTCGAGGTCATCGGGGTGGACAAGGACATCCTCACCGAGGGGTGGTCCATCCACGAGCTGGGGACGGCGCGCATGGGGACCGATCCCAAGACCTCGGTGCTGAATCAGTTCCAACAGTCGCACGACGTGCGCAATCTGTTTGTGGTGGACGGCTCGAGTCACGTGAGCGCGTCGTGCCAGAATCCCACCTGGACGATCATGGCGTTGGCGTGGCGCTCGTGCGAGCACCTGGCCGACGAGTTCAAGCGGGGGAACCTATGACGATCTCACGGCGCGAGATGATGAAGCGGGCCGCGGCCGGGGCCGCGGCGATGGCGTTGCCGCTGGGGAAGCTGCCGCTCCAGGCGACGGGCACGCCGCGCTTCTTCACCGCCGCCGAGTTCGCGGTGGTGGATGAGCTGAGCGACATGATCATTCCGACGGACGCGCAGTCGGGCGGCGCGCGCGCCGCGGGCGTGGCCGCGTACATCGATGCCCGCCTCGCCGAATCGTTCGAGCCCGAGCCGCCGGCGCGCTGGCGCGCGGGGCTCAAGGCGGTCGAGGACCTGTCGCGCCAGCTCAACGGCAAGGGCTTCATGGCGTCCAGCGGCGAACAACGGCTGGCGGTGCTCACCCGCATGGCGGCAGAGTCCGAGTCGAAGACGCCCGCCCAGCAATTCTTCGGCGAGATCAAGGGCGCGACGGTCCGCGCGTACTACACGTCGAAGGTCGGGATCCACGACGACCAGCAATACAAGGGAAACGTGGTGCAACCAGGGGAGTTCGCGGGTTTCGATCCCGCGTAGCATATTCACGACGACCACAGGGGGAGACTGCGAATGAACGATCTTGGTGCGCAACGGGAACCCGTCACACGTCTGCGTGTCGTCTCGGCACGCACGGCTTGGCACAGCGTCGGACAGAGCCTGTTCGGTCCCGCAGAATGGCGCACGTTGGCCGCGGCCCTGGGACTGTCGCCGCGCGAGTGTGGCATCGTCCGCGCCGTGTTCGACGGCGCGTCGGAGAAGGACGCCGCACGCGACCTTGGCCTCTCACCGCACACCGTCCACACGTACGTGTGGCGCATCTACCGAAAGTTGCATGTGCAGAGTCGCGAGGAGTTGTTGGTCCGCGTGTTCGCGGAGTTCCGAGCGCTCCCGAAACGCACGCCGCGCGGCCGGAAGCCGTAGCGTCGCCGCCGCGTCAGCCGGTTGATGTCACCTGAACAGGTGACACGGAGTAGGGGTCTTGTCGCGCCGTATGGTGGGGCTAGTGTTTCACTTGGTCACTCGGCGGCAATGCCGTCCGTCAGCAGGTTCACGCGACGACCCGAAAGGGCGCCGGAGGGTTCCCATGCTAAACGTGTTACAGCGTAGCGGAGTCTTTCGTGCAGTGGGGCTGAGCGTGCTGTTCGTACTGGCCGGGTTTGGCACGGCCCGGGCGCAGGAGACGACAGTCTCCGGTAAAGTCACGGGATCGGCGGGCGAGCCGCTGTCCGGTGTGACCGTCCAGGTGCGCGGCACGGCAACCCGAACCACGACCGACGCGAACGGCAGATACGAGCTGGCGTCGCCGTCGGACGGCGTGTTGCTGTTCGGGCTCATCGGGTACAAGGGCGCCGCGCGAACGATCGCAGGGCGTCCCAGCATCGACGTCGCGCTGGAACCCGCCGTCGCGGTGTTGGACCCGGTGATCGTGACCGGTTACACCACGCAGCGTCGCGCCGACGTCACGGGCGCCGTGTCCAGCGTGAACACCGAGGCCGCGTCCCAGCAGACCTCGACCAGTGTGCTGCAGCGCCTGGATGGCCGCGTGCCCGGCGTCACCGTCGAAGCCGGTGGGTCTCCGGGTTCACGCACCACCGTGCGGATCCGCGGCGTCAGCGGATTCCAAAACAACGATCCGCTGTACATCGTGGACGGGACGCCCGTTCAGGACACGTACCTCAACTGGCTGAATCCGAACGAGATCGGATCCATCCAGGTCCTGAAGGATGCGTCGGCCGCGTCGATCTACGGCTCGCGCGCCAGCAACGGCGTCGTCATCATTGAGACGAAGAAAGGCCGATCGGGACAGCGCCAGGTGTCGCTGGACGTGAGAACGGGCGTGGCCACGCCGACCCACGGCTACGACGACATCCTCGAGCTGAATTCCCTCAATTACTTCCAGGTGATGAAGACCGGCTATCTGAACGCCGGGCTCAAGGTCCCGGGGAACGTCTACGGCAACGACTCGCTGGGAAACAACCCATCGGTGCCGGCATACATCTACCCGAACAACTGCGGGAATCCGCCTGGGAGCGCCCCGTGCACCGGCGTGGATGAGTCGCAGTATTCCTATCCGAACAACTTGATCATGCCCGGTAGCCCCGGCACGAACTGGTGGAAGGCGGTCTTCGGGTCCGGCCAGTTCCGCGACGCGAACCTCGCCCTCTCGGGTGGCGGCGACGATAACGCGTATCACGTGTCGTTCAACTATCTCGATCAGGAAGGGACCGCGGCCTTTACCCGGCTGCAGCGCGGCGGTGTGCGCGTCAACACGACGTTCAATGTGAACAAGGTGACGGTCGGGGAGAACATCACGGTGTCCCGCCAACGAAATTACGGCGGGCTCGATGACGACGGGCTCGGCGAAAACAACATCGTCGGCAAGAACATCTTCCAGCAGCCGGTCGTGCCGGTGTACGACATCAACGGGTACTTCGCCTCCGGCAAGGCCAACCACCTGAGCAACCTGACCAATCCGCTCAAGATCGCCCAATCCGGCCAGTACAACATCAACACGAACGACCGCATCTTCGGGAACGTGTTCGGCGCCTTGGACGCCGGACATGCCGTGACGCTGCGCTCGCGGCTCGGGTTCAACGTGGCTCAAGGATCATTCCACGGCTTCACGGCCAGCACACCCGAGAACTCCGAGGCGAACGCCGGCAACAGCATCAACGAGAACTACAATCTGTTCACGGAGTGGACCTGGAGCAACACGCTGAACTGGTCGCGCGTGATGAAGCAGCACAATCTGACGGTGCTGCTCGGACAAGAAGCGTCCGCGAACACGAACCGGTTTGAGGCGGCGAGCTGCGCGGGCCTCCTCAACACGAGCGTGGACACGCGCTACATCCAGGACGCCTTGTGCAATCCGACCACTAAGAACGTCACCAGCTCGGGCGGCAAGGCCGCGCTGTTGTCCTTCTTCGGGAAGGCCGACTACAACTACGGCGACCGGTACTACGTCAGCCTCACGATGCGGCGCGACGGCTCGTCGCGACTCAGTCCCACTCATCGCTGGGGAACCTTCCCGGCAATCGGGCTCGGATGGAGACTGTCGCGGGAGTCGTTCCTGGCCCAGAACAAGACCTTCTCGAACATGATGCTGCGGTTCGGGTGGGGCGTCACCGGCAACCAGCAGATCCCCCCCGGACGCATCGTCAGCACGTTCGGCGGCGACCGTGGCGATACGTTCTACGACATCGGCGGCACGGGGAATTCCATCCGGCCGGGATTCAAGATGACGGCCATCGGGAACCCCGAGCTGAAATGGGAAGAGAACCGGTCCGTGAATGTGGGATTGGATCTCGAGTTCCTCGAAGGCCGGGGGTCGTTTACCGTCGACGTGTACCGGCGCCACACGAACAATCTCTTGTTCGACCCGCGGGCGCCCGCGGCGGCGGGCTCGGCCTCCCCGCCGATTATCAACATCGGGAAGATGCTGAACAACGGCATCGACTTCGCGGTCGGCTATCGCGGCACCATTGGCGCGGCGACGGTCTGGAGCATCAGTTTCAACGGCAGCCACTATAAAAACAAGATCGTCCAGATCGACAATCTGGGGACGCAGTCCTTCGTCGGACCGTTTTCGCTGCGGGAGCAGAATCCGGTCATCAATCAGGTGGGCGAGCCGATCGGGGCGTTCTACGGCCTCGTGGCGGACGGCTACTACCTGGATTCGCTGGACGCCGCCCCGTTCTGGAACGACGGCGCGCGCCCCGGCCGGATCAAGTTCAAAGACCTGAACGGCGACGGCACGATCACCTCCGCGGACCGGGCGATCATCGGCAGTCCCCATCCCGATTTCACGGGCGGACTGGATCTCACCCTGCGTCACGGTGCGTGGGACTTCGGCGCAACGCTGTTCGCCACGATCGGGAACCAGATCTTCAACTCCCAGAAGTACTGGTACGTGTTCCGGTATTTCGATACCAACGTGCGCAGCGACCTGCTCGCGAACTCCGTGGTGCTGGATGGCCCGTGTGCCGGTGCTACCTGTCCCGGAGCGGTGACGAACCCGGACGCCAAATACCCGAGACTGGACGGCAACGACGGGTTCAGCCGGCAGTTCTCGAGCTATTGGGTGGAGAACGGCTCGTACCTGAGGTTGCGCACGCTGCAGGTCGGGTATAACCTGCCGCCGGCCATGATCCGCTGGATCCCGGTCGCGCGCGTCTACGTGCAGGCGGAAAACCTGTTCACGATCACCGGATACTCGGGGCTCGATCCGGCGCTGCCGGCGGCGAGCGCGTTCGGCGCGGCCGGCGACATCCGCGACCAGTTCCGCGGTGTCGATCAGGGCTCGTATCCGAGCAATAAGACGATCACCATCGGCATTTCGACCTCCTTCTAGGCGGATCGATGAAAACACTTCTAAGATCCAGACTGGTGATCGCGGCCGCGGTGCTGGCGACGCTTGGGGCGATCACGATTGCGTGCAAGGACTTCCTCGACCAGCCCGCGCAGGGGACCGTAGAGGTCGCCTCGCTCGAGACGAAGGCCGGCGTCGAAGGCTTCCTCATTGCCGCCTACCGCTCGCTGGATTGCAGCAGCAGCTCGGGCGCGTGGGGGTGTGCGGCCAGCAACTGGGTGTGGGGCAGCGTGACCAGCGGGGATGCCTACAAGGGGTCCAACCTGGGCGACCAGCAGCCGATCAATGACGTCGAGAGCTTTTACTGGTCGGTGGGATCGGCCGACGGGTACCTGAACCAGAAGTGGAGCCAGGTCTACGAGGGTGTGGCGCGCGCCAATGCGACGCTGCGGCTCCTGGCGGCGGTCCAAGCGAAGTTGCCCAACGAGATCGACACGACCACCGCGAAGAGCATCCGGGGCGAGGCCCTGTTCCTGCGGGCACATTATCACTTCGAAGCGTATCGGATGTGGGGACACATCCCCTATTACTTCGAAACCGATACCACGCCGGTCGTGCAGGGCGGGTTTCGCAAGCCGAACGACCTCACGCTCCCAGCGATCGTGAACCAGATCATCGCCGACCTCAACACCGCCATCGCGATCCTCCCCGCCACGCCGCGGGGTAACGACAAGGGCCGCGCGACCTCGTGGGCCGCCAGGGCGTACAAGGGGCGGGTGCAGGTGTACGGGGCCGCCCTCACGCCGGCGCTCTGGGACTCGGCCTTGGTGACATTACGGGCCGTGCGGGCCGTGGAGGGGACCGTGTACGGCCTCGAGAACACCTTCGATCAAGTGTGGACGGCCCGGAAGGCATACCGGAATGGCAAGGAAACGATCCTGGCGTATCAGGCATCCGTGAACGACGGAGACCCGAACGGCGCAAACTCGAATTTCGGCGAACGGCTGAACTTCCCGCACGAGGGTAGCCACTTCGGGTGCTGCGGCTTCCACCAACCCTCCTACAACCTGGTCAATTTCTTTCAAGTGGACGCCGCCGGCCTGCCGGTGGCGATTACGAGCGGCGCGTGGAACAACCCCACGCCCGACACGAATTTTGCGGCCGGCAACTTCAGGGCCATCGATCCGCGGCTCGACTGGACGGTCGGCCGGGACAACGTGCCGTACAAAGACTGGACGGTGCACAACCGCTCCTGGATCCGGGACGCGTCGTACAGCGGTCCCTACAGCCCGAAAAAGAACGTCCACGAGCGGTCCTCCGACGGGGAAAACGCCGCCGGTGTCGGTTGGCAGCCGACGCAGACGAACGATGTCCCCATGCACATCTTCCGGTATGCCGACGCGCTCCTCCTCCTGGCTGAAGCGGAGGTTGAAGTCGGCAGCCTCGCGAACGCGCTGGCGATCGTCAACCAGATCCGGGCGCGCGCGGGGGCGACCGCGCAGGGATGCGGGATACCGGGGGCGGATACGGTCCTGACCAACAAGTATCCGACCTGCCTCACCGATACGAGCATCGCGGCGATGGCGGTCCCGCTGAAGGTCGCGAGCGCGACCCTCGACACACTGACGACGCCCTGGGCCGCGTATCGCATCGGGCTCTATGCCTCGTTCCCGAGTCAGGCGTACGCGCGGGAAGCCGTGCACATCGAGCGCCGGCTGGAATTGGCGATGGAAGGTCAGCGGTTCTTCGACATGCGCCGCTGGGGTGGCGCGGATACCGTGGTCACCAACTACCGTAGCAAGGAGACCACGCGGATTCCGTACATCTCGGCGGCCGCGACATTCTCGCTCCCGAAGTATCTGTTCTATCCGATTCCGTCAACCCAGATCGATCTCAGTGCCCTGGGGGGGACACCACAGCTGTGCCAAAACTTCGGGTGGGGCGGCGCGACGACGTGCCCCTAGCCTGAGACCGGTAGGGAGCGCCCCTTACGGGCGCCGGATGAGAAACGCCTGCAGGATGGTTCCTGCAGGCGTTTTTTTTCCATTTCGGAGCTAATGCACACGACTTAGAGCGCTCGTGCGAAGCGGGCGCGGTCCGGCCTTGTAGGATGGGCGCTACGACATGTCGACCAACCGCGACCACAAGGTCGCGGGTCAGACGGTCAAGACCTCGAGGCTGTCGGGTTGTCGGGGCCAAACCACATGATCGTCCTCCCGCAACGAGGTACGAACGCAGCGTAGGAATGCGATTTGCGACACGACCCTCTGCGCCCCCGCGACGTCCGTCGGATTCGCTCGACACCCGTGACGAAACGGAGCAGACAATGGAAGCCGATGTGGGCAGGTTCGGCGCAATCAGCCCGACGGGCTGGAGCGCAGTGGTCGCTCTTTACTGCGAGGACGAGGGGGTCAGACTACGTGTTCACCGCTTGCTGCGCCGCCACGTCGACGTCGTTGAGGCACGGACGCCGCTAGCCCTGGTCCGTGTCGCGAGCGAGGCTAGCTGCACGGTTCTGGTCGTGGGACGCGAATCCCCGGACTACGCCGCGGCCGTGCGCAGGAGTCAGGCGCACCATCCACTGGTGATCGTCAAGGCTGACGAGAGCTCCGACGCACACGAGTTCGGCAGGTCCCCTTACGACGAAATCGTGCTGCTTCGCGATCTAGACCAAGAGCTGAGCCGCGCAGTGAGCCGGGCGTGCCTGAGCGGCGTCCTCGGGCAGATGGCGAGCGCCGTCGAGGCCGACAAACGCGTGCCGCCGATGCTGCGAGCGGCGCTCGCCCTCGCATACCGTGCCCGGCCACCCCTTCGCGCCGTGAAGGAGCTGGCAGCGCAGGTCGGCTGCCAGCCTCGCACGCTCGAGCACCACTGGCGAACGGCGGTCCCGGGTACGGGTGGGTTCCGCCTGCACGACCTCCTGGGCTGGGTACTCCTTCTCCACGCGACGACCGGGCGACTTACCGCGGCCAGTTGGACGGCGGTGGCCGCCGAGCTCGGCGTCTGCTCTCAGACACTTGCAAGGCTCGGGCGGACGCTCGCGGATCTCTCGCTCCGGGAGATCGCCGCGCTCGGTCACCGCGGCACGTTCCCCCTGTTCAAGAGACGGGTGGTACCGGCGCTGGCCCCACGCGCGACGTTACGCGTTTTGATCTGAGATTGCGCTTCTTGTCGTCCGTGTCGCTTCTTGGGAGCGTGTGTCGCGTCTTGGTATTGTTGCCTCCCACGCCAAGCCAGTAGCGTCCGTCCGACGAGTCACGTGCCCGAACACAAGGGAGGCCCACCATGAAACGCTGGTTATCACTCGTCGCGGGAGCGGGACTGCTGCTGGTGTCTTGCGAGACGGAATCACGAATTCCGACCGAGCAGTCGGACGCTCACCCGGCCAACGCCCCGGTGTTATCGCAAGAGCCGGGTTCCACCATCCACGTGTTTCCGCAGCGTGGGCCGCGAACGCCACTGCCAAGTGGGCTGCTCCTGTCCCCACCTTCGCTGGGGTCACCAACGATCGCATATCACGGCGGCCCGATCATTACGACGCAGAAGGTCCAGGCGATCTACTGGGCGAGCCGCCCCATTTACGCGGGCGGACCGACTCCAGGCACGACCGGCGCTGGGAGCGGTGATGGATCCTTGATCGGCTTTTTTCTGAACCACATCGGCGGATCGTCTTACTACGGTATCAATACGACATACTACGACGGCAGCAACAACCACGTGCAGAACACAGTTACGTACACCCGCTATTGGGCCTCGAACACCGGTGTTCCTGCCGCGGGGGCGAGCGTCTCAGACGCAGCGGTGCGGCAAAAGATCTTGGACGGGATCAGTAGTGGCGCACTCACGTGGGATCCGAACACCGTATACACAGTTTTCAGCGATAGCGGCGTGAACTTAGGCGGAAACTTCGTGCCTGGCGGATACTGTGCATATCACAACTTTTGGACTCAGTTCTTCCCCTCACGAGTGTACAAATACGCGGTGATGCCTCACGACATCGACATTGACCTGCAGAATATTCCCGATACCTGGTGCAGCAAGTGGATCCTCGACTATGGGTCCCCGAATGCCGATGCGGCTGCCGATGTAGAAGTGAACGCTCTGGCGCATGAAATCGAAGAGACCAACACGGACCCGCAGATCAACGCCTGGTACGACCTGTTTAACGGCCAGAAGTACGAGAACGCAGACAAATGCTGGCGTCAGTTTGACCCCTATTACACGACCGCCAATGGCTCCCGGGCCGACATGAATCTTGGCGGGAGGGACTTCCTGGTACAGAAGAACTGGGAATACGGCAGCCTTCA
>Ga0210378_10001913_pt1 | contig 10779 bp, 7 predicted proteins | sample PLM1_60_b1redo_FD_155465 | JGI IMG/M metagenome (GOLD analysis project Ga0210378, IMG submission 155465) | Groundwater sediment microbial communities from an aquifer in East River, Colorado, USA - PLM1_60_b1 redo | ecosystem: Environmental > Terrestrial > Soil > Riparian zone | place: USA: East... | reverse complement strand
TGCTCGGCCAGCCGCGCCGCGACCGTCGACTTGCCGGCGCCGATCCCGCCAGTCAGCCCAATCCGCAGCACCGGGCCAGTCTGCCAGGCCGCAGGTGTTGATCGACGCTCCGGCGCGCCTCACGAGTGTTCTCTCGTCACACCAGTAGCGTCCGCCACACTGATACGCTCGGAGGACGCCGGAGGACGGATGCGCTGCGCCGCTCATCGAGGTCGGCACCGGCTCGGCACGCCGGGGCTGGTCCATTGCGTGCGCCATCCCGAGGTCGCGGTGGCCCTCGAGGCGTTCCATCGCGGGTGGCTCTGGGCGCTGCTCACTCCAGCCCGCCACAGCCTCGCCGGCCTTCGCCGCGGTGCCATCGCCGCCGCCACCCAGCGAGCCTGGACCCCACGCCCCGCCTAGCTCTCCCCCGGCGTGTTCGCCGGTTCGGTCTGGCGTGTTGGCCGGTTCGGGACAGCGGGGCCGCGGTGTCGTGTGTCGAAAGTACGAACTCATGTGTACGCAACTGCGGACACACCTGTACGAAAGTGCGGACACGCCGGAGGGGGCGATACGGCGTGAGGCTCGGGGTGCGAGGTGGGGCGGAGATCAGGTGACGGCGGTGAGGACACGGCCGCCGAGGTCGGACAGAACGTCGGCGGTGCGGTCGTCGGCAATGCCGGGGGCGAGGCTGATGGCGACGGTGATGGCGCCGCTGGCCGCCACCAGCAGTCGCCGGTCGCCGCTGACCAGCACGGTGCCGGTGACGCCGCCGACCGGCACGGTGGTCGGCGCGGCGCCGCGGGCCCGCTCGCTCTCGATGGTGTCGTCGAGCCGCGCGGCGGCGCTGGCCTCGTCGGCGTAGCGCGAGACGCTGATCTCCAGCGGCACGGGTGGCGCGGCGCCGGGCGGGGGCGGGTCGGGCAGCCCGTACTGGCAGGTGACCCGCTCCAACCGCTTGATCTTGGGCTCGGGCACGCCGACGATGCCGCGGACGCGCCCGACCAGCGGTTGGCCGAGCGCCAGGTCCACGTTCTGGCTGCTGATCAGGCCGCCACAGTCGGCCGGCAGCCGGGGCGCGGCGCTGGTCGAGGTGGGCGGGCCGGACGTCGACGTCGAGAAGGTGGGCACGGGCTGCGGCGTCGGCTCGGGTGGCGCGCCGCAGCCGGCCAGCCCGGCCAGCCCGCCCAGCACGGCCGCTCCGAACACGCCGCCGGCCGCCACCAACCTCGATCGAGCCGCGATCACCGGGCCACGCTAGCGCGCCATCGCAATGGCTGTAGTTAAAGGCCCAACAACGCCGCAATGGTGGTACTTGGAGGCCACCTGAAGAGCTCAGGCGCCGCCGGAGAGCTTCTCCCTGAGCAGGGCGAGCTGCTCGTCGCTGGCGAGGGTGCCACCGGTCGAGCTGGTCTCACCGCCGCCGGAGGAGTAGTTGGACGCCGTCGACTCGCCGGTGGCCTCCGACTCCGCCTCGGCGGCCTTGGTGACCTGGCGCTTGTGCTGCTCGAAGCGCTCGTGGGCGCTGGCGTACTGGCGCTCCCACTCCTCGCGCTGCTTGTCGAAGCCTTCCTGCCACTCCTGGGTGTCAGGGTCGAAGCCCTCGGGGTAGATGTAGTTGCCCTGGTCGTCGTACTCGGCGGTCATGCCGTACTGCGTCGGGTCGAACTCCATCTCCGGGGTGAGGCCCTCGTTGGCCTGCTTGAGCGACAGCGAGATCCGCCGGCGGTCCAGGTCGATGTCGATGACCTTGACCATCACGTCGTCGCCGACCTGCACGACCTGCTCGGGGATCTCCACGTGGCGCTCGGCCAGCTCGGAGATGTGCACCAGGCCCTCGATGCCCTCCTCGACCCGCACGAACGCGCCGAACGGAACCAGCTTGGTGACCTTGCCCGGCACGATCTGGCCGATCGAGTGGGTGCGGGCGAACTGCCGCCACGGGTCTTCCTGGGTGGCCTTGAGCGACAGCGACACGCGCTCGCGCTCCAGGTCGACGTCGAGCACCTCGACGGTGACCTCCTGGCCGACGTCGACGACCTCGCCGGGGTGGTCGATGTGCTTCCAGGACAGCTCGGAGACGTGCACGAGGCCGTCAACGCCGCCGAGGTCGACGAACGCGCCGAAGTTGACGATCGAGGACACCACGCCCTTGCGGACCTGGCCCTTGGCGAGCTGGTTGAGGAACTCGCTGCGCACCTCGGACTGGGTCTGCTCCAGCCACGCCCGCCGGGACAGCACCACGTTGTTGCGGTTCTTGTCCAGCTCGATGATCTTCGCCTCGAGCTCGCGGCCGACGTAGGGCTGCAGGTCGCGCACCCTGCGCATCTCCACCAGCGACGCCGGCAGGAACCCGCGCAGCCCGATGTCCAGGATCAGGCCGCCCTTGACCACCTCGATGACCTGGCCCTTGACGGGCTCGTCGGACTCCTTGAGCGCCTCGATCGTGCCCCACGCGCGCTCGTACTGCGCGCGCTTCTTGGACATGATCAGCCGGCCTTCCTTGTCCTCCTTCTGCAGGACAAGGGCCTCGATCTCGTCGCCGACCGAGACCACGTCGGCCGGGTCGACGTCGTGCTTGATCGAGAGCTCACGGGAGGGGATCACACCCTCGGTCTTGTAGCCGATGTCGAGAAGGACCTCGTCCCTGTCGACCTTGACCACGACGCCGGGGACGATGTCACCGTCGTTGAAGTATTTGATCGTCTTTTCGACGGCGGAGAGGAAATCCTCCTCCGACCCGATGTCGTTGACTGCAACCTGCGAGGTGGTGGCGACCGGCGGGGCGGTGGCGGTGTCGGTGGACATGTAGTGGGTAGCTCCGGTACGGATAGTTGGTGTTGATGGCTGGGTTGTCGAGATGGCGTTGTCGAGTTCACGCGCAGCGGACCCCTCGCTCGCGGACACCGGATGTCGGTCACGGTCGGTGACAATGACGCCAATGTTCGACCAGCGTGGCCGGCTGACCGCCAAGCGAAACTGCGGGCAGCACAAAACCACAGCGCAACAGGTATCCTACGCGGCTCGCGGAGCGGGCAGCAAACCTGGCAGGGAGCATTCGCGGCGTGTCGACCGATAACGATCGTGCCGGCTGGGCCACCACCGGCTCGCAGGCCGCGCTCGGCGCCGTCGGCCTCAGCGCCCGCGGGGTGCCCTCCGCCGAGTCGCAGACCGCGAACCGCGTCTGGTGGGACGCCGACGCCGACGACTACCACGCCGAGCATGGCGCGTTCCTCGGTGACGCAGAGTTCGTGTGGTGCCCGGAGAACCTGCACGAGGCGGACGCCGGCCTGCTCGGCGACCTCGCCGGGGCGCGGGTCCTCGAGGTCGGCTGCGGGTCGGCGCCGTGCGCCCGCTGGCTGGCAAGCGCAGGCGCGAGCGTGGTCGGACTGGACCTGTCCGCGGGGATGCTGCGGCACGCCAGGATGGCCGCCGCCAGAACCGGGGTCGCCGTGCCGCTGGTGCAGGCCGGGGCCGAGCGGCTGCCGTTCGCCGACGGCTGCTTCGACATCGCGTGCTCGGCATTCGGCGCGGTGCCCTTCGTCGCCGACTCGGCCGCGGTGATGCGCGAGGTGGCAAGGGTGCTGCGCGCCGGCGGCCGCTGGGTCTTCGCGGTGACCCACCCGATGCGCTGGATCTTCTACGACGACCCTGGACCGGAGGGCCTGTACGTGGTCCAGCCGTACTTCGACCGCACGCCGTACGTGGAGGTGGACGGCGCCGGCAGGGCGACCTACGTCGAGCACCACAGGACCCTCGGCGACCGGGTCCGGGAGATCGTCGCCGCCGGGCTCGTGCTGACCGACATCGTCGAGCCTGAGTGGCCGGCGGGGCACACCAGGGTATGGGGTCAGTGGAGCCCGCTGCGCGGCGCGCTGTTCCCAGGCACGGCCATCTTCTGCTGCCGCAAGCCCCTCGACCGGCGGTGACATCGACGGCGAATCGCTATAGAGTTATGTAGTCGTTGATGGGTACGCTGAGGTGCGGGAGCGGCGGTGCGCGCAGCGCCAGTGGCCGCCGGGTCAGCCGGCCCGGCGCCGGGTAGCAGCATCGGGGTGGTCGCCGAGTGCTGGCGCCGCGAGTCGGCGGTCGACTGTCGGGCGGCCAGGATGTGCCTGACCCACCCGACCGGGGCGATCAGGATGGCCGCCGTGCTGCGCGCGGTCCGCACCATGCGGTCCAACCTCGCGCAGCCACTGTCCCTGACCAGCCTCGCGCACGCCGCGTTGCTCTCCCCTTACCACTTCCACCGGGTGTTTCGGCACGTCACGGCCACTACGCCGGCTCGATACCTGGCCGCGCTACGGATGGCGGAGGCCAAGCGGCTGCTGGCCTGCACGTCGACGAGCGTGACGGAGATCCGTGCCAGCGTCGGCTACGCCAGCCTCGGCACGTTCACCAGCCAGTTCAATCGCCTGGTCGGGACCTCGCCGCGGACCTTCCGCGAGTTGATGGCCGACATCGGCGGGCGGCCGGTCACCGAACTGCTGGCCACCCTGCACGGCCGTCTGGGCCCGGACGCCGGCGGCACGGGCGGCGGCGCTGGGGACGGCACGCACAGCGGCTCGGGCGGCGGGCCGCACGGCGGCACGGGCAGCGGTGCGCGGGTCGGCCCGATCGGGCTGGTCACCGGCGGGCCGCACGAGGACGCACTTGTGCTGCTCGGGCTGTTCGGCTCCGGCGTGCCGCAGCAGCGCCCGGCGGCGTGCGCGGTGGCGACGACCCCTGGCGTCACCCGGCTCGGGCCGGTGCCGGATGGCGTGTACCACGCGCTCGCTGTCGGCTTCGATCCGTCAGCGACCGTACTGCAGGCGCTGGCCGACCACCGCGCCCCGGTGTGCTTCGTCGGGGCCAGCCGGCGGCCGGTGGTGGTGACCGACGGCAGGTCCGCCGACACCTTCCACGTGATGTTGCACCGGCCCCGCTTCACCGACGCGCCGGTCGTGCTCGCCCTTCCGCTGCTGGTGGCGGCCGAGCTCGCGGGGCCCACAGCTCGTTAACGGACGTTCAAGCATTCATCTTCGGCTGTCAGGTTCCTGCCAGGCCGCCACGCAGGCCACCGTTGGCCATGCACGGTTTGCCAAACAGCTTTACTATAAATAGTCTGACCAAAGACGTTGATCGGGATTGAGGTTGTTCATGCACGAGAAGCGTCACTACGGCCAGTTCTGCGGGCTCGCCGCCGGCCTGGACATTGTAGGCGAGCGCTGGACTCTGCTGATCATCCGGGAGCTCCTGCTCGCCCCTGCCCGGTTCAGTGAGATCGCAGACAACCTGCCGGGCATCGGGCCCAACCTGCTCTCCGACCGGCTGCGCTCGCTCACCGAGCGTGGTCTGATCGACGCCGCTCCCGTGCCCGGCGACGGCCGGGGCAAGCAGTACCGGCTCACGGTGCTGGGCGAGGAGCTGCGCGAGCCGCTGCTGCAGCTGGCCCGCTGGGGCATGGGCTTCCTTTCGGAGAAGGACGTCGGCGGCATCAGCCGCGGGGCCTGGGGTTTCCTCGCGGTGCAGGCCATGATCCACGGCCAGGACGTGCCGGCGGTCCAGGAGTCCTACGAGTTCCGGGTGGACGAGGACGTGTTCCACCTGCGGCTGACCGGCGGCAAGGCGATCGCGGTGCGCGGCCCGGCCGCCGACCCGGCGATCGTCGTGTACACCGACGCGACGACCTTCGTCAAGATCGGCGCCGAGATGCTCAGCCCGTTCGACGCCCTGGTCTCCGGCGCGTTGCGGATCGACGGCGACGCCGCCGCAGCACAGCGCTGCACCCGCCTGCTCGGCCTGTCCAACCCGGTGATCGGGGTGGCGGCCGCGAGCTGAAGCCGTGCGTCCACAACCCGGCCATGCCCGGCCGTCCGGCAAGGCGTGAGTAGACCTCGCCGTCAAGTTGCTCCTATAGTTTTATATAGTTACTTGCTCGACCCCACGAGCGCGACGCGGCGACCAGCGGCCGCACGCGACCAGCGGGGTGGGCCGGGCTGCGGCCCAGTCCGGTCCACCCCGCGCACCAGCTCCAGCCCAGCCAGCCCGGGGCCGAGGCCGGATCGCCTGATCAGCTGTACGGCATGGTCGGCCACCACAGCAGGCCGGCCCGCGCGCCCAGCTTGACGCCCCAGTAGGCGATGAAGAAGGCGCCGGCGATGACGAACGACACGGCGGTGATCCTGGCCAGCCGGCTCGGTGACGCGGTCAACCACCGCTGGAAACGGCCACGGGTGGCCAGCGAGATCCCGACGAAAAGCAGCGAGACGACCACGATGTTGCCGACCGACTGCAGGGCGAACGTGGCGAAGCCAAGCACCGGGTTGTCGGTCTTCGCCGCGTACTCGTACAGGTGCCTGAACATCCCGAACGGGCGGCCGATCAGGAATGCGCCGACCAACCCACCCATGAACACCAGCTCAGCGGCCGGGCGTCGCTGGAAAAGGTTGGACATCGGGCTGCGTACGAGCCGCAGAGCCGCCAGCCCATGCCACACCATGATAATGCCGATAATGGTGAACACCACGCCGGACTGAATGGAGCGCACCCGCAGATTGTGATCGCCGACGGTGGCGTTGGACAATTGCGGAATGCTTTCCCCGATGTACACACCGATCGCCCCGTACAGGCCGGCGACGACGACGGCGCCCAGCGTAAGCCAGCCGATCGGCTTGAGCAGCCCGGTCACCTTGCGGCCGAACGAGGACTGCGCCGACATCGGCGCCAGCGCGCCGAAAACCGCGATGTTGCACGCGGTGAAGCTGCCGGCCACGCCGGTGATGAAGGCAAAGAGCAAGGCCATCGCGCCGCCGGTGATGGAAACGGTCTTGGCGTCGCCGCCGACGACCGGGTCGGCGATGTGCCCGCCGATCACGGTGTCCACCAGGCGCGGTGACCACACCATGGCCAGGATGAGCCCGCCGAGCGCGCTGAGCAGCACCAGCCGCCAGCGAGTGGACCTTTCGACTGCTTCTATCGTCTGGTTCGGCAATGATTGCACTGCAGTCATCGAAACCTCCAGGGTCATCGAAACCTCCAGCTTGGTTTCTTAATGAGTGTGGCGATGGCAGCCGTCATCGCCGACGGCAGCCCGGGAAATCAGCTACCTCTCCTTTCTACCGAATTCGCCCACTCGGTCTCAGTTGGCGAATTCGCTGAGCGCGATGGCGAGTTCCTCCGGTAGTTCGGTCGGCTCCAGCCCGTCCGGGGTACGGCTCAGGCACGCCACCGTCTGCTCGCCGCGGGCCACCTGCCGGCCGTCCCTGCGGAACTCGAAGGACATGCCGACCCGGTGCGAGCCGCGCTCGGCGAGGGTCATCAGCACCTCGACCTTGTCCAGCGCGAAGCACTCCGCGTAGTACTCCATGCGGCAGGAGAGCGTGACCATGGCGAGCTCGCCGGCCAGCAGCGCCTTGACCACACTCGGCGCGTGCTCGGCGAGGAAGAGCTCGCGGCAGTGCCCCTGCCAGTGCAGGTAGTGCGCGAAGTACACGTTCCCGACGAGGTTCGTCTCGTCCAGCGTGACGATGTGGTGGTAGTGGTAGGCGCGCATTGCTCATGCCTCCCCCACCGCCAGCGCGACGACGACCGGCTCGGTAGCCAGTGCGCAGCGGACCCGTGCGGTGACCACGATCAGGCCGTCGCCCCGGCTGGTCACCAGGCCGTCCTCGGTCACCTGGTCCAGCCTCGGCGCGGCACCGTCGGCGGCACGGTCGGCGGCACCGTCGGCTGCTCTGCCGGCGGCACCGTCGGCTGCTCTGCCGGCGGAGCCGAGCTTGGCCGCGGCGACCCGTCCGACGGCCACCCGGCAGGCCGCGTACTCGGGCTCCTCCCCCGCCTTGTCGGCGACCTCCTTGGCGAGCTGCCACCCCGCCGCGCCGAGCAGCCGCGGCCAGTCCGTGCCAGCTGGGTCAGCCGGCACCTGCCACTCGACCCCGACCGGCCGGTCGGACAGCGCCACCAGCACGTGCCCGGCGGCGTGGCCGGCGCTGGCGTGCCGCCGCGGCACGAGCAGGCCGGCGCGGCCGTCCTCGCCGATCTCCGACGCCGGCAGCCCGGACAGCGCGGCAGCCAGCCGCCGTGCCGCACCGTCCGCCGGCTCACCGGCCGCAACGCCCAGCTCGACGGTGTCGGCCAGCTCGCACTCGATCAGCCGCCTGGTCAGCCACGGGCCGATCAGCTCGGTCGGCAGGGACCAGTCCAGCGGCCGCCCGTCGTAGCTGCCGTTGGCGCCGACCACGTGCAGCCGCAGCCCCTGCCAGCTCGCCACCGGCTCGCCGTCGGCGGCGTGCAGGTCGACGTCGAACACGTAGTCGGTCGCCGTGTGGCTGCGTTCCCGGGCGGTCACCGCGAGCACTCCGTCGGGTTTTCGCCACAGCGAGAACTTCTCCACCCCCACCGGCAGCACCCTGTGGTGCGGCGCGCACGGCAGCAGCACGTGGATGGTGGCGTCGTGCGCGCCCGGGTCGCCGAGCAGCAGCTTCGGCGCGTGGAAGTCGGCGAACCAGCGCTGTGCGGCGCGGCCGTCGATCCAGGCGTGCACGGTGAACGCGGACAGGGCGTCGTAGTCGATCAGGCGCTGGAACCTGCCGGTGTGGAACAGCACCGGCCCGTAGAACGGGTGCGGCTCTGCGGGCAGCCGCGGCGGCTCGCCGTCGAAGCGTGCCGGTCGGGCCGGCACCGGGCCGGCCCGGCCGGCGGTCGCGGTGAACCTGTCCGCGGCGAACCTGTCGGCGTCATCGCGCAACGCGATCACCACCTCGTCGTCACCAGGTACGCTCAACGCCGCGACTCGCACGGTCCTCGATTCGCGCTCGGCGACGGTGATGGGCGAGTTCAGCCGCACGTCGCGCAGGGCAAACGAACCGCCAGCGGCGGTGTCCGGCAACGCGAGGGTGGCGGCCTGCGCCATCGCCTCCATACCGACGACGGCCGGCAGCACTGCGACGCCGCCGACCCTGTGCTCGTCGAGGTACGGATCAACGGCGGTGTTCAGCTCGGCGTCGACAACGGCCTCCACCCCGGGCACGTGCACCCGCACGTTCTCCGCGAACCGCAGCAGCGGCTTCGGCGAGTGGCCGAGCCGCAGCGTCGGGGTGCTCGGGAAGCGGCCGGTGACCAGCAGCGTCACCGGGGCGTCGTGGCTGGCCAGGATGTGCAGCAGCGCCGCGGAGCCGTCCGCCGGGCTGATCGGCGCGACGCCCTGGCCGACCAGGCCGTCCAGCACGCCGAGCCGAACGCCCATGCCGACGCCCGCCCAGACCGACCACTCGAGCAGGTGGGTGCGGCAGGCGGGGTGCCTGGCCGCCCATGCTTCCAGCTCCGCGCGCATCCAGTCGTTGGCGACGCAGTACTCGCTCTGCCCGGCCAGGCCGGCCCGCCCGATGATCGAGCCGTAGCCGACGACCAGCCGCAGCCCCTCGCCGGCGGCGGCGAGCAAGGCCCGCAGGCCGTCGACCTTGGGGCGCAGCGTGGCGCGCAGCGAGTCGGCGGTGACGGCGGCCATCCGCTGCGGGGTGTTCGTGCCGGCGCCGTGCAACAGGCCGCGCACCGGGCCGTGCTCGGCGGCGGCGTTGACCGCGGTGGGTACGGCGTGCTCGTCGGCGACGTCGCACACCAGGTAGTGCGCGGCGACGCCGCCGGACCGCAGCCGCCGCAGCCCGTCGGCGACGTGCGGCGAGTCGGCTGGCGAGCGGCCGAGCGCCACCAGCACGGCGCCGGTGGCTCTGGCCAGCTCGGCGGCGGAGTGCGCGGTGATGCCGGTGACCCCGCCGGTGACCAGGCACACGTCGCCCCGCTCCAGCGGTGGCCGGGCTCGGTTGCCTCGGGTGGGAGCGTGGTGCAGCACGGTGGTGGCACGGCGCAGCGACCCGTCGCCGAGCCGCCGCAGCTCCAGGTAGCCGGCGGCGGCCGCCAGCCGCTCCACGTCGGCCAGCCGCTGGCCGGCCGTGGTGTCCAGCACGGTCACTGCGCACCGCGGCAGCTCGACGGCGACGCTGCGGCCGATCGCGGCGGCGGCCGGGTGGCCGGCGTGCACCAGCACCAGCCGCTGCGGCGCGCGCTGGGCGACCGTGGCGAGCAGGGCGGCCACCTCGTCGGCACCGCCGTCGGCGGGCGGGCCCATCGCGACGGCCAGCCCGACGGTAGAGCTGGCCGGGTCGGCAGAGGCCGGGTCGGCGGGGTTGGACGCACCGGATGCCTCGGATGCCGGTGCGCCGTGCAGCGGATGGCCGTCGGGTGCCAGGACGTGCCAGCGCACCGTGGCCGGGGTGCCGGACGGCACGTGCTCCACCCAGTCGTGCCGGAAGGCTCTGACCCACGGCCGGACCCCGGCGACCGCGTCGTGCTCCGGTCCGTCGCCGGCACCGGGCAGGGCCTCGATGGTGGCCGCGACGTCGGCGACGGTGACGTTCACCAGCGACAGCGGCGCCGACGGCGGCTGCTTGCCAAGGGCCGTTGCCACCCTGGCGATGGTCTGCGCCACCTGCAACGAGTTCAGGTGCAGGTCGCCGAGCAGCCGGCTGGAGCTCTCGATGGCGACCAGGGGCAGCTCGAGGTCGGCGGCCAGCCGCTCGCGCAGCACCTGCGCCGGGTCACCGGTCGCCACCGGCGGCCGCACGGCGGCCCGGACCGGGGACGCCTCGGGCGAGGAGGTGCCGTTGCGCCGCCCGGAGTGGGGCGATGTCACGTCGTCGCCCGACGGCAGGACCCGTGCCGGCCGCCGGCGGGACGCCCCGCACGGGCTGGAAAGGAACTGCAGCGGCGTGTCCAGGTCGAAGGGCCGGTGCGCCCGGCCGGTGAACCAGCCGGTGAGGTCGG
>Ga0210378_10001912_pt1 | contig 10784 bp, 4 predicted proteins | sample PLM1_60_b1redo_FD_155465 | JGI IMG/M metagenome (GOLD analysis project Ga0210378, IMG submission 155465) | Groundwater sediment microbial communities from an aquifer in East River, Colorado, USA - PLM1_60_b1 redo | ecosystem: Environmental > Terrestrial > Soil > Riparian zone | place: USA: East... | reverse complement strand
CCAGCCCGTCATGACCGAGCGCCGCACCTTCTTCCTCTCGACGCCGATCTATTACGTGAACGACGTGCCCCACGTAGGCCACGCGTATACGACGATCGCCGCCGATACGCTCACGCGCTCCCGCCGTCTGCAAGGCAAGGACGCGTTCTTCCTCACCGGCACCGACGAGCACGGCCAGAACATCGAGCGGACCGCCCGTGAGAAGGGCGTCCCCACCCAGCAGTACTGCGACCAGATCTCGGCCGTCTTCCGCCAGCTCTGGGAGCGCCTCGACATCCGCTACGACCGGTTCATCCGCACGACCGAGCCCCTGCACATCCGGGGCGTGCTGAAGCTGTGGGCACGGCTCGTCGAGGCGAAGTGCCCCGACGGCCGCGCCGCGATCTACGCGGGCACCTACGCCGGGTGGTACTGCCCGCGCTGCGAAGCGTTCAAGGACGAGGACGAGCTGAAGCAGCCGGGAAACCTCTGTCCCGTCCACGAGCGTCCCTGCGAGTGGACCGAAGAGGAGAACTTCTTCTTCCGCCTCTCGGCCTACGAGGGCTGGCTGCGTGACGAGATCGACTCGAAGCGGTTCCGCATCGACCCGGAAGCGCGCCGCAACGAGGTCCTGGGTGTCATCGAGCAGGGGCTCAAGGACTTCAGCGTGAGCCGGGCGCGGGTGAAGTGGGGCATTCCGGTACCGCAGCGACCCGACCACGTGTTGTACGTCTGGGTCGACGCGCTCTCCAACTACATCACGGCCCTCGACTACGCCGCCGACGGCCCTCTCTACAAGAAGTACTGGGAGAGCGCGGCGGCCGAGCGGTTTCACCTCATCGGCAAGGACATCCTCCGCTTCCACTGCATCTACTGGCCGGCCCTGCTCCACGCCGCGGGCGTGCCGCCCCCGAACCGTGAGTTCGTGCAGGGCTGGATCACCAAGGACGGCAAGAAGCTGTCCAAGACGACGGGCAACGTGATCGACCCCCAGGTGCTGGTCGACCGCTATGGTCCCGATCCGGTGCGTTACTTCCTGCTGCGTGAGAGCACCTACGGCCAGGACTGGGACTTCACCGACCAGGCGTTCGTGGGTCGCTACAACAGCGACCTCGCCAACGACCTCGGCAACCTCGTGTCGCGCGCGCTCACGATGGTGGCGCGGTACTGCGCAGGGCAGGTCCCGCAACCTACGAACTTCGTCGGTGATGCCGGCTCTCAGATCGACCTACCTGAGTGGCCGTGGACGAGCGACGCTCCCAGAGAAATCCTAGAGCGCTACGAGAATCTAGATTTTGCTGGCGCGCTGGCCCTTGCTTGGCGGTGGATCAATCTACTGAACGAGTCGATTGCCAAGAAGCAACCCTGGGTGATGGCCAAGTCAAATGAACGAACGGGTGAACTCCACGGCCTGCTGTATCTACTACTGGACAACCTGCGCTTGGTCACGGTCCTGATCTCGCCGGTCATGCCAAAGACAGCGCGGCGGATTTTCGTCATGCTCGGGCTGGGAGACCGTGATCCGGTTGCCAATGACTTAAAGGCCGGCAACCTGCAGCCGGGCACGACGCTCGGTCGTATCGAGCCACTGTTCCCCCGCATCGAAAAGGAGAAGCCCGTGCCCGAGAGCGACACGCCTCCGCCGCCCGCCACCGACGCCACGCAAGCCGCGACCCCACCGGGGCCCGACCGCATCGACATCTCGGACTTCGCGAAGATCGAGCTGAAGGCGGCGGTCGTGACCGCGGCCGAGAAGGTCGAGGGCTCGATGAAGCTCATCAAGCTGCAGGTGGACCTCGGCACCGAGAAGCGCCAGGTCGTGGCAGGGATCGCCGAGAGCTACGCACCGGAGACACTCGTCGGGAAGAAGGTCGTGCTCGTCGCCAACCTGAAGCCGGCCAAGCTCATGGGCGTGGAGTCGAACGGGATGGTGCTCGCCGCCTCCGTCGACGGCAAGGCCGTGCTATGCACCTTCGACAGCGACGTCCCCCCGGGCGCGAAAGTGAAGTAGGTCGCTTCTCATTTGTTCTCCGCGTCCTCTCCGTCGTTCTCCGCGCCCTCCGCGTTGAAAAGCCTGTCGAGTACGCTCGTGGTGCTCGCTTCCGCGGCCGCGCTTGGGTGCCCGTCCGCGCCGAAGAGGGTCGTCTACGATCTGGCCGGACGCGTCACGGTGGCCGACCGGTGGTCGGCCCTCGACGTGCTGCTCTTCGGCACCCCGGCCGCGGAGCCGCACCAGGCCGAAGGCTTCTACCGCGAGGCGGCGCCGCCCGAGGGCGACAGCTTCCTGTGGTCGAAGGGCGAGGCCGAGGTTTCGCTCACCTGGCCCCACGTCGAGCCGCGCGTGGCGGTCGTCGACCTTGCCCCCTACCGCGGCGTCAAGGGCCAGTCGGCGCAGATCCGGCTCAACGGCACCGCGCTCGAGCCGCTGAAGCTCAACGACCTCCGCCACCGCTACCGCATCGTCCTGCCTGCCGAAGCGCAGCGCGAGGGAGACAACCGCCTCCGCTTCGTCTTCGCCGCCACGGCGTCGCCCTCGGACGAGGGATCGAACCCCGACCGCCGCCAGCTCGCCGCGGCGTTCTACAGCCTGATCGTCGCCCCCGCCCGAGACCCGGGTGTGGAAGATCTCCTGGCCCGGGACGCGCCCCACCCGTTCTCGGTGACGGATCTGGGGGGCGTACCCGCGCTCGCCGAGATCGGCCCCGCGGTGGTGCGCTATGCCGTCCGCCTCCCGGCGGGGGCGGAGCTACGCGCCTCGCCCGACCTGCATCCCTCCGCGCGAGCGGCGGGGGCCGCCGCGTCCTTCCGCGTCACCGTCGAGACGCGGCCCGGCGAGGAGCGCGAGGCCTGGAGCCGGGTCGTCGGGCCGCGCGACGCGGCGCCGGGGGAGATCCACGTCGCGCTGCCGGGCTCGGCGGGAGACATCGTTCGCGTCGGGCTGCACGTCGGGGGGACGGCCGGGAGCGACCGTTACGCGTGGGGCGTCTGGAAAGCCCCGCGGATCCTGGGTCGAAACGGCGAGACGTCGCCGCTCGAAGGCGATGCGCCTCCCTCGGAGGATCGCGCGCGGGCCGAGCCGCTGCGGCAGGCCGCGACCGGCGCCAACGTCGTCTTCGTCATTCTCGACGCCGCCCGCGCCCGCGAGATGAGCTGCTACGGTTACGCCCGGCCGACGACACCCGAGATCGATCGCATCGCGGCCGAGGGTGTGGTCTTCGAGCGCGCGTATACGCCCGCCGTCTACACCCTGGCCGCGATGTCGTCGGTGTGGACGTCGCAGTATCCGGAGCGCCATCACGACGCGGTGTCGTTCTCCGAGCCGCTGCCGCGCGGGAGCCTCACGCTCGCCGAGCTGCTCCTGGCCCAAGGCATCCACACCGCGGGGTTCGTGGCCAATCCGGTGGCGGGAGGCCTGAACGGCTTCGATCGCGGGTTCGCGGAATTCCGCGAGGTCTGGCGCGATGCGGGCAGCCGCGGCGACTCGTTCCGCCAGATCCTGCCGGCGTGGCTGAAGGCGAACAAGGAGCGCCGGTTCTTCGCGTACGTCCACTTCCGTGAGCCTCACTTCCCCTACGATCCGCCCCCGCCCTTCGACACGCGGTTCGGCCCCGAGGGACCCATCACCAAGGAGCAGCGGCGGGACATGGGCTTCTTCACCGCGATCAACCAGGGCCGGCGGGCCATGAGCGACGCCGAGCGCGATCACCTGGTCCGGCTCTACGACGGGGGCCTGGCCTTCGCCGACCAGGAGATCGGTGCCTTGCGCAGGGCCCTCGAGGCGGAGGGACTGCTGGAGCGCACGGTCGTCATCGTGGCCGCCGACCACGGCGAGGGCCTGATGGAGCACGGGTGGATCGGGCACAACGTCCAGCTCTACGAGCCGAGCGTTCACGTTCCCCTCGTCGTTCGCTTTCCGGGCGGCCGGGGGCCGTCAGGGAAGCGCGTGAAACCGTTCGTGAGCCTGCTCGACCTCGGGCCGACGATCGCCGACCTCTTCGGGGTGATGGGCCGGGGGGGCTCCGAGCGGCAGTTCCAGGGCCGCAGCTTGCTCGGCGTGATCGGCGGCGGGGCGGGAAGGCCGGCGGTGCTCTCCCGGACGGTCTGGGACCGCCCCCGATACGCCCTGCGTGACGAGCGCTACAAGTTCATCAACGACACGCGGAACGGCGACGAGCAGCTCTACGACCTCGACGCCGATCCCGGTGAGACGCGGAACCTCACCGCCACCGACCCCCTACGCTCCGCCTATTACCGCCAGGCGCTCCAGCACTGGACGCTCGGCCTGGCCCGGCCCGAGGCAACGGCGGGGGTCGGCCGCTCGTTCACGCACGAGCAGTGCGAAAACCTGAAGTCGATGGGTTACCTGGGCCCGGACGTGAAGTGCCCGGAGAAGTGAACGCGAGCAGTCTCAGGGGGCGATCGGCACGGCGGCGGTGCGAGTCTCCTCGTCCCTGCCGTCGCTGAGCGTGAGCCGCAGCTCGTAGGCGCCCGGCGCGAAGCGCTCGACCGGGAGGCTGCTTGCGAGCTGGATGCGGCCGTCCTCGCCCGGGCGCAAGCCCGTGGCGCGGGTGGACGCGACCCTCTGCCCGTCGTGGACGACCTCCAGGTGGGCGTCGACCGCGGGGCGTTCGAGCGCGGGCCAGGCGGTCACGAAGAACGTGAGCGGCCGGCCCGCCTCGCGGCGCAGCGGCTGGCCCAGGTTGGGGTGGAGGAGGACGTCGCCGTACTGGAGCAGCTTCGGCAGCGTGCCCTCGGCGGCCCCGAGCCTTTCCGCGCTGCCTACGACGATCAAGCTGCTCGCGCGCAGGTGACCCGCGACCGTGGAAGGAATCTCCAGGTTCGACCGGGCGCCGCCCGCCGCGCGGGTCTGCGCGTCGTACGCGACGGCTTCGAGCGTGTACGAGCCCGGAGGCAGGCGCGTCTCGCGATAGAAGAGCACCTCTCCCGTTGCCGCCGGGTACGCGCCCGGTCCGGAGAGCGCGTAACGCTGGCTCATCTTCGCCGTCACCTGCCGGGCGGCGTCGCGTACGAGGACGACGATCGTCAGGTCGTGGAGGCCGCGCGCCGGCACCTCGACGATGATCGGCACGAGCGAGAGCGGCGGCACCTCGGGAAACTGCAAGCCGCGGAGGCGCACCGGCACCGCGGTGGGGAGGGCCCCCGACTCGAGGCGCGCGAGGGCCGGCGCCTCGTAGTCGAGCGCCGGCACCGGCAGGGGAGTCCTGAGGGCGAGGTAACCCTTCCGGGCCTGCAGCCGTCCATGGGGGCGCTTCAGCTTGACCGTGATCGCGCGGAAGCGCCCGTCGTAGACCTGGTTCTTCGGCGCGTAGGAGAGCACGTAGTGCGCGCCGAGCTCCTCGTCCATCTCCGCCAACCCGGCGGACAGGTCGTTGGTGTCCTGGATCAGGAAGCCGCCCGTCTGGTCGGCGAGCCGGCCGAGGCCGCTGCCGGGAGCGAGGCGCAGGGTGTCCTCGTTGCGCTCGAGCAGCGCCAGGCCGCCCGTGCCCGGATCGTGGGTGGCGGCGCCGCGGGTGAGCGGGTTGCCCATGCCGTCGTTCTGCAGCTGCAGGCGCGTCTGGAGCGAGTCGATCGTGCGCCGGGTCTCGTCGGCGGCGCTCGCCGCGCGCAGGCCGCCCGCGTCCGCGCCGTAGATGCTCACGCTCGCCCGGTGGGCGGCCGCCACCACCGACACGAAGGACGCCTCGACGTCGGCCGGGATCGCGAGGCCCTCGGAGAACAGGAGGATGGCCTTGCGGCCCGGGAGCGGCTGGAGGCCGCCGATCAGGGCGAGCAGGGCGTGCGTGGTCGCGAAGCCCTGCTGGTCGCGCTCGAGGGAGTCGAAGGCTTCGACCAGCCGGCTCTCGAGGAGCTCGAGCCGGCGCACGACCTCGTCCTGCGAGCTCCGGCATTCGGGCACGCCCGACAGCTCGGCCGGCGCCACGTGGGCCTGACCGATCCCCGCCGCCAGCCCGCCGTAGGCGTTCCGGACGATGTTCCGCTCGCGGAGGCCGGCGAACGAAGCGGGTGCGACGGAGCGGGCCCGGTCCAACGAGCGGCGCAGCGCGTCGCGGTCGGCGGTGAAGGGCTGAACGGTGCGCAGGCCCCGGTCGATCGAAAACACGCCCATCCATGAGCGCGGCGGCAAGGCCCGATCCAGGTATCCCCGCACCGCCTGCTGGGCGAAAGCGCGCGCGGGCAGGCTGAGGCGGTCGAAGGCCACCGCCACGAAGGTGGGCGGGGCAGAAGAGGGAAGTGCCGTCGCCTCCCCGGTGTCCTTCCGTTCGACGAACGCCAACGACTCGACCGCCTGCCGGACGCCGTCCTCGTAGACCTCCAGGTCGGCGGTGGTCAAGCCCGTCAGGATGGCGCCTCTCTTGTCCCGCACGACGACGTCCACCTGCACCCGCTCGGTGCTGACGGCGAAGGACGTTGTCGGGCGGGCGTGGTCCGATCCTGGCGCGTGGCCATGAAGCTGGCCGGCCGCCATGCCCAGCAGGAACAGCGAGACGAGCGGGAAGGCGTTCATCGCGAGCGATGATGCGGGGCCGGTCACGCCGTTGTCAATCGTGGCCGGCGGCGGGGCGCAGGCTCTCGAACGCCGGGGACGCCCGCGCGGGCAAGGTCTGCACGATACCCTTCTCGCGGACGAGCTTCTCGATGTCGTTCAGCTCCGAAGGCAGGAAGGCCGTGAAGTTCTCGACGCCGCTCTCGGTCACGACCACGGTGTCCTCGTAGCGCAGGTAGAGGTTCTCCTCCGGCACCCACAGCTGCGGATCCACGGAGAAGACCTGGCCCGTCCGGAGCGGGGCGTCACGGTATCCGCCCACGTCGTGGACCGCCATGCCCACGGTGTGGGAGAAGGCGCCACCACCCGTGTCCAGCAGCTTGCGCGCGGCCTGTTCGTAGGCGGGCTTCGAGAAGCGCCGGCCCGCGAGCAGGGGCAGCATGGCCTGCCGGACCTGCGCCTGGATCTCGGCCGCGCGGACCCCGGGCCGGATGCGCGACAGGGTGGCGTTGCGGTAGTCGAGCACGAACTGCAGCAGGTCGCGCTGACCCGCGTCGTAACCGCCGTTCACCGGCCACACCCGGCCGATGTCGCTGACGTAGTAACGGTAGTCGGGCGCATAGTCCATGAGGACGAGGCCGCCGTCCTTCAGCTCCGCGTCGTTGCGGTAATAGTGCATGTTGCTGATGTTGTCGGTGCCGGAAGCGGTGATCGAGCGATAGGCATCGAGGCGGGCGCCGTTCAGCAGGAAGACGTAACGGGCCGCGGCCTCGAGCTGGTACTCCAAGACGCCTGGCTCGGTGCTCCGCATCGCTTCCATCAGCCCGAGGCCGGCGATCTGCGAGGCACGGCGCACGAGGGCGATCTCCCGCTCACTCTTGATGCTGCGCAGACCATCGAGGATGGGAGTCAGGTCCTTGACCGCGATGCGCGGGTTCCGGACCCGGAGCAGGTCCGCGAAGCGGCTCTGTCGCGGAAGGCCGCCGTCCCAGTAATCGGCCGCGATGGCGGCGTCGGCCGCCTGCAGCTCGCCCCGGCTCTGGGAGTGGCCCTCGGCCGGCGCGGACTCGACGTAGATCGCGCCCGCCCTCCCTTCCCCCAGCGGCCAGCGGTCCGCCATGGCCGCGGTCGAGAGGACCTCGTTCACGCCCGTGAGCGCCTTCACCCGTTCGGCGTCCTCCGCCGAAAGGACCTTGCCCTCGGCGCGCTCGAGGCGTTCGTTCCGTTGTGGGAGATGCAGGACGGCGCGGCGCGAGCGCCCGTCGAGCAGGAGATAGGAGCCCGGCGTCTCGATCCCGCAGAGATAGTAGAAGGTGTTCGACTGCCGCGGCAGCTGATAGCCGTTGGTGAGGGGCATCCCCTGGACGACCGCCACCGCTTCGTTGCCGATGGCGTCGAATACCCTCGCCCACCGCCCCTTGAACTCCTCGGGCGGAAAGTCGGTCTGGTAGTGCTGGGCGGCGACGGGGCCCGCCGCCCCCAAAGCCACCGCGAAGACCCACGCCCGGCGGAGGAGCATCAGTTCCCCGTGGGCGGCGCTTGCAGGACCCGCACCTCCAGGATGGCGGCCGAGGCCGCGTCGGCCTGCGTCTGGAAGCGCACGGTGACGCTCTGCTTCCCGCGCGTGAGCGACTCGGGAATGGGGTACTCGGCATCGAGCAGCTCCGTCGGGTGGTACTCCACCGTCTTGGTGGCCACCTTCTCGCCGTCCACGAGAACGTCGAAGACCCGCCGCCGGCCCTCGCCGGCCTTGTACGTGAAGGCGAGGGTCATCGGCTGGTCCGGCAACACCTTGAGCACGTAGCTGAACCACCCGGTGCGCGCCTCGCGGACCTTGCGTCCCTCGAATTCCCAATCGATCGTCCCTTCCCCGCGATAGGCGTGGCCGCTCTCGCTCTGGGGATCGTCGACGTTCACCATGTCCACGGTCGCCCGCGCGCTTGCGTGTTGTCGGCTCGCGGCGGCCACCAGGTCGGCCTGCTGCGCCTCCCACGCTGCCGGCGAATAGACGTTCCAGTACACGCTGTAGCGCTGATCGGCCGCCTTGTAGAAGGGGATCAGCGTCACATCGCGAGGGCGGCCGATGCCGTCGGTCCGGAAGCCTCCCGGGGCGGGCTTCACGCGGGCGAGCAGCTTCTGGGGATCCTCGAGGACCAGAGCGGGGACCTCGAGCGGTGTCACCTTGCGCAGCGGCGGAACGCTCCGCCCGTAACGAACGGACTCGCTCAGGCCCTCGCGGCCGAGGTCTCCGGCGAGGACCAGCGGTCCATAGAGGAGCGCGAGCGTCTTCGGGTCGTCCGGCATCGCTTCCTGGCGCAGGCTCATCGGAAGACGCACCTGGACGACGTCCCCGTTCTTCCACTCGCGCTCGATCGTGAAGTAGGAGCCGGGTGTGCCCGAGATCGGCTCGTTGCGGCCGTCGACGGTGACGATGATCCCGGATTGCGCCCAGGCCGGGTAGCGGATCTTCACCGCCAGCCGGAGCGGCCGGTCCGGCCGGAACGTGAGCCGGGTAGTGTCGTCCTCCGGGAAGCGCGTCTCCTGCCGCACCACCAGTCCCTTCTCCCGCCACGTCAGCTCCGAGGGAATGAAGAGGTTGACGTAAAGCGCGTCGTCTCCGCGGAAGTAGATCGTGTCGGCGTACTTGGCGTGGTTCTCCATGCCGGTGCCCACGCAGCACCAGAACGACGCGTCCGGCTTGGAGTAGGTCTTGAACGCCCCCGGCTTGAGCGGGCAGTAGTAGATCATCATGCCCGTGGCGGGGTCTTGCGAGGCGAGGATGTGGTTGAGCAGCGCCCGCTCGTAGAAGTCCATCAGCTCGGCGGAGGGCGCCCATTGGAACAGGTACCGGGTGAGCTTCAGCATGTTGTACGTGTTGCAGGTCTCGGCGCTGGCCGCGCCCAGGTGCTTCGAGAAGCGCTCGACGGGGAAGAAGGCCTCGTTGTCGCTGTGGCCGCCGATGACGTACGAGCGGTGCTGCGCCACGCGCCGCCAGAAGAAGGAGGCGATGTCGCGGTAGCGCGTCTCGCCGCTCAGCTCGTACTCGCGAGCGGCGCCGATGGCCTTCGGGATCTGGGTGTTGGCGTGCAGGCCGTCGAGCCTGTCCTCGCCCCGCGCCAGCGGATCGAACACCGCCCGGTGGTCGAAATGACGTGCGAGCCGCAAATGCTCCGGATCGCCGGTGACGGCGTAGAGGTTGGCCAGGACTTCGTTCATGCCCCCGAACTCGGTTTCCAGGGTGCGCTGGCGCTGCTCGTCGCGGAGACGGTCCATTCGTAGCTTGACCCAGGCCGCTTGCCGCAGCAGCACGTCGAGCGCCTGCTTGTTGCCGCACAGCTCGTGCACGTCGAGCAGGCCCGCCATGATCTTGTGGATGGTGTAGTAGGGCGCCCACACGCGCTGGCGCTTCTCCACCCGGTCGAAGAGCTCCTCGGGGAACGCCGAGAGGTAGCCCGCGTTGTAGCGCAGCGCGAGCGCGTGCTGGATCTTCGCCAGCTCCGCGACCACCGCGTCGGCCCGCGTCTTGAAGCGCGCGTCCCCCGTCGCCGCGTACATCAGGGCGCTGGCTGTGAGGAAGTGGCCGAGGCTGTGGCCACGCAGCTCGACGTCGGGTGCCTCCCACCCGCCGAGGGGCGGGGCGGCGGACGGCAGTCCGGCGTTGAGCCGGAACGTGTGCAGGAGCCGGTCGAGGTCGAGGCCCAGCAGGAACCGCTGGTCGCGAAGCATCGCCTCGCGGAAGGGGCCGTCCAGCAGGCGCACGTCGCTCAGGGCGAAGCCCCGGGCCGCGAGCGGCACGACCTCACGGGCGGGCGCCGAGCCGCCAACAGGGGCGAGGCCGGCCAGCACCAGGGCGAGGGCCGGCACCGCCGCTGACAGGTTCAGAAGATCAGTCTCCCTCCCACTTGAACCCGCCGCATGGTCGCGCCGGTCGCGAGAGCGGTGATGCTGCCGAACGCCGCCGCGCCGAACGTCGTGTTCGGGTTCGCGAAGTTGGCCCGGTTGAACACGTTGTAGACCTCCGCCCGGATCTGGAACTGCACGTCCTTGCCGAGGGGGATCTTCTTCATGAGCGAGAGGTCCGTGACCTTGTAGTTCGGGCCCCTCAGGACGTTGCGGGGGGCGTTGCCGAACGTGAACTGCGCGGGCAGCGCGAAGCCGGACGGGTCGAAGCAGTTGATCAGCTGGCGCCGCGCGGCCGGTGTGGCCCCCGCCGTGTTCGGCTGGCAATTGAGGTCGGGGACGGCGCCCACGAGATTCGGACGCTGCTGTCCCGTGATGCCGATGTTCGCCCGGTCGGTCG
>Ga0210378_10001911_pt1 | contig 10792 bp, 10 predicted proteins | sample PLM1_60_b1redo_FD_155465 | JGI IMG/M metagenome (GOLD analysis project Ga0210378, IMG submission 155465) | Groundwater sediment microbial communities from an aquifer in East River, Colorado, USA - PLM1_60_b1 redo | ecosystem: Environmental > Terrestrial > Soil > Riparian zone | place: USA: East... | reverse complement strand
CCCGGCCTCGAGCGTCGTCCGATCCGGGCCCAGGTCCTGACCGTAGAGCGGGTAGCCCATCTCCAGACGCAGCACGTCGCGCGCACCGAGCCCGCACGGCTCGAGGTCGAACGGCCGCCCCGCCGTGACGATCGCATCCCAGAGCTCGGAGGCGATCCCGGCGTCGGCGAACAGCTCGAACCCACGCTCCCCCGTGTAGCCCGTCCGGGCGAGCACGACCTCGGTCCCGTGCCAGTCGACGACCTGGACACCGCGGAAGGAGAGCTCGACCGCGGTCCGCCAGAGCTCGCTCACCACCGCGTCCGACCTCGGTCCCTGCACTCCGAGGAAGCACCAGCCGTCGTGGTCGACGGCCTCGGCCCCCCCGGATCCCGCCGCCGCGACGACCTTGTCCTTGTTGGCCGCGTTCGGGACCAGGAACCACCGATCGTCGGCGAGGTGGTACACGAACAGGTCCTCTTCGACCCCGCCGCGCTCGTTCAGCAGATGGTGGTACTGCGCCCGGCCGACGTCGACCTTCCGCAGGTCGTTGGTCAACAGTCCCTGCAACGCGTCGAACGCCGAGGCGCCCACGACGTCGACCTTGCCGAGGTGGCTGAGGTCGAACAGCCCGACGCGCTCTCGGACCGCACGGTGCTCGGACAGGACGCCCCGGTACTCGATCGGCATCAGCCACCCGCCGAACGGGCCCAGCTTGGCTCCGAGGGTTCGGTGGAGATCCTCGAGGGGCCCGTGCCGCGTGTCGGGATCGGGCTTGGTTGTGTCGGTCACGGCCGCGTCATCCTACGTTCGAGGAGTCGTCGCACGGAACCGCGGTAGCATGGCCGTTCGGATGTCCGACGCCTACGAGTTCGTCGTGATCGGCGCGGGGACAGGGGGATACTCCTGCGCCCTGCGAGCGGCACAGTTGGGGAAGCGGGTCGCGATCGTCGAGCGTGACGAGCGCCTGGGCGGCACCTGTCTGCTGCGCGGCTGCATCCCCACGAAGGCGCTCCTCCAATCGGCCGCGGTGATGGACACCGTCAACCGATCCGAGGAGTGGGGCATCAAGGCCTCGGGCGAGCCCGACTGGACGCAGGTCCAGGCGTTCGAGACCAAGATCGTCGACAAGCTCGTCTCCGGTCTGACGAGCCTGGTGAAGGCTCGGAAGATCGACGTGATCCGGGGTTCCGCGGTCCTGCAGGCGGGGCCGGGGGTCCGGGTGGGCGATCGGACGATCACCGCCACCGACGTCGTCGTCGCCACCGGGTCGCGCCCCAAGCTCCTGCCGGGCTTGCAGGTCACGCCTCGGATCATCACGAGCGACGAGGCGCTCTGGTACGCGGAGATCCCCTCGTCGGCCGTGATCATCGGGGCGGGGGCGATCGGGCTCGAGTTCGCGAGCTTCTACCGTTCGATGGGGGCCGACGTGACGATGGTCGAGGCGCTCCCGCGCGTCGCGCCGCTCGAGGACGAGGACCTGTCGAAGGAGATCGCGCGCGCGTTCCGCAAGCGCGGGATCGCGGCCCACGCCGGCGCCAGCGTCACCGGCGTTTCGGACACGGGCGACCACGTCGAGGTCGCGTTCGAGGCGGGCGGCGCGCAGCAGACCGTCACGGCCGACATCTGCCTGGTCGCCGTCGGCCGGGGACCGGTCACCGACGATCTCGGGCTCGAGGAGGCCGGGGTCGAGCTCGACCGCGGGTTCGTCAAGGTCGACGGCCAGCTGCAGACCACCGCCGCCCACGTCTGGGCGATCGGGGACGTCGCGGCAACCCCGCTGCAGCTCGCCCACGTGTCGTTCACCGAGGGCTACGCCGTCGCGGAGCGCATCGCCGGCGTCCCGGTGCCCGAGATCGACTACGCGCAGATCCCGCGCGTCACCTACTGCTCGCCAGAGATCGCGTCCGTCGGCATCACCGAGGCGCAGGCGATCGAGCGCGGCCACGACGTCGAGGTCGAACGGTTCAACTTCCAAGGCGTCGGCAAGGCGAACATTGTGGGCGAGGGCGGGCTCGTCAAGATCGTGGCCGCCAAGGAGGGCCCGGTGCTCGGGGTGCACATGGTGGGACCCCACGTCACCGACCTGATCTCCGAGTCGATGCTCGCGGTCGCGTGGGAGGCCGTCCCCGCCGAGGTCGCCGCGCTGATCCATCCCCACCCGACGTTGTCCGAGGGCGTCGGCGAAGCCTTCCTGGCACTCGCCGGCAAGCCCCTGCACGGAGCGTGACCGTGGCGACGAGGGTCGAGAAGCAGAAGCTCGGGGCGGAGGACTGGCGCGTCGGCCTGTCCGACGACCAGCTGAAGGAGCTGCTCTACCTGCTCAAGCTCTGCCGCTACTTCGACGAGCGGATGGAGGCCCTCTATCGCCAGGGCCGGCTCCCGGGCGCGATCTACTCGGGCCGCGGCCAGGAGGGGACCCACGTCGGGGTCGCCGCCGCCCTGCGGAAGGACGACTCGCTGTTCCCGACCCACCGGGACCTGTCGGCGCAGCTGACCAAGGGCCTGGACCTGAACCGCGTGATGGCGCAGTTCTGGGGCCGGATCGACGGCTACACCCGCGGCCGCGACGGCAACAGCCATGTGGGCGACTGGCAGGGGCACCGCACATGGACGGTGATGTCGCACCTCCCGATCGCCTACCCGGTCGCGTGCGGGGCGGCGCTCGCGTACAAGATGCGCGGGGAGCCGCGGGTCGCGATGGCCATCTGCGGCGACGGGGCCACCTCGAACGGCCGCTGGCACGAGGCGCTGAACATATCGGCGATCCATCAGCTGCCGGTCGTGTGGGTCGTCAACAACAACCGGTACGCGTACTCGACGCCCAACCCGCTCGAGTTCCCGGTCCCGACGATTGCCGAGCGCGCCAGCGCGTACGGGATGCCGGGCGTCCGCGTCGACGGGCAGGACGTGCTCGACGTCTACCGGATCGCGCACGACGCGGTCGAACGCGCCCGCGAGGGCGGCGGCCCGACGTTGATCGAGAGCGTTTCGCTGCGCTGGCGGGGCCACGCCGGACACGACCCGGCCAAGTACGTCCCCAAGGAGCTGCTCGAGGAGTACATGCGCGACAAGGATCCGGTGAAGCGCTTCGAGGAGCTGGTCCGATCGCGCGGCATCGTGAGCGAGCAGGACGTGACCGACCTCGACGAGCGGATCCGGGCGGCGTTCGAGGCCGGCTATGAGTACGCGTTGTCCTCGCCGTTCCCCGAACCGGGCGACGTCACCAAGGGCCTGTTCACCGACGACGGCTACTGGGCCGCCGAGCCCGGCCGGGGCGGCGGGACCGAATCCTGATGGTGACGCGAGCCGTCGAGGCGGGTGCGGCCGGACACGGTGCCGAGCCGCGGGGCAAGCGGACCGACCAGGGCGAGGCCACCTACCTCGTCGCGATCGCCGAGGCGCTGTGGGAGGAGATGGAGCGGGACGAGCGCGTGTTCCTGCTCGGCGAGGACATCGGCGTGTACGGCGGCGCCTTCAAGGTGACCGAGGGCTTCATCGAGCGGTTCGGCCCGACGCGCGTGATGGACACCCCGATCGTCGAGGAGACGATCGTCGGGGCCGCGCTCGGCGCGGCGATGGAGGGTCTGCGTCCGGTCGCCGAGTTCCAGTACGCCGATTTCATGTCGAGCGGCTACGACGAGATCACGACCGCGATGGCCCGCTACCACTACCGGAGCGGGGTGCCGGTCCCGGTGGTGCTGCGCGGGCCATCGGGCGGCGGCGTCAGGGCCTCGAGCTTCCACTCGACGAACCCGGAGCCGTGGCTGTCGCAGGCGCCCGGCCTGAAGGTCATCTGCCCCGCGTTCCCCTCGGACGCCAAGGGCCTGCTGAAGGCGGCGATCCGGGACGACAACCCCTGCGTGTTCCTCGAGCACAAGTGGATCTACCGTCGCATCAAGGAGATCGTCTCGGACGATCCCGACCACCTCGTCCCGATCGGCAAGGCCGACGTCAAGCGCGAGGGCACGGACGTCTCGGTGATCACGCACGGGATGATGGTGCACCTCGCGCTCGAGGCTGCCGAGACCCTGGCGAACGAGGGCATCCAGGTCGAGGTCCTCGACCTGCGGACCGTTCAGCCGCTGGACGTGGAGGCGATCCTCGCCACCGTCACCAAGACGAGCCGCGCGGTCGTGCTCTACGAGAGCCAGCGCTATCTGGGCACGGGCGCGGAGGTCGCCTCGTTGATCGCCGAGGAGGCGTTCGAGTCGCTCGACGCACCGGTCGTCCGGCTCTCGCCGCCGCACGTCCCGGTGCCGTTCTCTCCCCCGCTCGAGGACGCGTACCTTCCCCAGGTGTCCGACATCGAGGACGCCGTCCGCAAGCTGTCCGCATGGTGAACCTGGAGGCAGGATGACCGCCGTCAAGATGCCGCAGCTCGGGGAGACCGTGATCGAGGGAACCATCCTGAAGTGGCTCAAACAGGAGGGCGACCAGGTCGCGCTCGACGAACCGCTGTTCGAGATCTCGACCGACAAGGTCGACACCGAGGTGCCGTCGTCGGCGGCGGGCACGCTGACGAAGATCCTGGTGCCGGAGGGCGAGACGGTGGCGGTCGGAACCGAGCTGGCGGAGATCTCCGAAAGTGGGGCTGGGGCGGATGGTGCCGAAGCTCCGGGAGCTGCGTCGCAGCTCGCTGCGGAGGGCTCCGGAGGAGCCGAGACCTCGTCTGCGAACGCCGGGGGCGACGATGCTCCCTCCGCTCCGCCACCACCCGCTTCCGCGCCTGCCGCGCCCACTGCACCCGCCGCCGCGCCCGCGGCCGCTTCGGCGGAGGCGGTGCCGTCTCAGATGGCGGCTTCGACGCAGACGGTCTCGCCGCCTCCGGATCGGGGGCCTCGGTCACAGATCCTGTCGCCGCTCGTTCGGAAGCTGGCGAGCGAGCACGGCGTCGACCTGGGGCAGGTCTCGGGAACGGGCACCGGGGGGCGGATCACCAAGAACGACGTGTTGGGGTTCGTGGCCACGCAAGGGGCGGCGGCACCGGGGACGAGCACCCCTGCGGCAGCCCCGGCCGCCGAACCGGCCCAACCCGCGCCTGCGGCTGCCCCGGCCCAACCCGCGCCTGCGGCTGCACCGGCCGCCACGCCGGCGGTTGCGCAGCCTGCGCCCGCGGCGGTGGGGGGTGGGGAGGAGATCGTTCCGGTCACGCACATCCGGCGGACGATCGCCCAGCACATGAAGGCCTCGCTCGAGATCTCGGCGCGCGCGTGGAACGCGGTCGAAGTCAACATGGAGAACGTCGCCCGCCTGCGCGAACGCACCAAGGACGCGTTCAAGGCGCGCGAGGGTTTCGGCCTCACGTACATGCCCTTCGTCACGCGGGCGGTCACCGAGGCGTTGCTGGCTCACCCCCTGGTGAACAGCGAGCTCCGCGGCGACGAGATCGCGGTCAAGCACTTCGTCAACATGGGGATCGCCGTGAGCTACGACGAGGGGCTCATCGTCCCGGTCCTGAAGGGCTCCGACACGATGAACCTGCTGGGGATGGCGAGAGGGATCAACGATCTCGCCACGCGGGCGCGGGCCAAGAAGCTCCTGCCCGACGAGGTCCACGGCGGCACGTTCACGATCACGAACCCGGGACCGTTCGGGTCGTTGATCTCGGTCCCGATCATCAACCAGCCGCAGACCGGCATCCTCGGGTTCGACACGGTCGAGAAGCGTCCGGTCGTGATCGACGACACGATCGCGATCCGGCACATGGTCTACATCTCGATGTCGTGGGACCACCGCGTGATCGACGGCGCGCTCGCGTCGCAGTTCCTCGCGAGGGTCAGACAGAACCTCGAGACGTGGGACTTCGCCGAGGACCTGGCGCTCTAGCCCGATGGCACGCCTGATCCGGGCCGACGGTCTCGTCGACTACGACGCCGCGAACGCCGAGATGCACGCACTGGCCGAGCGCCGCCTCGCCGGCGTCGCCGGCGTCGCCGAGGACACGCTGATCCTGCTCGAGCATCCGCCGGTCTACACGGCCGGCCGGCGCTGGCGGCCCGATCACATCGTCTGGACCGAGGAACGGATCGCCGCCGCCGGCGCCGAGCTCCGGTTCATCGATCGCGGCGGCTCGCTCACGTTCCACGGGCCCGGACAGCTCGTCGGGTACCCGGTGCTCGATCTCGGGGCCCGGCCCGACGCGATTCGGTTCGTGCGAGACCTGGAGGAGGTCGTGATCCGGGCCGCGGCCGACGTCGGCGTCGAGCTGCACCGCAGCGAGGTACAGACCGGCGTGTGGTGCGGACCGAGCAAGGTGTGCGCGATCGGCGTTCGGCTGATGCGGATGCGGGTCTCGCTGCACGGATTCGCGCTCAACTGCACGACCGACCTGTCGTGGTACGACGCGATCGTGCCCTGCGGTCTCGCTGGGGAGGGCGTCGCGTCGCTATCCCAACTCGCAGGACGAGAGATCACCGTGGGAGAGATGGCGCCGCTCGTCGCTCGCCGATTCGAGGACGTCTTCGACCGACGTCTCGAGATCGAGCATGCCCGTTGGCCGACGCAGCTCATGGAGGAGTCCACTCTCTCCGGTGTCTGAGCGCGTTCCTGACGACCGGATCCACCACGCCGCGATGCGCGGCTTCGAGGCCGGCGTCGAGCACTACCAGCGCGGACGTCCCAACTATCCCGACGACGCGGTCAGCTACCTCGTGCGAGAGCTTGGCATCGCCGACGGTCGGGACGTTGTCGAGCTCGGTGCTGGGACCGGCAAGTTCACCGAGCTCATCGTGCACACGGGCGCGCGGATCACGGTCATCGAACCCGTCCCGGCGATGCGCGCCGCGTTGGAGCGAAACTGCCCCACGGTCCGGGTCCTCGACGGCACGGCGGAAGCCATCCCCGCCGAGGACTCCGCGTTCGATGCGGTCATCGCCGCAGCGGCCTTCCACTGGTTCGACGGCGCCCGCGCGCTGCCCGAGATCCACCGGGTCCTGCGGCCCGAGGGCGCGCTCGGACTGATCTGGAACGCACGAGACGAGGCGAGCGACTGGGCCGAACGGCTGACCGAGATCTTCGACCGGCTGGCCGGCGAGGGCGCGCCCCGGTACCGATCGGGGCGCTGGCGGGAGGCGCTCCAGCGGACCGAGTTGTTCGGACCGCTGCACCACCGCCTGGCGTACCACGTCCACCACGTGACGCCCGAGGCGTTCCTCGATCGCGTGCTCTCGGTGAGCTACGTGGCGGCCGCCTCCGAGGGCGAACGCGCGCGCGTCCGTGCCGAGGTCGACGAGCTGATCGCGACCGACCCCGAGCTCGGCGGCGACGAGATCGCGATCGCGTACCGCACGGACGTGTTCTGGACCCACCGACGGTGAACATCGGCGCCGTCAGGCGTCGGCGACGAGCGTGTAGCGCGGGCGCTGTTCCAGCGAGCCGAGCGGCCACGGCTCGTGGAGCTTGGCCGCCCACTCGATATCGCGGAGGCGCTTGATTCGCACCGCCGACCACCCGGCCTCGTGCACCGCGTCGATCAGCGGGACGGGCGAGGGCAGCCGCGCGAGCGGCAGCTCGGCCAGCACCTCCTCGGGGTACGGGGCGTGGTGGTCGTCCGGCACGCGCATGAACCGACGGAGCCACTCCGCCGCGAGGTCCTTCGCCCGCCGGCGGAGGTCGTCCTCGCCCCAGACCCCTTCGAACAGCACGAGCCGGCTCGACACCTCGCGCCACCGCGCGAGCGCACCCACGGGGTCGGGCAACGTCCACAGGACGTGCCGCTCCATGACCGCGTCGAACGGTCCCTCTGTCGCCTCGGTCCCGGAACCGACGACGAACCGCATCCGCTCGTCGAGCCCGCGCTCCTTGGCCTTGAGCTCCGCCCTGCCGAGCATCCCCGGTGACAGGTCGAGCGCCGTCACCTCGTAGCCGAGCTCCGCGGCGAGCAGCGAGAGCGCGCCCGTTCCCGCTCCGACATCCAAGACCTTCGAACCGGGTTCGGGGAGGGCATCCGCGAGCGCCTGCCGCCACGCCGCGGCCTCGAGCGGATCCGAGATCGCATGCGAGCGCGTCTCGTCGTACGTGTCGGAGTCCCGGTCCCAGTAGTCGCGGATCCGAGCGTGGACGTCGCCGGTCATCGCGGCCTCAGAACAGCGCGGCGGCGAGCTTCCGACGGTACTCGGCCACCATCTCGTCGTCCTCGCCAAGCACCGTGAACACCTCGAGCATGGCCTGGCGGGCGTCCGGGTCATCGGGCAGGGCACCGAGCATCGCGTCGAGCGCCTCGCGCCAGGTCCCCTGTGCGGCCAGTCGCTTCGCGGAAGCGAGCGTCCCGGGTTCGGTCAGCTTCGCCCAGTCGCGGACCTCGAGCATCGCGAGGATGCGCTCGGCCTCGGGGTCGGGCAGTGCGGGCGCGAGCGTTTCGCGCGATTGGTCCTCGCGTCCCGTCTCGGCGTAGATGCGGGCGAGCCCGACGCGCGCGTCCCGGTTGTTGGGGTCGACCTCGAGCGCCTCGCGATACTTCTGCTCGGCGTCGTCCAGGTGCCCCTCGAGCTCCTCCTCCAGCGCCTCCTCAGCCTCCAGCTCGGCCTCCGTGGGCATGAGCTTGTCGACGAACTCGTTCACCATCGGCTCGGGGATCGCGCCGACGAACCCGTCGATCGGCTGCCCGTCGCGGAAGGCCACCACGGTCGGGATGCTCTGGACGCCGAACTGGCCCGCCGTGTACGGGTTGGCGTCCACGTCGAGCTTGGCGAGGAGGAACGCGCCCCCGCGTTCGCCGGCGACCCTCTCCAGGATCGGGCCGAGCGTCCGGCAGGGTCCGCACCACGACGCCCACAGGTCGACGACGACGGGGCGCTTCTTCGACTCCTCGATCACGGTCTCGAGGAAGTTCTGGTCGGTCGCCTCGACGACGACGGGCCCGGATTCGGTCACCTGTTCCTGCATCTCCGCTCCAGAGTAGTCAGCTTCGCGTCGAATCGTCTCGCCGCTCGAGCCGCATCCCGCATCTCGGGCAGCGATCCTCGGGCCCGCCGTGGACCTCCGGGTGCATCGGGCAGGCGTACCCCTCGTCCGCGGCGGCAGGTCGCGATGCGTGGTCGGCGTGGCCGGCGTGCTCGGCGTTCGCGTCCGGATGCGCGGCGGCCGGCGCGTTCATCATCCGGAGCATCTGCGGGCCACCGGTGCGCAGGAACCGCACGACGAGCACGGCCGAGAGCGCCAGGAAGGCGATGTTGAGGAACGTCGTGTAGTTCCAGGTCACGCTCGCCTCGATCACCTTCGCGTTCCGCTCGTCCGGCACGAGCCCGAGCGCCTGGAAGACCACCTCCACGACCAGCCCGGCGGCGACCATCGAGGTGTAGAACGTCGCGAGCAGGAAGAGGGACATCCGCCGTCCGTAGTACTTCCGGTAGATGTTAAGGATCGGCAGGATGATCAGGTCGGCGAAGATGAACGCCGCGACGCCGCCGAAGCTGATCCCGCCGTTCCACAGCACCGCCGCGAGCGGGACGTTCCCGATCGAACAGACGAACGAGAGCATCGCCACGACCGGGCCGATCATCGGTCCCCAGATCTTCGAGAGGAGGGGGTGATCCACCAGGAAGAAGCTCTGCCAGAACGACTCGGGCACCCAGGCCGCGAGCGCGCCGGCGATCACGAGACCGAGCGCGATGTCTTTCCAGATCGACGCCCAATCCGTCACGTAGTAGTGGCTGATCGCCGTGAACCCCTGCCGCGAACGCACCCTCGACAGGATCGATCCCCCGCCGATGGACATGTCCATCTCGGCGTGACCCTCCATCACGCCCGGCACGCCCTTGTCGGCCTGCCGCCGCGCGAGCTCGACGAGCTCGGGCCGCAGGAACGCTCGGAACAGGAGCGCCAGGATCACGATCATGATCGGGCCGCCCACGAACTCGGCCAGCGTGAACTGCCAACCCAGGAGTATCGCGAGCAGGATCCCGAGCTCGATCACGAGGTTGGTCGAGGCGAACTCGAACGCCATCGCCGCGGAGAAATCGGCGCCCTTGCGGAAGATCGAACGCGCGAGCGCGACCGCCGCGTACGAGCACGAGGACGAGGCCGCACCCAGACCGCAGGCGATCGCCAGCGACCTCGGCGAGTCGTCGGGCAGCAGGCGGATCATCTCGCCCTTGGAGATCACGGCCTGCACGACCGCGGACAGCGCGAACCCCAGGACCAGCGCCCACAGGATCTCCCACGTCATCGCGAACGCGAAGTCGAGCGCCTCCGCGATCGGCGACAGGAGCGACGCGAGCACCGTCTACTTCCCCGCGAATCGCGCGACCGCCGTCAGGAGCTCCTCGAGCTTCTCGTCGCTCTCGCCTGTCTCGATGCTCTCCTTGACGCAGTGACGCACGTGATCGTCGAGCACTCCCATGCCGACCGACCTGAGCGCCGAGGCGGCCGAGTTCACCTGCGTGAGGATGTCGATGCAGTACTGATCCTCCTCGACCATCCGCTGGATCCCGCGCACCTGACCCTCGATCCGCCGGAGGCGGTCCGAGACCGCCTTCTTGTTCATCGTGTACCCGTACATTGCGTTCCTCCCGGTGGTGACGACCAACCCACTATACCCTGGGGGGGTATATAGGTGAGAAGGGTTGCTGGCCCGAGCCACCCGCCTACGGCCCGTGATCCGCCCCGACACGTTCGCGATCGATCCGAGCTATCGACGGGCGAGACGAGGAACCCTGGCTGCACCTGGATCACGGAGGGCCGATGCTAGACTCGCCGTGTGGCGACCCGAGTCACGACGGAACCGTCGCACGAGGCCCTCGGCCTCACGTCCGAGGACCTCCGCTCCATGTATCGCACGATGGTGACGGCGCGGCTCGTCGACGAGGCCGCG
>Ga0210378_10001910_pt1 | contig 10793 bp, 10 predicted proteins | sample PLM1_60_b1redo_FD_155465 | JGI IMG/M metagenome (GOLD analysis project Ga0210378, IMG submission 155465) | Groundwater sediment microbial communities from an aquifer in East River, Colorado, USA - PLM1_60_b1 redo | ecosystem: Environmental > Terrestrial > Soil > Riparian zone | place: USA: East... | reverse complement strand
GCATCTCCGCGATGGGCCTGGTGCTCGTGGTGCAGGGCCTGCAGCAGGGCTTCATGCTGATGGCCGGCGCCGAGTGGGTGCACTCCGTCAACGCCATGCGGCCCTACTGGTGGGTGCGGACCTTCACGGGCATCTCGATGGATATCGGCATCTCGCTGATCGTCTACACCTTGATGAAGACATCGCTCCGATGAAATCGATCGGATCTCTGGCGGTCGGCGCCGGCTTTTTCTTCGTGACGCTGGCCCTGTTCGTCCAGGGCTTCCTCCCCGCGATGATCCCCGAATCGCGATCGAAACAGGTGAGCCGAGCCGTGCGGACCGACCTGGGCGACGTGAAATGGCTGCGGTACGACGCGTCGGATTACGCACCGCTCGAGCGCCTCGGCCGCGGCGTCTACATCCGGGAAGGCTGCTGGTACTGCCACAGCCAGTACGTGCGCCCGGTGGCCGGCGAAGACCTCCGCTGGGGCCCGGTCTCCGAAGCCGGCGAGTATGCCTTCGACCTGCCGCAGCTCCTCTCGACACGGCGAATCGGTCCCGATCTGACACGCGTCGGGCTCAAGTATGGCGACGACTGGCATTACGCGCATCTCTGGGATCCGCGACTCGTGGTGCCCGACTCCATCATGCCGAGCTTCAAGTGGCTCTACGCGCGGCTCCGCCTGCCGGTCACGACGACCGAGGCCGGCCCGACACTTCCCCCCTCACCGGCACTCCGGCCGTACTTCACGATGAAGGCGGACACGCCGATTCCGCTCTACCCGAACGCGGCGGGCCTCACGTTCGTGCCGCCCCCACCGAGCGGCCAGTGGCCCCTCGACGGGACGCCTCACATTGACCTCAAGGGCTTCGGTACCAAGCCGCCCTCGCTGAGCGCTGTGACGCTGGTGCTCCCATCGGCGGAGACGATCGGGCTCGTCAGGTACCTCCAGAAGCTCGGCACCAACCGGGGCGCCTGGCGGGAGGTGTTCGAGCCGCACCTGGTGAGCGTCTCGGTCATCAACGTGTCGCCGCGCGAGGACCTGCTGGTCCTCGGCCGAGAGGTGTACCGCGCGCGCTGTGCCGGATGCCACGGATCGACAGGCGACGGCAATGGCCCGGCGGCGACCTTCCTGTTCCCGCGTCCCCGCGATTTCACGCTGGGGGTGTTCAAGTTCCGCACCACACCATCGGGATCACTGCCCACCGACGGCGACCTCTATCGTACGGTGACGCGGGGCGTACGCTGGACGGCGATGCCCACGTGGCATGAGCTTCCGGGCAAGGAGCGGCTCGCCGTCATCACGTTCATCAAGACGTTCTCGAAACGCTGGAAGGAGGAGAAGCCGGAGCCCCCGGAGGTGATCGGCGATGCGCCCAAAGCGACGCCCATGCTGATCGCGCGGGGGAAGGATCTCTACCAGAAGGCCAAGTGCTTCCAGTGTCACGGCGAGAGCGGCAAGGGCGACGGCGAGTCGGCGCCCGATCTGATTGACGACCTCAAGTTTCCGATCAGGCCGACCGACTTGACCCGGGGCCAGCTCAAAGGGGGCTCCACCGCGCGCGACATCTACCGAACGATGACCCTGGGGCTCGACGGAACACCCATGCCCTCGTTCGCCGACGCGCTCAGCGACGAGGAGCGCTGGGCCGTCTCATACTATGTGCTGTCGCTCTCGGCCTGGAGGGATCCGCTCACGGGCGAAACGCTGGACGTGCCGGCAGGCGCGCGCGCGGCGCTCAACTCCTCAGAGACCGCAGCCGCTCGGCCGGAATCGGCCCTGGATCCCGCCCGGCTCGAGCGTGCGGCGCGAGAGAGCCCCAGCAAGCCGCGCATCCTCTATCGTGGAGTCCGCGAGTGATCGAATATCTCACGCTCGGCGAGTTCGTCGTGGCGCTGTCGATGAGCCTGGCGGCGCTCTGCGCGTTCCTGTGGGGAGCCGCGACGGGCGCCTTCCGCGGCGGGGAGTCGATCAAGCACCAGGTTCTTCACGCCGAGGGCCTCACCAGCGAGGAGCCAAAGACCGGGTATGAGCGACAAGACACCTGAGCGTCATCCGAGATACGGCGAGATCGAAGAGTACGCGCAGGGAGAGATCCGCAGCTATCGCGGGATCGTCAACAAGTGGTTGCTCCTGGTGTATGCGGTCCTCGCCATCTGGGGAATCTATTATCTCTTCCGATACTGGGGCGGGCTCGGGCCGGGCCTGGGCGCCGGTCAATAGGAGCGTGCGATGCGCATCGAACGCATCCTGATCCCGCTGGCGCTCCTGAACCTGGTCGTCCTGATCCTCGGTGTCGTCTTCAACATCGTCGCCGACCTTCTGGGTATAACGTAGCGTGAGCGCCATCGAGCGAGTCGCGTTCTGGACGGTCCTCGTGGGCACCGTGGCCTTCTTCATCTGGGTGGCGATGCTCGCCGTCCGCAAGTAGGCGCGTGGCCCACGGTGCTCTCCCGGTGGTCGCCGCCGGAATTCCCGGTGATCTCTGGTCGCTCGCAACACTGGCGCCCGGCGCCTGGAGCACCCGACCCGAGGTCGCAGCACCACTCCTAATCGCGGGGTCCGCGTACGCGGTCGGCTGGTGGCGCCTCCGCCGCCGCGGCGGAGCGGTCTCGGGCTGGCGCGTCGCCGCCTCCGGGGGTGGCCTCCTGAGCGTGTTCATCGCGCTCTCGTCACCGCTCGAACAGCTGGCGCACGCGAGCTTCACGGCGCACATGGTTCAGCATCTTCTTCTGATCGTCGTCGCCGCTCCGCTCCTGCTGCTCGCCGATCCCTTCGCGGCGCTCTTCTGGGCACTCCCGGCCCGCCTGCGCCTGAGCGGCGGCAGGCTGGTTCGGCCGGGGACAGCACTGCGCCGGCTCGGACGGGGACTCACCGCGATGTCAGCGGCGTGGCTCGCGTACGTTGCCGCGATCTGGCTCTGGCATTTGCCGATCGCCTACGACGCCGCCGTCGCCGACCGCGTCGTCCACGACCTCGAGCACGTGGTCTTCATCGGAACTGCCGTGTTGTTCTGGTGGCCGATCGTCCAGCCGGCGCCCCGATTCCGTCCGCCGGCGAGCTACGGTGGCCGCGTCGTCTACCTCGTGCTCGCCGCCCTGCAAGGCGGCCTCCTCGGCCTCCTCCTCATGACGAGCCCCGAGGCCTGGTACCGCGCCTACTCGAGCGCCGAGGACCAGTCCCTGGGCGGTCTCGTCATGTGGGCGCTCGGTGGAGCCGTAGACATGCTCGCTGTGCTCGTCCTGTTGGGGCGATATCTCGCTTCGCAGGACCGGACTGCCCCCGAGGCGAGTCACGAACGCACGGGCGCGCGTGTCTCTCGACCCTAGAGCGCATCATCCCAGCTCTCGCATCTCTGCCGACGCCTGCTGCGGCCAGAACCGCATGTCCATCTCGCGGTACATCGTCAGCGCTAGCGTCAGGTGCTCCTCCGCCTGCTGCCGATTGCCAATGCGACGGTATAGCTTGCCGAGACCAAGGTGGCACTGTGCACTGAGCGGGCGCATGCCGAGTTCCTCTGCCAGCGCAAGGCTGCCCGCGTATTGCTGTTCGGCGCTGGTTGCGTCGACAAGATCCCCGAGAGCCGTGACCTCGGCGAGGACTCTGAGCGCAATGGCCTCGTTGGCTCGTTCTTGGTGCTTCTTTGCCAGCTCGACCGCACTTCGGGCGCGCCTCAGAGCCTCGTCGGCGCGGCCGGCCCGGAGATACGCTTCGGACAGGCGGCTCAGGCGAACGGCAAGACCAAGGCCCATCGCGCTGATCGACACTTCGCTTCGGACCGCCTCTTCGAGGAGGGGAAGGGCCTCGGACAGACGCCCGGAGAGCGCGTACGCGTAGCCCAGGCCCGACAGCAGATTCGCATCGCTAACACTGCCGGCTCGAAGCAGGGCGACCCCGCGCTCGAACACGCGCTGCGCAGTATCCAGGTCGCCTCGTTCCAGGCTCACGCCTCCGAGTGCGCCGTGTGACTCGATCACGGTGTGCGGATGATTCGTCCGCTCGGCGATCTGCATCGCCTGTTCTGCGTGCTCGAGCGCCTCGCCGAACCGTCCGCGATGGGAGAACAGGAGCCCAAGCCACGCGTGCGGCCACGCCTCGAAGAAGTTGGGCAGCGCTCCTTGGTCGAGAGCAGGATCTCGCGCGCGGAGCTCGAGCGCTGCGCTCTGGTCCGCGAAGGCTTGGACGGTCTCCAGAAACATCGACGTGGCCTGCCTGAGGTCACCAACAGCAAAGTGCGCTTGCGCCAGCCGGTACTTCGCTTCGATCTGGAGACCCAGATCTCCGAGTTCGCTGGCGATGTCGAGCGCCTGTCGGCTGGCCTCGAGGGCGCGCCGATGGTCGCCCACGTTGCGGAGCCGCGCGCCCATGTCGGCGAGGACGAGCCCCAATCGGCGTCGATCGCCGAGCTCCCGCGCGAAGCGTTCGGCTTCCCGCATGTAGTCCAGAATGCGGTCGTATTGGCCCAACGGAGCGAGGACAACCCGTGAGTCGAGCCGGAGATCGATTGCCTGGGCCTTGGTGTCGCGACTCTCGGGCAGGTGCCCGAGGGCGCGAAGCGCCTCCTCGAAGGATGTCAGGGACTCGCTGTACGCCGAGCGCATCGCCGCTCGCCTAGCGACCTCGCGGAGGTACGTGATTGCCCTGTCCCACACTTCTCCTCTGAGCGCGTGGTAGGCGAGTCGCTCGACGTGCTGGGAGAGGCGATCGGCATAGAGCCGCTCGATCACCTCGATGATGCGCGCGTGCAACTCACGGCGTCGCTGCAGCAGCAGGGTGCCGTAGGTCACCTCGTGCGTGAGCGCGTGTTTGAAGGTGTATTCGAGGTCGGGAAAGAGGCTCGTCTCGTAGATGAACTCGGCGGCCTGGAGGTAGGCGAGGCCACGCCGAAGGTCAGGTTCATTCTGGTCGGCGACCGCCTGCAGAAGCGCGAACGGTACGTCATGGCCGATGACCGCGGCCGCCTGGAGCAGACGCTTCTGCTCGACGGGTAGCCGGTCGATGCGTGCTGCCAGAACCGCGTGGACGCTGGCCGGAATCTGGATGGCGTGGATGGGCTCCGCGAGGCGATACGCGCCGGGCTCGCCGGCGAGCGCCTTCGTCTCCACGAGGGTTCGTACACTCTCCTCGAGGAAGAACGGGTTCCCTTCCGTCCTTTCGATCAACACCCGTTTGAGCCCGTCGAGCGAAGCGTCGGCACCGAGGAGCACACGGAGAAGCTCCTCCGCACTCGTCGGCGCCAGGGGATCCATGCGTAGCTGCGTGTAGTACGTCTTGCGGCCCCACCCATGCTGGTACTCGGAGCGGTAGTTGACGAGGAGCAGAAGACGGGCACCCTGCAGGCTCTCCACAAGGCTGTCGAGCACGGCCTGGGTCTCAGGGTCGATCCAGTGGAGATCCTCGAACACGACCACGAGCGGCTGCAGGCGGCTCTCTCTGAGCAGGAGATGCCTCACGCCGTCGAGCGTCCGCTGCCGACGTTCCGGGGGTTCCAGTCGCTTCCACTCCCCGTCTTCGAGCGGAGCCTCGAGCAGCGCCAGGAGCGCCGGAAGCGACGGTTCCAGCGCCCGGTCCAGTGACAGGAGCTTTCCGGTCACCTTCTCAACCACATTCCGCTTGTCGTCCCATCCCTCGATCTGAAAGTACCCTCTGAGCAGCTCGATCACCGGGAGGTAACTCGTCGTCTTCCCGTAGGCGATCGATGCGGCCTCGAGGATCAGGCAACTCTCCATGCGATGCGAGTGCATGAACTCCCAGAGGAGGCGCGACTTCCCCACCCCCGGCTCTCCGACGATCGCCACGACCTGGCCGCGTCCGGCGCGGCTCTGCTCGAGCGCCACGTCGAGCTGCTCGATCTCGCCGGCACGCCCCACGAACTTCGTGAGGCCGCGCCCGGCCAGCGCCTGAAAGCGGGACCGCGCCGTGCCGGCTCCGGTCAGCTCGTAGACTTCGACCGGCTTGCCGCGGCCCTTCACGTTCACCGGGCCGAGCGACGTGACCTGCACGTAGCCCTCCGCGAGCTGCAGCGTCGCCGCGGTGATCAGGACCGACGCCGGAGTTGCGGCTTGCTCGACGCGAGCAGCCAGGTGCGTCGTCTCTCCAACGGCCGTGTAGTCGAGGTGCAGGTCGCTCCCGATGGAGCGGACAACGACTTCACCGGAGTTCACACCGACGCGAATCTGGGGGAGGACGCCTTCCTGCCGGCGCACACTCTCGCCGTACCGCTTGACGGACTCTTGCATCCGCAGCGCCGCGTAGCATGCCCGCACCGCGTGATCCTCGTGGGCGAGAGGTGCGCCGAAGAGCGCCATGATCCCGTCGCCCATCACCTGATTGACGGTGCCCTCGTAGCGATGCACCGCCTCTATCATCTGTTCGAGGATCGGATCGAGGATCCTGCGCGCCTCTTCGGGATCGCGGTCGGCGAGAAGCTCCATGGAACCCTTGAGATCCGCGAACAGTACGGTCACCTGCTTGCGCTCACCTTCGAGCGCGGACTTGGACGTCAGGATCTTCTCGGCAAGGTGCTTCGGGGTGTAGGACTCCGGAGCCGCGAAGCGCGGCCGAGCGGCCTGATCGAGCGGTGTCGCACACTGGCCGCAGAACTTGTTGTCGGGAGGGTTACTTGCTCCGCACGACGGGCAGACCGAGGCGAGGGGTGCCGCACACTGGCCGCAGAATCTTGTTCCCGTGGGATTCTCGGCTTGGCACCGGAGACACGTCATGCCGGAGCCTCCAACGGTGTGTCCTCTAACCGGGCTGGGCGCGGTAAACCGCCGCACGATGCGTGTCCGGCAGGAAGGCGTACACGGTGTTGCGGACTGCGTCGAAGCCGATCGTGTGCGCGCCGCGCTCCGTCGGGACGCTTTCAAGACAGCGCATCGTCTCGGTATCGAAGACGTCGATGACTCCGGGGTCGCCGATCGCGACATAGAGATGCTTGAAAGCGGCGTTGCGGAAGACGACGTCCGGCGCGCCACTGATCGCATGCTCACTCTGCACAGCGCCTGACCGCGAGTCGACCACGAGCAGCACCTTGCCGTCACACGCGCAGAAGAGACGCCGCGTCGTCGGATCGAAACCCAGCCCATGGGGGCCCACCGCCGGCATCGGAAACGCGTCCGCGACCCGCGTAGGATCGGCGCAGTCGACGACGACGATCTGCGGCGGATCAGCGACGTTGACGTAGAATCGTCCGCTCTCTGCCTCGAAAACAGTCCAACGCGTCCGGCCCGGAACCGGGATGCTGGCGATCACCGTCCGGGTGCTGACGTCCACAAGCGAGACGGTGAAAGACCCTTGCCGCGACGGATCGCCGACGTTCGCCGCGAGCAGCAGGCGATGATCGGCAGCGTAGGCGAGACCGTTGGGCCCGATGCCGACCTTCACTTTCGCCACGGTCTCCTCCCGAGACGACGAGAAGATCCCGACGGTGTTCTCCCCTCGATTGGAGGTGAAGACCAGGTCGTGCGCCTCGGAGACCAGCGCACCGGCGACGCGCGGCAGGTGTGGGATGGAGCGGAGGTACGTGTTGGTCGTGCAGTCGATCACGTCGACGGCGTCGTTCGCGGTGTGTGCCACGTAGAGCAGTCCCCTCCCGCGATGGACGGCCGCGTGGTCGAACCCACCCGGCGTCCCGTGCGGGGGCAGGTCAACGTAGCCGACGTGTTCCAGCGCCATGCGCCGCTCGCTCGGCCTGCCGGCGGTCCTAGCCGTGTCGAGAGCCGGCGACGTTCGCGCGACAGTACGCGTACAAGGCGTCGTACGCGGGGAATTGCCGAGTCATGTTGTCGTGGTCGTCCTTGGCGATGGCCTGGAAGCCGGTGGCCAGCGCGTACAGGCCCGCGGACTCCGGCGTCAGCTGACGCGCGGCAGTGTCCGCTCCGCGCACAATCAGGGCGAGCGCGCGGAGCGCCGGATCCTCGAGCTTGTGTTTCTCCAGGAACGCATCGAAAGAGCAGCGGTCACCGACGTGTCCGAGCTCCACCCCCGGAACGTCATACGGGATGGCCCCTTCACGCTCGGCGACCGCCATGACCTGGTCGGCCGGCACGAAGAGAAACGTCGGGCTCTTGTCGATGAACCGCGTGATCAGCCACGGACAGGCGATGCGGTCGACGCGCGCCTTTTCACGGGTCACCCATTTCATCAGCAATCTCCTTCCCTCGTCGTGATGTTCTACTTCGCCTTGACGCTGTTGGTCCGATCGAGCGCGGCCTTCAATCCCTGGGCGAGCGCGCTCTTCATTGGCCGCCCCCTTTCGAGCCACGAATCCCAAGGTCGTCAAACGCGGTAACCGAATCGGCCTTGGTCCACAGCCCTACACGCCCGGACTTGAACCGTGGGTCGCGATGGTCCAGGTACAGCTTGCCGTCGAGCCACGCTTGCATGTGGTCTCCCACGGCCACGAGGCGAACGGTGTGCCACTGGCCGAGCGCAGGAGCTTTCACGGTGGCCGTCGCGAGCTGCCGCCGGCCTCGGTCGTAGGAGTAGAGCCGGAAGTTGTCCTCGAGCGCGTTCGCGCGGACGACGTAGTACTTACCGTCGGTGAACCGGAACACGATACCACCCGATGCGTCCTCCCGGCCGGCGACCGGCTTGAATTTCATCGAAACATCGACATCGCTGTACGGCCCGCCCGGTGCCACGATGACGTTGAACTGGTTCTTCGTCGCTCGCTGCACAAGCACCTTCTTGCCGCTGGGCGCCCCCGCCATCTCCTCCAGGGCCCATTGACCGTCGACCGTCGTCCAGCTCTCGATCCCCTGGGTCTCGAAGTCGAACTTCTCTTCCGGAACGTTGTCAGGCACCTTGATCTCCGTCACGCCCGCGAGGGCGGGCGCGCCACGCGTCATGCCATACGCGCCGACCGCTGCCAGCGCTGCCTTGAACAGGCCCCGTCGTGACATCGTCAGACTCTGCATCATGTCTTCTGCTTCAAGACCGAATGGAGACCGTCGAAGATCGCCATCCCGCGCTCGAGCAATTCGTGATCGTCCGGCGTGGCCTGGGCGAGCGCGCGGACGGCCAGGTCAATGCCTATCGCTTCGTTGCGTGTGAACTTGCCGTCATGCAGGTCGGCTTCATGGACGATCTCCGCGATAACCTTCACCCGCCGGTCCTTGAGCCCGAAGCGCATGACCAGCGTTTCGAACGTGCAATCCTCGCCGTGATGCCCGAAATCCGCGCCGAGCACGTCGAAGGGGATGCCCTTCCGGGCGGCATCGGCCGCGTCGGCGAAAGTAAACTTCGCGTCCGGATCGCAGAAGCGCTTGATGAGCCAGGCCGACGCAATGCGGTCGATGTGCGGTCGGGGCCGCGTCACCCAGGTGCTGCCCCGCGCGGGCAGAGACGTGCGATGGCGCCCGCCGGTCGCGCGCGGTCGCGTCTCGGCGGCGCGCAGCCGCTTGGCCGTTGTCTCCCAGAGAGCGCGGGCCCGCCGGCCGGCGGGTGCCTCGAGGTAATCGATGGACTGTACGCGGTCCAACTCGCGCTTGAACCCATCGAGCTTGGCGCGGAGCGCCGCGATCGAGCCGCGCTGGCTCGTCCGGTAGCGATCGAGCTGCGAGAGGATCTCTCGGCAACCCTGCACCACCGCCTGGTACTCGGGGCTTCGGGCTTTGTGGAACAGCGCCGCGATCTCCTCGTCCGTCATCGTGTCGACGCGGTCAACCCGAAGCAGCGTCACCTCGCCGCGAAACGACTGGATCTCCTGGACAAGCCACTGGAACAGCTCCGTCGTCTCCGGAGTCTCGGGCAGGATCCAGCTGGCGCCGCGCAGCCTGACGGCCCCCATGCGCTGGAGCTTTCGCCAGACCCCGACGCGGTGCCGGGTCGGCTTGGGCGGCAGGGTCGTGAGGAGCGTCAACCAACGCATGGGCTTGCACTGAGAGTAACGAGTGATACACTCGCTGTCAACCGTTACCCCCTGGGAGGTTGGTGATGCCTTCGTCTCCACCAGCGATGACAACGCGCGCGAGTCTTGCCGACCTGGTGGGGTACTTCCTCTATCTCGGCACCCTCGGGTTCGGCGGCCCCGTCGCACTAGCCGGCTTCATGCACCGCGACCTCGTCGAAAAGCGGCGCTGGATCGACGAGGAGGAGTACGGACTCGCCCTGGCCCTCGCCCAGATCATGCCTGGGCCCCTCGCGGCACAGCTCGCAATCGCGCTCGGGTACTTCCAGCGCGGCATCCTCGGCGCGACCGCGGTCGGGTTGGCCTTTGTGGTGCCGTCGTTCCTGATGGTGGTGGGGATCTCGATCGCCTATCGGCGCTACGGGGGCCTGTGGTGGATGCAGGCCCTGTTCTACGGGATCGGGGCCGCGGTGATCGCGATCATCGCCATCGCGGCCTACAAGCTCGCGCGCTCGACGAACAAGCGCGACCCGCTGCTCTGGGCGATCTTCGGCGTGCTGGCCCTGGTCACCGTCTGGGCGCAGGCTGAGCTGGCGGAGTTCTTCGTCCTGGCCGGATTCGTCGCGCTCTTCGCTCGCGCGCGGCCGAGCCGACGCCAAGCTGTCGCCTACGGGCTGGGCGGCCTACTGGTCCTCGCGATCATCTGGTTGACCGAGCGCTGGTTCGTGAACCTGACGCTCGGAGGGGAGCACGTGCTGCTCCAGATCCTCGTGTTCTTCGCCAAGGCCGGCGCCTTCGTCTTCGGCAGTGGGCTGGCGATCGTGCCATTCCTCCAGCAGGGCGTCGTCCAGCAGTTCGGCTGGCTGAACCAGCACCAGTTCCTCGATGCCGTCGCCGTCGCGATGATCACCCCCGGGCCAGTCGTCATCACGGTCGTCTTCATCGGATATCTCGTCG
>Ga0210378_10001909_pt1 | contig 10798 bp, 8 predicted proteins | sample PLM1_60_b1redo_FD_155465 | JGI IMG/M metagenome (GOLD analysis project Ga0210378, IMG submission 155465) | Groundwater sediment microbial communities from an aquifer in East River, Colorado, USA - PLM1_60_b1 redo | ecosystem: Environmental > Terrestrial > Soil > Riparian zone | place: USA: East... | reverse complement strand
GGAGGCGCCGCACATCGGCCACATGCGCTCGGGCGTCAACTACGACGTGCTGTGGCGCTGGCTCGCGTACCGCGGCCTCGACGTGACATTCATCCGCAACGTCACCGACATCGACGACAAGATCCTGGCGAAGTCCGCAGAGGCCGGCGAGGAGTGGTGGGCCCTGGCGTACCGCCACGAGCTGGCGTTCGCCGCCGGCTACGACGCCCTGGGCTGCCTCCGCCCCACCTACGAGCCCCGGGCGACGGGCCATATCCCCGAGATGATCGTGCTGATGCGCCAGCTCATTGAGCGCGGCCACGCGTACGCGTCCGGCGGCGACGTCTACTTCGACGTGCTCTCCCACCCGGAGTACGGCGTGCTGTCCGGGCAGCGGGTCGACCAGATGAAGCAGCCCGAGGACAGCGGCACCGGCCGCAAGCGCGATCCGCGCGACTTCGCGCTGTGGAAGGGGCACAAGCAGACCGAGCCTGCGACCGCCTCCTGGGAGACGCCGTGGGGCACCGGCCGGCCGGGCTGGCACCTGGAGTGCTCGGCGATGGCCGGCAAGTACCTGGGTGACGCGTTCGACATCCACGGCGGCGGCACCGACCTGGTCTTCCCGCACCACGAGAACGAGATCACGCAGTCCCGGGCAGCCGGCCGTGAGTTCGCCAACTTCTGGGTGCACCATGCGCTGCTCAACCTCGGCGGCGAGAAGATGAGCAAGTCGGTGGGGAACACCCTGGGCGTGCCGGCGGTGCTCAGCCGGGTACGCGCCGTCGAGCTGCGGTACTACCTCGCGGCCCCGCACTACCGCTCGATCATCGACTACAGCGAGGAGTCGCTGCAGGAGGCGGCGCTCGCGTACCGCCGGGTCGAAGGGTTCGTGGCGCGCGCCACCGAGCAGGTTGGTGCTACTGAGCGCGGCACGCTCTGCGCCGAGTTCACCGCCGCCATGGACGACGACCTCTCCACGCCGAAGGCGCTCGCCGCGCTGCACGACGTCGTCCGCGAAGGCAACCAGGCGCTCGCTGCCGGTAACGACACGGCCGCCCGAGGGGCGCTCGGCTCGGTCCGGGCGATGCTCGGCGTGCTCGGCCTCGACCCCCTCGATCCCGTCTGGGCAGGTACCGGTCGCACCGGTGACCTGCACGGAGTCGTAGACTCACTGGTCGCGGTCGCGCTCGAGCAGCGCCAGGCGGCCAGAGCGCGCAAGGACTACCCCGCGTCGGACGCCATCCGCGACCAGCTCAAGCAGGCCGGGATCCTCGTCGAGGACACCCCGCACGGTCCACGGTGGACATTGTCAGACGGGAATGTGTGATGGCGGGCAACAGTCAGCGCCCGAACCGCCGCAAGGCGGGTACCAAGAAGGGCGCGGTCGTCGGCTCCGGCGGGCAGCGTCGTAAGCAGCTCAAGGGCAAGGGGCCGACCCCTGCCGCCGACCAGCGCACCAAGCACCCGGCCGCCAAGAAGGCGGCCGCGGCGCGTAAGGCGGCGGCTGCTGCCGGCGCGGCGCGGCCGGGTCAGCCGCGTACGGCGCCGGGCCGGCGTGGTCCGGCGGCGAAGGACGCCCCCGAGCTTCTGGTCGGGCGGAACCCGGTCGCCGAGGCGCTGCGCGCGGAGATTCCGGCCACCGCGCTCTACGTCGCCACCGGTCTCGCCACCGACGAGCGGGTCACCGAGTCCATCGCGCTGGCCGCCGACCGCGGGCTGTCGATCATGGAAGTCAGCCGCCAGGAACTCGACCGGATGACCGGCGGCGTCCTGCACCAGGGCATCGGCCTCCAGGTCCCGCCGTACCAGTACCAGGATCTGACCGATGTGCTCGCCGCCGCGGCCGAGTCGCCCACCACGCCCCTACTCGTCGCGCTCGACGGGGTCACCGACCCGCGCAACCTCGGTGCCGTCGTCCGGTCCGCGGCAGCGTTCGGCGCCCAGGGCGTACTGCTCCCCGAGCGGCGCGCCGCCGGCATGACGGCCACCGCCTGGCGCACGTCCGCCGGTGCGGCGGCCCGGCTGCCCGTCGCCCGGGTCACCAACCTGGTGCGGGCGCTCAAGGCCTGCCAGCAGGAGGGGTACTACGTCGCCGGGCTCGACGCCGACGGCGACACCACCCTCGACGACCTGGAGATGGCGATCGAGCCGCTCGTCGTGGTCGTCGGCTCCGAGGGCCGTGGGCTGTCGCGGCTGGTCGGCGAGGCGTGTGACGTGCGGGTGTCGATCCCGATGACTGCCGTCGCCGAGTCACTGAACGCTTCGGTCGCCGCTGCCGTCACGCTCGCGGAGGTGGCGCGCCGCCGTCGCGTCGGCTGACGCCGCCGCACCATGCCGCACGTCCGAACGCCGCCGCACTTTTCTTGATGCCGCCGCACTTTTCCTGATGGCCGCCGCACTTTTCTTGATGCCGCCGCACTTTTCTTGATGACCGCCGTACTTTTCTTGATGAAGGTGCCCCTCATACGCCCATAGCGCCATGAAGGGCACCTTCATCAACACGTGCCGGGCAATGGCTGACCGCGGTTGGATCCCGTCCCCAGGTTGCGCGATCCAACCGCGGCAACCGAGTCAGCTGTTCGGGCGCAGGGCCCAGCTGACGGTCATTTCCCCAGTGGTGGTGCCGGCTTCGTCACGGATCACCACGTCGACGTCGAAGCGCACCTTGCCGGCGGTGTCCAGGTCGGCGCGGATGTCGGCACCTGGACGGCTCAGCCGCGCCTCGGCCGTGACCGGGCCCATCGCGAGCGCGCGGTACCGGATCTTCGCCTCGGCGGCGAGCGGCGTGAAGCGGTCGAGCAGGTCAGCGAAGCTGCCGATGACGACGGCTCCGGTGGCCGATTCGCCGAGCGTGAACATCGCCCCGGCGTGCGGTCCGCCGACGTGATTGTGCAGGTCAGTGCGGTCAGGCAGGCGTAGCAGCGCGCGGTCGGCGGAGAGTTCGAGGTACTCCAGGCCGAGGGTGCGGACGAGCGGCACAGCCTGCGAGAGACCATCCCGGATCGCGTCGAAATCCATCGCGGGCGGGCTGGCGGACTCAGCAGTGGTCATGGCCTGAGTCTGCCACGCGAAGTTACTCGCCGGTAGCGTGGCGGACAAATCACCCGCGCGAGGTTGTCACAGCGGGCCCCTGTTGCGGGGCCGCCGCGGCCGGCCCGCTCTGGGTCGACGATGGGTGATCCCCATGACGGGATCCCGCCCAGGCCAGGCCCGAGCGGGATCCGTGTGAAGCGGGTTCGATCAGTTGAGCCGCTCGCCCGTTTCCGCGTGGAAGGCGTGCTCGTGGCCCGTGCGGAGCTTCAGGTACACCGTGTCGCCCATGGTCGGCGGGGTGGTGCGACCGTCGGTGCGGACGACGACGCGCTCGTCCTCACCCTCGAAGTTCGCCGTGCCGTAGACGTAGGCGTCCGAACCGAGTTCCTCGACCAGGTCGACTCGCATCGGGATGCCGTCGCCCTCGGTGCCGAGGTCGATGGACTCGGGACGGAAGCCCACCGTGACCTTGGTCGCGCCGCCGGCCGACGCAGCCGTGATCTCCTCACGGGAGAGCGGGTAGACCGTCTTGCCGAGCCTGGCACCACCCTCCACCATCGGCACGGTCTTGAGGTTCATCGCCGGCGAGCCGATGAAGCCGGCCACGAACGAGTTGCCCGGCCTGTCGTAGAGCGCCCGCGGCGTGTCGACCTGCTGCAGGAGGCCATCCTTGAGCACGGCGACCCGGTGGCCCATGGTCATGGCTTCGATCTGGTCGTGCGTGACGTAGACCGTGGTGGTGCCCAGGCGGGCCTGCAGCGCGGCGATCTGCGAACGCGTCGACACCCGGAGCTTCGCGTCGAGGTTCGACAGCGGCTCGTCCATGAGGAAGACCTGCGGCTCGCGGACGATGGCGCGGCCCATCGCGACCCGCTGGCGCTGACCACCGGAGAGCGCCTTCGGCTTGCGGTCGAGGTAATCCTGCAGGTCGAGGAGCTTGGCTGCGTCGCCCACGCGCCGCTGGATCTCGGACTTCGGCACCTTCTTCAGCTTCAATGCGAAGCCCATGTTGTCGGCGACCGTCATGTGCGGGTAGAGCGCGTAGTTCTGGAAGACCATCGCGATGTCGCGGGCCTTCGGCGGGAGGTGGGAGACGTCGCGCTCGTTGATCTTGATCGCGCCGGCGTTGATGTCCTCCAGACCCGCGAGCATCCGGAGGGAGGTGGACTTGCCGCAACCCGAGGGACCGACGAGGACGAGGAACTCGCCGTCGCCGATCTCCAGGTCGAGGGCGTCGACGGCGGGCTTGGTGGACCCGGGATAGATCCGGGTCGCGCCGTCGAAGGTGACAGTAGCCATGGTGCGTCCTTTCACCGGCAGGAACGTGCCGGACGATCCGAGTGATGGACGGCGCCGTGACCGTGCTGGTCACCATGCTCCGACCGTGACCTCCACCAGAACGAGCAGTGGTCTCGACCAACATAACGGGCCGGTCATGCTCTGTTAATGCCTTCCTGCGAACTTGTGCCCACGGGGGTTGATCAGCGGCGATCCGGTTCGGCCCGCCACACTGGTGGCGGCGAGGAAGAGGAGGTCGCGTTGTCAGGAGGTCTGGCAGGCGTCGCCGAGGCGGCGGGCGTGAGCATCTCGACCGTGAGCCGGGTGCTGAACCGGCGCCCGGGCGTACACGAGGAGACCCGGCGCAGGGTGCTCTCGGCGCTCGCCGAGCAGCGGTACACCCCGCGCGGGCTCGGCGCGCTGCACACCACCGGCGTGCTCGGGCTGCTCCTGCCTGAGCTGACCAACCCGGTCTTCCCCGCGTTCGCCGAGGCGCTGGAGGCGCGCGCCGCCGCCCGCGGCTACTCGACGGTCCTGTGCAACACGCAGGCGGCGAGCGTGCGGGAGGAGGAGCACGTGCAGATCCTGCTCGCGCACGGCGTCGCCGGCATGGTCTTTGTGTCGCCCGAGTCCACGGACTCCCTCGCGCCGCACGGCCACTACAAGCGGCTGCGCGAGGACGGCGTCCAGATGGTGTTCGTCAACGGCGGCATGCCGACCCTCGACGTTCCGGACGTCTGCGTGGACGAGCAGGTGGCCGGATACCTCGCCACGCGGCACCTGGTCGAGCTGGGGCACCAGCGGATCGGCTTCGTCTCCGGCCCGGCACGATCGGTGCCGACCCGGCTCAAGCGCGCCGGCTGGCAGGCTTCCCTGGAAGAAGCGGGGCTGAATGCTGATCCGGCGCTGGTGGCGTACGCGGAGTACGGCGCCGCTGGTGGGGCTACCGCCGCTGCACGGTTGCTCGACGAGGTGGCGCCCACGGCGCTCGTCTGCGCCAGCGACGTGATGGCCTTCGGTGCGCTGAGTGAGGCGCGGCGGCGCGGCATCGCCGTCCCCAGAGAGCTGTCCGTCGTGGGTTTTGACGACACCCCGATGGCGCCGTACGCCTCGCCGCCGCTCACCACGCTCGCCCAGCCGGTCGTCAAGATGGCGCAGGCCGCCGTCGACGGGCTCATTGCCGAGATCGAGGGGACGGATTCCGGCGACGGGCTGGCGCACTCGCGTGTCTTCCGACCCCGACTTGTCGAGCGCGAGTCGACCGCGCCGCGGGTGTGATCTGACCCGTGAGAGCGTTTGCATTTGGCATAGGTGACTCGCCAGTAACCCTGAATCGGTTAGGGTGCCGCGCATGGCTCATCGGCAGCCCTCCCGTAGAACGGCAACGCTGGCGTCCCTCGCGGCGGAGCTCGGCGTCTCACGGACGACGGTCTCCAACGCGTACAACAGACCCGACCAGCTCTCGCCGCAGCTCCGTCAGCGTGTCCTGGAGGCGGCGAAACGGCTCGGTTACCCCGGGCCGGATCCGCTTGCCCGCTCGCTGCGTACGCGGCGTGCCGGAGCGATCGGCCTGGTGCTCACCGAGGCGCTCTCGTACGCATTCCGTGACCCGGCCGCGGTGAAGTTCCTCGCCGGCCTCGCGCAGGCCTGCGAGGACGCCAAGACCGGGCTCTTGCTCGTGCCGGCCGTGCCCGGTTCGGGGAGCGATCCCGCGCTGGCCGCGGCCGCGTCCGTCGACGGCTTCGTCGTGTACTCGCTCCCGCAGGGCGATCCGCACCTGGAGGCGGTGCTCGCGCGGCCGCTGCCCATCGTCATCGTCGACGAGCCGCTGGACATCCCCGGCGTGGACTGGGTCGGCATCGACGACCGCGTGTCCGCTGCCCGGGTCGGCGCGCACATCGCCAAACTCGGGCACCAGCGGCCCGGCATCGTCTGCACCCGGATCGGCCCTGAGCGCCGCGACGGGCCCGTGTCGCTCGAACGGCAGCGCGAGTCGTCGTACGACGTCGTGCGACTGCGCCTGGACGGCATCAACGAGGGTTTCGGCGGCGACCGGGCCAAGCTGCCCGTGTACGAGTCGTGGACGCACTCGCTGGAGTCGGCCGAAGCCACCGCCGGGCAATTGCTCGACGAGCATCCGCAGGTGACCGCGCTGATCTGCACCACGGACATCCTGGCGCTCGGAGCGCTGCGAGCGGCCGAGGCGCGGGGCATCAGCGTGCCGGAGCAGCTCTCGATCACCGGGTTCGACGACATCCCTGAGGCTGAGCAGGTTGGGCTGACCACGGTCGCCCAGCCGCACGCCGAGAAGGGACGGGCCGCCTGGGAGCTGCTCAGCCGCGAAGCGCGCGAGGAGAATGGCTCGGTTCGGCAGGTGCTCGAGACGGAACTGGTCATCCGCACGACGACGGCGGCGCCTCGGGCTTCCTGAGCCGCCGGCGCTGGGCTGGCGCGACAGCTCCAACGCGAGGTCGAAGAGGTCGGCCAGGCGGGCGGCCGTCGCCGCCGTGTCGACCGGTGGATGACGGTCATGCCCAGCTCGCGGCCCGGCTCCAGATACGCGGCAACGTCGTCAACGAACATGCAGCGCTCAGCTGGGACGCCGAGCGGTTCGAGCTGAACCGCGCGCAGCCGCCTCGTTACGGGTTCCCGGCCTGCATATAGACGCATTCGGGGCCGCAGCGCAATCCAGTAGGCGGTGCCGGTTACGATCGGAGCGCTCTGTGCTGGCGTGGCGCAATTGGTAGCGCACCCGACTTGTAATCGGGCGGTTAGGGGTTCAAGTCCCCTCGCCAGCTCCATGCTCGACCCGTTTGACGGCAACGGTTGACGGCAACGGCTCCGGATCACCGCAGCAGGTCGTCTAAGCCGTCGAGAGCCGTCCGCAGCCCGTCGAGCTGGACGTGACCGTAGACGTTCATGGTGAGGTCTAGGTGGTTGTGGTCGGCGGAACGGGCTGCCCCCGGATCGGCTAGGTTCGCTCCCACTTGACGCCCTATGTCCGTGCCAGGCAGGAGCTCTTAGGCGGATTGACGGCCAGTCTCATCCGCGGGCACGCTTAGCGGCGAACCCCTCCTCATTCACGACACTGGTGATCGACATGGCGCGGCACGTCGTGGGCATGCTCCTGCTGGCGACGATGACCGCCGGCCTGATCGGCTGTGGAACCGCCGACGACGGCTCACCGCGGGCCTCCGGACCAACGCCGGCGTCATCAACGGCCGTGGACCCCATGGCCACACCAGCCGTCGACGGCCGCTTTCCGGTCGGCGACGAGGGGCGGCGGCTCGCGCTCAGGTGTTGGGGCAGCGGTTCACCGACGGTGGTCTACGGCGGCGGCGGCTCAGGCATTGGGGACTGGTCGGGCTCTGCCATCGCTCGTGGGCTCGTGGCGCGGACCCGCGTGTGCCTCTACGACCGCGCCAGCATCGGGCTCAGCGATCCCGCGCCGAACCGCAGGCGGCTGCTCGACGACGTGGTCCGCGACCTGCACGACCTGCTGACGGCCGCGCATATCGCACCCCCGTACCTCATGGTCGGCCAGTCCGGGGGCGGTTTCAACGCCTACCACTACGCCGGGCGCTATCCGGCTGAGGTCGTCGCTCTGGTCCTGCTCGACGTGCCCGCCGGGCAGGCGACATGGTCCGCCGCCGACGTCGCCGAGCTGGCGTGGAACAACCCCGGCAACCCCGAGCACGTGGACTACGTGGCCGCCGAGCGGCAGATGGCGTTGCACCGGCTACCAATCCGGCCGATACCGGTCACGGTAGTCACCGCGCGGGACGGTCAATCCGCGGAGCACCCCGATGAGCAGCGAGTCTGGCTCGAGGGCAGCTCCCACCCGGTCCAGGTGGTGCTGGACGGGGGGCACAACATCGATCAAGACGATCCCACCGGCGTCCTGGCCGAGATCGAGAAGGTCCTCGCGCTGGTCCCGTAACGACCTCGCGCGTGGTTAAGTCGTGGCCGTGGAGGTTCGGCGGACAGCAACCGTGACGGCAACGGCTGCCGGCAACGACGGCAATCAGGGGCGGCCGACGACAGCGCACGGGCTTAAGGTTGGCCAGGTGGTGGACTCCCATGGATCGTGGCGGACGAAGCGCCAACCTCTTGTAATCGGGCGGTTAGGGTTCGAGTCCCCTCGCCAGCTCTCTGACCGGCAAAACGTGCTCACCCGCCCGATCGGGGCGCCTGGTCCCCATGCTTTACCCATACTTTTGCGCTGACTGTGTACCGCGCGCGCCCTCCAGGGCATCAGCCGCCCGGCGATCGGTGAGCTTCCGGCTGAGGTACACATCCTGTGTCATCGACGGTCGGACGTGCCCGAGCTGGTCAGCCACCGAGCGTGAGCTAAGGCCGGCATCGTCCAAGATCGTTGCCGTCGTCCTCCGGAAGTTGTGCGAGGTGACCCAGGCGAGATCCTCGGTGCCGCGCGCCTCGCGGAGATCCCGGCGAGTGTTGCTGGGGTCGCGGTACCCGCCAAGGCCGATGCAGCTAAGCAGCCTCCTGTCGGCGCCGATGCTTAGCGACCTATGCAGGTCGCGCTCAATGTTCGACCACACCTAGGAACGCCTATTATCCAGTTCCGAGGGCAGCTCGTAGGCCGAGATCTACACGCCGCATCGTGGCCAGAGAAAGCGCGCCCTTCGGCGGGCCGAGTTCATCCTTGTAGAGCGGACCGATGTCGTCACAGAGGACGCGGCCGACGAACTGGCCATCAGCCGGCGTGAGTTCCACGACGGTCGGAATCGGTGGCTTACGACTGGTCGTCAGCCGAACAGCCAACACGTCATCGAGCGCACGGTTGCGCTGATTGTTGGAGACCACCCTCCGGGGTATCTGGCGATCGCAGCAAGTCGAGGTCGGCTAGCTCTTCCTCGGTCAGGGGAACGCTCTTACGCGTCGTGCTAGCCATGCATCACATTGTGCTGCACAACATGCAGCATATCCAGCATTGAACTTTCCTTACGAGGTCAAGGCGCGCCGCTGCGCGGCGCGCGGGGGAGGGTGACCGAGTAGGGGAGGGAGGGGCAGAAGGTTCGTCGGCAGCACGAAAAACGCGAGCAGATGCCCGCGCGAGGATGTGAAGAGCCTGTCGAGCCACGGTGAGCCGAAGCGAACCGGTACCGGGGGATGGTGACCCGGTGGTCCTTGCCGGCGACGCTCTCCCGGTTCGTGTGGTCGTTTCCCGACCCTGGCGGGTGTGTTCGGCTAGCGGGTCCGGAATGAGAGCGGCGCCCGGGGCTCACCGATGCGCGAGACACCGAAGCTGTCGTCGGGCGTCCCGTTGGCGTCGAGCACGATCACCGACAGCTCACATTCTCCGAGGATGTCGAAGCCACCGGCACAGTCGGTGCCGTCGGCAAGGAACCGCCGTACGCGGTAGTGCACCGCATACGTGCCGTCGGCCCGCACCGTGGTCGACACGGCCGGCAGCGCGCCGTAGCAGCCGCTCCCCTGGATGATCATGAAGCAGGCTTCCTCGACGACCTGCACGCTGTGGCCCTCAGCGCCGTACGCCGTACCGCTGACTGCCACCCGCTGGACCTTGCGGAGGTTCGTGTTGGGTGCCGCGACGATCGTTGCAGGGGAGCCGGTGAACTCCAGAGCATCGGAGCTGAGCACCTGCTGCACCCCGTTCACGTCGTCCCACACCAGGAAGATCCGGCAGACGTCCGCACGGCAGTACACGGGCCTCGCGTCACCGAAGGGCTGCGCGCGGTACACCGGGTCGACCAGCGTGACGTCGACGGACACCTCGCCGGCTGGGCCCGCGGTGGTTGTCGCACGGTCTCCGCAGTCGTAGTCGGGGTCGCCGAAGAACATCTCACACTGGACCACGCGTACCTGGGCGGACGGCGGCAGACCTGTCGCGGCCACGCTGACTGTGTCACCCCCGGCCAGTCCGGTCGACGGCACGACCGTCACGGCAGGGCTGGCTGAGGCAGGTCCGGCGGCGAAGACCGCCCCCAGCAGAAGCACGGATCCGACCAGCGCACCGGCGATCTTCATGCCAGCTCCCCCCTCTGACTGCTCTCTCGGTGGACCCGCCCCCCTGGGGTACAACCGGATCCGATGCGTCGTTCCTACGCCTCGTTCCGACACTGCGCTACCGACTGCTGCACGTCTCGGCGGCTTATCCGCGGCGGACGCCGGCTACGGCCACGCATCCTGAACGGTCCCCTCAACGCCCGCACCAACGCAACCGTCGTTCCCCGGGCAGCCGCGCGGTGGCAGGCTGGCCCAAGGAGGTGGTCCCGTGGAGGCGAAGCGAGGGTTCCCGGTGCTTCGGCAGGTGGTCTTGGACTGCACCGACGCGCGGGCGCTAGCAGAGTTCTACCGTCAGCTGCTGGGATTGCGCTACCGACCCGGGGACGGCCCTCCAGCCACCGGCGAGTCAGACCCGATGGGTCAAGACTGGCTGGTGCTGCTGGATGCTGACGGCAGCACCCGGTTGGCATTCCAACAGGTTGACAAGCTGCCGGAGGCGACGTGGCCGGAGGGTCCC
>Ga0210378_10001908_pt1 | contig 10799 bp, 12 predicted proteins | sample PLM1_60_b1redo_FD_155465 | JGI IMG/M metagenome (GOLD analysis project Ga0210378, IMG submission 155465) | Groundwater sediment microbial communities from an aquifer in East River, Colorado, USA - PLM1_60_b1 redo | ecosystem: Environmental > Terrestrial > Soil > Riparian zone | place: USA: East... | reverse complement strand
CACGCTCGACGAGGTCGGGCGGGCGTTCAACGTCACTCGCGAGCGGATCCGGCAGATCGAGAACCAGTGCCTGAAGAAGCTGCGGGCGCTCGCCGACTCCCAGAAGCTCCGAGACGTCGCATAGTCAGGCCGTAGACTCCGCCGCGATGGCGGAGCTCCCCGCAGAATGGCTGGACGAGCTCTTCGAACTGCTCCGAATTCCGAGCGTCAGCGCTGATCCGGCGCACGCCGAGGATGTGCGGCGCGCCGGCGAGTGGGTTTGCGACTTCATCCGAGCTGCCGGGGGCGAGGCCGAGCTCCGCAAGACCGAGACGCATCCCCTCGCGATCGGTGAGCTCCGAGCCTCGCAGGATGGCGACAGCGCCCCGACGGTACTCGTCTACGGCCACTTCGACGTCCAGCCGCCGGCGCCGCTCGAGGAGTGGCAGACCCCGCCGTTCGAGCCGACGGTTCGCGACGGCTGGCTCTTCGCCCGCGGGGTTGCCGACGACAAGGGCCAGCTCTACCTGCTGCTGAAGGCGGCTTCATTGTTGGCCGCGGAGGAGGCGCTGCCCGTGAATCTGCGCTTCGCCTGCGACGGCGAGGAGGAATCGGGCGGGCACTCGATCGTCGACTTCCTGGAGGCGGACGAGCGTGGGGCGGACGCGTGTGTGATCTTCGACGGCCACATGCTGCGGCCGGGCGTCCCGATCTTCGAGATCGCGACTCGGGGCATCTGCTACTTCCACGTGCGCGTGCGCACCGGGGAGCGCGATCTGCACTCCGGGCTCTTCGGCGGGGCGGCGCTGAACGCGATGCACGCGCTCATGCAGATGCTCGGCGCCGTGCTGCCGCGCGAAGGCAAGCTCCCGGAGTCGCTGCGGGCAGGCATCGTCATGCCGAGCGACGAGGAGATCGCGAGCTGGCAAGAGCTCGACCCCGGTGCCGAGGTGCTCGCTGCGCAGGGTGCGCGACCTGCCGACGCGCGCGCAGAAGACGAGCTCTATTTCCGCACCTGGACCGAGCCGTCGGTCGACGTGCACGGGATCGCCGGCGGGGAGCCGCATCTTCAGAAGACGGTCACTCCCGTGGTGGCCGAGGCGAACGTCTCGATTCGGCTCGCGCCCGGGCAGGACGAGGAGGCGATCACCGCCGAGTTCGAGCGCCTGCTGCGGGAGGCTGCGCCGAAGGGCGCCGAGGTCGAGATCGACTGCCAGGCGAAGAGCCCCGCAGCGCTCGTGCGCCCCGACGAACAGGCGATCCAGCTCGGGCTGGAAGCCTTCGAGCGTGTGATCGGCGCGCGCCCGCTGCTGCTGCGAGTCGGAGGATCGTTGCCGGTCATGGCGGCCCTCGAGCACAAGGGCATCCCCACGATCCTCACTGGCTTCGACCTGCCAGAGGGAAACATTCACTCGCCGAACGAGCGCTTCCGGGTCGAGCACATCCCGCTGGGAGTCGAGACGTCGAAGGAGCTCTACAAGTCGCTCGCGGGGCTGACGACTTCGTAAGCCCTAGTCCCAGGGCGGGGCGTTGTGCGCCCAGCGTCCCCCGAGCATCGTCGCGACGACACGAACATCGGGTAGCTCCTCCGGCGGGATCGCAACCGGGTCGCGATCGAGGACGACGAGATCGGCGAGAAAGCCCGGGATGAGCTTGCCGCGCTGGCGCTCGTCCCGCGCGAGCCAGGCCGGCGCGACGATCGTCGCCTCGAGCGCCTGCTCGACGCCGACCGACTGCTCCGGATGCCAGGCCTCGCGCTCGTCGAGCGTCCGGAGCACGCCGGCGCAGATGCCCGCGAGCGGATCGAGCTCCTCGATCGGCGCATCCGAGCCGTTGGCGACCAGCGCGCCGCTGTCCGCCAGCGAGCGATACGCGTAAGCGCGATCCGTGTTGCCGGCCCAGATGCGGTCGGCGATGTCGCGATCCGACGGCGCGTGGCTGAACTGGACCGAGGCGGCGACCCCGAGTACGCCAAACCGGGGGACGTCCTCCTCGGTCAGCAGTTGGGCGTGCTCGATGCGCTGGCGCAGACCACGGGGCGCCCACTCGCCACGGGTCTCCTCGAAGGCATCGAGCGCCTCCCGGTTGGCGAGATCTCCGATCGCGTGCACGGCGACCGGCCAGCCCACACGTGCGCCGTGACGGATGATCTCGGCAAGCTCTTCGCGCCCAGTGATCTGCACGCCCGAGCCGTCCATGAGCCGAGCCGTCTCCGAGCCGAGCGTCCCGTCCATGAAGACCTTGAGATAGCCGAGGCGAAGCAGGCCGTCGCCGAGCCCGGAGCTGAGACCGAGCTCCTCGAGTCGGCCGACGTGCTCGTGGGGCAGCGACTGCCAGACGCGAAGCTGCAGTGCGTCTTCGTCGACGAGCCGCTGCCAAAGGCGAGGCGCGCCGAGCCAGCCGTCCTTGTCGTGGACGGCGGTGACCCCGCGCGAGACCGCGAGCTTCACACCGTCGCGCATCGCGTCCACGAACTCGTCGTCGGAGGCGAGCAAGTGGCGATCGCGGAATCGCCACGCCGCCTCCTCACGCAGCACACCGGTCGGCTCGCCTCGCTCGTCGAGCTCGACGACCCCGCCCTGGACTTGAAGATCGCCGTCTGCTCGCGCGAGGGCCGCCGAATTGAGCCAGAGCGAGTGATAGTCGCGCGCCATCAGCGCCGTCGGCGTGTCGCCCGTGACCTCGTCCAGCGCTTGGCGGGTCGGCTCGACCGCGGGCGACCAGTCGCCGCTCCGCCAGCCGCGCCCTCGCAGCCAGCGGCCCTCCGGAACGGAGCCGGTCGCCTCGGCGACGAGCGAGACAGCCTCTTCGAGCGAGTGGGTGTTCTCCAACCGGATCTCACGCTGCGCCAGCGACCAGGTCGGGAAGTGGACGTGCGCGTCGCTGAAGCCCGGCAGTACGCACCGGCCGCCCAGATCGACCCGCTCCGGCGAAGGCAGCGCCGTCTCGTGCGTCCCCACGCCGCCGGCGACGCGCTCACCGGCAATCGCGAGCGCGTGCGCGGCCGGCATCGTCGGCTCCATCGTGCGGATGACACCGTTCTCGAGGATCACAGCACGACTGTAGTAGCTTCGGGGTGACCGGAAAGGAGGCTCGATGATCGACCATGTGACGCTCAACGTCCAGGATCTCGAGGCGTGCAAAGCGTTCTACGAGCAGGCGCTCCCGCCACTGGGCTACCAGCTCATGCTGGACTACACCGAAGGCTGCGGCTTTGGAACGGAGGGAAAGGCCGACTTCTTCCTCGCACACCGAGGGGAGCCGAGTGCGCCGGTGCATGTGGCACTCCGCAGCCCGAATCAGAGGGCAGTTGACGCGTTCCACGCGGCGGCCCTCGCCGCGGGCGGGCAAGACAACGGGCCTCCGGGGTATCGCCGTGTTTACCATGAGCACTACTACGGCGCGTACGTCCTCGACCCTGAAGGCAACAACATCGAGGCTGTGACGCACGAGGCCGAGTGATCGACCACGTGACACTTCGGGTCTCGGACTTCGAGGCCAGCAAGACCTTCTACACGACGGTGCTGGCTCCACTTGGCTATGAGCCGCCCTGGTTCGACGAAGAGCAGCGCGCCGCCGAATGGGGCGATATCTCCATCTCACAGGACGACAAGCCGTTGAGCGAGAACGTGCACGTCGCGTTCGCTGCGAGAAATCGCGCTGAGGTCGAGGCGTTCTATCGAGTCGCGATCGAAGCGGGCTACCGCGACAACGGCGCGCCTGGAGAGAGGAAGTACCACAAGGGGTACTACGCGGCCTTCGTGCTCGACCCGGACGGGAACAATGTCGAGGCTGTGTTCCACGATCGATAGCGAGTAGGGCGCGAATAGACTTTTCGCCGTGCCGTACGACCCCCTGAGCGACGAGCAGCGCGAGATCCGCGACCTCGTCCGCACGCTCGCCCGCGAGCGCGTGGCGCCCCGCGCTGCAGAGATCGACAAGAAGGCCGAGTTCCCCTGGGACCTCGTCGAGCTCTTCCGCGAGCAGGAGCTCCTCGGCCTGCCGTTCGACGAGGAGTACGGGGGCAGCGGCACGGGCGCGCTGATGGTGCTCGTCGCGATCGAGGAGCTCTCGAAGGTCTGCGCGACGACCGGGCTCATCCTCGCCGTCCAGGAGCTGGGCTCGCTCGGAATCAAGCTGGCCGGGACGGGAGAGCAGAAACAGCGCTTCCTCCCGCGGCTCGCAAGCGGCGAGTGGCTTGCGGCGTATGCGCTCACCGAGCCCGGCTCGGGCTCCGACTCGGCGGCGATGCGCAGCGAGGCCAGGCGCGAAGGCAACGAGTACGTCCTCAACGGGTCGAAGCGGTTCATCACGAACGCAGGCGTCGCCGGCCTCTACACCGTCTTCGCCAAAACCGATCCCGCGGGGGGCCATTCCGGGATCTCGGCTTTCGCGGTCGAGGCCGATGCACCGGGATTCGAGGTCGGCCGGATCGAGCCCAAGATGGGCATCAAGGGCTCGACGACGGGTGAGGTCTTCTTCAACGACTGCCGCATTCCCGCGGACAACCTGCTCGGCGAGGAGGGCGAGGGCTTCAAGATTGCGATGCGAATCCTCGACCGCTCCCGGCCGGGGATCGCCGCCCAGGGCTTGGGCCTGGCGCAGGGCGCCACCGACTTCGCGCTCGAGTACGCCAAGAGCCGCGAGACGATGGGCAAGCCGATCGCCCAGCACCAGCTGATCGCGTCCATGCTTGCCGACATGGAGACGAAGTGCGAGGCGGCGCGCGGCCTCCTCTACAAGATCGGGCTGATGATCGACGAGGGTGCGCCCGACGACGAGCTGACGAAGGTCTCGGCGATGACGAAGCTCTACTGCACCGACGTTGCGATGGAGGTGACCACGGACGCAGTGCAGATTCTCGGCGGCTACGGCTACATGCAGGAGTACCCGGTCGAGCGGATGATGCGCGACGCCAAGATCACGCAGATCTACGAGGGCACGAACCAGATCCAACGCCTGGTCATCGCCCGCGAGATGCTGAAAGAGAACCGCGCCTTCCTCTTAGCAGGGGTGGGATGAATCCGGGAGTGTCGACCGGTCATTTCAGACGGAGGCGCGGCGATGTCGCGCCTCCTGAATCGGCGCCGCCGAGTCGGCGCCTTAGAGGAGTCTCGTAGCAAAGGCAGCTGTTGTCATCGGCTCAGGGCCGAACGGGCTCGCGGCCGCGATCACGATGGCCCGCGCCGGCTGGCAGGTCACCGTCCACGAGGCCGAGGGGACGATCGGCGGAGGGGTTCGCTCGGCCGAGTTGACTCTGCCGGGGTACGTGCACGACGTCTGCTCGGCGATCCACCCGCTTGGTCGCGACTCGCCCTTCTTCCGGGAGCTCGAGCTGCCTGTCGAGTGGATCCAGCCGCCCGCGCCGGCCGCACATCCGCTCGACGACGGAACGGCGGTCCTCGTCGAGCGATCGTTCCTCGAGACCGGGGAGCTGCTCGGCGAGGACAAGGAGCCCTACAAACGCCTCCTGAGCCCATTCGTCACAACCTGGCCCAAGTTCGAGCCGATCGTCCTCGGCCCCTTGCCGCCCTCGCCTCGCCGCATCCTCGCGGCGCTGAGCCTTCCTGTCGCGCGGGCCTCGCTCTCGAGCGCTCGGGATCTCGTGGAGAGGGCTTTCACGACCGAGCGTGCGAAAGCGCTCATTGCCGGCCATGCGGCGCACTCGATGCTGCCGCTCGAGACGAGGCCGAGCGGGGGCGTCGGTCTCGTGCTCATTGCGACCGCGCACACCTTCGGTTGGCCGTTTCCGCGCGGAGGATCTGGCCGGCTTGCCGACGCGCTGGCCGATCGTCTCCGCGAGCTCGGCGGTGAGATCCGCACGGAGAGCCTCGTGCACGAGTTACCGCAGGCCGATGCCGTCTTCGCAGACGTCGTCCCGCGCGAGCTTCTCCGGCTCGCCGGTGAGCGGCTGCCGTCTCGCTACACGAGAGCGCTCCGCCGCTATCGGTACGGACCTGGAGTCTTCAAGCTGGACTGGGCGCTCGATGGGCCCATTCCCTGGCGCGCGCGGGAGTGCAGCCGCGCGGCGACCGTGCATCTGGGCGGAACCTTCGACGAGATCGCAGGCTCGGAGCGCGAGCCGTGGGCCGGCCGCCATGCTGAGCGGCCATTCGTCCTGCTCACGCAGCCGTCGCTCTTCGACGATAACCGTGCGCCGCCGGGCAAGCACACGGCCTGGGCGTACTGCCACGTGCCCAACGGGTCGACCGAGGACATGACCGCGCGGATCGAGGCGCAGGTCGAGCGTTTCGCACCAGGCTTCCGCGAGCTCGTCCTCGCGAGGAGCGCGAGGGCGCCGGCCGATTTCGAGCGGCGCAACCGCAACATCGTCGGCGGAGATATCAACGGCGGGGCGATGGACCTCAACCAGCTCTTCTTCCGGCCGGTGCGCAGGCTCGTCCCGTACCGCACGCCGCTCCGCGGCCTCTATCTCTGCTCGTCCTCGACACCCCCCGGCGGCGGTGTCCACGGCATGTGCGGGTATTCAGCCGCGCTCGCGGCTTTGAGAGACGCTGGGAACTCAAACAGCCGTAGCTAAGACGCCAACGCCGGCAAAGCCGGCATTGGCTCTTGGTCGGCATCGCAAGCGATGCCTCAGTCCTCGGCCTTGGTGGCGCTTCGTGATCTGACGTAGGAGAATTGCTGCGAGGGAGGTATGCCGATGCCGGCGTCGCTGAACGAGATGGTCACAGAAGCAAAGCGCGAGATCGAGCTGATCCCGGTCGAGGAGGCCGCGACGCGGCAGGAGCAGGCGCTTGTGCTCGACGTCCGGGAGCCGGGGGAGTTCAAGAAGGGCCGCCTGCCCGGGGCGCTGCTCGTCCCGCGCGGGCTGCTCGAGATCAAAGCGGACGCGGAGCATCCGAAGCGCGAGGCTGCGCTCGAGGATCGCGACCGGCCGGTGATCACGTACTGCACCGGCGGCAGCGGAGCCCGCAACGCGTTGGCGGCGCAGACGCTGCAGCGGATGGGCTTCACGAACGTCGCGTGCCTCGACGGAGGGCTCGACGCCTGGTCGGCGGCAGGCAAGCCCGTCGAGAGTGACTAGGGCGCTACGACCTCGAAGTCCGAGCCCTTCACGCGGCCGAGCGTGTGCAGCTGGTCGTTCGACCAATGCGGGTCGGGGGCCCCGGTGATGTACCAGCTCGATCCGTTGTCGGCGACCAGCATCCCGTAGCGCTTGAGCGCGGCGAGCACGATGCGCGCCTGCCGCGGGTAGCCGCCGACATCGAAGCTCCCCTTCAACCGAAGGCGAAGACCCATCGGCGGCAGGCTCGGGTCGGTCGAGTTGCTCGCGAAATGCCGGGCCGGGAAGACGTACGCACGGCGGGTGCGCCGAACGGTGAAACGCAAAGCGTGGTCGATCACGCCGCGGCGCACCTCGTCGTAGCGCGCGAGCCCTGGGAGGATGGGCAGCCCCGCGGCATCGGCCGATGTCCAGCCCGCAGGTCGGAGCCGATTCGAGCGCAGGCTCCAGATCGCGCCCGAGCCCGCGCGCCAGCGGTGTGACTTCGGGTAGAGCGCATAGAGCTCGTAGAGGCGGCAGGCGTCGCGGTCGACGATGAGCGCATGCCGATCGCCCGTCGAGGAGCGCCCGCCCTCGATCTTCACGTTGCGCGGAATCGGATACCGGCCGCGGTCGGACTCGTCCGCGTACTCGAAGGAAACGCGCGACTTGGCCTGACGCCGGCCGACGACGGTGATCGGGATCCCGATTGGTGCACCTTCCCAGAGGCCAGAGCCGAAGTCCGCATGCAGCCCGGTTCGGGCACCGATCGAAGAGATGATCTCGGCGGAGTTGCCCGCGACCGGAAGCGTGTCGACGCGCTGGTTCCAGGGGTTCGTCTTCGGGAAAACGGGGCACCGCGGTGCGGCGGGCACGCGCAGCGCCTGCGCGGACGAGCCGCCGAGTGCGAGCGCGCAGAGGCCGAGCGAGAGGATGCTGCGGCTCATTCCTCCGTTATCGACCGTCGGAGCGTCTCGACCAAGGGTCGACCTTCCCCCCAAAGGGTGGGCCCGGTCGATCGGCACCGAGCGGCAAGGCCGCGAGGAAGTGACCTCGGCGTCCCCAGACCTGAGCCTCGGAGCGGATCGGGAGCCAGTAGCAGCGGACTTGCGCCGACCCTTTGCCGTGCGTCGTGATCGCGTGCTCCCACTCGTCCGGCAGGCGCCCGAGGGGCGTCGCCTGCACGAAGTGGCTCCGGTTCACGCGGTGGGGATCGGCGTTCCCGGGAATGTCTGTCTCTGCGACCCCGAGCACGCGCACGACCTGAGTTTCGATGCCGGTTTCCTCGCGCGCCTCCCGTCTGGCTGCGTCCTCGACCGACTCGCCGTCGTCGATCCCACCACCGGGGACAACGGCCGTGAACTCCGCCTCGGGGGCGTCGTATACGAGTAACTCGTCGGCGCCGGTAACCGGGTGCTCGCGGGTGACGTAGACGACGACGTGCGGCCGGGCGGTCAGGTGTTCCCGGCTCGCATCCTGGCCTTGTGTGCCCGTTTGGCCTCCTGATAGCGCTCGAGCGCCTCGCGCGAATCGACGTCTCCGAGCGTCGGATGCCCGGGCACGAGGCCCTGCGCTGCCGGGACGCCGAAGCGCTTGGCGAGCACGGAGCCGAGCGCGATCACCTTCATTCGCCCGAAGCCGGGCAGCGCCTCGATCCGCCGGCGTAGCTCAGTTGAGTCGCCCGCTTCGCGCCAGAGCCGAGAGGCGTCGCCGCCGTACTCCTCCTCGACGACCGCGCACAGCTCCTGGACTCGAGCCGCCATCGAGCCGGGGAATCGGTGTACCGCAGGCTTCTCGCGGAACGCGGCCTCGACCTCGGCAGGATCGAGGTGCGCGACCTCGAGCGTGCCTAGCCGTTGCTTGATCTTGAGCGGCCCAGCGAACGCCGTCTGCACGGGCACCTGCTGGTCGAGCGCGAAGCCGATCAGCAGCGCCAGCGGCTCAGTTGCGAGCAACACGTTCGCCTCGTCGCTGTCCGTGTAGTGCAGTCGGTCGGGCGCGGCGATCGCCATGAGTGCAGCCTAGCGCTCGAGCGCCGCCACGACGGCGTCGAGGTTCGCGCGCCAGACCTCCTCGGGCAGCGGCGGGAGGATGTCGTCCCAGATCGCCGCGAAGCTGCCGATCAGCTGCGGAATCCGGGCCGGGCGCGCCATGAACCACCAGTGCAGGTGCTCGCCTCCGTCGCCCCAGCGGCAGACATGAACGCGGCCGATCTCGCCGATTGAGCGGACGGCCCGCTCGATACGCGCGAGCATGACCCCGAGCTCGGCGGCGACCTCGTCCGGGAGATCGCCTGGCTCGCCGAGGTGCTCGCGAGGCTCCAGCACGAGGACGACGGGGAGGCCGGTGGGCTCGTCGAACGACCGGAGGCGCCAGCGACCCTCGGTCCACAGGTATTCGTCGTCCGCGGCGGCGCAGCGCCGGCAGTCGACACCACCCTCGCCATGGCGCGGCTCCTCGCGTTCGACCGGGGGTCGAAGCGGGCGAGGCTTCATCTGGCCCTCGAACGGAAAGGTCTCCCATTCACCGACCGGCGGCATCCGCAGCGCAGGGGCCGCTCGGGCGAAGAGCTCCTCCGCAGTCTCGGGCACGAGGCGATGCTAACGTCGGACCGAAGTGGAGTGGCCGGAGTCGTTCTACGAGATGCGCCGCGGTGTCAACTGCTTCATGTGCGCCGAAGGCCGTCCGGAGGAGAACCCGATCGGCGTCCGCATCTTCGCCGGGAACGCCTCGGATGCCTATCTGCGGCGGGCGGATATTCAACGGGGCTACACGATCTCGACCTGGCGCGGACGGCACGTCGCCGAGCCGACGGAGCTGGACGCCGCCGACGCGACCGCCTATTGGCTCGAGGTGCTCCGCGTCGCGCGGGCGCTCGAGAGCCATCTGCAGCCGGTGAAGATGAACTACAACCTGCTCGGGAACTCGGGCCCGCACCTCCACACGCACTTGATTCCGCGCTATGCCGAAGACCCGCGTCCAGGCTGGCCCTTTCCGTTCCCGGAGGACGAACCCCCGCTGCTCGACGAAGCGACCTTCCGGGCCGACGTCGATGCTCTCCGCGCGCTCCTCGCCTGACGCTCTCTGGTTAGGCTGGAAGCCGTGAGCGCGCTCGACGTTTTCAGTCCGACGACGCGCGCCTGGTTCGAAGGGGCGTTCGCTGCGCCGACGCCGGCTCAGGAACTCGGCTGGCCGAAGATCGCGAGCGGAAAGCACACGCTCATCCAGGCGCCGACCGGCTCCGGGAAGACTCTGGCCGCCTTTCTGTACGGGATCGACCGGCTCACCGATGTGCCCGGAGAGGGACTACGCCTGCTGTACGTCTCCCCGCTGAAGGCGCTGAACTACGACATCGAGCGCAACCTGCGCGGTCCGCTCGCGGGGCTCGACAGCAAGCTCCGTGTCGCCGTTCGGACGGGGGACACGCCGCAACGCGACCGGGCCGCGATGCTCCGTGAGCATCCGGACATCCTGATCACGACTCCGGAATCGCTCTACCTGCTCCTCACATCGCGCGCGCGAGAGATGCTGAAGAGCGTCGAGACGCTCGTGCTCGACGAGGTGCACGCCGTCGCGGGCACGAAGCGCGGCGCGCACCTGGCGCTGTCGGTGGAGCGGCTCGACCGCCTCACCGGTGAACCGGTCCAGCGAGTCGGGCTCTCGGCGACGCAGCGCCCGCTCGAGGAGATCGGGCGCTTCGTCTCGGGCGGTCGCGCGATCGAGCTCGTCGACGCGGGGCGGGCGAAGGAGCTCGACCTGCGCGTTGTCGTGCCGCTCGAGGACATGCGCGAGCCGGGCGAGTCGAATTCCATCT
>Ga0210378_10001906_pt1 | contig 10806 bp, 10 predicted proteins | sample PLM1_60_b1redo_FD_155465 | JGI IMG/M metagenome (GOLD analysis project Ga0210378, IMG submission 155465) | Groundwater sediment microbial communities from an aquifer in East River, Colorado, USA - PLM1_60_b1 redo | ecosystem: Environmental > Terrestrial > Soil > Riparian zone | place: USA: East... | reverse complement strand
AATTAATTCAATTTCATTACCTCATTTGACAAATAATTTTAACAATTGATTATTATTAATACAATGAGTATTTTATAATGCAATGAATTCGAAAGTAGATCAGTTGGAAAATCAACCAGATCTAGTGGATGAATTGACGGATTTTTTCAAGAACCTCAGAAAGCGTAAACAAATAGATAAAGAGGTTACATTGCAGGAAAATAGAAATAAATTTACGACCAATACAAACATCATAGAATCAGACAAGAGGCTCCGCGAAAAAATCATTATCGAAATAGATCTAAATCAAAGAACAACCGTATTTAGTAATGACCTTTCTATGTGGGTTTGAGTACAGAATAATTGATGAACTAGTCTGTACGAAGATCCTTGATTTTTTTATAAAAATTGATTTATTTTATAGTAAACACGTAGCATATCCGTAGGCAAGTATCTCGATACATAAAGTAGTAAATTATCTATGTTTATCTCATATGATTTAAAAATGATTATCAACCAGAAAGTAACTAATTGAGTTCTAGACCAGTTACACTTGAATACCAAAAAGGAACAATAGTGGTAAAGGGACTTGATAGTTTGCCCTATGCTAAGGTTGATTCAAGGACTAACTACTTGTATTCCTACGGTATAAACTATAAAAAAATAACTCAATACCTTAATGAAAAGAACGTAAAATATGAGGACAAAGTATTGGACTTGTTACCTCTTGGGGATCTTCCAAAATTAGAGGTTAAGCTGCGCGATTATCAACAAGAAGCAATTGAAAATTGGTGTTTAGAAAAAAGGGGATCAATAGTACTGCCGACAGGAGCCGGCAAGACCATAATCGGATTAAAAATTATTGAGATTGTAAATTCACCAACACTAATAATCGTGCCTACACTTGATCTTATCAAACAGTGGACAAAAATACTCTCACAAAATTTCGATATTGAAATAGGAAATATAGGTGGCGGTACCGAAAATATTCAACCAATTACTGTGTCAACCTATGATTCTGCATATATTAAGGCGCAATCAATTGGAAACAAGTTTATGTTAATGGTATTTGATGAGGTACATCATTTACCAGCACCAACATATAGATTAATTGCAGAAACATTTGTAGCACCATTCAGACTTGGCTTGACTGCTACTATAGAACGTGAAGATCATTTGGAAGAAGATTTTCCATATTTAGTTGGAAAATCTACGTTTCAAATCACGGCAAAAGAGCTAACCAAAACTAATTATCTTGCAAAGTATACTATTGAAAGAAAACAGACGTTCATGTCAGTAGAAGAATATAGGAAATATAAAGAAAATATGACAGTATATCACGCATGTTTAAAAAAGATTGGACTAAAAATGAATTCTCATAACGCATTCAAAAGATTGATCATGATCTCATCAAAAAATATTATGGCCAGACGTGCCTTATTAGCAAGGAACAAAGCAATTGATATAGCGCTCAATAGCAAATCTAAAATGAATGAAATTAGAAAGATATTAGTTGAAAACAAAGATATCAAGACAATAATATTTACACAACATAACAAGCTTGTATATGAAATATCCAATGTTTTTCTTATTCCATTTATTACACACAAGTCATCTAAAGAGGAAAGGGAGGACGTGCTTACTGGTTTCAAGGCTGGTAGATATAAAGCAATTGTTACTTCAAAAGTATTGGATGAAGGGATAGATGTTCCTGATGCCCAACTGGGAATAGTTGTTAGTGGAACCGGTAGTACTAGGGAGTTTATCCAAAGGTTGGGAAGATTACTGAGGCCAAAAAATGATAATAAACACGCAATATTGTTTGAAATCGTTTCCAGTGGTACTTCAGAAGCTTTAACCAGTGAGAGAAGACGTAGGAATATAATGAAATAAGTTTTCAGAATCCCTTTATTTTATTTTGTAAATTTGTTCTTTAGAAATAGAACTTACGCATATACTTTATTGCATCCTAATATCAAGTGCTAAATGATGTCAATTTTAGTTGATTGTTCCTGTCGGAAAAGTCAATAGTAGACTTTACCATTCTAAGAGTACTGCTGTCTTTTGAATCTCTTATATAAATTACATATATCAATGCATAATTCTTCCTAAGCGTTTTTCTGATGACTCTACCAATTCTTTGTGTAACTTGATTAAAATTTGAACTATTTGAAATTATTACTGCAATTCTCACTTCAGGAATATCATATCCGATTTCAAGTGTATGTACTGATAACAATGGATAGTATACTTTCCCCCATTCTTCTAAAATTCTTTTTCTTTGAGTAGCTGTTATTTTATTATGGATAGATCTGGAGGCTATTCCATTTGAATCCAATATTTTTTCTAATTTTTTTATCGACTCAATTGTCTCACTAAAGATCATGATGGGTTCTGATGGATGGTTCTTTACTATATTTACGGCAGACAACATTTTGTTTTGGGCCGAGCTAAGCAATTCTTTTCTTTTTCTAACGTTTTCAAACCATAATTTTGCTAATTTTGCATTATAGCCACCTTTGAAAAGTAAAATGGATATTCTTTTTGGATCAAAAACTCCAAGTTTCCGTGAAAGGGAAGATATCTTTGTCGAAGTTTCATTATAGATTTTTTTCTCAGAATCTGTGAAATTTACAGGTACGGAAACAACCTGTGGTTTGGCCAATCTTCCATCTGTTACAGCATCTTTAATTAAATATTTCTTTACAGGAGGCAATGTCTTAATTATAGTCTTATAACGGGAATCATTCTCATTTAAGGTAGCGGTTAAGCCTAATATCCCTTTAGTAGGATTTTCATTTATAATGTCAAATATTTTGCTAAATTCTTTGGCTGTTTCACTCAGCAAATGAATTTCATCGAGAATTATCATATCAGAATCTCTAATCAAGTCTAAATGGTTTATGACACTCTGGTATGTGCTAATGGTAATTTCTCTTATTTCCTTTTGTTCTCCAAAAAAAGCTCCAATGGATTCCCTCGGCAATCCGTATCTAACCAGTCGATTTACGTTCTGGTCAATAAGTACAATTCTTGGTACTATAAATAAAATTCTAAATTTTTGATTTGGTTTGATACCTCTTGTGTCTTTAGAATAACACATAATGTCATTGTTATACTTAATTTCAGCTAATCTTCTTGCACACTCAAATGCAATTTCAGTTTTTCCAGTTCCAGTACTATAAATTATTGAACCCCTAAAATTATTATTTAACCATGCATTGACTGCCTCCCTTTGGTCATCCTTAAGTTCAAATGGAAATTTGAGATTGAGGATGGCAATCAATATTTTAAATTCAACAATCATCTACTAAATTCTTTACTACCTTTAAATTTGATATCCATCTGTCAACAAACAGGTATGAAATAGGATAATAGAATCAATTGAGTGACAAATTAATGTTGATTTTGGCAAATATTTTAGGTCTATCTAAGCAATAATGGAGAATAAATATATCTAATCAGATATTGAAAATGTGGCTGTTCGTAAACCTGTTTTGCTAATTGACGACACAGAGAATTCCAGACTGGCTATTGAAATTTTGGAGAGCAGCGATATAGAATTTGTTGAGTATCATATTACAAAATTTGAAGAAAACTGTTGTTTAGACCTGCCGACCACGAGGGCACCGGCATTATTTGCCCCTGAAGGCATATTCAGGGATCTTGACGGGATTAAAGAATATCTCACTGTTGAAAAGAATAGTACTAGTGGTGAAACTAGCGAGAGTGCGTACTGGTAGCACGAGTAAAGAATGAATTAGTTAAAATTGTAAAATCTTGATTAAGTTCCGGATTTATCAGAAAATAGGAAAACCCGTAGTATATGAGATACCAATTGATATCTTTATTTCACTGTTTGATTTTCCTAGCTCTATAGGATTTTACTAGGTTGTTGTTGCCACGTTTTAATATTAAAAGGTAACGCGGTGGCATATAGCTTAAAATAAATTGTAAAAATGCAATATCCAGTCAATAAAAATTAAATAGCATATAATTATACCAATTTCCAATCAGGTAGCCGTGATTAATTTAACCAAATTTGCTTCATGCTATCCATTGGGAGGTAATCAATTGGAGCTTCGTGTTTCTCTAATTATATTCCTAATTCTTATTTCTACGAATACATTTGTTCAGTCTTCTCTCACCTTCGGACAAACTGATCCATTTGTATCGTCGAAAACATGTTCAAAGCTCACAGTCAATGGTATCACCGCCAGCGGAGCTGATGCTTTGCATCCCCCATCTCATACCATTGATCAGAATATCAATACACGATGGTCTAACTTAGGTCTAGGATCATGGTTACAAATCGATTTGGGCCAAGAGAAGGTAGTCTGCAGTGTAGGCATCAATTGGCATAGGGGAAATGAACGCATAAACTCATTTGTAATATCTATATCTAAAGATGGTAAAACATTTACCGATGTTTACTCTGGAAAAAGTGACGGAGCCTCACTAACTGAACAGAACTATAATTTTCAATCCAACACAGGTAGATTCATTAAGGTTATTGTTAATGGGAACACTCAAAACAACTGGGTCAGTATAAGCGAATTAAATATTTACGGTTACACGACTTTCTCCGAATCTTGCGTTAAAAGTCCAATTTCACAAGTGACAGCCAGTAGCAGTCAAGTTGGATTTCCATCTTCGAATGTGGTTGATAATAATCTCAATACTATTTGGTCTAATTATGGTGTAGGGTCATACATACAGCTAGATTTAGGGACTAGTAAGAACATTTGCAGTGTAGATATTGCATGGTATAAGGGAAACCAACGTCAAAATAATTTTGTCATATCGACTTCTTTAGATGGGAAGTCATACGAAACCGTACTATCGACTAAAAGTAGTGGAAACACCTTATCGTTTGAAACTTATGCATTTCCTGACAAACAAGCTCGATACATCAAGATTACCGTAAATGGTAACACACAAAATAATTATGCAAGTATTGCGGAGATCGGAGTACAAGTATCTTCCTCCGACCAATCACAAAACCAATGTGTCGACTCCTCTACTCAAAATGTTAAGACTTCTGGTAGTCAGGTTGGATTTCCCGGTTCGAATGTTCTTGATGATAACCTTAATACGAGATGGTCTAATAACGGAGTAGGCTCATGGATACAACTTGATTTAGGAACAAGCAAGAATATTTGCAGCATTAGTATTGCATGGTATAAAGGAAATGAGAGACAGAATAATTTTGTCATATCTGCATCAGATGATGGTGTAAAGTTTTCAAATATATCAAGTAGTAAAAGTAGCGGTACTACGCTGAGTTCTGAAAAGTATAATTTAGATGATACTAATGCAAGATATCTAAGAATAACTGTCAATGGTAATACTCAGAATAGTTATGCTAGCATTACTGAAATATCTATAAAAGTAGTTGCAACATCAGTTTCATCAAATTATTATATAGGAGCAGCTGGAGACTGGGGTTCGGCACGTAACAATAACTGGAAACAAACTGTGGGTTTGATGATAAATAATAAAGTGAATTTAGCACTTGGACTTGGCGATTTTTCATACGGAAGTGTGGGTGACTTTGTATCGGTTGTTGATACTCTAAAAGCTGCTGGTATTCCGTTCAAGGGTGTACAGGGAAATCACGACACTAGCTCCTATGCTAAGCTATTTGGACAACCTTCTATGCTATTTGCATTTGATGCAGGTCAGGCTAGAATCATATTACTTAACACCGAGGATTCTGTCTCTTCAAATGCTGTGTTCTTGGAGAACGAATTGAAAACAACGAAACAACCATGGAAGATAGTAGCGATGCACAAACCGTTGTATACAAGTCCATCAACTCATCCGGAGGAAAAAGAACTTGCTAGTAAATTACAACCACTATTTGATAAATACGGGGCGGACCTTGTTTTGTATGGACATAACCATAACTATGAGCGAATAAAATTCCCAGACAAGCCGACCGTTTTTGTTCAAGCTGGTACTGGAGGAGAATCACACTATGCCATAAGGGGCGAGAGAAGCGGCGGAGGGGTCTTGTATCAAGATGACAATAATTTTGGAATTGTAAAATTAACAGTAAACAGTAATACTTTATCAGGGCAGTTCATTTCTCATAGTGGGAAGATATTAGATAGCTTTAGTGTAACTAAATAGTTACATAACTATTAGAATTATGTTTCAACTTAACAATCAATTAAAAACTAATAACAATTAGTAACGAATGTTTTTTAGATAGGACTAATTATGAGAGTGAAAAATGGACTTCATCCAATTATTAAATTATAAATAAACTTAATATATTGTGATGTAACTCTCTCGACTAACAGTTAAAATGCTGATAATCTTTGATGTTGAAGGCGTTCTTCTGAATGCAGAGTATCTGCCAGTTCTTGCCCAGAAACTTGGTCCAGAAAAAGAAAAAGAAATCTGGGATATTACAAAGCAAGGCATAAGAGGAGAAATCGATTGGGAAGAAGGACTTCATAAACGAATCAACGCCTTAAGAGGAACTTCATTTGAGGATGCAAAGTATATTGGAGATAATTTAGAAATAATGCCTGGGGCAAGAAAGCTCTGCTATTCACTTAAAAAGGCGGGATGGAAGATGATCGCCATTTCAGGAGGTTTTAGTTTAATCACAGATAAACTCAAAGAGGAATTGTATTTGGATAAAGTATTTTCAAACGAATTGATTTTTAAAGATGGAAAGCTGGACGACGTAAAAATTAATGTTAGTTCTGATAAATCTCTCGGAGTAAAATCTATCATCAAAGAATGGGGAATAAAAAAGGAAGACATTGTAGTAGTGGTCGATGGAGCAAATGACTTGAAATTATTTGATATTGCTGGATATACTGTAGGCTTTTGTCCAGTTGAAATCGTGAAACAAAGGGCAAACACCACAATCGAAATTAGGGATTTGTCCATCTTATTGAATCTTTTGGAAAAGAAATTTGGTAAGACTATAGAGACGCAGTTATGAAATCAATTATTCATAAAATATTAATTGTTCAGCATGGATGAGTTTATTAATATACAAATCATTCCAATTCCAATAGAACAAGACATAAGTGATGGGGATGATATTGCCGATCTTATCATAAAGTCCCTTAAGGAAAAAAATGAGTCCTTGCAAAAGAACGATGTTGTAGTAATAACACATAAAATAATTTCTAAAGCAGAAGGTAAAACTACTGATCTAACAAAAATAGTTCCTTCTGAAGAATCAAAAAAAATTTCTTCACATACCGGTAAGGATCCTAGACTGGTAGAACTGATTATTTCCCAATCCAACGAAATTGTAAAGATAAAACGTGAGATTATTATCACTGAAACCAAACATGGATTTGTTTGCGCTAATGCAGGAATTGATACTAGTAATGTAGGTAAAATATCTAATCATGTTATACTGTTGCCCGACGATCCAGATGAATCGGCAAGAAAGATTAGAAATGATATAATTTCCAGAACCAATGTGAGAGTAGGGGTAGTTATTTCTGATACTTTTGGTAGACCCTTTAGGAAGGGTCAAGTTAATATTGCAATTGGGGTAGCGGGAATTGATCCAATCAAGAGTTATATTGGAAAAATGGATATGTATGGAAATATCCTGAAGGTTACCGAAATAGCAATTGCTGACGAAATAGCCTCAGCTGCTGAACTTGTCATGGGGAAATCTTCTCGTGTACCTGTAACAATTGTTAGAGGATATGACTTTACATCATATGATTCTTCAATATCAAAGATCACTAGATCAAAAAAGGATGATTTATTCAGATAATTCCAAATATCAAATATTTGAAAAATGCGTAAGACTTGCTTAGAGTTTTTCAGAATAAAATACACTTGAGGTGGTTCTATAAACATTTAATATAAACAGGACCTTCATCAATATAGTTAACAATGAATATGACAGCCGAAAATGGAGCTAACAAATCATTTGATAAAATTATCGATGTTAGAGGACTTTATTGTCCAGAACCAGTATTTAGGACTAAAATTGAAATAGAAAAATTAGGTATTGGTGACAAACTCAAGATTATAGCTGACGACCCTGAATCAGAAGAGGATATAACAAGATGGGCAGAAAAAACTGGTCATAATTTGTTATCTATTGAAAAAAAGGATAACGATTTAGAGTTTGTAATAAAGAAAACAAAGTGATTCGAATGACATCTATAATTGGTCCCGAAATATTACAACGTATAGGTAATACTCCCTTATACGAACTTTCATCTTATTCAAATGAAAATATAAAATTTTATGCAAAATTAGAATGGTACAATCCATTTGGTTCTGTTAAAGATAGAGCAGCATATTGGATGATTAAGGACGCTGAAAAGAAACGTTTACTTGTAAAAAATAAGAGCATAATTATTGAACCTACTTCTGGAAATACTGGAATCGCACTAGCTGGTATTGCTTCTTCAATGGATTACAAAGTTGAAATTGTTATTCCAGAGAAGGTTAGTGAGGAAACTAAAGGGATTTTGAGAAATCTTGGAGCAGTGCTCCATGAAACTTCAGATGATCTGTGTCCACGTGTTGGAGCAGGAACTGATCAAAGTATTGCTCTTGCTACGGCCATAGCAAAGCCTAGATCCGATGTTTATTATATGCCAAACCAATATGAAAATGATTCTAATTTTCTTGCCCACTATGAAGGTACCGGTCCTGAAATTTGGGAACAAACAAATGGAAGAGTAACACATTTCTTTACAGGCTGTGGGACAGGAGGAACGATCACTGGAACCGGCACTTTTCTCAAAGAGAAGAATAAAAATATAAAGGTTATAGCTATCCAAGCACAACAGAACCATTTACTTCAGGGATTGAGAAACTTTGAAGAATCATCCATGCCAAACCTCTTTAAACGTAGGGAAGCTATAGTTAATCAATGGATGACTGCTACAAATAAGGAATCATTTAACTCAGTTAAGCATCTACTTAGAAAAGAAGGCTTATTCGTAGGACCATCTTCAGGCTCAGTAATGTCATCAATGTTAAAGTTTTCAAAGGAAATAGATAAAGGAGTTATTGTAGGTATTTTTGCTGATGACGGCAGAAAATTCAGAAGTCTCTATAAAGAACAAAATGTACTTGTAGAAAGTGATTATGTTACTGCACTGGAGAAGTTACCAGAATTATACATTAAATCTTAATTCATTTGTGAAATTTTTTCTCACTTAGCCATTTTTCTACATCCAGCGCAGCCATACATCCAAATCCTGCAGCTGTAACTGCTTGTCTATAACGGTAATCATGAACATCGCCAGCGGCAAAAACTCCTTCCACGCTAGTTCTTGTATTCTCTCTGAGAACGACGTAACCCTTATCATCCAACTCTAACTGATCTATGAAAATTGATGTATTTGGTTCGTGACCAATTGCTACAAAAAGGCCTCCCACTGATACATTACTTATCTTACCTGTTGTTAGATCCTTTATATCGATACTTTCTATTTTCTTATTTCCACTGATTCCTGTTACAACGTGATTCCATATGAATTGAATTTTCGAGTTTTCAAATGCTTTCTCTTGTAGGATTTTGCTGGCTCGCAGATAGTCTCTCCTATGAATGATCTTCACTGATTTACCAAATTTAGTAAGGAAAGTTGCCTCTTCAATTGCAGTATCCCCTCCTCCGATGACTGCTATCTCCTCACCTTTGAAAAATGGTCCATCACAGGTAGCACAATAAGAAACTCCCCTTCCACCGAATTCTTGTTCACCGTTTATACCCAATTTTCTAGGAGATGCTCCAGTACAAAGTAGTATTGCTCTTCCTTCGAAACTTTCAGAATGCGTTGATATGAGAAATGGATGAATCTTGAAATCTACCTTTAGAACTTCATCATCAATTACTGTGGTTCCAAACCGTTCGGCTTGTTGTCTCATATTCATCATAAGCTCTGGTCCAAATATTCCATTGGGAAAACCTGGATAATTTTCCACTTCACTAGTAGTCATAAGTTGGCCACCAGGAAGAGATCCAGAAATAATCAGTGTTTTGAGCTTTGCACGCGAGGTGTAGACCCCTGCCGTAAATCCTGCTGGTCCTGAACCAATAATTATCACATCATAAAGATTCTTTACATCTGTTGAGTCGTGGGAGTCATGATTTGCATTTTTCGACATGTATGATTAACTGGAGAAAGATTTAACCATTTAATAATTTGTTCGGAAATAAATCAGGTTAGTTGTTTAATTGTTTTTAAAAACAAAGACAATATTACTAAGAATTGATAGACCGAGAAATTAATCTTTGCTAAATCCCTCTTTAGCTTTTGCCAATATTCCTAAATGATCTTTGCATAGTACTGGCTTTATCACCTGAGTATAGATTAATTCTTCTTGCCAATGGGAATTAAACAGTCTACATGGATAATTCGAACAGAATGGGTTACCATTAGTAAGAAAAAAAAAGACAGCCTGAATAGCATAACCAGTTGCTACGGGCACTAACCGAGGATCTTCATTGCTAACATAACTATGGGCAAATTCATTCTCTATCTCTTTACTATTTATTGAGAGTAAATCTTTTAGCATCTGTTTAAAATAGTATCCTTTTGGTTTGGCTGGACCTTCAACAATGCCAGCAATAGATATTATACTTGGTGAACCACAAATTATTGGCCTAGCGTGATATCTCTTGTCATTTTCGTCATGAGTACATACTAAATTATCTTCAAATATGACATGCATATGGTTTGATTGCAATTCATTTTTATCTATAATTCTGGAATAGATTCTCTGAAGGTAAAAACCATCAATAAATGTAATTTTTCGGTCAATATCACCTAATGAATTTTGTAGCTCACGGAGGTGAGCAGTATCCAGAAATTT
>Ga0210378_10001905_pt1 | contig 10809 bp, 10 predicted proteins | sample PLM1_60_b1redo_FD_155465 | JGI IMG/M metagenome (GOLD analysis project Ga0210378, IMG submission 155465) | Groundwater sediment microbial communities from an aquifer in East River, Colorado, USA - PLM1_60_b1 redo | ecosystem: Environmental > Terrestrial > Soil > Riparian zone | place: USA: East... | reverse complement strand
GGAACCTGCTTCCGGGTCGACCGCCGCCCGCGCGCCTGCCCGCCCGCTCCAGCCGAACCCTCACCGGCCGGGTCCTCCCAGGCCATCCGGGTCGACCGCCTTTCGGCTGGATCCCCCCGAGCCGCCCGGGCGGAACCGCGTCCGCGCGCCTGCCCACCCGGTGGCCGGGATGAACGCCGGGGCTCCGGTGCTTCCCGGGACGGGCGGGATGAGCGGGGGGTTGACGCGATCCGCTGCGAGCCTTGAGAGCGGGGCGAGCGGGGACCGGCCGGGGCGGCTCCGGACCGGTGCGATGGGCGGCGGGTTGGGGCGGGCTGCTGGCCGCCGCCGGATCGGGACGGCCGGCGGGGCGGGGACCCGGAGCCGGAGCCGGACCCGGAGCCGGACCCGGAGCCGGAGCCGGACCCGGAGCCGGACCCGGAGCCGGAGCCGGAGCCGGGCGGCCGGGGCCGTCTCCCCTCGCCGGGAGTACGGTTCCGGCCGGCGGAGGTCATGGCTGCTCCTGGAGCTCGACCAGGTCGATGCCATCTGGGAGGTAGTCCTTGATGGGCGGGAGCTGGTCGAGATCGTTGAGGCCGAGCTGCTCTAGGAAGGCCGGCGTGGTGCCGTAGAGGGTGGCTTGGCCGGGTCCGGGATCGCTCCCCACCTCTTGGATCAGGCCTCGGGAGAGCAGGGTCCGGAACACGCCGTCCACGTTGACGCCGCGGACGGCGGCGACCTGGAACCGGGTCACCGGCTGCCGGTAGGCGATCACCGCGAGCGTCTCCAGGGCCGCGCGGGTGAGCCGGCTCTGCTGCCCCGCCCGCAGGAACGCCTCGACCGTGGCCCGCGCACCGGGGTGGGTGTAGAGCCGCCAGCCGCCGGCGATCGCCCGGAGTACGAACCCTCGGCCGTCGCGGGCGTACTCGCCCGCAAGCTCGACCAGCAGCTCCTCCACCACTGACAGCCGCGAGCCGACGATCTCGGCCAGGACGGCCGCGGGCACCGGCTCGTCGGCGACCAGCAAGATGGCCTCCAGACCGCGCCGGGCCCACCCCCGGTCATCCAGCTCCGCCGTGTCGAAGGCTTCATCGGGCGGCCACGCGTTCGGGTCGCCCTCCAACCCGCCGACGCCCGAACCCGCTTCCGGACTCGGCTCGGCCGCCGCCGACCCAGCGCCGGAATGGGGCGGTGTCGCGGGGGCCTCCCGGGGAGGCTCGGCGGCCCACCCCGGGCCCGGGGCTGATGCGGTGGGGACTGGCTGGGGAGGCTCGGCGGCCCACCCCGGGCCCGGGGCTGATGCGGTGGGGACTGACGGGGAAGGCTCGGCGGCCCACCCCGGGCCCGGGGGCGATGCGGTGGGGACTGACGGGGAAGGCTCGGCGGCCCACTCCGGGCCCGGGGGCGATGCGGGCGGGTCGGGGGCGGCACGTGCCGGTGTCGTTGCGGTGGGCTCGGTCATATGGGCTCCTCGACCGTCATGTCGATGGGGTCGACCAGGTCACCGCCGGTCCAGCGGACGGCGATGTCGCCGAAGGTCGACGTCTGGTCGAGCTCGACCAACGATCGCTTGTACAGCTCCAGGACGGCAAGCAGGCCGATGACGACCTCGATCGGCACGGCCTGGCGGCCCACCAGCTCCTCGAAGCTGCTGGCTCCTCGTTCCTGGAGGCGCCCCGCGAGGGAGGCGACGGCCTCGGCGACCGACAGCTTGGGCGGCGCGATGTGGGCGGTGGTGACCTGGGGCGGCGGCGCCGGGGTGAACGCGGCGGCGGCCAGCCGGGCGAGCTCAGCCGGGGCGACCCCGACCAGCAACTCGGGAACGATGCCCCGCAGAACATCCTCGGCGCCAACCCGGCGCGGTACATAGGCGGCCTGCTCGAGCAGGCGGGCCCCGAACAGGCCGGCGACCTGCTTGTAGGCCCGGTACTGGAGCACACGGGCGAAGAGCAGGTCCCGCTCCTCGAGGGTCGCCTCGATCTCGTCGGAATCGGCGTCCGGGGCCGGCAGCAACCGTGCCGCCTTCAGCTCCAGCAGGGTGGCCGCGACGACCAGGAACTCGGTCGCCACCTCCAGGTTGAGCTGTCGCATCCGGCGCATCTCGGCGAGATAGTCCTCGGTGATGCGGGACAGCGACACTTGCCAGATGTCCACCCGCTGGCGCGCGATCAGGTGCAGGAGCAGGTCGAACGGCCCCTCGAACACCTCGGTCTTGACTACATAGTCCATATATCTACTTGTCTATTCATCGTTGTATCAACCGCTGGCACGGTGCGGCGGCGGCACCGGAGCAGTCCGGCGCAGCCGGCCGATGGTAGCCAGCGTCCCATGTCCCGGACAACGAGCCGTAGTTGAGGCCGCGGCAAGGGCCAGGACGGGGGCCAAGACGAAGGTCTGCACCTGGGCGGCTGGCGGGATCGAGGGCGAGCGCCCGACACACCACAGCTGCGACGCCTGCTCCGCGCCACGTCCCGATGCCTCGTTGGCGGTGGGGCGGGTCAGCTCACCGGAAGGCCGACCAGGCCGTAGAGGGCCTCGGTGATCGCGCGGAAGATCGGAGTGAGCAGGTTGGGAGCCAGGATCAGGATGCCGAGCAGCAGGAAGATCCCGTACTGGTCGAGGAAGTAGACGATGTTCTGGCGGGACGGCGGCAGCAGGATCGCCAGCAGGCGCGACCCGTCCAGCGGCGGGATCGGCAGGAGGTTGAACACGCCGAGCACGACGTTCAGGGTGACCAGCATGTCGAGGAGTATCACGCTGAAGTCGACATCGAAGGCGGTCACCGCGCTCGGATAGATGATGCGGAGCGCGATCACGGCGGCGATGGCGAGCAGGAAGTTGGCCGCCGGCCCGGCGAGACCGACCAGCGCGGCCCCAAATCTTCGATTGCGCAGCTGCGTTGGGCTGAACGGCACCGGCCGGCCCCAGCCGAAGCCGGCAAGGACCAAGGCGATGCTGCCGAGGGGATCGAGGTGGGAGATCGGGTTGAGGGTGAGGCGACCCTGGGAGCGGGCCGTCTGGTCGCCCTGCATGGTGGCGACCGCGGCGTGGCTGAACTCGTGGAAGGTGATGCCGACGATGACCGCGATCACGAAGGCGACGAACACCTGAGGTTCGTCGCGGAGCAGCAACAGCGGTGAGCCCATGCGTCAGCCTCGCTCGAACCGGGGATTCGGCGCCTGGGGGAGCGCCGCTCGGCAGCCACCCTAGCACGGGCCGGGATCCTCGATCGGGACCAGGACCGATGCATCGAGCCGCGACCGGCTCCGTGGACCCGATCGACCGAGCGACCCCGATCGCAACCGGCCCCGGGCGCCGACCCGATCGACCGAGCGGCCGGGGACTCTGACTGGGCCTTAGGCGCCGACGACCTGGTGGACGAGGGGTGGGGCGTGGGAGGGGTGGTCGCTCCAGCGCAGCGCGGCGCGCAGGCCGTCGGCGGCCGAGCGGGCCGACTCCTCGTCGCGGGCCAGGATGCGGCCGAGCGGCTGCCCGCCCTCGACCGGGTCGCCGAGCTTGGTCCAGAGCTCGACGGCCACGGCCGGGTCGATCTCGTCGTCCTTGCGCCGCCGGCCGGCGCCAAGGGCCGCGGCCACCCGGCCGACCGCCTCGGCGTCGACCGCCTCCAGCCAGCCGTCCCGCGGCGCCTCGACCTCATGGGTGAGCGGAGCCTGCGGCAGGAGCGACAGGTCGTCGGCGACCCGGGGGTCGCCCCCCTGGGCGGCAACGAAGTCGCGGAACCGCTCGAGCCCGTCGCCGCGTTCCAGGACCTGCTCGGCGTCGCGGCGGCCGGCGTCTGGGTCGGCCGCCTTGCCGGCGAGGGCGGCCAGGTGTCCGGTAAGGGTGAGGCAGAGGTCGAGGAAGCGCCCGGGCCGCTCCCCACGCAGCGCCTCGACCGCCTCGCGCACCTCGACGGCGTTGCCGATCAGCTCCCCGAGTGGCTGGTTCATGTCGGTCACCAGGGCGGCGGTGCTGCGGCCGGCCGCCTCGCCGAGGTCGACGCAGAGCCTGGCCAGCTCGACAGCCTCGGCGGTCTCGTGCATGAACGCCCCCGAACCCGTCTTCACGTCGAGCAGGATGCAGGCGGCGCCGCCGGCCAGCTTCTTGCTCATCACGCTGGAGGCGATCAAGGCGATGTTGCCGACGGTGGCGGTCACGTCGCGAAGGGCATAGATCGACTTGTCGGCAGGAACCAGGTCGGCGGTCTGGGCGGCCACGGCCAGCCCGATCCGCTCGACCTGGTCCAGCAGCTCGTCGGTACCGAGGCCGACCCGGAAGCCGGGGATCGACTCGAGCTTGTCCAGTGTCCCGCCGGTATGACCCAGGCCGCGGCCGGAGAGCTTGATCACCTGCATGCCGAGGGCGGCGGCCAGGGGGCCGACCACCAGGGTGGTGCCGTCGGCGACGCCGCCGGTGGAGTGCTTGTCGACCGTCGGCCCACGCAGCCGGCTCAGGTCGAGCCGGTCGCCCGAGGCGACCATGGCGTCGGTGAGGGCCTCGGTCTCTCCCCGCGAGAACCCGCGCAGGTACCCGGCCATCAGGAACGCGGACATCTGGTAGTCGGGAAGCTCCTCGCGCGCGTAGGCGAGCACGAACTCGCGCAGGTCGTCGGCGAGGATCTCCCCGCCGTCCCGCTTGCGGGCGATCACATCGACCGCCCGCAGGCCGCGACTCATCGAGGGGCCACCCCGCCCGAGCGGGAACGACCGGGTAGCTCCCGAGGGCCCCGGCGCCGCTCGCGAGGGTCCCGGCGCCGCTCCCTGGGGCCCCGGCGCCGCTCCCTGGGGCCCCGGCGCTCCGGAGGTTCCACGGGCCCCGCCAGCCCCGCCCGGGACGCCAGGCGGCTCCGGGTCATCGGGTGAGTCGCTTGACCAGGGCGGCTTCGGCGCCGTCCCGTTCCAGCTCGGAGAGGACCTGGGCGAGCGCCTCGCGGACGATGCGACCCCGGTCGACCGCGATGCCGTGTTCGCGGCGCAGCAGCAGACGGGCGTTCTCGAGGTCCATGAGCTCGTCCGCGGTGCAGTAGTAGGTGACCTTCTCGTCGTGCCGCTGGCGGCCGCTCGGCACCCGCTCGGTCGCCTGCCGGTCGTCCCGCTGGCCCTCCTCGGCCGGCTGGTTTGCTCCCCGTGCTCCTCGCCCCTTCTCGATCGAGGTGACGCGGAACAGCTCGTCGGCTCCGGGCAGGCTCGCCCGACCCTTCATGACGCCAGTACCTCCTTGGCCAGCTCGCGGTACGCAACCGCCCCCGACGACGAGCCGGCATAGGTCAGGATGCTCTCGCCAGCCACCGGCGCCTCGGCGAACCGGATGGTCTTGGCGATCACGGTCCGGAAGACGCTTCCCCCGAAGGCATCCTCAACCCGGCCGAGCACCTCGCGCCCGTGGACCGTCCGGGAATCGTACATGGTGGCGAGGATGCCGACGATCTCCAGGTCGGGGTTGAGGCGCTCCCGCACCTTCTCGATGGTGTCCATCAGCAGGGCCATCCCGCGGAGGGCGAAGTATTCGCACTCGAGCGGCACGAGCACGCCGTCGGCGGCGGTGAGCGCGTTGACGGTGAGCAGGCCCAGGCTGGGCGGACAGTCGATGAGCACGTAGTCGTAGCGCTTGCGCAGCGTCCGCAGCACCCGGGAGAGCGCCTGCTCGCGGGCGACCTCCCCCACCAGCAGGACCTCGGCGGCAGCCAGGTCGATGTTGGAGGGGAGGAGATCCAGCCCTTCCTGCTTGGTTCGCTCGATGCTCGGGCCGGCGTCGGCCTTGGGATCCATCAGCAGGTTGTAGACCGTCTGCTCGAGGGCGAGTGGGTTCAGGCCGAGGCCCACCGAGAGCGCGCCCTGCGGGTCCATGTCGACCAGGAGCACCTGGCGGCCCTGCTCGGCCAGGGCAGCCCCGAGGTTGATGGCGGTGGTGGTCTTGCCCACTCCGCCCTTCTGATTGGCGAGGGCGATGACCTTCCCCATCTCCGGCACCTCCGGACCCCCACATGACGTCTTGTCGTCACATCGATTTGTCTACTAGGCACTTAAGCGACGGGTGGATGTAGGTGTTGGTGGATGTAGCGATGAGTTGCCCAATCGCCTCGTCGACGGTGAGGGCGGCCGCATCTTACCCATCCGGGTCAGGCGGAGAAAGCATCCAGGCCAGAGCTGTGGACGACAGCGCCAGCTCGGGGAAGGGCGCTCAGCGTATCGACCACGCTCTGCGGTTGACCACTCTCAGTGTTCGAACAGCCGGCCGGCCCGGCTCACGCTCCGTGGTCGGAACGGAGCGAACTGAATTCACCATCGGATGAGCTGTGGATAACCCCTCAACCTACCGGGCGGGGGCGAAGGGCGAGGAACGGCGGAGCTGCCTCAGCCGGGAACCGTCAGCGGAGGTCGGTGGCGAAGGAGTGGCCGGGGCCGACCAGGGGGATGCCGAACAGGGTGGCGATGGTGGCGCCGAGGTCGGCGAAGGTGGCGCGGTCGGGGAGACGGTGGCCGGTGGTGCCGCCGGGGCTGAAGGCGACCAAGGGCGTGAACTCGCGGGTGTGGTCGGTGCCGGGGGCGGTCGGGTCGCAGCCGTGGTCGGCGGTGAGGAACAGCCAGTCGTCCTCCCCCAGCTCGGCCACGATCTCGGGAAGCCGGGCGTCCAGGCGCTCCAGGCAGCGGGCGTAGCCCTCGGCGTCGCGGCGGTGGCCGTACACCATGTCGAAGTCGACCAGGTTGGCGAAGACGAAGGTCGGCCCCTGGGCCTCGCGCAGGAACCGGACGGTGGCGTCCAGCGAGGCCTCGTTGTCGCCGGTGTGGTCGGAGTCGACCAGCCCGCGGCGCGAGAAGATGTCCTCGATCTTGCCGACGCCCATGGTGCGGACACCGGCCCGCTCGAGGGCCTCGAGCACGGTCGGGCCCGCCGGAGGCAGCGCATAGTCGCGCCGCTCCTTGGTCCGGAAGAACGACCCGGGTTCGCCGTCGAAGGGGCGGGCGATCACCCGGCCGACGGCGTGCTCACGATTGAGCAGGCCACGCGCCTGCTGGCACCAGGTGTAGAGCTGGTCGAGGGGGACGACGCGCTTGTGGGTGGCGATCTGGAACACCGAGTCGGCGGAGGTGTACAAGATCGGCTTGCCGGTCTCCAGGTGCTCGGACCCCAGCTCCTCGATGATCTCGGTGCCGGAGGCGGGCTTGTTGCCGAGCACGCCCCGGCCGATGGCGAGGACGAAGGCGTCGATCACCTCGGCCGGGAAGCCGTCGGGGTAGGTGGGGAAGGGGTGGTCGAGGACGACCCCCATCATCTCCCAGTGGCCGGTGGTGGTGTCCTTGCCGGCCGACCGCTCGGCCATGCGGCCGGCCACGGCGGCGGCCGGGTCGACGGCGGCCACGCCGGCGATCTCGGTGAGCCGCCCGAACCCCCACGACCCGAGGGTCGGCAGGTCCAGCCCGCCGACCGCGGCGGCGGCGTGGCCGACCGTGTCGGCGCCCTGGTCACCGTACTCGCCGGCATCGGGCGCCTCCCCCACCCCGAGCGAGTCGCAGACCATCAGCACCACCTTGCCGGGCCGGTCGCCCGAGGCGCCGGCCCGCGGGTTCGTCCGCGTCACCGCGGCATCCCCCCACGCCGGTGCCCGGTCACCGGGAAACCCGTTGGCGTTTGCAGGTCATGCAGAGGCGGGCGGCGGGCAAGGCCTCGAGGCGCTCCTCGCCGATGGGCTGGCCGCAGCGTTCGCAGGCCCCGAAGGTCCCGGCGTCCATCCGGTCGAGCGCCTGCTCGACGTCCCGCAGGGTGTCGCGAAGGCTCCGTACCAGGGTAAGGAGGTTGGCGCGTTCGGCCGCGGCCTGCCCGGCGTCGGCGAAGCCCTCGTCCAGCTCCGGGTCCTCGATGCCTTCGGCGTCGCGGCGGGCACCGAGGTCGTCGAGCTGGCGACGCACCTCGCCGCGCTCGGTCTCGAGCCGTTCCCGCAGCCGGTCAACGGTCTGCTGGTCCATGCCCGTCCTCCGTCGCTCGTCTGGCCCGGCGCGACCGGCGACGGCACGACGGACGACCCTCCAGAGCCGGGTTGCAGGCTACAGGATCGGCGGGCCCGCGGGTGGGGCGTTGTCGGTTGTGACCGGCTCATTCGGGGATGGCGTGACGGGCTCGGGGATGGGCGCTGAGGTAGACCTCGCGCAGGCGGTCCTGGGTGATCCGGGTGTAGACCTGGGTGGTGGCCAGGCTGGCGTGGCCGAGCAGCTCCTGGACGCTGCGGATGTCGGCGCCGCCGGCCAGCAGGTGGGTGGCGAACGAGTGGCGCAGGACGTGCGGGGACACCTCGGCCTCCAGCCCGGCGTGCCTGGCGTGCCTGCGCAGGATCTTCCAACATCCCTGCCTGGTCAGCCGGCTGCCCTGGGCGTTCAGGAACAGGGCCGGCCCCGAGCGCGGCCCGGCCAGCAGCGGTCGGGCCCGGACCAGGTAGGCCTCCAGGGCCCGGCGGGCCGAGCGGCCGATCGGGACCAGGCGCTCCTTGGCTCCCTTGCCGAACGCGCGCACCGTCCCGTCGTCCAGGTCCAGGTCGTCGACGTCGAGGGCGGTGGCCTCGCTGACCCGGAGGCCGGCCGCGTAGAGGGTCTCCAGCAGCGCCCGGTCGCGCAGGGGCAGCTGGTCGTGGCCGGCGACCGCCTCCAGCAGCGCCTCCACCTGCTCGATGGAGAGCGCCTTGGGCAGGCTGGCCGGGACCTTCGGGGTGCCGAGGTCGCGGGACGGGTCGGCGCCGGCCAGACGTTCCCGGACCAGGAAGCGATGGAAGCCGCGGACCGCGGCCAGGGAACGGGCGACGCTGGAGGCCCGGTAGCGGGTGCCGACCGGGGTGCTGCCGGCCCGGAGCGCGCCAAGGAACGCGACCAGGTCGGCCTCGCCGGCCCGCGCCGGGTCGTCGATCCCGGTGGCGGCCAGCCAGCCGGCGTAGCGGTGCAGGTCCCGCCGGTAGGCGCTCAGCGTGTTGGAGGCCAGGCCCCGCTCCACCGCCAGGTAGTCCAGGTAGCGGCGCACCGCCGCCCCCGCCGCCGGCCCCACGGGTGCGGTCGGCACCCCGGCCGGTGCGACCGCGACCCCCCGGGTGGAACCCGGAGGGTCCGGGGGGCTCAAGGCGAGCTCCCGGTGGGACCCGGGTGGTCCTCGGTTCGGGGGGGCTGGCCGGGCATCGGCGGTCAGCGGGGGTCGCCGTTGGCCAGGTCGGGGATGACCTCGTGGAGGGAGCGCCAGTCGAACGCGTGGGCCTCGGCGACCTGCTGGTAGGTGAGCTCGCCGCGGTAGACGTTGATGCCCTTGGCCAGGGGGGCGTCGGTCTTCACGGCCTCCTCGAGCCCAGCCGAGGCGATCTCGACCGCGTAGGGCAGGGTGACGTTGGTGAGCCCGTAGGTCGAGGTGTGCGGCACCGCCCCCGGCATGTTGCCGACGCAGTAGTGGACCACCCCGTCGACCACGTAGGTCGGGTCGGAGTGGGTGGTGACATGCGAGGTCTCGAAGCAGCCGCCCTGGTCGATCGAGATGTCGACCAGCACGGCCCCCTGCTTCATGGCCCGGACATGCGCGGCCGTGACCAGCTTGGGCGCCTTGGCCCCCGGGATCAGGACCGAGCCGATCACCAGGTCGGCCTGGAGGACCAGGTCCTCGATGGTCTGGCGGTTGGACATCAGGGTGACGATGCGGCCCTTGTGGATCTGGTCGACGTAGCGCAGCTTGTCGACGCTCTTGTCCAGCAGCGTGACCTCGGCCTCCATGCCCTGGGCGATCCAGGCGGCGTTCTGGCCGGCCATGCCGCCCCCCAGCACCAACACCTTGGCCGCCGAGACCCCGGAGACGCCACCCATCAGCACCCCCCGGCCGCCCGACTCTCGCTCCAGCAGGTGGGCGCCGACCTGCGGGGCCATCCGGCCCGCGACCTCGCTCATGGGGGCGAGCAGGGGCAGCCGGCCGTCCGGCAGCTCGACCGTCTCGTAGGCGACGGCGGTGGTGCCGCTGTCCAGCAGCGCCTCGGTCACCTCGCGGCTGGCCGCCAGGTGCAGGTAGGTGAACAGCACCTGGTCCTTGCGCAGTCGGTGGAACTCCTCCGGGACCGGCTCCTTCACCTTGAGGATGAGGTCGGCCTCGCCCCAGACCTCGTCGGCGGTGCCGAGCACGGTCGCGCCGGCCTTCTCGAACTCCTGGTCGGTGATGGAGCTGCCGAGCCCTGCCCCCTGCTCGACCAGCACCCGGTGGCCGGCGTCGGTCAGCTCGCGGACGCCCACCGGCGTGATCGCGACCCGGTACTCGTGGTCCTTGAGCTCCCGCGGGATGCCAACGTCCATGGTCGCCGCCTTTCGTTCCACCAGGACGCCGGTCAGGACCGGCGTCCGCATTCACATACGCTGGACCTCCAACAGGGCCGGCGCATGCGCGCCGAGCATACTCGACCGGCGTCCTGGCCCCACCGTCGGGCCCTGGGAGCCAAGTCTACGAGACGGCGGCTGCCTGGTCAGGAAGGCCGGGTGGCCGCCCGGCGGGCCGGGGCGTCGGGTGGGGGCCGGTCTGCCTGGTCGGGCGTCCACAACCCGGCCAGCTTGAGCCCGTACAGGCCGAGGGCGACCAGCGTCTTGGCATCGCAAGGGGGGCTGGTGGCCCGGCGGAGGGCTTCCTCGAACGGCAGCCGGACCACCTCGAGGCCCTGCTCCTCCCAGTCGGCCGCCGGCGCGCCGCCCTCGATCGCGGTGACACCCTCGGCCAGGTACAGGTCGAGCACCTCATCGCTCCACCCTGGGGTGGTGTAGAAGCTGGCCAGCCAGGTCAGGGTGCCCCCCTCGACCCCGAGCTCCTCGGCCAACTCCCGACGGATCGCCC
>Ga0210378_10001904_pt1 | contig 10810 bp, 11 predicted proteins | sample PLM1_60_b1redo_FD_155465 | JGI IMG/M metagenome (GOLD analysis project Ga0210378, IMG submission 155465) | Groundwater sediment microbial communities from an aquifer in East River, Colorado, USA - PLM1_60_b1 redo | ecosystem: Environmental > Terrestrial > Soil > Riparian zone | place: USA: East... | reverse complement strand
TTCGACGATGTCCCGCACGGGAAAGATCCTCTCACGCCCTGTTTTGGTCGGCCTGTCGGCCGGCCCAGGCGCAGGTCAGCGGCTGTGGTAGTTCGGCGCCTCGACGGTCATCTGGATGTCGTGGGGGTGGCTCTCCTTGAGGCCTGCGGCGGTGATCTGCACCAGCCGGCCCCGCTCATACAGCTCCGGGATGGTCCTGGTGCCCGCGAACCCCATCGAGGCGCGTAGCCCGCCGACCAACTGGTGGGCAACCGCCGCGAGCGGACCACGAAACGGCACCTGCCCCTCGATGCCCTGGGGGACCAGCTTGTCGTCGCTTAGTACGTCGTCCTGGCCATAACGGTCCTTGGAATAAGACTTGGCCTGTCCGCGCGACTGCATGGCGCCGAGGGACCCCATGCCCCGGTACGACTTGAACTGCTTGCCGTTGATGAAGATCAGGTCGCCGGGGCTCTCCTCGACGCCGGCGAGCAGGGAGCCGAGCATCACCGTGTCGGCGCCAGCCACGATCGCCTTGGCGATGTCGCCGGAGTACTGCACGCCGCCGTCGCCGATCACCGGCACGCCGGCGGGCCGGGCCGCGAGCGAGGCCTCGTAGATGGCGGTCACCTGCGGTACGCCAACGCCGGCAACCACGCGGGTCGTGCAGATCGAGCCGGGCCCCACCCCGACCTTGACGCCGTCCGCGCCCGCGTCCACGAGCGCCTGCGCGCCAGCGCGGGTGGCGACGTTGCCGCCCACCACCTCGGCGGCCGTGTCGGCCTTGAGCCGGCGCACGATCTCCAGCACCGCCAGCGAGTGCCCGTGGGCCGTGTCGACCATGAGGATGTCGCAGCCCGCATCGACCAGGGTGCGGGCGCGCTTGTAGGCGTCCTCGCCCACCCCGACGGCCGCGGCGACAACGAGCCGGCCGCCCGCGTCCTTGGTCGAGAGAGGGTACTGGTCGCGCTTGACGAAGTCCTTGACCGTGATCAGGCCCTGGAGACGGCCGGCCTCGTCGACGAGCGGCAGCTTCTCGATCTTGTGCTGGCGCAGCAGCCGCAGCGACTCGTCCGCGCTCACCCCGACCGGCGCGGTGACCAGCGGCATCGGAGTCATGATCTCGCGCACGGGACGGGAGTGGTCCGTCTCCCAGCGCATGTCGCGGTTGGTGACGATGCCGACCAGCACGCCCTCGGCGTCGACCACGGGCAGGCCGGAGATGCGGTACCGGCCGCACATCTGGTCGACCTCGCGCAGGGTGTCGTGCGGCGCGCAGGTGACCGGGTTGGTGATCATGCCGGCCTCGGAACGCTTCACCATGTCGACCTGCTGAGCCTGGTCGTCGATGGAGAGGTTGCGGTGGAGCACGCCGACGCCGCCCTGGCGGGCCATCGCGATCGCCATGCGCGCCTCGGTGACGGTGTCCATCGCCGAGGAGAGCAGGGGCACCCGGACCGTCACGTTCCTGGTGACCTTGCTGCTGGTGTCGGCTTCACTGGGTACGAAGTCCGAGCCGGCCGGCAGCAGCAGCACATCGTCGAAGGTCAGCCCCTTCAGGGCGAACTTCTCCGGGATGCCGTTGGGCGACAGGTCCATGAAACCATCCGATCTTCACGCGGCTGACCTGGGAAGAGATCGGCGAAGGCGGGGCCGCCGATGGTCCATCCTAACCGGCAAGGCGGTCCATCCCGCTCCCGGCCGCTCAGGCCTAGTACTGTCCATCCCGCTCCCGGCCGCTCAGGCCTAGTACTGTCCATCCCGCTCCCGGCCGCTCAGGCCTAGTACGGTCACGAGGTGGGCACGTCTCCTGGTAGGGAACGCAGGGCTCGGGCTCGGGGGTTACCGTGGGGGGGTGCACGATGAGCCGATGGATCCGTTCGCCGGTGATCCGACTGATCCGGCCTTCGCGATCGACGACGAAGACAGCCGGGTGGATCCGCTGAGCCCGGAGGAGCGGCAGGACGTGCTCGATGACCTCGCGGACCTGGAGGTCTACGAGGCCCTGCTCTCCTCCCGTGGCGTGCGCGGACTCGTCGTGGACTGCGAGGACTGCCACGTCCCGCACTACTTCGCCTGGGATCTGCTCCGCGCGAACCTTCGGCACCTGCTGGAGCAGGGCCGGACGCGCGTGCACGAGCCGGCGTTCGATCCCGATCCGGCCGAGTACGTGACCTGGGAGTACGCGCGCGGCTATGCCGACGGAGCCCAGGACGCCGTCGAGGACGAGGACGACGAGCCCGACGAGGCCTGACTAACCTGGGGATACGTTGGTGCTGTCCGGCGCCATGCCGACGCTGGGTTCAGGGCTGGGCGGGGGGCTGCTGTCCGGGGTCGGCGTCTCGGCCGGCGACGGCCCGGGATCTCCAGGTGTGCTCGGCGACGGGTTGGGCGCTGTTGTCGGCTCGGTACTCGGCGTCGGCTCGGGCACTGGCGTGGGCGAGGTCACGGGCGCCGGGCCCTGCGGCGATGTGGGCACGGTCGGGTCGGCGGGGTCCATGGCAGCCAGTTGGGCAACGACCTTGTCAGCCTGTTCCTGGATCCGGTCCTTGTCGGATTCGTCGCTGACGTCACCGGCCTCCTGCATGGCCGAGGCAAGGAGCCGGCGGGCCTGGTCGGGGTTGTTGCGCTCGGCCGCGTCGCGCGCCTCGCGCAGCAGCGAGAGGGCACCTTCGCGCGCCTCGAGCGACTTGGCCCGGTCCTCGTAGACGACCTTCGTGATGGGCCAGAGCGGGCTGCCTGGCTCGGCGGTGGCTGCGGCGGCGACGCTGCCGATCGACCCGACAGCGAAAGCGGCGAACGCGGCGGCGACGGTGACCCGGCGGCTCAGGCGGAAGCGGCGCGGCTCGGCCACCGGCCCCGTCGGGACGCGCGCGGTGCCGATGGAGCGGACTGGGCTGGCCGCGACGTCGGGCAGGCCTGCGGTGTCCGCGATGTCGTCGCGCCAGGCGAGGAGCAGGCGGGCCGTGTGGTCGTCACCGAACTCGGGCAACATCTCGCCTCGGCCGAGTGCGTCGAGGAGCGCGTCGTCCCTGAGGACGGCGTCGGCGTCCAATGGTTGCTGGCTCATGCGGACACCTCCTCCGATCCCATCACGCGCAGACGCAGCCGGGCGAGCGCCCGGTGCTGGGTGACCCGTACCGCACCGGGGCTCATGCCGAGCACGTTGCCGGTCTCCTCCGCGGAGAGTCCGACGGCGACCCGGAGCACCAGCACGTCACGGTGAGCCTCGGGCAACGTTTCGAGCAGCGCGTGGAGCTGGCGGGCATCGTCGGCGGCGAGCGCCTGCGACTCGGGTCCGCGGCCGTTGTCCTCCATCTCCGGGACGATCTCGACCGGCTGGCTGAGGTCGCGGGAGGCGCCACGGTGCGCGTCGTTCACCTTGTGCGACGCGATCCCGAAAACGAACGCGCTGAAGGGGCGGCCGAGATCGCGATAGCGAGGTAGGGCGTTCAACACCGCGAGGCACACCTCCTGGGCCACGTCGTCGGCCGTGGTGTACAGCCCTCCGCCGGCTCGCCCGAGCCGTGCGCGGCAGTACCGCACGACCATCGGTCGGATCCGGCCGAGGAGCTCGGCCATTGCTTGGTTGTTGTCCTGAGCAGCGCGTGCAGCGAGCGCGTTGAGCTCGCGCTCGTTGTTCTCTGCATTCATCGCTACCCCGAAGCTGTCTGTTACGACGTGCCGGCCGCGGCCGTGTCCCCCGACGGTATCCCGACATCGCCGATCAGGTGGAACCGCCGAAGATTGGAGCCAGAATCAGCTGGCGACAATCACGTTGATACAGACACGATACCGGCAATATCAGGCCGCTCCAGCCAGAGCGATTTGTCGGGATCGGGGAGGCCGGCGGCGATGTCCTGAACGGCGGCCGCAGCGGCCAGCCGATGCCTCTGGGCGTGACCCGCCGATCCGCACCGCCGCGCCAGCAGATACTCGATGACCCAGGTCAGCGGGGTCGCGCCGACTGTGCCCGCGGCCGCGGCGGCACGTTCCAGCGTCGCCACGGCGGCCGTCACCATGGCCTCGTCGGGCCGGTTCTCGGCGGCGGCGTGCTGTGACGCGCCGAGAAAAAGCAGGCATTTGGCGATATGGCGTGGCGCTGCGCCGTCTTTTGCGACCGCGAGGCCGGCTGTGGCTGCCCGGATCGCACCGGACGGATCGCCGGACAGGAGTGCGATCTCCGTCTCCACCCAGCCGATCCGCACCCGTTGGCGCCAGCCTCCGCCGCCGTGTGATGCGACACGCTCGCTCACCCGGCGCGTTGCATCACACGCCGCAAGAAGTGGGACAGCCGCCAGCCCAGTACGGGCGCCAGCCAGGTCGCCGGCACCGACGGCGTCCGCCGCCAGCCCGAGGCGCGCGTCGAACAGCGCCTCCGGATCGTCGCCGGCCCGGTCCAGCGCCCGATCGTCCCAGCTGCGCGCCTCGGCGTGGCGGCCGAGCTGGCGGTAGTGGCTGGCGATCGTCGAGGCGGCGAGCGACGCGTACGGCCCGTCCAGCGCCGTCAGCACGGCCCGGGCCTCCCCGTACCGCCCGAGCGCCCCGAGCGCCGCACCGAGCAGCCAGCGCGCCCGCGGTGCCCTCTCAGGACTGGCACTGAGCAGTGGCAACGCCGCCAGCGGGGAGTCGTGAAACAGCGCCCGCTCGGCGCCATCCGGAGGGCGGGTCACGAACGAAGGTTTGGTTGTGCCGGCAACGGGCAAACGCTGTGGGAGCAGTGTCCCCCACCGGCCAGCCGCGGCGCGGGCTGAGAGGAGTGCGTGATGGCTGACATCCGTCGCCTTCCGGGTCCGAACACCGATCTGTGGGACTGGCAGCTGTACGGCGCCTGCCGTGGTCTCGACAGTTCGCTGTTCTTCCATCCCGAGGGCGAGCGTGGGCCGTCGCGCTCACGCCGGGAGGCCGAAGCCAAGGCGGTGTGCGCGAGCTGCCCCGTCGTGGCGCAGTGCCGCGCCCACGCGCTCGCCGTCCGCGAACCCTACGGCGTGTGGGGCGGGCTCAGCGAGGGCGAACGCGAGCAGTTGCTCGACACCGGCCACCACAGGCTGGTCTCGACCGCCTGAGCGTGTTCAGAAACGGCGAGGGCCCGGTACCCACCAGAGCAGGTACCGGGCCTTCGTCAACTCAGAAACCCGGGCCGTGCGAGTGGCCGTGGCCACCGTGCGAGTGGCCGTGGCCACCCTCTTCCTCGGCCGGCTTCTCCACGATCAGGCTCTCCGTGGTGAGCAGCATCCCGGCGATCGACGAGGCGTTGACGACCGCGTTGCGGGTCACCTTCACCGGGTCGACGATGCCCTGTTTGAGCAGGTCGCCGTACACGCCGGTCTCGGCGTTGAGGCCGTGACCCGGCGGGAGCTCCTGCACCTTGTTGACCACGACGTAGCCCTCGAGGCCGGCGTTCTCGGCGATCCAGCGGAGCGGCTCGACGAGCGCCTTGCGGACGATCGCCACACCGGTCGCCTCGTCACCGACCAGGCTGAGGTCCTTGTCGAGCACGTGCGAGGCCTGTACCAGGGCGGCGCCGCCGCCGGCGACGATGCCCTCCTCGACCGCTGCCTTGGTCGCCGAGATGGCGTCCTCGAGCCGGTGCTTCTTCTCCTTCAGCTCCACCTCGGTGGCGGCGCCGACACGGATGACGGCGATGCCCCCGGCGAGCTTCGCGAGGCGCTCCTGGAGCTTCTCGCGGTCCCAGTCGGAGTCGCTGGCCTCGATCTCGGCCTTGATCTGGTTGACCCGACCGGCGATCTCGGAGGCCTCGCCGCCACCGTCGACGATGGTCGTGGTGTCCTTGGTGACGGTCACCCGGCGGGCGGAGCCGAGCACCTCGACGCCGACCTGGTCGAGCTTGAGGCCGACCTCGGCCGAGACGACCTGCGCACCGGTGAGTGCGGCGATGTCACCGAGCATGGCCTTGCGGCGGTCACCGAAGCCCGGCGCCTTGACGGCGACCGCGGTGAACGTCTTGCGGATGGCGTTGACGACCAGGGTCGACAGCGCCTCGCCCTCGACGTCCTCGGCGATGACCAGCAGCGGCTTCTTCAGCTCGACGACCTTCTCCAGCAGCGGGAGAAGCTCGGCGATCGAGGAGATCTTGCCGTTGACGATGAGCACGCGGGCGTCGTCGAGGACGGCTTCCATCGACTCGGTGTCGGTGACGAAGTAGGGCGAGATGTAGCCCTTGTCGAACTGCAGGCCCTCGGTGACCTCCAGCTCGGTCAGGGTGGTGGTCGATTCCTCGACGGTGATGACACCGTCCTTGCCGACCGTGTCCAGCGCCTGCGCGATCAGGTCGCCGATGGTGGCGTCCTGGGCGGAGATGGTCGCGACGTGCGCGATCGCCTCCTTGGAGTCGACCTCGGTCGCGACGGAGAGAAGCGCGTCGTTGACCGCGGACACGGCGATGTCCATGCCGCGCTTGAGGCTGATCGGGTTGGCACCGGCGGCCACGTTGCGCAGGCCCTCGCGGACCATCGCCTGGGCCAGGACGGTCGCCGTGGTAGTGCCGTCGCCAGCCACGTCGTTGGTCTTGGTGGCGACCTCCTTGGCGAGCTGCGCGCCGAGGTTCTCGTACGGGTCCGTGAGCTCGATCTCACGGGCGATCGTCACACCGTCGTTGGTGATAGTCGGCGCGCCGAACTTCTTGTCCAGCACGACGTTGCGGCCCTTGGGGCCGAGGGTCACCTTCACCACGTCGGCGAGCTTGTTGACGCCGCGCTCGAGCCCGCCGCGGGCGTCGTCGGAGAAGCTGAGGATTTTGGGCATTTAGCAGGTCCCTTCACGCGGACCGCCCCGGAACCGGTTGGCTCCGGGGCGGTCCGACGGCGAGTTACTTCTCGATGACCGCGAGGACGTCGCGGGCGGAGAGGACCAGGTACTCCTCGCCGCTGTACTTGACCTCGGTGCCGCCGTACTTCGAGTAGATGACGGTGTCACCGACCTTGACGTCGAGCGGTACCCGGTTGCCGTTGTCGTCGAAGCGGCCGGGGCCGACTGCGATGACGGTGCCCTCCTGGGGCTTCTCCTTGGCGGTGTCCGGGATGACGATCCCCGAGGCGGTCGTGGTCTCGGCCTCGTTGGCCTGGACGACGATGCGGTCCTCGAGCGGCTTGATGTTGACCTTCGTTGCGGTCGTCACGCTGCGATCCTCCCCCTTCTGGGGTGCAGATATGGGGCTTCTAATTTCACTCGGCGGCCCGCCGTCGCGGGGATCGGACCACCTCGTTGAGAGTTGGCACACTCCACTGGTGAGTGCTAACCGGAACAGTATTGCGCGCCTAGCACTCAGTCAAGACGAGTGCCAGCCGGCTCAAGAAACGGCCCTGATTTGCCGATGCCGGAGGTATTCACATCGGAACCGGACGGGTCAAGACTGGGGTACGCACACCCAGCGCTCGTCTTCCAGCGGAGGTGCGGAACGATGCAGGCACAGATCGGCGACAGGGTCCACGTGCACAGTCACACCGTCGGTGTGCACGACCAGATCGGCCAGATTCTCGAGGTCCGCGGCCCAGAAGGACAGCCGCCATACCTGGTCCAGTTCGGCGACGGCCACCAAGGGCTCATCTTCCCCGGGCCGGACGCGGTGATCGAACACCCGGGCCAGCAGCTCTAACGCCCTTGGCGGGGTGACCCGGACGCCCGGGCACCCCACCGGGCGCGTTTCGCGGAGCGGCCGGCGGGAACGGTGTCCTCGTGGTCTGCTTCGTCGGTACCTCCGGATGGCAGTACGCGGACTGGCGCGGCCGGCTCTACCCGGACGGCGTCCCGCAGCGTCGCTGGCTGGAGATCTACTCCACCCACTTCGTCACCGTCGAGGTGAACAACGCGTTCTACCGGCTGCCGGATCGCGCCGTCTTCGAGTCCTGGCGGGAGCGCACTCCGTCCGGCTTCGTCATGTCCGTGAAGGCCAGCCGGTACTTGACGCACATCCGCCGGCTGCGGGAACCCGCGGAACCGGTCAGCCGGCTCCTGGACCGGGCCGCCGGGCTGGGCGACCGGCTCGGTCCGATCCTGCTCCAGTTGCCGCCGACGCTGCCGGCTGACGCCGCGCTGCTCGACGCCTGCCTGGCCTGCTTCCCGGCCAGCGTGCGCGTCGCGGTCGAACCACGGCACGACTCGTGGTGGTGCGAGCCGCTACGCGAGGTCCTCAGCGGGCGGGGTGCCGCCCTGTGCTGGGCCGACCGGCTCGGCCGGCCCGTCACGCCGCTGTGGCGCACTGCCGGCTGGGGCTACCTCCGCATGCACGAGGGCCGCGCCCGCCCGCGCCCGCGGTACGGCCGGCGTGCGCTGGAGCACTGGGCCGCCCGGATCGGGGCCACGTTCGGCCCCGATGAGGACGTCTTCGTCTACTTCAACAACGATCCGGGCGGCGCCGCGACCCTGGACGCCGGCGCATTCGTCAGAACCGCGCGGGCGCTGGGCCAGCGGGTGGCCGCCTAGCTGGCGAGGAGCTTGTCGACGTCGCGCGCGGCGTCCTCCAGCGCCTTCTCCGGGGTCTTCTTGCCTTGGAGCGCGGCCTCGACCGCGGTGTTGATCACGGCGTCGACCTCGCCCCACTGCCTGATCCGGGGCATCGGGCGGGCCGCTGCCAGCGCGTCCAGGAACACCAGGTTCGGCTGCTGATTGCCGAAGAACGGATCGGGGTCGGTGAGTTCGAGTTCGAGGATCGCCTCGTTGGTGGTCGGTGCGGCGCCGGCGTGCTTGGTCACCCCGCGCTGCTGCTCGATCTTGAGCATGAACTGGACGAAGTCGAACGCCGCCTTCTTGTTCTTCGACGCCGCCGGGATGCCGAGGCCGGTGCCGCCGAGGTAACCGGCGCGCTCGACGCCGGCCGTACCCAGCGCCGGTACCCGCGTGACGCCCCACTTGCCGGCCATCTCGGGAACACCATCCTTGAGGACACCCATCATGAACGGGCCGTTGATGAACATGGCGATCCGGCCGTCGCGGATCGCGTCGATCCCGGACGAGTCGCCCTTCTCCGGGCCCCAGTACAGGCCGCCGTCGCGGAGCAGGTCACGGTACGCGGTGAGCGCTCGCACCCCGTTCTGGCCGGCGAACGTGGCCCGCTCCCCGCCCTGGTCGAGGATGGTGCCGCCGTCCTGGAACAGCAGTTCGGCGAAGTGGAACGTGTCGGGCCCGATCTGCACCCTGGCCTTGCCCGTGCGCCCGCTGCTGTCGGCTTCCTCAGCCAGTTTCCGCGCCGCCTCCCGGAACTCCGGCCACGTCTGCGGTACCGCGATCTTCTGCGCGGCCAGCAGGTCGCTGCGGTAGAAGAGCGAGTACGTGTCGAAGTCGAGCGGGGCGGCGACGTACTGGCTCCGGTAACTCATCGCGTCGAGCGCCGTCGAGGCGTACACGTGCTCGATGTCCTGACCGTTGATCTCGCCGCCGGACAGGTCGCCGAGGTCGGTCAGGTCCCCGGCATAGGCCAGCTCCGGTAGCCAGGTGAGGTCGAGAGTCGACACGTCCGGACCGTTGCCGCTGCCGAACTCGGCCTTGATGGTGTCGTACTCGCGCTCGACGTGGCGCACCGTGATGTTGGGGTTGGCTTTCTCGAACGCCGCGATCGCCGGCTTGATCGGCGTGGCCGAGCCGTAGTAGTCCCAGACCGTGATCGTCGTGGGCTCAGACGCCCCCGGATTCATGCCGCATGCCGCCAGCGTCGTGGCCGCGACCACCACCGCCAGCGCACAGCAGACAGACCTTCCTCGGCCAGACACGAAGCCTCCCGCTCATCCTGCCGGTGCCTCACCAGCCCCGGTCGACCGCACAGTCTTGTGGCAACAGCCCCTTCAGTCACTCGAAAGGGCAACATTCCCAAAGAAAACAGTGCCGATCCCGACATGCAGGCACACAGCCGGCAGCCGGTGGCGGGTGCGCCGGACTTCTTCCGGCGCCGACGCGCGAGGATGGACCGGTGGACGTCGACACCGCGCTGGACCAGCTCGCCGCGCTGCGCAGCCCCGCCGGCCTGGCCGCGCTCGCGGACGCGTCCGCCGCCGGCACCGCCGACCCGCTCGGCGCCGCCAGCCGGCTCCGCGCCACCGGTCACGGTGCCGCCCTTGCCGCAGCGGCGCTGACGCAGATCCGGCTGCGGGAACGGGCGGCGGACAAGTTCGGCGCCGATGCCGCCACGATGTTTTTCACCCCGGACGGCATCGAGCAGGCGACTAGGGCCGTCGTCGCCGCGCGCCGCGCCGAGCGGTTCGCCGGTGCGCGGCACATCGCCGACCTGTGCTGCGGGATAGGCGCCGACCTGATCGCGTTCGCGCGCGCCGGTCTGGACGTCACCGGGGTCGACGCGGACCCGCTAACCGCTGCCGTCGCCGCCGCGAACGTGGATGTTCTGGGCCTCGGCGAACGGGCCCGGGTGGTGCGCGCCAATGCCACGACGTTCGACCTCGACGGCTACGACGCAGCATTCTGCGACCCCGCGCGGCGGGCCGGCGGGCGGCGCGTCTTCGATCCGTCGGCGTACTCGCCGCCGTGGTCGTTCCTGCTCGGCCTCGCCGACCGGATACCGCGGACGGGCGTCAAGGTGGCCCCTGGCATCGACCACGCACTGGTGCCGGCCGGCGTCGAGGCCGAATGGGTCTCGGTCAGCGGGGACGTGGTGGAGGCCGCGCTCTGGTTCGGCGACCTCGCCACGGCACAGCGCAGGGCCACGCTGCTGCCCGGCGGCGCGACGCTCACAGGCTCGGGAGAACGGAAGGCGGACGCGGGGCCGGTGCGGAGCTGGCTCTACGACCCGGATGGCGCGGTCGTCCGCGCGCACCTCGTCGCCGAACTGGGCGATCAGCTCGACGGGAAGCTCGTCGACCCCATG
>Ga0210378_10001903_pt1 | contig 10811 bp, 14 predicted proteins | sample PLM1_60_b1redo_FD_155465 | JGI IMG/M metagenome (GOLD analysis project Ga0210378, IMG submission 155465) | Groundwater sediment microbial communities from an aquifer in East River, Colorado, USA - PLM1_60_b1 redo | ecosystem: Environmental > Terrestrial > Soil > Riparian zone | place: USA: East... | reverse complement strand
TACGACCCCTGGGTCCTGGATGCGCTGGACTGGGTCGCGTCGGTGGCCTACACCCTTGAGGCCGAGGGCCTGGCCGACCAGATCCTGGGGGTCCTCACCGATGGCAAGACGGGCTGCTGCCGGCCGTCCGGCGGCTGCTCGGCCTGGCCACCAGGGTGTGGCCCTACCCTACGATGCCGTGCCCGGCTGGCGACTGCCTCGGCCGTCTCGTCGCCTTGCCCGACCACTGGTTGGTGGTCTGCTCGACCCGGCACCCCGAGCACCGCTGGGGGCCGGGCGACTGGGATGGCCTGGGCCGCACCGCCCGCGACAAGCCAACGAGCAGGCTCAGCTGGTTGCCTCGTAACTGACGAGCGGGTATGTTGCGACACGTGCTCCGTTTCGTCTGCCCGCGCATCGGGGCATGTGTCGTTTCTAAGGCCCTCTCGCAACCACATGGTCCTAGCCTCGTCGACTCCTCATGGGCCGGCGTACCGGCGGCGGCGGTCCTCGATCTCCTTGAGGATCGGGTGGAGGGCATCAGGGTGCGGGCAGGTACTGATCGGGAAGCCGCAGCGCCAGCAGTGCTCGACGCTGATCGGCAGCGCCTTGAGCTGGTCCTCGCCGCCGGGATGGGGCACCGGCGTCCAGGTCGACCCATGGTGGCTTGCATACCGAACGGCGAGCTGTTCGGCCGGCTTGGTCTCGTAGCGCCGCTCCGGCTGGCCGACCTCAGTGATCCAGTAGAGCGCCCGTCGATTCGGCACGTCGTAGTCCCAGCGCCAGCCCGCGATCAACTGTCGGGCGACGAGGGCGTCCAGAACGTCGCCCAAGTGTTCCTGGCGGGCGATGTGGTACGGCCGCTTGGTCATGTCTCACCCAGCTCCTCGAAGGTCGAACCCGGCTTCCAATGCCTGACGATACGGGCAGACGCCCCGGAGGGTCGTGCCCTACGCGCCCGCTCGCCCCTGCGCCGAGCCCGGCTGCCCGGAGCTTGCCCGTCGGGGGCCGCCGCTGCCCTGAGCACGCCCGTGCAGCGGAACGTCGCCGGGGCTCGGCCGCCCGGCGGGGATATGGGGCGGCGTGGCGCACGATCCGCGCTGCCCACCTCGGTCAGCCACGACGGCGGCTTCGGTCGCCCCCGAGCCGGTAGGCCATGATGGCGACCTTACGCAGCATCCTGGCCCTGCCGGCCGAGGCGGTGGCCGACACCGTCCGACTGGAGCACCTGCTCGGCCAGGTCCTGGATCAGCTTGTCGAGCACGCTCGGGGCCAAGGCTGGCGCCTGGACGGGGCGCCGACCGCGGTCATCCTGCAGCCGATCCACGCCGCCGCCCTCGGCCTGGGCGTCAACCCACCCGAGGACCCCGGCGACTACCTGGTGGCGGTGGTCAGCGTGGCCGCGACCGACGAGCTGGACGCCCTGCTGGCTCGCTGAGCCTCAGCCATCGAGGTGGCGCACGGCCATCATCAGCAGCCCGCCCAGTTGCTCGGCGGCCTCGCGGGTGAGGTCGGTGGCGTCGCCCGACTGCAGCCACAGCGTCACCGTGGATGGACTGGTTGTGGACACCGCGACGCCGTCCGGGTCGCCCGGGACACTGCCGACGTTGGCCATGCTTGGACGCTACCGTCGAGCCGGCGAGGATGGAAGCACCGAGCCCCCGGCCCGAGAACCACCGGGGGCTCGCGTGGCGGCATCGGTCATCAGTCGAGCTGCCGCATGATCCAGTCCTCGACCTCGGCTTGGTCCACCTCGCTGCCGGCGATCTTGACCATCATGTCGATGGCGGCGTCCACGTCGGTGGCCATGAACAGGCGCCCGTTGCGGGCCAGGAACTCGATCATGGCCAGGTAGGCGGCACGCTTGTTGCCATCGGGCAGCGGGTGGTTCTTGGCCAGGCGAGTGACCAGGATCGCGGCCTTGGTCACCAGGTCGGGGTAGAACTCGACCCCGCCGAAGGTGGCGGCCGGCGCGTGCAGCGCCGACTCGGCCAAGCCGAGGTCGGCCATGTCGAACACCGCCTCCGGTGCGACGTCCAGGGCCGCTCCAGCTAGGTACAGGTAGTCGGCCAAGTCGAGGTACTGCACGTCCTGCGGCGGCATGGCTGGCATCGTGCCTCCTACGTGGAGGCCAGCCCCTTGAGGATCTCCCGGTTGCGCTCTAGGTGGTCGTGGAGCCGGGCCTGGAAGTCGGGGTCGGCGCGCAGGGCGTCGATCCGTGCCTGGATGGCCTTGCGGACCTCTTCGGCCACGGTCACCCCATTCACCTGGGCGACTGCTTCAAGGGTGTTGGCCTGGTCTGGTGGAAGGCGAAGGGTCATCGCCTTCCGGTTGTCTGCGGTCATCGGCGGGTTCCTCCCTCCTTGGGTGGGCTGGTCGCTGGTCAGGCGACGCTCCGGTCTGATCGACCGGCGTCACGCGGGGGAGGTCAGATTGGCCGTGCAACCCCGCGTGATGGCCCAGGCTGGCGTTCGGTTGGTCCTGGTGATTCTGCCACCGTGATACCGAGGTTGCAAGCATGAGAGGTGGCTCACCGGACGAGGGGGATCGTCTGCCCGGATCGTGGTTCAGCGCTTGAACTGCTCGATGGCCGCGTCGCAGAAAGCGGAGAACCGCTCGACGGCGAATGGGACTGCCGTGCGGAGATGCGCCGCGCCGGTCTGCCGGGAGCTGCCGACCTCCGACTCGAACTCCGAGCGATTCTCACCCAGGAAGACCTTGACGTGCCGGCTGACCTGACGATGCGTGAAGCCGTGCCGAAACTCCCTGATCGTCGGGTAACAGCTCCGCGAGCGCAGAGCGCCGGTCAGGGTCCTCGACGTTGTCGATGAGTTCGAGCGCCACGCCGGCTGCGCCGACGTGGAACCAGGCGTTCGACACGAGGGCGGCAGCGATGTGCCCCTCGCCCACGGCGTCAAGGGCGCGCTGGACCGCGGTAACACGGGCCCCGGGCTGCTCCCAGTCGAGCGTCGCCATGGTTGCCTCCCGGCAGGGTCGTTGCGAACGGCCATCCTCTCGTAGTCGAACCACGGCAACCGCGTATCACGCGGTAGGGCGTCCGAATCGCCACGATCCGGCGCCCCAGAGACCGCCGGGTGGTCACACGCGCACGGGCTCGCTTCGCGGCTGCCTGGACTCAAGACTCGGCGACGCGCTCGGCTGGCGGCTGGTTGCCTCGGTGGGGAAGACTGCCCGCATGACAGATGCCACGACCGAAGCCAAGGAGCGTTGGCTAGGTCCGGGGGTGGCCGGCATCGGGACGGCCAGCTTCCTGGCCGACGTCGGCCACGAGATCCCCACCGCCCTGCTTCCGAGCCTGCTCACCTCGACTCTGGGTGCCCCTGCCTCGGCGCTTGGGCTGATCGAGGGCTTATCCGATGGCCTGGCCGGCGCGGCGCGGCTGACTGGTGGCGTCTTGGCCGACGACCCCCACCGCCGCCGGACCCTGGCGGTTGGCGGCTACACCACCACCGCGGTGCTGTCCGGGCTGATCGGCACCGCCACCGCCGTCTGGCAGGTCGGGGTGCTGCGGGCCGGCGCCTGGGCCGCCCGGGGGCTGCGCGTCCCGGCCCGCAACGCCCTGCTGGCCGACATCGTGCCGTCCAGCGTCTACGGGCGGGCCTACGGGTTCGAGCGGGCCATGGACAACCTTGGTGCCATCGCCGGCCCGCTGCTCGCCCTGGTGTTGGTCGGGCTGGTCGGGGTCCGCACCGCCATCGCTCTGTCCATCATTCCCGGCCTACTGGCAGCGGCCGCCATCGTGTACGCCATCCGTCACGCCCCCCGCGCCGAAGAACGCGAACGCCAACCGCTGCGGCTGCGGGTCCGGCCGGTGCTGGCTGGTAGGTTGGGTCGGCTGATGATTGGGGTCTCGGCGTTCGAGTTCGGGAATGTGGCCGCCACCCTGCTCATTCTGCGCGCCACCGAGCTGCTCGCGCCGGGTCGCAGCCAGGACCGGGCCACCCAGCTCGCCCTGGGCCTGTATGTCGCCTACAACCTGGCCGCCAGCCTGGCCAGCATCCCCGCCGGCCGGCTTGGCGACCGGCGGGGCGCCGTCCTGGTGCTGGCCCTTGGCGTCGGGTTGTTCGGGCTTGCCTACGCCGGCTTTGCCACCGGCGGCACCAGCATCCTGGCCTTGGCGCCGTGGTTCGTCGCGGCCGGGGTGGCGATCGGGTGTGTGGAGACGGCCGAGCAGGCCGCCGTCGCCGCCCTGGCCCCGGCCGAGCTGCGCGGCTCGGCGTTCGGGTTGCTGGCCGCAGTGCAGAGCTTCGGCAACCTGGCCGCCAGCGCCATCGCCGGCCTGCTCTGGACCGCCGTGTCCCCCCGGGTCGCCTTCGCCTACCTCGTCGCCTGGATGGTCCTCGCCCTGGCCGGGCTATTAGCGGCGCGCCGCAGTCCTGCCTAACTTCGCCGCCCGCCTCCCGGCTGGATCGGTTCTGCCACAGTCATAGCGCTCAGTGGAGGTGATCCATGCCTGCCCACGCCAAACCGGCGCAGCTCAAGCTGCTCACCGGGCGCCGGCCCGGCGTAGACGCCGGGGGCCGCAAGGTCCACGAAGGCCCGAAGTTCGTCCGTGACGTCCCCGACCCGCCGACCTGGCTGGACCGGGAGGCAAGGGCCGAGTGGCGTCGGGTGGTGCCCGAGCTGGCTCGCCTCAGCTGCTGTCGCGCATGACCCGGGCGTCGCTGGCGTCCTACTGCGAGACCTGGAGCGTCTTCGTGGACGCCACCAAGACGATCCACGCCGAGGGCATCTTGGCCGAGGGCCGCAGCGGCCAAGTCGTCCACCCGGCGGTCAAAGTCCAGATGCAGGCCAGCGCCGAGCTGCGCCGCTGGGCGGTCGAGTACGCCCTCAACCCCGGCCTCCGATTACTTCAAGTGGTGGGGTGCGGAGCCCGAGGACCCCTGGGACGACGAGGTCACCTGGGAGAAGGCGAACCCGAATCTTGGGGTGTTGATCGACCGGGAGTTCCTGCAGTCGGAGGCTCGCCAGGCCCGCCAGCAGCCCGACCGCCTCAACGCCTTCGTCCGTTGTACCTCAACCGTTGGACGCAGCAGGCGACCAGGTGGTTGTCGCTGGACAGCTGGGACGCCAGCGCCGGCCTGGTGGTCGAGACCAAGCTGCACGGCCGGGCCTGCTACGCAGGGCTCGACCTGGCCTCCACCCAGGACCTGACCGCCTTGGCGCTCGACTTCCCCGACGACGACGGCGGCCATCAGGTCATCTGGAGGTTCTGGCTGCCCGAGGAGCGCCTCCAGGACCTGGACCGCCGCACCGCCGGCCAGGCCAGCGTCTGGGTGCGCCAGGGCCTGCTGCAATTGACCTGGGAAGTGTCGTGGACCACCACGCGATCCTGGCGCAGCTGGACCGCGACGCCGTTGCCTTTGACTTGCGGGAAACTTCATATGACAGGTGGGGGGCCACGCAGCTGGTGCAGGACCTCCAGGAGGCCGGCCTGACGGTGATCCCGTTCGGCCGGGGCTACAGCTCGATGAGTGGGCCCACAAAGGAATTCGAGCGACTGGTGTTGGAGGGCAAGTACGTCCACGGCGGCAACCCGGTCATGCGCTGGATGGTGGACAACCTGGTCGTCAAGACGGACCCGGCCGGCAACATCAAACTGGACCGCCAACGCTCGACCGACAAAATCGACGGGGCCATTGCCGCCGTGATGGCGCTCGATAGGGCGCCACCGTTACCGTCACCGTCACCGTCCTCGGTCCGCTTATCGGTGGTTTGTTGACTACAGTGGCAGGTAGAGCGGGAGGCGGCCGTCCGGCATGGGCGGTGTCAAGCAGCAACCGCAGCTGGGCCGGCGGGGGCGCCGTCGACCACGCCCGCCACCAGCGCTCCAGCATGACCCACGGGGTCAGCCAGCCGCGCACCCGGCGCAGCGTCACCGGCCACGACACCGTCACGGGCTGACCGGCGTGGGTGACCGGTGGTCTCCCCCCGCGCGGCCCCCGGGGGGGCGGCGGTGGCAGGCTCAGCGGGGACCGGCTGCGCGGGGTGCTCGGCGAACCACGCCCGCCAGCAAAACGAGAACGCGCAGGCGACCAGCTGCCAGTGCCGCCGGATCGCCCGGTCGCCTCTGACCTGGAAGTCGGCCCAGCCGAACTCCCCTTTGACCTGCTTGTAGCTCTGCTCGACCCAGTTGCGCAGGCTGTACAGGCGCACCACCTCGGCCAGGTCCGCGGGCGCGAACGGTGCGCGCGTCCGCGGTTGCCCTGGGCGGGGCAGGTTGGTGATCAAATACCAGGTGGTCAGCTTCGGCAGCGTCGCGGGGTCGGTGGTCGCCACCACCAGCCGGATGCGCCGGTCCGGGCCCCAGCCGGCCGCGGGCAGCGCCCCCTCCGCCGCCCACCAGGTCTGGGTGTGGCCGTCGCGGAACCGGCGGGTGACCGGGGTCCAGTCCCCGGGCTCGGCGGGGCTGGACCATGCCAGCTCGGCGGCTGCCTCGCGCGGGGTGTGGGCCTGGTCGGCCGGCGCCCAGGCGCCCTTGCGGGGCTTGACCGCCAGCACATAGGCCACGCCAGCGGCGCCGAGCGCCTCGGTGAAGCCGGTGTTGTCGCCGTCCAAGCAGTCGGCGACCACCGCGCGGAACCCGATGCCCACCTGCTGGGCGGCATCGACCAGCTCGGCGGCCAGCTGCGGCTTGGTGTGAAACCCCGGATCGCGCTTGCCCTTGGCCAGCCGGGATGCCGGCGTGTACGGGATGACGTGCGCCGCCCAGTAGACGCGCTCATCAGCCCACAGGCTGGAGACCGCCACGATGCCGTTGTCGGTCTTGCCCAGCGAGCCCAGGTACTGGCGGGCCACGTGGGCGGTGTGACGGCCGGCCTTGCGGTCGCCGGTGTCGTCAAGCACCAGCACCCCCTGGTCGTGGGGGCGGGTCGCGGGGTCGGCCAGCAGCAGGTCCAGCCGCCGCTGGTTGACCTGCTGGTGGTCCCAGCTGGACTCGGTGAGGAACCACTGCAGGCCCTGCACGGCCTGGCGCTGGGCGCCGACGACCGGTTCGGCACCGGCCAGCGCGGTGAGGGTCTTGTTGCGGTCACGGGGCAGCAGCAGGCCCGCCAGGTAGGCGCGGAAGCCGCGGCGTTGGGCGAGCCTGGTGAACAGGGGGTCGAACTGGGCGGTGTAGTCCTCCAGCGGGCCGGGTGCGGGTGGGCAGGGCAGCCGGTTGGTCATCGCGATCACCTCACCAGCGACGTTGCTCCTCAACCCATTCTTCCCCGCAAACAGCCCAACTCAACAAACCACCGTTATGAGGACCGCGACGTCGAGGTGGTCTGAATTTTCGAGTGGCACCGGCTCCATGCGCGTCGCGTGGTCGTCAATCTCAAATCGGACAAGGGTCCGTCGCATGGAGGTGCTGTAGTGGCGGACACCGCTGACCTGTCGAGCGCGGCCGAGACCGAGCGGCTGCGGCGGCGGTACGGTCGCCGCGACACCGCCTTCGTCACCTTCGTGTGGAACACGCTGTGGGTCGGCCTGCTGGTGGTGGCCATCACGCTGCTGCTCGGCCTGCCCGCCGCCTACTCCCTGGCCAGGCTGGACCGCCCATGGTCGGGACCGATGGCCATCGCCATCTTCTTCGTCTACCTGGTGCCACCGAGCCTGCTGTTCCTGTCCCTTTCGCGCCTGGTGGTCACCTTCGGCCTGCAGGACTCCACCTGGTCGCTGGTGCTGGTCTACCCGACCATCACCATCCCCGTCTCGGTCTGGCTGCTCATCGGGTTCCTCAAGGTGATCCCCAAGGACGTCGAGGAGCAGGCCATGGTCGACGGCTACAGCCGCCTGGCCGCCTTCGTGCGGGTCGTGCTGCCGCTGGCCTTCCCCGGCATCGTCGCCGTGGTGGTGTTCGCGTTCACGCTGACCGCCAGCGAGTTCATCTACGCCCTGGCCTTCATCTCGCCCACCACCGAGAAGGTCGTCAGCACTGGCGTACCGACCGAGCTGATCCGCGGCGACGTCTTCTTCTGGCAGTCCCTTCAGGCCGCGGCGATCGTGGTCGCGGTCCCGATCGCCCTGGTGTTCAACCTGTTCCTCGACCGCTTCATCAGCGGCTTCACCATGGGCGCGGTCAAGGGCTGACCTCAGCCCGCGCCACCTGGGGTCGTGTCGGGACGCCGGGGTAGCCTTGGTCCAGCGAGATCAGGTTGCGGTGGGGGAGGCATGCCCAGCAGGAGTGGTGACGGCCAGCGTGACCGCACGCCGGGTCCGGCCCCGGAGCCGGAGCAGGCCACGCTGCTGGCCGAGCACACCGCCGAGGTGGTCGAGGCGGCCCAGTGGCTGCGGGAGGTCGTGATCGGCGCCCTGCCCGACGCGAGGGAGCGTGTCTACCGGGGCCTGGCACGGATTCGGCTACCACCAACCCGAGGCCGGCTACGTCTGCGCGGTGTTCCCCCGGCCCGGCGAGGTGCGGCTCGCCTTCGAGCGGGGCGTGCTCCTCGACGACCCCCATGGGCTGCTCCACGGCGACGGCCGCACGGTCCGCTGGGCCCACATCCGGGCCCCGGGCGACCTGCCGGCCGAACGGCTGGTCGAGCTGATCGACGCCGCGGTGCTGGTCGGGCGGCAAGCCCAGCGGCTCGACAGTTGGGCGGCGGGGACGACGCGGGAGCGTGAGCCGAGGAGGACCAGGCCGTGATCACTCGGTCGCCGCGGCTACCCGGCGGCCTCGTGGCCGACGTGGCGCTCGACCTGGATCACGGTCCCGGTCCAGTCGCACGCCTGGCACCAGCAGTAGAAGACGCGGTCGTCGGCCACCCAGTACTCCACCACCAGGCCGGCGTGGCCGGCGAGCCGCCCGCCGCAGTGCGGGCAGTGCTTCGGAGCGTCGAGCAGGTGACGCTCGGCGTCGCCGGCGAACCAGGACGGCCCCGCCGGCAGGGCGGCTGGCACGTCAGACATCGGCCCCGACCGCCGCGGCCCGGGCCTCGGCCGCGTCGGTGTGCAGGCGCAGCAGGTCCTTGAGCTGCGGTGAGTAGCGGGTGAAGCCGAGGTTCATCCACTGGAGGGCGAAGTCGGCACCGGCCCCGAACTTGTTCTTCTCGCAGGGCAGGTCGATGCGCTGGTTGGCGGCGGGGTCGCGGACCACGGCGATCGGGTCGCGGCCGGCGGCCACCGCGGCCAGCTGCTGCTTGAACTGCTTGCGGAGCATGGCGATGCCGACGTCGGACTTGCCCAGGTGCTCGACCGTCCGGTCGGTGATCGGGCCCTGGGTGACCCAGGCCATGATGTCCTGGCCCTCCACGTAGTCCACGATGTGGTTGCCCTGCTCGTCGCGCCAGGGCAGCTCGTAGTCGGGGATCGCCTCCTGCGGCTCGAACCTGGCCCCCTCCGGCGCGTGCACCGTGTACAGCACGAACCAGGTGGTGGTGTCGTCGACCGGGACCCGGATCTGCATCTGGTCGATGCCGGCGCCGCCGACCCGCATGCAGTAGGGGAACACCAGCGGATGCCCGATCGCCCAGTCGTCGTCGGCCTCGGTGTGCCCCTCCAGCAGCCGGCGCTTGATGATGCCGTGCTCGAACTCGTCGAAGGCGACCTTGATGTGCCGGCGCTGGAACGACTTGGGGGCTTCGAACCCGAGCCGGTTGCCGAGGAACTCGAAGTAGCGGCCGTGCAGCCATTCGACATGGTGCGGGTCGACCGCGTTCTCCATGATCTGCAGCCAGTTGCAGGGCAGCAGGGCATGGCCGAAGTCACGCACCCCGTCCATCACGTACACGTCGTAGCGGGGCGGCAGCGGCGCCGGCTCCGGGCCCACGTACACCCACACCATGCCGCCCAGCTCCTCGGCCCGCCCGGCCCTGGCCCTGACCCGGTCCTTGAAGGAGGTCTTGTCCATCTCGGCCGGCTGGTCCAGGCAGGTCCCGTCGCGGCCGAACAGCCAGCCGTGGTAGCCGCAGCGGATCCCGTCGGCCTCCACCACCCCGTAGGCCAGGGACGCCCGCCGGTGCGGGCAGTGCTCCTCGACCACCCCGTAGCCGCCGTCAGACGTCCGGTACAAGGCCCAGTCCTCGCCGAGCAGCCGCACCCGCCTGACCGGGAACTGGTCGAGCTGGCGGGTGAACGCGACCGGGTACCAGTAGCGGCGCAGGAGCTCGCCCATGGGCGTCCCCGGCCCGACCCGGGTGAGCTCGGCGTTCTGTTCGGCGGTCAGCATGCGGCCTCCCCTTGTCTCACTCCAGGATGGTGACGGTGCCCTGGTTGCCGTCCACGCGGATGCGCTGGCCGGTCTTGATGGTCTTGGTCCCGAAGGCCGTGCCGGTCACGGCGGGCAGCCCGTATTCGCGGCAGACGATGGCCGCATGGGCCATCATCCCGCCGACGTCGGTGACGGTGGCCCCGATCTTGCCGAAGATCGGCGCCCAGCTCGGGGCGGTGAGGGGGGCGACCAGGATCTCGCCTTCCTGCACCTCGCCGATCTGGTCGGCCGAGAAGATCACCCTGGCCGGGCCCTCGGCCACGCCGGGGGAGGCGGCGAAGCCCTTGAGGCCGCCGTCGCCCGAGCCGTCGGAGGAGCCGAGCCACTGCTTGACGCTCTCGCCGGTGATCCCCCAGAGCATGATGGTGAACGGCTCGGTGACGACCTCGGGTGGGCGGCCGAGGGCCGGCGGCGGCGACCAGGACCGCAGCGCGGCCAGGATGCCCCGGCGGCGCTCCAGCTCCCGGCCCCAGTAGGCCGGGCCGCGCGGCTGCACCCCGACCGCCCAGGCGCTGTAGTAGTCCCACAGCGCCTCCGGGACCTCGTCCCGCTTGAGCAGGAAGATGTCGTCCTCGCCGCCGAAGAAGCCCTCCTTGGCCAGGACGCCGCCGAGCTGGCG
>Ga0210378_10001902_pt1 | contig 10816 bp, 12 predicted proteins | sample PLM1_60_b1redo_FD_155465 | JGI IMG/M metagenome (GOLD analysis project Ga0210378, IMG submission 155465) | Groundwater sediment microbial communities from an aquifer in East River, Colorado, USA - PLM1_60_b1 redo | ecosystem: Environmental > Terrestrial > Soil > Riparian zone | place: USA: East... | reverse complement strand
GGCCACCGCCTCGAGGTACCGCATCGGCACCAGGGCGAGCAAGGACACGAGGTCCCCGACCGGCGGGAGGACGATGCCGATCATCGCTCCGACCAGACCGAGCAGCAGCGCGGGCGCCACCGCGGGGAACGCGAGCACGTTGGCGGCGACGGTCGAGATCGGGACCTCGTGGGTTTCACGATAATGGCCTCTGACCTGGGCGGGTAACCGTGAGGTAACCTAACCTCACCCCGACCCGGTGACCGAGGAGCCAGAAGAACATGGCGGATATCACGCGCAAGAAGAACGTGGCCGGAGAGGTGACGGCGTACCTGGTGCGGTGGCGTGAGAACGGGAAGCAGCGCTACAAGCAGTTCAAATCTGAGGCTGAGGCCCAAGCATTCAAGAAGGACCGCGACGCGGACCGCCGTGGCGCCAAGATGCGGGAGGAGACCAAGAAGCGCTACGAGCGCGGTGAGATGTCCGTGGATGAGGCTGTATTCCAGGGCTTCAGCCAGCAGGCTCTTGACGAAGAGTGGTCCGTGACGGTGTACGCACGCCGAATCATCGAGGCTGACTCTGACCTCCGAGAGGGCACGAAGTACACGTACCGCCGTGCTCTGACCCGCTACTTCCAAGACACCGACCTAGGCAAGGCTGACATCCGCTACATCACCCCGCAGCAAATCACGGCCTGGTGGGCAGGCATCAAAGGGGGACGCCAAGACGCCCACCGCTTGCTCAGCAAGGTCATCAACCGCGCAATCATGGTGGGAGACCGCGAGGACAACCCGCTGCTCCGCACGCCTGAGGTGAGGAAGCCACGCCAGCGCGTGGAGGTTGATTTTGACCCGCTGACCAGCACGCAAATAGAGCAGCTGGCAGACGCGGCCACGAAAGCCACGAAGTCATATGTGGGTGACATGACCCGCGAACGTGACCGGCTCATGATTTTGACGATGGGCTATGCGGGTCTACGTGCTGGGGAGTGCGGTGGTCTGAGGGCACAAGACCTGCTCAAGACACCAGACGCGAAGTGCCAGCTTCGCATCCGGCAGCAAGTCATCCGAGATGAGCCCGGGGTGCCTCCCCACATCGCGCCGCTCAAGACCTCTGCCAGCCGTCGCACCATCTCGGTGGCGTGCTCGCTGTGGGATGAGTTGATGGCGTTCGTGGCCAAGTACGGCACGGCTGACAATGGGCTCATCTTCCGTGGTCCGAATGGTGAGCCACGGGACCACAGCTTGACCAACAACATGGTCCGCCGTGCAGGTGAGCGCATCGGCATGGACGTGCATTCGCACCTGCTGCGGCACTCTGCGGTGTCGCTGCTGATTCATGCCGGAGCGAACCCTCGCTCGATTCAGGCCTTCGCGGGACACTCCAGCGTCACGATGACGTTGGATGTGTACGGTCATCTGTTTGACCAGAGCGGCACCGAACTTGCGGACATCATGGAAGGTCTGCGAGAGCAGCACCGGAACGGAGGCAACTAATTGCTGCTCGGACGGTGGGGGCCGGGCCCTCCCTGGCCCGGTGCTCCGGTACACCCTCCCTCACCGGGGACTGCCGCTTCCAATGGCAGCCCCGGCCCACACCTGTCCTGCGGACGTGACCCGCTGCCAAACGGGCCCGTTCCCGCTCCATCCCGGTCTGGCTGACCGGGCACCGCGATTCTACCGCCGCACTCCGACGCACCTGATGGGTGGGGCATAAACTCACCCCCGATGGCTAAGCGTAACGTGACGCCTACGTGTCTCGTCTGTGGCCGCCCGATTCCGGACGACATGCGTTCTGACGCCACCTATGATTCACCCCGGTGTCGTCAGTACGCCTACCGCGTCCGGCAGCGCATCAAGTGGGCCATCATGACCGGACAGGCCCCGGTCAGATTGAGACCGCTGCTGACGTGGGAACCGGATGACCCACGATGGGCGAAGAGCTACGGGCGCAAGCCGCTGTGAGTCACTGTTCTGGCGTGAAAGCGTGACCCCCAACCAAGAGTGACGTTGGGTGAGCCCCCACCGAGTCAACCATGGGGAGTCCCACCGGAAATGACGTTCTATGAGACCCCCACCGCGTCAACGGTTGGGTGGACAAAGCGTCCCTCGCCTGTGAGGGCTAATCACAGGCCGGTGCCTTGACTGGTCATCAAGCTGTCGTGACTTCATCCGTCTCGCTACGCATGGGTTTGGCGGGGGAGCGCCTGCTCCCCCGCACCCTGCTCCCGAGACCTGACCACGCTGCTGACCCGCAGCGGTAGCGAGACGTGGGACCGCCAGATTTTGACGCCTCACGTCTATCCATGACGTGGGGCGCATATTGCGTCTCCGAGTGAGGAGGCCAGCAGGAAGTGGATACAGAAGCAACAGCAGAAGAAGTCACGAGGCTCCGCAACGCCATCTGGGACCCGTGGAATGAATACCCACCAGTCGAGTTCACGCCGGAGGAGTACGGCTGGCTGGAGGAAGCCGAACCGGAGATTGATGAATACCTGCGCCGCCATGCTCCCGGTGTGGTCAAGGCCATCGAGCGGTGGGTGGCAGGTACGGGTGAGGCCATCCCCTACCCGAACCTGGGTCAGCGTGAAGACGCCGAACAGGTGGAGGCTCTAGTAGAAGACCTCTTGCGTGAGCACCAAATCATCACGCTCGCAGGTGAGGAGGGAGCGGGCAAGTCAACGCTGGCTCATGAGATTGCCCATGGCCTCATCAACGGCACGGTACTGGGAGAGCATGCAGCGCCCTCAGGCATCGAGCGTGTCCTCATCGTGGACGTGGAACAGACAGAGGATGACGCTGCGGTGATTCGGGAGGACCTGCTCGAACGTGGCATCAAGATTCACGACAGCGTGTTCTGGCTTGACGCCCATGGTCGTGCTCTGGACACCGATGAGGCTCAGCGGTGGCTCTGGGAACAGGTCAACATCATCGAGCCGCATGTCATCATCGTGGACACCGCCACAGAGGCTGTCACGAAGCCGCGTGATGATGAGTCAGTGAAGGCGTTCTTCCGTGTCCTCGGTGGCCTCCTGCGACGCGGAGGTGTTCGCGGCATCATCCTGTTGGGACAAGCTCGTAAACGCTCCCAGGAAGCGGAGGGTGACCGGGCATTCGATGACCTGTTCGGGTCTCGCGTGTGGAAGGGTCGCTCATCGGCCGTCTTCTGGATTGAGGGTGAGACCTTCACGGTGTGGAAGCAGCGCCCCAACCTGCTGGAGAAGCGGTGGGGTGGCAAGGATGGCCGGAAGTACGCACAGGGCAGACTCATCCGCACAGAGGGTGAGACCCTGCTGCTTGGACCGCTGGGCCAGGAAGACCGCCGCACCAGCATCATCGAAACCGTGCGCGAGCACCCAGGCCAGTACTCGAAGACCGGCCTCATCAAGGAACACTTCAACATCACGAGTGACCTGGAACGAGCCCGTTGGGCGCGTGACGTGGACAACCTGGTGGCCACCGGAGTGCTCGATGACAGTGCTCAGTACAAGAAGCTCCGAGTTGTCGAAGGTGGGCATTTCGCCCGTCTCGGAGGGGCGTAAGACACATCAGACGGATTTCGCAGTGAATCCGTCCGGTCAATGGAATGGCCTCATTTGGCCAGGTTCTATACGTAGACGGCCCATACATAGCGACTGATGTGACGCACTCGCGCCCCGCTTTGGGCGGGACGCTCGAATTGGACCCGTCTGATGTCCGTCCGGTCAATGGATGGATGACCCAACGCAACACCGACCACGGAGGAGAGGAAGCGACGACGATGACTAGATGTGCATGCATGAAGTACCGATATTCGATGGGACCACCGCAGTGATGGATTGCTGTGGTGACCCGGAACGACACGCTGCGCTGGAGCGGCAGGAGCATGTTGACCTGCGCACAGCAGTAGAGAAGCTGATGTACCCGACAGATGAGGAGGAGCAGAGATGAGGACCTACCAAGCACACGCTGAGGAAACTGCGATTGACAAGCCGCGAGTGGATGTCTTCGCGGGCAGGGTCGAATTGTGGCTTGACGGCGACATGATTGCCCAGCTGACGCCCATCGAAGCCCGTGATTTGGGTGAGGCTCTGATTGATGGAGCGAAGGGTGGCGGACGGCAGAACGATGACGACTGACTTCAAATGTGCAGGCTGCGGGAAGCAGATACCCAAAGACCAGTACGACTCCGAGCAGGCGTGGTGGGCTGCCTGCTGCAAGCACTACGACACTGCCCACCCTGAGCTACGTGTGAAGGCATGACCAAGACCCACCGCCGCTCCCCTCCCGTTGTCCGCACCCAGACACACACATGCCCTGACGGTGTGACGAGATGTCGTTGGCTCGACAAGGTCTACAACCCCGACTGGATAGGCCGCGCCAGCTAATCGCAGGGATGACTGGACGACTGGAACGATGTGGGGGAAGGGGCCTTCGAGGTCGTGGAGCGCGAACGCCGGGGGCCGCTGCGTGAGAATCTCAGGGTCCGGAAGAGTCTCCTTTCCCGCATCAAAATCGTGCACCGGAGTCACAAAACGGGCACCTCCCTCCAACTATTCCAATGGAAGGCCGATGAATGGACTCATACACATGGATGGACGCTGAACGGGACAAGCAAATCTTCGCTCGCATGGAGGGCAGGCCATGCCCACACGGCATGTCCGCACCTGAGTACTGCTCCGTCTGCTACGACATCGCTGAGCAGGACTACGAACGCTCACAGGTGGCGAGTGAGTTGGCTGAGGAGTTGGAGGAAACGAAGGCACGCCTCCAGATTCTCGAAGAGCTTGTTGCTGATGGTGGTCCAGGTGACCACCGATGAAGCGTGTCCGGGCACCCCACGTCACCCAATGACTGAGGATGGAGCACCGCAAGTGCTCTGCCCGGACCTACCCTGATGTACGAATGGTGCAAAGGCTGCCAGGCAGCCCACAACGTGCGCCGTCGTGAGCGCATATGGCTCTACCCTGGGCGTTGGGCACTCTGCTGTCCCATCACCCTCACCGTAATCAGATACCTCTGAACCCTTGCGGGCAGGTCCGCGCACTCTTGGCCGAGGACCGGTTCTCCTGCCCGCTTCCCCTGTCCGGCGCACTCGCCTCTCGTAGCTATTGCCCGGACACCGTGGGCGCGTGGCTGGTGTTTCCTTCGTCAGTTTCCCTAGCCACCGCCCCACCCCTCAAGGAAGGAATCCATGAACGGAGAAGACCTGCGCATAGCGCACCACGAGGCATGCCACATCGTGGCTGCACACAATTACGGCTGGCGGCTGAATGCTGTCCTGCGTGGTCGGCACTGGGGCATGAGCCTCTCATCACCACGCAAGGATGGTGTGGCCGCTGAGCGCGCCCTGGATGCCGCTGTGGTGCTGCTCGCACCATTCTTCGAAGACCCAACCGGCTGTGAGGATGACCTGCGTGACGTCGATGGGCTCATCGAGTATGGCGTTTCTTTGACCGCTGCCTGGCATGCTGCGGCGAAGCTCGTGGCCAACCCTGAGTACCGGCGCAAGGTTCGCGCAATCGAAGCTGTGCTCTACAAACACACAATACTCAGCGGTGAGGAGCTTGAGCTTCTCCTCGCGCTACAGAAGGAGCAACAATCATGACCATCTCAAGAAAGACAATCACCTACGACGAACGGTTTGCCAAGGCCGCTGTGCTCGAAGACCAGGGAATCGTGACCGCCTACACAAGCATCTTCGGCAATGTGGATTTGCAATCTGACAAAGTGATGCCCGGCGCGTTCTCAAAATCTCTGAAACAGTGGAGAGCCAGCGGGGACCCGATTCCTGCAATCTGGTCACATGATTGGTTTGAACCCATGCACTACATCGGGCGCGTGACCGATGCCCGCGAAGACGCCAATGGTCTACAGGTGGACATGCAGTTCGACATGGACAACCCGATGGCTCGCCAGATTTTCAAGCTCATCAAGGACCGCCTGGTCAAAGAGTGGTCGTTCGCGTACGACGTTCTCGATGAACGCCCAGGTGACGATGGCTCAACCGAACTGCATGAGTTGTCCCTGATAGAAATCGGCCCAACTCTCAAGGGGGCCAATCCCGCGACCTCCACCGTGGGGGTCAAGAACACGACGAGCAGCACCAACTACACCGGTGGGCTCACGTGGGCACCTGAAGCTGACCCGAAGGCTGACCCACGCTACTGGAGCAAGCAGCTTGACCGCTTGGACCCGGTGCGCAAGACCGTCAAGAAGACCGGTGAGCCAGACCTGGTTGAGGTGTTCCTGGCTGAGGAGCGCGAGCGCCGTGCCGCTGAAGCCCAAGCCCGCGCCGAGCAAGCGGCGTGGGAGAAGCGGATGCTCATCAATACGGTCCTCGACCCCGTGCCGGTACGGGTCGATGCGAGGATGCGGCCGAATCGATGAGCAATGTCAAACGAGTCATGGATTGAGGCGCGCGCTCATGCCTCCGCCATCGGGACCGGACTGACCGAGGCGCTTTCGCGGCGTGCGAACGCCCCCGGCCAGCCGCCATGCTGCTCGATCACTTCGTCTATTTCTTTCATTAGGCGGATAGTCGCCTCCAGGGCTACAACGATCCTCTGGTAGTGAGCAATGTCGTCTTTCGACAGAGTGCGATCCTTGCGGTCCTTCAGCCACTTTTCGCATACCTTGTATCCGCCGATGTGAAAGTTCCACACATCCTCGGAAACACCCCGGAACCCGATGCTGCCTGGGTTAGCGGCTCGGCCCTTCTTCGTCGCAGCAGCGTCAAGCCAAACCGTATCGTCTGACCACGTCGGTCGCTTAACGACAGGGTTGCTTGGGCCGGCATAAGTCGTTACGGGGTGATCGAGGGCGGGCGACTCCATCAGGTGGAGAGCAATGAGCTCGCCACCGAGCAGGGCGACGCCACGCAGCACCTCCTCATGCCGAGGGAAGAGGACCAAGGCGAATCCTTGCGCAAGCTGTGAACGAAAGCGCTGGCGGTATTCAGGCGAATAGCAGATGCCATAGATCCAATTGAGAATGTCCTCAGGACTTGCTGCCTCTGTCCCTTTTCCACCAACGTTTCCGCCGGAGCTGGTGACGTGCCCCCACTGCCGCAAGAAAGCAGGTTCCAGATTGGGAACCTTGAGGGTTTGGCCAAGGGTGTTGTCGTACCTGTAGAGCGGGAAGAGAGTGGTCCCGCGATCGTGCGTCCCCGTCTTCATCTCGACCATGACTCGGGACACGTTGACACTGAACCGCTCCGCCGTCGTCCATGTGCTGGATGCTATTAGACTGACGTTTGGCCCTGCCAAGACATGCTCCATGGTTGGCAGCGAGCGGCTCGCGACTACATTCTTATCGTAGAAGATCACCCTCTCATCGAATGGGCGGTAGAGAATGGGTCGAACAGACTCGTTTACTCGGGGGCCCAGTCCCGGGGAGAAGGTCTTCACGGCTTCAGCCAGTTCATCTTTCGAGAACGCGATCGCCACTGCATCACGGTTCGTCTTGACACCTGCCCCGAACTTCTCAAAGACTTCATTGAGGCGCATCGTCGCACTGCTCGCTACCTCGCCTTGTGGCAAGAACGAGCAGTTCTCAGAGTCTGGGACCACAACTTGCCATTCCGTGTTCAGCACGGAGTGCTCAACAAGGAACAGATACTTCTTACTCCGGGGCCCCCATGCATCCGAGTAGAGGACAGCGCCGTTGCCATCTCCGGGACGGCGAACATAAGCATGTACGCTCACTGCCTGCGCAATGTCGAAGACATTCTGGTCTTGGAGCGATTCCTCTCCGATCTCGTTGACTCCTCCATGAAGGTGGAGCTCATGGAGGAGTGAAAAGCTGCGTACTAGATGCTCGCGCATCCCGCGCAGTGACATTGAGCCGAGCATGGTTGCGTTCGTGATGTAGCCAAGCACTCCAATTCCGCTGGCGCGGAGCTCGTCCTCACCGATGGCAACGAACTTGACGAAGTCATCTTGGAGGTTTCGCTCGAACTGCAATTGGTTCCTCTCGCGGATAGGTTGACTCGCGAACGACCGATACACGTCGACGATTGCGCGCGCTCGTTTCGACAGGTTTGCTGAGTAGTTCGCGTACGGCGGATTGCCCATTACTACCGTGAAGCATTGGTTACGCTTGACGAGATTGACTGCCTCCGCTTCGTGGGCCAGCGCCGGGATTGCAAACTCGAGCTGACCCGAGAAGTCATGCGCCGGCTCGAGGGCGTTCGTCAGGTAGATTCGCGCCCGCTCCTCGCTCCCGAAACGGTACCCAGTCTCCCGAAGCTTGAGCCCAATCTTAAGGTGCGCAATGGCATAGGGAGCCATCAGCAACTCGAACCCGTGCATGCGCGGCAGCAGGTGCTCGGGAACGTAGGCGTTCCATAGGTCGAGTCTCTCTTCCTCGCTTCGCCCTTCGTGCTTCCACCCTTCAATGAGCGTGCGGTAGATGACTTCGATCGCCTCGACGAGGAAGGTTCCCGTGCCCGTCGCCGGGTCGAGGATGGTTACGAAGCGGTCGGTCTCCTTCACCCCTTCAGGCAGCGTCAGCCCTGGGTGAGACTTGGCCATCTCACCCCAGGTGGCCGTGTCGGCAAGGCCGTCGGCGACACCGAGCTCGGTCTGCAGAAGTTCGTGGACCGAGCGCACGATGTACGTGACCACCGGCCGCGGCGTATAGAAGACACCTCGCTGCATCCGCTTCTTCGCGTCGTACTCCTTGAGAAACAGTTCGTAGAAGGGGACGACCGGATCTTCCTGGGGGTTCTTGTCACCGAAGTCGCGGACAACTGCCTCCATGTTGGCGTCGTCCAAGAGCTCTACGACTTCACTTACGCCCAACTCGTCGAAGTCAATGCCTGGTCCGCCAGCCTTGCCCCCCTGCCCACCGATGTAGAGGAACGACTCCATCAGTTCCTTGAGGAAAGGGTTGGTGACCGGTATCTGAACTGGGATGTGGGTGGTTGAATCCGCGCTTGGATTGGAAATCCGCGCGGACAAGAGCCCGTAGGCGATCGTCTGGGCGTACATGTCGGCGAAGCTGTCAGCGTCGAGGTCGTGGACCAGCGACCCCTTGAATGCTTCCATCAGCTTGGTGAGTGGACCGGCCTCGGTCTCGATGGCTAGCGCCGTCCGGATGCGGTCGCGAATAGAGCGGGCAAGTGCGGCGAGCCGAATAGAGAGATCGCGTGAGGTCGTGATGACCTCGCGGTGGCGCACGCTGAATGCCGAGCCCCATTTGATGCGCCAGCCGTCGACATCGGCCTCGTCTTCCGGCCAGACGAGATTCTCATTCAGAGTCTCGGCCACATCGTCGATGTGAAGCAGCGTGTCCAAGTTGTCCCAGCCGAGCACCTTGAGGGTCGGCAGGTCTTCCTTCTCAAGGTCGTGGGAGAAGTGCGCGAACATGATTTGCCGAGCGTCGCCCTCCCCGTAGTTGGAGATGAAGAGGAGGTCCTCCGCATCCCAGGCAGCCCGCTCGGACCGATTTGCCGACGCGCGCTTCTTCATGACCACTGAGTTCAGGATTCTCCGGAGTGCGACCACCGGAAGTCTCTTGGGCTCGAACTTCACGAAGAACACGCCCCAGGGCTGATTTACAGAGAGCGGGCGGAGTCGCTTGATCTCCTGAATCTTGGCGGCAATCTTGCTGTCGATCCCGAGCTCCTCGGGCGTGTAGTCAAATGTTAGGTCCTCGAAGTCGTCGGACTCGATGGGCCAGTCCAACGCGTCTCGCAGGTATTTGACGAGTTGTGGGAAGCTACGGACCTGCGCGAGATCAGTCGAACCTCGACTCATGCGTCGTTTAGTTCCATCCAGCACCTCAGCGCGGGCTTCACTCCTACCGGCGCATTGAGACGTTTGAGATACGTGTTCTTGATGTGCGCGAGGACCCTTTCGCGAAGCTCGATGAGGGTCGGTTCTTCAATGATGGACTTCCTTGGCGTGTTGGGCTTCGAGCGGATGCTCTCGATGATTTCACCCGGCTCCTCGAGGATCGCATCACGGTCCAAGTCGATGAGGTACCAGCGTGTCGTCCCGGCCTCCTCCGTGAACTCACCCACCTCGTTGTCGAGCGCTGGTAGCCGGTAGCAGAAGAAGACACCTCTGGCGCCCTTGGCCGGTCGCGTGCGTCCGCTGAAGATGGCGGCAGGCAGCTCCTTGAGGCTCCCAGCCAGATCGGGATACTCCTGGAGAAGCGCCTGGTACTCGAGATGCATGTCCTCCAGGGTCGTTCGCGTGCCCTCGTACACGTGGTTGAACTCTCTCAGCGCCTTGTAGTCGTCCTCCGGAGTCAAGAGCTTCCTGCCCTCGATACCGAAGGTTTCGGAGATCAACAGAGTCTTGCCCGTCACTGTCTTGTAGAGCGAGAGGATCTGGTTGAGCTCCTCGGGTGGTAGGAAGTTCCAATACATGACTTTGCCGCGCGAGGCTTCTGCCTCTGGATGGTCACCGATCAGCCGCTTCTCAGCGTCGGGATTCAGTCGCCGATCGACACGGCCCACCCGCTGCATGAGCCGTACAGGGTTCCAGTGGATGTCGTAGTTGATCAACCGCGACGCGTCCTGAAGATTGAGTCCTTCGGAGAGGATGTCGGTAGAGATGAGGACGTTGATTTCTTCGCGTCCGTCTTCCTCGAGCTCAGATGACGTGGTCCCATTGTAGTAGGGAGAGAATCGCCTAATCACCTCCGCGCGATTGCCTTTGCTCCCACTATCGACCTGCATGAGCCCGTCAATCCCTGCCTCCTTGAGCTGACTAGCGAGATACCGGGCAGTGTCGGCGAACTCCGAGAAGACCAGCACCTTCTGGTCCTTCACATCCTTGGAGACCAGTAGTCGCTTTAGCTTGCTCAGCTTGTCGTCATGCTTGGGGTCGAACTTCCGCGTCTCGTCG
>Ga0210378_10001901_pt1 | contig 10816 bp, 12 predicted proteins | sample PLM1_60_b1redo_FD_155465 | JGI IMG/M metagenome (GOLD analysis project Ga0210378, IMG submission 155465) | Groundwater sediment microbial communities from an aquifer in East River, Colorado, USA - PLM1_60_b1 redo | ecosystem: Environmental > Terrestrial > Soil > Riparian zone | place: USA: East... | reverse complement strand
TCTGGGGTGCGGACGACCCGCACTTCGGTCCCGAGTGGGGCCAGCGGCTCCTGGACGACATCCCCGGTGCGCACCGCATCGAGCTGCTGCCCGATACCGGGCACCTGCTGATGGAGGAACGCCCCGACGATCTCGCCCGCCTCCTGACCGATTTCCTCACGCCCGCCCCGGCTGAGGGGCGCTGACGACAGAGGGACACCGCCATGACCGACCAGCCCGACATCCAGACCCGCGAACAGGTCCGCGCGCACTACGCAGCCGCCGCCGCCGCGGTGAGCGACGGCACCGGCTGCTGCACAACAGACTGCACCGACCAGGCCGTGTTCGGCGCCGGCCGCTACCCCGACGCCGACCGCGAACTGCTGCCCGCTGACGCGGTCGCCGCGAGCCTGGGCTGCGGAAACCCGCTCGCCGTCGCCGACCTGTGCGAGGGCGAGACCGTGCTCGACCTCGGCTCCGGCGGCGGCATCGACGTGCTGCTATCGGCGCGCCGAGTCGGCCCGAACGGCAAGGCGTACGGCCTGGACATGACCGAAGAGATGCTGTCGCTGGCCCGGCGCAACGCCCGCGACGCCGGCGCCACCAACGTCGAGTTCGTCAAGGGCCACCTGGAGACCATCCCGCTGCCCGACAACGCCATCGACGTGGTCATCTCCAACTGCGTCATCAACCTCTCGACCGACAAGGCCGCGGTCTTCGCCGAGACCCACCGGGTGCTCGCACCCGGCGGCCGGATCGGCGTCAGCGACGTCGTCGCCGAGGACCACCTCACACCCGCCGAGCGCGCCGAGCGCGGCACCCACGTCGGCTGCGTCGCCGGCGCACTCTCCATCAGCGAATACCGCGCCGGACTCGCCGCCGCCGGCTTCACCGGCATCGAGATCACCCGCACCCAGCAGGTCGCCGACGGCATCCACTCCGCGATCATCCGCGCCACCAAACCCGTCCAGTAACGCTTTGCCAACGCGCGGGGTGGAGGCGGTGTCGGTACGAGCGCCCGCCTCGACGTCGATGAGACATCGCGATCACCGCCCACACCGGTGGCATACCCAACCTGGTGCCTGGCAACGGTCCGTCGCCGCGGCCACCGATTTCCTGGAGCGAACACGATGGCCCCAACCGGCGACGCGTTGACCGACACCAACGGGCCGCCGGACGCGCGCGCCGCCCAACTGGTCCAGGCGTGGCTGGCCGAGCTCGCCGCGCACCTGCACGGCCCTGCCCGGGCGCGGCGCGCGGTGGTGGCCGAGCTCGCGACGGCCTGCTCGAAGCCCTCGACGCCCACCACCACGGCGGTCTGCCGCCCGCCGGGGCAGCCCGGGCGGCGCTGCGCGAGTTCGGGGAACCGCCCGAGATCGCCGCCGGGTTCGCCCCCGAACTGGCCGCCCGCCAGGCCCGCCACACCGCCCTCGCGCTGATCGGCACCGCCCCCCTGATGGGTCTGCTCCGGGGCGCGGCGCTGGCCGCCAGCCACCTGCTCAACGGCCCCGTCCACCCCGGGCCGCCCTGGGCGTGGCCGCAACTGCCCGCCGCGCTGCGCGTCGTGTTCGCCCTGCTCGCCTTCGTCCTCGCCATCGGCGTACCCGCCGGGGTGCTCGCGGGTGGCCGCCACCGGCCGTCCCGGCCACTGGCTACCCCATCAGGTCCGCCTGGCGCCGACGGCGGCGGCCACCTTGGGCGTGGCCGCCCTCGCCGCCGACCTGCTCCTGCTGATCACGCTGGGCCCGACGTTTGCGGCCCGTCGGTTCGCGGCGTTCGACATCGTGCTTTAGGTCGCGAAGGAATCGCGGCGCGGTGCGAGCGAGCTGCAGGCGGAGCACGAGGAAGGCGATCCGGCCGAGGACGTGCAGGGCGGCCGTGGCCAAGGGGCCGCCCGCTACACCGCGGCGCTCTACACAAACGGTTCGTGGTGGGTCATCGGCTCCGCATCCGGGTCGCGTGTCGCACCACGGTGATGCTGCAGGCGAGTCGGGTGAGGCTGGCGGCGATGGCGACCAGGCCGAGCGGCCGGGTCGGTGTGCCGGACGCCAGGAGCATGGTGATCACGGTGAGGTCGCCGATGATGCAGATCGCGGCGATGGTGATGGTGGCGGCCAGGGCGCGGTGCGGGCCGGTTTCGGGCAGCCAGCGCATCAGGCGGCCGGTGGTGGCGAAGGTTCCGCCTGCCGTGACGATCGCGATGGCGATCAGCGGGATGGCGGGGATGGCCGCCACGAGCGCGATCAGCCCGGTGCGCCACGGGTTGGGGTGCAGCAGGAGTAGCCACCAGATCCCTACCAGGGGGCCGGTGGCGATGAACCAGACGATGGTGCGCCGGGCGTAGGCGGTGGCCAGTTCACCGCCGAACGCGTCGGCGACAGCCTGCGGCGTGCCGAACTGGGCGATCGCGGCCGTGGCGGCTTGGTCGGGTGTCAGGCCCGCCGCGCGGTGGTCTTGTGCTGCCTGGTCGAGGCCGTCGGACAGTTCAGCAAGGATGGCCTGGCGGCGGTGGTGTGGCCCGCGCAGTCGTGCGGCGAGGTCGGCGAGGTACGCGGCGAGGGCGTCATCGTGCGTATCGGTGTCGGCGCTTAGGCGGTGACTGGCCATGGTCGTCTCGTCAGCACGGCGGTGACGGCGGTGGAGAACTGATCCCACACGGCGCGCTGCTCACCGAGGGCGGTCTGACCGGCTGGAGTGAGGCGGTAGGCGCGACGGCGGCGTCCCCCGACGGTCTGCCAGTCGCTGGTGATCAGCCCGGCGCGTTCCAGCCGGTGTAGCGCGGGGTAGACCGTGCCGGTTGGCAGGTCCAGGGCGCCGTCGCTGTCGGTACGCAAGGCTTCGATGACGGCGTACCCGTGCTGGGGGCCGGATCCGAGGACCGCGAGCAGCAGCGTGTCGAGATGGCCTTTGAGTAGGTCCGGTCGCATCGGCAGCACGGGGCTCTCCTCACGTTGATCTGTGGTTCAGCACACCACTCGTAGTGTAGCATCGCAATAGTTTGCGACGCTACCTATAGGGTGAGTGGTGGATACCAGCGCAGTGCTCATCAAGCTGTCCGAAGCCGGCACCGCGACTCGGGCGTCGGTGGGTGGTAAGGCCGGTGTCCTCGGCGACCTGGTCGCGGCCGGGTTCCCTGTCCCGCCGGGTCTGGTCGTCACGGCCGCGACGCTGGACACCGACGGGTGGGACATCGACCTGGCGGCGGCGGCACGCAGCCTGGGGGCCGAGAGGTTCGCGGTGCGTTCGTCGGGTGCGGCCGAGGATCTGCCGGACGCCTCCTACGCCGGCCTGTACGAGACCTACCTGAACATCACTGTCGACGGGTTGGCGCAGGCGGTGCGGCGGTGTTTCGCCGCAGCCGGATCCGAGCGGGTGACCGCGTACCACCAGCGCCACGGCGGCGGCCAGGCGGTGATGGCGGTCCTGGTGCAGGCGATGGTCGACCCGGTGGCGGCCGGGGTGGCGTTCACGGCGCATCCGGTGACCGGCGACCGGGAGCAGGCGGTGGTCACCGCCGTGCAGGGTTTGGGTGATCCGCTGGTGTCCGGCGATGCGGTCGGCGAGGAGTGGACCGTCACCGCTCGGGGCGCCCGGATGACCCGCCCGATGCCCGTCGGTGGCAGGGCACTCACAGCCGAGCAGGCTGACGGGGTGGCGGACCTGGCCGGTCGGGTCGCGGCCCGCTACGACTCACCCCAGGACATCGAGTGGGCGATTGACCACGACGGTCAGCTGTGGCTGTTGCAGGCCCGACCGATGACGGCCCTGCCACGGCCCGTCGTGTGGACGGCGCCGGGGCCCGGGTTGTGGATGCGTAACTTCCGGCTCGGCGAGTGGCTGCCCGAGGCGGTCACCCCGTTGTTCGCAACCTGGCTGCTGCCGGTGTTGGAGGAGGGATTTCTCGACGGGATGCATGCCAGCGTCGGAGTGCGGGTGCCGTTCCGGTACGCGCTGGTCAACGGCTGGTACTACAACGCCACCCCGATCCCGTCGCCGAAGCTGCTGGCCCGGGTGCTGTGGCAGGGACGCAGCCATGCGGTGAGGATTCTCTACAACGCGTTGATCCGGGTCAGCCGGGACCCGGCGGCTGCCGACCGCGCCGTGCTGTCCGATCTGGACCGGCAGTGGCGGGAAGTCCAACTTCCCGCCTACCGCCAACTCGTCGCCGACGCCGAGAGCGAGGCTGCGACCGCCGCCCCCGACCGGTTGGCGCAGCTCGTCGACCAGCTCGGCCGGGAAGCCGGGATTTACCTGTGGTACCTGGCGATCGTGGGCGGGTCGGCGTGGAAGATGGAAGCCTGCCTGACCCGGTTCTGCCGCCGGCACCTGGCCGACGTCCTACCCGACGAGCAGGGCGGTGCGCAGGTCCTGCTGCGCGGGCTGACCGGCGCCCAACCCGTCTACGCACCGCACGCCGTGCAAAGCGCCGACTGGTACCACCCCGTCGCCGCGGAGCTGCCCACGGCAGCAACCACGCTGCCGGACGGAAGCCACCGGCTCGCGCGGCTGACCGAACAACGCGCCACCGCCGAGCAGGCGTGCCGCGCCACCCTCGCCGGGCAGCCGAGCCAGCGGGCCCAGTTCGAGCAGCTCGTACAGGTCAACCAGCGCTTCGCCGTCATCCGGGAGGAGCAGGCCCGCGACTTCACCCTCGCGTGGCCGGTCCTGCGCACCTGCGTCCGGCGTCTCGGCGAGCACCTGGTCACGGCCGCTGCGCTACAGCAGGCCGAGGACGTGTTCTTCTGCACCCGCGACGACGTGGCCAGCCACTTGGCAGGCCACGCCGAGCCCATCGAGGGCATCGTAGGTGAACGCTGCGAGCAGTGGCGCCGCCAGCGTGCCCTCGCTGCGCCGTTGACCCTCGGGCGCCCGGCCCGGCTGATCGGCGACGTGATCGAGCATGCCGTGCAGGAAGCCCGAGGGCCACGCGAGGTCGGCGAGGGCGTGCTCGTCGGGCATCCGGCATCGGCCGGCCGCGCCACCGGCCCGGTACGCATCGTGCACGGCCCCCAGGACTTCGCCGGGTTCCGCGACGGAGATGTCCTGGTCACCAAAGCCACTGCACCGGCGTGGACGCCACTGTTCGCCCGAGCCGCCGCCGTCGTCACCGACGGCGGCAACCTCGCCGCCCACGCCTCCCTCGTCGCCCGCGAATACGCCATCCCCGCCGTCGTCGGCACCGGCGACGCCACCGTGCGCCTGCACCCGGGGCAGCTGGTAACCGTCGACGGCACCGCCGGAACCGTCACGACTCACGACGAACCAGCGGCCGCGGCGTTGGATGGCACAGCACGGCAGCAACCCCGCACCTAAGTGCTGGAAGCGAGTCAGCTCATACCGCTGGACTTCACCGCAGCGCCCGCGGCGCGCCGGGCCGCCCGGTAGATCGTGGACCGGGCCACGCCGAACAGCTCCGCCAGTTCCGCGGTGGTGTGCTCACCCGCGGCGTGCAGAGCGACGAGGTGCGCTTCCTGCCGCGGGTTCAGCTTGGGCTTCTTGCCCCGCAGCCGGCCTTTGGCCTTGGCGACCTTCATGCCCTCCCGGGTACGCATCCGGGCCAGATCCGCCTCGAACTCGGCGACCATCGCCAGGGCGGTGAACAGCGGCTTGCCGATCGGATCGACCGGATCGTGCACCGATCCGCCCAGCTGCAGCTTCACCCCGCGCCCTGTCAGCTCGGTGGCGATGTCGTGCGCGTCGGCCACCGACCGGGCCAGCCGGTCGAGCTTGGTCACCACGAGCGTGTCGCCGGCTGTCAGATTTCGAAGTCATGTGTGCGGATGTCCGCAGTCGCCTGCTGCGGTGCGGCATTGATGGTTCGATGGCCGGCCAGTCCTGTGGCTGCCGGCATCGGACGGGGCGAGCCTCAACGTCGGCGCACCCAGTTTGCCCTACGGGTGACTCTCGAACTCAACCACTGATGTAAGGCCGTGTCAGAATTCGAATCGTGGCGAGGGCCGAGTCAGCGTTGCGAGCCTCGGCGTGGCCGGCCAGATGCCCTTCAGCTCGTCCGCGATCGTGGCCGTGAGCTTCGGCACGTCGGTGGATGCCGACTCGTGCATCGCTTCCGCGACGATCAGGGCCGTGGTGGTCGTGTCCGTGACGGTGGACAAGCCGCTTTGCCGGTTGGTCCATCGGCGAGCGTGTGCCCGCCCTGCTGCGTCGGCGAAGATGACCTCGTGCGGGTCCGGGTGCTCTGTGTCGGCTGCGAGGCTCAGGTAGCTTTCGTCGCCGTTTGCGTAGCGGACTTCGAGGTTCGCGGAGATCTTGTCCGCGTCGAACACGGCCACCGGGATGGCGAACGCCAGCGAGATGGCGTTGCACAGGTCGATCAGCGGGTGGATCTGGGGTAGGGCTCGCTCCTTCCTGAAGCGCCGCAGCAGTGACTCTGAGGCGCATCGATACTGGGTGGGTTTCAGGCCCATCCTCGAGAAGGCCCGTCGCCAGGCCTGGACCTCGGGAAACGTGGACTCGGCACCGTCGGCGAGTCGGGCCTCGGCGATGGCGTTGAACCTCGCGACTTGCGGACGTACGGTGGCGTCTGCGGTGATCCCGGCGGCGAAGACCGCACCGGCGACGAGCTCAGGAAAGTCCGACCAGATCTGGGACGAGTGCTGGAAGTACATGAACTCTCCCTTGTGGTGAGTCGGTGCCTACCGGTCGGCGAGGGCGAGTCTGGCGCCGAGCGCGAGGAAGGAGCCGGCGAAGGCTCGGCGTATCCACGTCATGATCTGGGGCTGGGAGACCAGGTGGTTGCGTACTGCTGCGGCGAAGATTCCGTAGCCGGTGAAGACGACGAAGGTGACCAGCATGAACACGGCGCTCAGCTCCACCATCCGCGCCAGGGAGTCCGGCTCGCCGGCGGGCACGAACTGAGGCAGGAGCGCGACGAAGAAGATGGTCAGCTTCGGGTTGAGGAGGTTGATCAGGATGCCGGAGGTGATCACCCTGCCCGCCGGCCGGGGGGCCGCGTCGGCGCGCACGGCGATCGCCTCCTTGTCCCGGAGTGTGGCCCATGCCAGGTAGAGGAGGTAGGCCACACCCAGATATTTCAGGATCCCGAACGCCAGTGCGCTCGTGTGCATCAGCGCGGCGAGGCCAGTGATCGTCGCCAGCACGTGCGGAACGATGCCGAGCGTGCATCCGGCCGCGGCGAGGACGCTCGCCTGCCGGCCCCGGGACAGGCCAGCGGACAGGGTGTAGAGGACTCCGGTGCCGGGTGTGGCGACCACGATAAGGGTGGTCGCCAAGAACGCGGTGCTCACGGTGGACCTCCTGGCCGGCGGTGGAACAACCCGTCCGTTCACCCTGCTGGCCATAATGGCCAGGTGGACAGGTCCAAACGCGATACCTTTGACCGGTCCATAACGTCCGGGTCCGACTTCCTTCAGCTGCGCATCAGCGACGCGCCAGCGGGCGGGCGGTCCGACTGGCTGGCGCGGCAGCTCCGGCTGGCGGTCTCGGACGGCCGCCTGCCGGTCGGGAGCAGGCTGCCTGCCACCCGGGTGTTGGCCGCGGACCTGGGCGTTTCCCGTGGTGTGGTCACCGAGGCGTACCAGCGTCTGATCGACGACGGCCACGTGGTCGGCCGCCGTCGAGGCGGAACAGTCGTGGTCGCCGCTCCGCCGGCGCCGGGGGTTCGGCAGCCCCAGGCTGCCGGCGGGCCGATGCCGGCGAGTGTCTTGTTCGCCGCGCCCGGCCCGGACGTCTTCGATCTGCTGCGAGCGGCTCCGGCGCGGATCGACCTGTCCCCGGGAGTGCCCGACCTGGCCGCGTTTCCACGAGCGGCGTGGCTGCGCGCCGAGCGTTCCGTGCTCGGTGACCTGTCGGCGTCCGACCTGAGATACGGAGACCCTCGCGGGACCGTGGCGCTGCGTCTGGCCGTGGCGCAGTGGCTGGCTCGCAACCGCGGGATCAGCGTGGACCCCGGCGACGTGCTCATCGTTGCCGGCGTCGCTCAGGCGCTCGGGTTGGTCGCGCAGGTCCTGCGTGATGACGGGATCCGCGCAGTTGCCGTGGAGGACCCCGGATCGTTGGGGGCCCGCCAGCACCTGCGGAACTGGGGGTTGGACACGCCGCCGGTCGCCGTGGACCTGGCCGGGGTACGTGTCGACGAGCTGCACGCCACGGGCGCGGGGGCCATCCTGCTCACTCCGGCACATCAGTTCCCGACCGGAGTGGTGCTCGGTGGCGAGCGACGTCGCGAGCTGATGCAGTGGGCCACCGAAGGCGGGCTGATCATCGAGGACGACTACGACGCCGAACACCGCTACGACCGGCTTCCGGTTCCCGCGCTGCGGGCCATGCTCGCCGACCAGGTCTGTTACGCCGGCAGCGTGTCCAAGCTCCTCGCCCCCGCCTTGCGGGTGGGCTGGGTCGTGGCGCCACCGCAGTACCGGGACGCCCTGGTGGCCGCCAAGCGGTACGCCGACCTGGGCAGCCCGGTGCTGCCGCAGCTAGTTCTGGCCCGGCTGATGGAATCGGGTGCGGTGGAACGCCAGCTGCGGTTCCTGCGCCCACGCCACCGCCGCCGCCGGGACGCGATGATCCGTGCCATAACGACCTACCTTCCCGGCGCGGTCGTGCACGGCGCCGCGGCGGGCCTGCACCTGACGGTCACCTTCGACACCGAATTCGCCGACAAGGATCTCGCCGCCGCGTCGCTCGCCCACGGCGTGAAGGTGCAGCCGCTGTCGTGGCACTGCCAGCGTCCGAACCGGCCCGGGCTGGTCCTCGGCTACGCCGCCAGCACACCCCCCGACATCGACGAAGGGATAGCGACCCTCGGCGACGTCTTGAAGCGGTTGCCCTAACCGCGGACCGACCCAGGATCGGCAAACCGCGTCCCGCCGATCCGTCCGTGAGCGCGTGCTTGGCCGGCTCACCAGCCGGACCTGAAGCTCATCACGACCGGCGAGCGCCGCACCTCTCAGCGCGAGGACGCGTTGCAGGACGCGGGTCAACACGCCGGCTGGGGGTTCGGCCGCCGTGGCGTTCGAGGTCGAACTGGCCCTTGAAAAGGTCCCGCGTCTAGGGCCGGTCCGCCTCCCCCGCACGCTGGTCCAACCCGACATGGTCAGATGCCGAAGCGGCGAGGGCACGTGTTCGTCCGGGGGCTTTACTTCTGATACCTGGCAGCTGCTGGGGTGACTTCTGATACTGCGGTCCGCGCCGGTCGGCAGCGCCCGGAAACTACTTCTGATATTGCGGACCTGTCCGGCGCGGAGGCGACCGCGGGGGACCGGCGCGGTCCGGGCCGGGCACCCACCGTAGTGCCCGCCGAGTTCGCCGAGCTGTTCGCCGCCTACGCCACGGCAGTGTCCGCGCCCGGTGGTCCGCTCGACGGCGACACCGTGCGCGCCTACCTGTCCCGGGTCCGCCAGTACCTGGCCTGGCTGGCGGCCGCGGCGGTCGACGGTGATCCGCTGGCGAGCGCGCCCGCGCGGGACGGGGCGGTGCGCGACTACCGCACGCACCTGCTGACCGTGGCTAAGCGGAAACTGTCCACGGTCAACGCGCACCTGACCGCGATCGACGACCTGTGCCGGCATCTCGGCCTCGCCCCGGCCCTGGTCAAACGGCAGGAGGTACCCAAGGCCGCGCCCCGGGCGCTGTCCGACCGGGCCCGGACCCGGTGGCTGCGCGCGGCCCAGCGGGCCGACCCCCGCGCCAAGGCACTGGCCTACATCGGCTACTACGCCGGCGTCCGCGGCGCCGAGGCGGTCGCGCTCGACCTCGGCGACGTGCGGATCTCCGCCCGCAAGGGTGTTCTGGTCGTCCGGTACGGCAAGGGCGGCAAGTACCGGGCCAGCGCCAGCCCTCGCTGCAGCTCCCGCACGGTCAGCACGGCCTTCCCGTCGCTGTCGTAGGTGCCGCGCTGCCCGGTATTGGAGAACGTCGTGCCCGGCAGCTCGTGCACCAGCTGCATCATCGTGCCGATCAGCCGCTCAACGATCCCGCCGAAGTGCGGCTGCCCGGGCGGCCGGTAGCGCAGGCCGATCCCGTGCTGGTCGCAGCCGCGGCGCAGCGCCTCGCTCTTGAACTCCCGGCGTTGTCGACGTACAGCCCGCGCGGCTTGCCGCTCATCGGCCACACCGCCTCCACGCCAAGCCGCTCCAACCACGCCCGCTTCCCGGTCACCGTGTGCGCCAGGCACAGCCCCACCGAGGTCGCCGACGGCGCCTCCAGCGTCACCACCACCCCACCAGGCACCGGCTGGCCACATCCACCGCCGCCGTGACGTACGGCCGGCCGATCGGCGACCGATGCCGCTCGTCGACCACGATCACATCGACCGGAGTGTGGTCGACCCGGACCTGCTCCAGCAGCCCGGTGACCTGCGGCGTCGTCCCGCCGGCCGACCGCAGCGGCCCGGCCGCGTCGCGTCCTTCCCTCGCCGCGCCGACCGCACCGGGTCCAGCTGGGCGATCCGCCGCAGCACCGTCCCCCGCGACGGCACCGGTAGACCGCGGACCCGGCACTCCCGTGCGATCTCCCGGCACACCGCAGCGGCCGTACGGCGCTGCCGGGTCAGATACCGCTTCTGCAGCACCTCCCGCACGATCGCTTCGACCTCGTCCGGAAGCCGTCCCCCGCCCTGACCGCCGCTGGACCGGTGTTGCGCGTCGCTCGATGTGGTGATGTAGGCGTCGTTGCTGGTGGTGATGCGTCGGCATGAGAAAACCCCGCCGGTGGTGTTTCCGGCGGGGTTTTGTGTTCATGCTGTCGGTCTGGTGTTCATTCTGTCGTGACCTCGGCGACGGCGGCGCGGGCGGAGGATTCGTCGACGATGGCTTTGCCGGTGGTGAAGGCCGCGACGAGGGCTTGGACGGCGAGG
>Ga0210378_10001900_pt1 | contig 10818 bp, 10 predicted proteins | sample PLM1_60_b1redo_FD_155465 | JGI IMG/M metagenome (GOLD analysis project Ga0210378, IMG submission 155465) | Groundwater sediment microbial communities from an aquifer in East River, Colorado, USA - PLM1_60_b1 redo | ecosystem: Environmental > Terrestrial > Soil > Riparian zone | place: USA: East... | reverse complement strand
TTGGCCACCAGCACGGCTCCGTACCGCGTGGTCGCCGGCTCGCCGTCCCGGCGTCGCGTCGTCACCTCCCAACCGCCGCCGCTGGTGGCCGGGACCACCCGCGTCACCTCGGTCCGGAACGTGATCTTGTCCCGGACCCCGAAGTGGTCGACGTAGGAGTCGAAGTACGCCGCGATCTGGTAGTGGTTCGGGTAGTTCGGCAGCGTCTTCGGCATCGGGAACGAGGCGTACTCCATGACGTCGCGCGAGGTGTTGATGTGCAGCGACCAGTACGCCGAGGACATCTCGTTGTCGTTGAGGTAGCGCCAGTTGCCGCCAACCGATGACCCGGCCTCGAAGCAGTCGAACGGGATGCCGCGGGCGTCCAGCACCTGGCAGGCCGCGATCCCGGACGACCCGGCGCCGATGATGCACACCCGGTCCATTCGCAACTCCTCGGCGCCACAAATACTCGACTCCAGTCTGACGTACCCCCGAACGGCCGTCACGCCGGCTCGCGATCATGGCGCAGAGTGAGCCGCCGGGGAGACAGGACCCAGCGCGGCCACCGCCGTGGCCGGACGCGATCAGGGAGGGCAGGCGCACAGTGAGACGACGAAACGCATTGGCGGTGCTGCTGGCTGTGCCGGTGGTGACCTCCGTCCTGGTGCTCGGCGTGCCCGCGACCGGCGCGCCGGGCGCTGCGGCAACCGCGACACAGCAGGCCGACTACACCGTGCTGATCGAGCAGGGCGCCTCCCGCGACGCCGCGGTGGCGGCCGTCGCCGCGGCCGGCGGCACCGTGGTCAAGGAGAACGCCGCGCTCGGCACACTCACCGTGCGGGCACCGGCGGCCGGGTTCGTGCAGCGGGTGTCGGCCTCGCCGGCCGTGCTCGGCGCGGCCCACGTCCGGCCGATCGGGCAGCTCCCGAAGGACACCCCGGCCGACGCGACGGCCGCGGCCGAGGCCGCCAGGCAGCTCCGCGACGCGGTGGAGACCGAGCACAACGCCGACCCGAACGCGGGCCCGCGGCGCGACGCCGGCCCCGCTACCACGGGCATGGACCCGCTGGACGCGAACCTGTGGGGCCTGCGGATGGTGCGGTCCGACCAGTCCCGCGCCGTGCAGCCCGGCAGCCGCAACGTGATGGTCGGCGTGCTCGACACCGGCGTCGACGCGACGCACCCGGACATCGCGCCGAACATCGACCTCGCGCTGTCACGTAACTTCACCACCGACATCCCGAACGACCCGACCGGCGCCGAGTTCGACGGGCCGTGCGAGTTCGCCAGCTGCGTCGACCCACCCGGCTACGACGACAACGGCCACGGCACCCACGTCGCCGGCACGATCGCGGCCGCGGCCAACGGCTTCGGCGTCTCCGGCGTCGCCCCCGGCGTGACGATCGTGAGCATCCGCGGTGGGCAGGACGCCGGCTTCGTGTTCCTGCAGCCCGTGCTGGACGCCCTGACCTACGGCGCCGACATCGGGCTCGACGTGATCAACATGTCGTTCTACATCGACCCGTGGCTGTACAACTGCCCGGACAATCCGGCCGACTCGCCCGAGCAGCAGCTCGAGCAGCGCACCACGATGGCCGCCGTGAACCGGGCGCTCGACTACGCGCACGACCACGGCGTCACGCTCGTCGGCTCGCTCGGCAACAACCACGAGGACCTCGGCCACCCGCGGCCCGACGCGAGCAGCCCCGACTACCCGAGCGACGCCGCGCACCTGCGCACCATCGACAACGCGACATGCCTCGACCTGCCGATCGAGGGCAACCACATGATCGGCGCCGCCGCGATCGGCCCGTTCGGCACCAAGGCCGATTACTCCAACTACGGCATCGAGCAGATCTCCGTGTCCGCGCCCGGCGGCTACTTCCGCGACGGCCTCGGCACGCCGTTCTACCGCACCAACGGCAACCTGATCCTGTCCAGCTACCCGCGCAACGTGGCGCTGGCCAACGGCTACATCGACGCCGACGGCAACATCACCCAGGCCGGCCTCGCGGCCGCGGTGGTCAGCTACTGCAGCGGCGGCACCTGCGGCTACTACCGCTACCTGCAGGGCACCTCGATGGCCGCGCCGCACGCCAGCGGCGTCGTCGCCCTGATCGTCAGCCAGTTCGGCAAGAAGGACAAGGTCAACGGCGGGCTCACCCTGGACCCGGTCAAGGTGGAGCGGATCCTCACCGCGACCGCGGCCGACCACGCCTGCCCGACGCCGCCGCTGTTCTCCTACGCCAACGTCGGCCGCCCGGCCGAGTACGACGCCCTCTGCGAGGGCACCACGGCGTTCAACGGCTTCTACGGGCACGGCATCGTGGACGCCTACGCCGCCGTCACCCGAGGCGACGAGCAGTGACGCCCAGCTAGCGGCATACCGCCGCGGTCGGTGTGGCACCGGTGTTACACTTGCATCGTGCCCACCGACCGCCGTCGCCACGCGATCACCGAGACGCCGCCAGTGCAGGCCGCGCTCGACGAGCTGCGCGCCTACCTGCACACGGACAAGCTCGAGCTGGGCGAGCTGGTGATCCTCGGCGCGCGGGCCAAGCTGGCGCGGCTCCGCGCGTCGCGCCAGGAACTGGTCGCACGACGTGAGCGGCTGGTCCAGCGCATCCTCAACCGGGACATCCCGGTCGACCCGGTCGCGGCCGATGAGGTGCGCAGAACGGGCTGGGCCCGGACTTGACGACGTCGACGAGCGGGATGCTGCTCGACAACTCAGCGTGGTCCAGGCTCACCGCGGCGAGGCTCGACCCTGACCGCCTCCGCGAGATCGCCGGCGCCGTCGAGAACGGGCTCGTGCACGTCTGCCTGCCGTTCCTCCTCGAAGCGGGTTACTCAGCGCGGAACGCTCGGGACCACGACGCCTTGATTGACGAGCTGCTGGCCCTGCCTCGGGCCTGGGTCACCGAGGAGGTGGAGGATCGCGCGCTGGATGCCCAGCAGCAGCTCGCCAGGGCCGGGCACCACCGGCTGCCGCCGGTCGACGTGCTGATCGCCGCGCTGGCCGATGTCCACGAGCTCGACGTCCTGCACTACGACGCGGACTTCGACCTGATCGGTGCACACACCGACCTCGACTACGGCAGCGTCTGGCTCGCGCCGCGGGGAAGCCTGTAGCGCGTGGACTCATGACGGACAGCTAGGCGTCGTATCGATATCAGCCATGTAAATAGTATCGCAAGGTTCCTGCTTGCTCCGTCGCATGACGTGTCGAAGCGTAACGCCAGTTGCACCGTCGAATGTGACACCTCGCAGCTCGGCAGAAATTGCTCTACCTTTGAACGTTGGCGGAAGCGACGTTGTCGTCACGAACTGTCTCCTAGATTGCGACGGCACGACGCTGGAATGTAGCCTCTTCATCACATTCGGACGTGCACTCGGCAGTATCGTTGGTCAGGTGTCGACATCCTTCCTCTGGTTGCGATCAAACCAAGATCACATTTGCAGGGAACGCCAGGCAACCGGGAGTGATCGGTGATCGGTCATCGCGGGCCATTTGACCATCCAATTGAAGTGGTCGGCCGGACGCCGGTCAGCGATGGCTGTCCACCGTTCGTCGCCGCCTGCGTCAACCTGGCAACCGTCGGGGCGTGTCCGGTTTGTGTCGGCTCGATAACATAGAGTGAGCGCCTGAGCCTATAACTCGTCCAGGCGTGGTCCGCATGTCAGGATTGTGGTGGAGAGCAACCGTCAGCGCCGACGGTGGAGACCGTTTCGCCGCCCAACCTATGGCGACGGGCGGGAGCCGGCGGCCCGGCCGAGCGAGGTGCCACGAGCGCCCGTGCGGCCCAGACCCGAGGAGAGGCGCATGTCGTCCCCCCACCAGCCGCCGCCACCGAAGGGCGAGGCGATATCGGTCGGAGCGCCGACCGCCACCGCGAACCCTCCTACCGCCGCGCAGGTGATCGCAGGCCTGCGGGCAACCACCGAGGGCGGCGATGACTTGGTACAGCTGCTCACGCCGGAAGGCGTGCGGGTGCACCATCCCGATTTCGACATCGACGTCACGGCCGAGGACCTGTGCGGCCTCTACCGGGACATGGTGCTGATCCGCCGCGCCGACCGCGAGGCCAACTCGCTGCAGCGGCAGGGTCAGCTCGGCATCTGGGTGCCGCTGCTCGGCCAGGAGGCCGCGCAGATCGGCGCGGGCCGCGCGATGCGGCCGCAGGACATGGCCTTCCCGTCCTACCGTGAGCACGGCATCGCGTGGTGCCGCGGCATCGACCCGACGGCGCTGCTCGGCATCTTCCGCGGCACCGACCAGGGCTCGTGGGACCCCAAGGAGACGGGCTTTCACCTGTACACGATCGTCATCGGCAACCAGTGCCTCAACGCCGCCGGCTACGCCATGGGCCAGCGCTTCGACGGCAAGGTCGGCGACGCGGACGGCGAGGCCACGATCGTGTTCTTCGGCGACGGCGCCACCAGCCAGGGCGACGTGCACGAGGGCATGGTGTGGGCCGCGGTGTACGACTCGCCGCTGGTCTTCTACTGCCAGAACAACCAGTGGGCGATCTCCGAGCCGCTGGAGCGCCAGACCAGGGTGCCGCTCTACCAGCGGGCCCGCGGCTACGGCTTCCCCGGCATCCGGGTGGACGGCAACGACGTGCTGGCCTGCCTGGCCGTGACCCGGTGGGCGCTCGACGAGTGCCGCACCGGCAACGGGCCCGTCCTGATCGAGGCGTTCACCTACCGGATGGACGCGCACACCACGTCCGACGACCCCACCCGCTACCGCCTCTCCGACGAGTTGGAGGCGTGGAAGCTCAAGGACCCGATCGAGCGGGTACGGGTGCACCTGGTCCGCGAGGGCATGGCCGACCAGGACTTCTTCGACGGCGTGCAGGCCGAGGCTGACGAGCTGGCCGTGCGCTTCCGCGACTTCTGCGTCAACATGCCGGACCCCGGCCCGGAACGGATCTTCGCCAACGTCTACGCGGAGGAGAGCGCGCCGCTGGCCGCGCAACGCGAGGAGTACCTGGCCTACCACGAGGGCCTCGAACCGCTTGCGGGTTCGAGTGTCGACGCTGTCGCCGGAGGTGAGCACTGATGGCTGCACCAACCATTGACCGCAGGGCCGCCAGTCAGGCAGCCGACGCCCGGCCGGCGACCCAGACCGTGCCGCTCGGCAAGGCGTTGAACATGGGCTTGCGCGCCGCCATGGAGCGCGACCCCAAGGTCATCGTGATGGGCGAGGACGTCGGCAAGCTCGGCGGCGTCTTCCGGATCACCGACGGGCTGCAGAAGGACTTCGGCGAGCAGCGGGTGCTGGACACGCCGCTGGCCGAGTCCGGGATCATCGGCACCGCGATCGGGCTGGCGCTGCGCGGGTTCCGGCCGGTGTGCGAGATCCAGTTCGACGGCTTCGTGTTCCCCGGCTTCGACCAGATCGTGTCCCAGCTCGCCAAGATGCACTACCGCTCGCAGGGCCGGCTCAAGGTGCCGGTGGTGGTGCGGATCCCGTTCGGCGGCGGCATCGGCGCGGTCGAGCACCACTCGGAGTCGCCGGAGTCTTACTTCGCGCACTGCGCCGGGCTCAAGGTCGTCGCGTGCTCCAACCCGGCCGACGCCTACTGGATGATCCAGCAGGCCATCGCGTGCGACGACCCGGTGATGTTCTTCGAGCCGAAGCGGCGGTACTGGGAGAAGGCGGAGCTGGACCCGACGGCGACGCCGGACCCGCTGTTCTCGTCGCGGGTGATCCGGCCGGGCACCACGGCGACGCTCGCCGCGTACGGACCCATGGTGCGGACCGCGCTGGACGCGGCGACGGCTGCCGAGGAGGACGGGCACTCGCTGGAGGTCATCGACCTGCGCTCGCTGTCGCCGCTGGACCTCGGGCCGGTGTTCGACTCGGTGCGCCGCACCGGGCACCTCGTGCTGGTCGCCGAGGCGGCGGCCGAGTCGTCGATCACCTCCGAGATCGCCGCGCGGGTCCAGCAGGAGTGCTTCTACTCGCTGGAGGCGCCGGTGCTGCGGGTGACCGGGTTCGACACGCCGTACCCGCCGTCCAAGTGCGAGGAGGAGTACCTCCCCAACCTTGACCGTGTGCTGGACGCCGTCGACCGGTCGCTGGCGTTCTGAGGAGGCCGAGGACAATGCCGCAGTACAAGCAGTTCCCGCTGCCCGATGTCGGGGAGGGGCTGACCGAGGCCGAGATCATCGCCTGGCACGTCGCCCCGGGCGACACCGTCACCGTCAACCAGATCATCGTCGAGATCGAGACGGCCAAGGCGGCCGTCGAGCTGCCGTCCCCGTGGTCCGGCGTGGTCGCCGAGCTGCTGGCGCAGCCAGGCGAGACCGTGGACGTCGGCCGGCCGATCGTCACCATCGACCTGGACCCCGGTGGTTCGGCACCCGCCCAGAAGGGTGGGCCGGGTGGGCCGGCGGCCCAGCAGGGTGGCTCGGGTGGGCCGGCGGCCCAGCCGGCCGCCGAGGCGGCCGCGTCCCAGGGCAAGATCGGCGAGGAGATGCCGGGCGGGCGGATCGCCACCCTGGTCGGGTACGGTCCGCGCTCGGCGAGCGCCAAGCGCCGCCCCCGCAAGGGCGCGCCGGCGGCGCCGGCCGGGGGCGTCGCGCGAAAGACCGAGGTGGCGGAGGCCGCGGCCGCACCCGTGGCCGATGCTGTGGCCGACACCATGGCCGCACCGTCCCCCAACGGGCGCAACGGCGGGTACGTGCCGCTGGCCAAGCCGCCGGTGCGCAAGCTGGCCAGAGACCTTGGCATCGACCTGGGGGGCCTCGCCGGCTCCGGCCCGTCCGGTGTGATCACCCGCGACGACGTGCACCGCGCCGCGACCGCGCCGCTTGACCAGGCGCAACCCGTCGCCGCCGCGGCGAGCGAGCCCTCGGTGGACGCCGCGGCGTACGACCCGGCCACCCGCGAGCGCCGCGTCCCCGTCCGCGGCGTGCGCAGGGCCACCGCCGCGGCCATGGTGCAGAGCGCCTTCACCGCGCCGCACGTCACCGAGTTCCTGGCGGTGGACGTCACCCCGATGATGGAGCTGCGGTCGCGGCTGCGCTCGTCCGCGGCGTTCCGCGACGTGAAGATCACGCCGCTGACCTTCGCCGCCAAGGCCGTGTGCCTGGCCGTGCGCCGTACCCCCGACGTGAACGCCACCTGGGACGAGGACACCGGCGAGATCGTCTACAAGGACTACGTGCACCTTGGCATCGCGGCCGCCACGCCGCGCGGCCTGGTCGTGCCCAAGGTCCGCGACGCCGACCGGATGGCCCTTCGCGAGCTCGCCGAAGCCATCGACGCCTTGGCGGTGACGGCCCGTGACGGCAAGACCACGCCCGCCGACATGCTCGGCGGCACGATCACCATCACCAACGTCGGCGTGTTCGGCGTCGACACCGGCACGCCCATCATCAACCCCGGCGAGTCCGCGATCCTGGCCCTCGGCGCGATCCGCGACATGCCGTGGGTCGTGGGTGGCGCAGACGGCCAGATCGTGCCGCGCAAGGTCTGCCAGCTCGCCCTGTCCTTCGACCATCGCGTGGTCGACGGCCAGCAGGGCTCGCAGTTCCTCGCCGACGTCGGCGCCCTCCTCGCCGACCCCGCCCAAGCCATCACCTACTGACCCCGCTCCGTAATTGCGAGGATGTGACATCGCCCCACTCTAGGTGGGGAAATGTCACATCCTCGCAAATCGAAGTGACTGTGGGTGGCGCGCCGGGTCAGGTCAGGTGCAGGAGGCCGGCGTCGACGGTGACGTCACCGCCGCCGGCCACCTCGATGATCGCGCTGCTGCCGATGGCCCGGTAGGGGTCGGTCTGCACGGAGACGATGTCGGAGTCCGTGGCGTCGTCGCCCACGTCGGGGGTGGTGAACGTGTAGTAGTCGACGTTCACCCACACCTGGACGACGTACTGGCCCGGCTTGAGTGCGACGGCGTACCGTCCGTTCTGGTCGACTTCGGCCTCGATGGACGCCGGGTCGCCCGGCGCGGGGGCCTGCGGGACGAACACGAGCTGCTGCACGCCGTAGTACCCGCTGGAGACGCCGAGCTCGTCGGCGCTGCGCTGGCCGTTGGCGTCCCAGTCGCTCCAGACCAGGCCGCGGATGGTGCCGGCCGCGACCACGCCGACGCTGGCCGTCGCGGAGTTGTTGGCGGTGTTCTCCTCCAGCTCGGCCGGCCTGGCGGTGGCGGTGAACTGCACCGCGTCGCCCGGCGAGCCAGCGGTCACGCGGCCGAAGAGTACGAGCGTGCTGGCGGCCTCACCGGCGGCCAGCGGGCCGTGGGAGCAGCCCCAGTAGCGCACGCCGGTCACGACGTCCTGGCCGAAGCTGCAGTCCCAGCCCTCGGACCCGGTGCTCGGTGACACCGGGTCGACGTTGGCCGGCACCGGCAGGTCCACGACGGCGTAGGGCGCCCCACCAGCGCCGACGTTGTGCACGTCGATCTGGAAGTAGACCGTGCCGCCGGCGATGACCTCAGCCGGCACGATCGTCATGCCGACGGCGAGGTCCGGCGGCAACGGCCGGACGTAGCGCACGATGGCCTGCGCGGTGTTGTTGGACCTCGAGGTCTCGCGGCTGGTGGTGGACACCCTCACCCCGACCGCGGTGAGGGCGCCCTCGGCCCCGGCCGCCAGTTGCACCGGGAAGGTCAGCGGCTCAGCCGTCTGGTCCTCATCGATCGACGCGTGCGTGCACGTGAAGGACGGTGTGGTGGACACGTCGCACTGCCACTCCGTCGTGTAGATCGTGTCGGTGGCCAGCCCGCCACCGGGCGGGAACGTGATCGTCGCGGTCGCGTCGTTCGCCTCGACCCGCCCGTCGTTGCGGACGGCGACGGTGATCGTGACGATGCCGCCGGCCGTGGAGACCTCGGCAGGCGAGGCGGTCGCGGTCACCGTGAGGTCGGCCCGGCGCGGCGCCGCCATGGCGGACGTGGCCGGAGCCAGCGCCGTCATGACGGCGGTCAACGCGAGCACGGTCGGGAGGGCGCGCAGCAGGCGGCCGCGCAGGGCGTGATCGGCAGGCATGAATTCCCCAGTCGCAGATTCAACGGATTCAGCGGCGTCGAAAATCTAGCGCACGACCGGGTGAATGCGCCTACTCGCAGCCGATGCCGTCGTTGTCGCGGTCGAGGCCGTAGATGTCGGTGCCGATGACGCGGACCGGGCCCTGGACGTAGGACGGGCCGTTGCCGGAGCCGCCGGCGCAGTCGACGTCGGAGTCGATCGGTACGCAGGGGGTGTAGTTGGGGTCGCACGACGGTGCCGGCTTCGGCGCTGGCTGCGGAGCCGGCGCGCGGGTGGTGGTCTTCGGCGCCTGCTGCACTGGCGGGGCTGGCGGCGGTGGCGGTGCCGGCGGCTCCGTCGTGGTCGTCGTGGTAGTCGCGGTGGTGGGCGCGGGCGTGGTGGTCGGCGCTTGGGTGGTGGTCGGCGCCGGCTGGGAGGCGGTGGTGGTCGCCGCCGGTGCGGCGACCGGCCTGGCCGCGGTGGGGTTCACCACGGCGGCGATGCCGGCGACCACGAGCGTCGCCAGGAACACGAACACGATCAGGCCGGCGATGATGGCAAAGGCGGGGATCACGGGCTTCACGTCTGCTACATCGCGATGGCGTGCGCGTAGCGTCACAGCAAATGCGCCGAGTGGAGTCGAAAGGCCCAAGGAGCAACCCGTACAGCGTAGGCCCAAGGGCCCAGACCCGGGTCACGCCGGCACGGCGGCGAAGTGGGACGCGGCGTGCTCGGCCGCCTTGAGCACCAGCGTGACACCGCCGAGGGCCGCGGCCCGCTCGCCCAGCTCGGCGGGTACCACCTCGACGGCCTCGACGGCGACCGGCATGCCGGTGTTGGCCAGGCCACGGCGCAGCGGGTCGATCATCAGCGCGGCCCGCCCGAGGTCGCCGCCGAGCACGATCCGCTCCGGGTTGAGCAGGTTGACCAGGCTGCCGAGCACGATGCCGAGCTCGGTGCCTGCGTCGGAGAGCAGCCGCCGGCAGCCGGGTCGCCGGCCTCGGCGCGGGCCACCAGGCCACCAGGTCGCCGAGGTCCACGATCTCCGGGTGGGTATGCCGGACGGTGTCCAGCAGCGCCCGCCCGCCGGCCGAGAGCTCGACGCAGCCGCGGTTGCCGCACCGGCACACCGGCCCGCGGGCGTCGAGCGTCACGTGCCCGAGCTCGCCGGCAGGTGCCGATGCCACCGCGGAACAGCCACCCGTCCAGCAGGATGCCGGCGCCGATGCCGGTGGCCAGCTTGATGAAGACGAGCACGCTGCACCCGCCGCCCGCGCCCCCACACGTACTCGCCGAGCGCGCCGAGGTTGGCGTCGTTGTCGTCCCACACCGGCATGCCGGCGCGGCCGGCAGCTCCTCGGCCGGGGACCCGGTCCGCCCGAACACGCGATACGCGGGCTTATCGCGGTTTTCGGGCCCGCCAGATGCGCGATACGCGGGCTTATCGCGGGTTCGCGGAGTGGGGTGGAGTGGGGTGGGCGACGATGCGACGAGTGCGGAGGTGGGGGCCCGGGGCTGCTGCTGGTGGCGCTCGCTGGCGGCCCTCGGCGTGTTCGTGTACGGCTTCCTCGGTTGGAACGTGCGGGTGTCGTTCACGAGCTGGCGCGGGTTGACCCCGAAATACGACAACGTCGGGCTGCGCAACTACGTCACGCTCGGCGACGACGAGCGGTTCAACCTCGACGTCATGCACGTGCTGGTGTTCACCCTGGTGTTCGTCCTCGGGTCGCCGCTGCTGCTGGCCTGCGTGCCGACCGTCGCCGTGTACATCATCCTCGGCCGCTTCTTCATGCGCGGCCCGATGGCCGGCGCGCTCAAGGGCTGAGGGCTGAGGATTCGGGTGGCGAT
>Ga0210378_10001899_pt1 | contig 10819 bp, 11 predicted proteins | sample PLM1_60_b1redo_FD_155465 | JGI IMG/M metagenome (GOLD analysis project Ga0210378, IMG submission 155465) | Groundwater sediment microbial communities from an aquifer in East River, Colorado, USA - PLM1_60_b1 redo | ecosystem: Environmental > Terrestrial > Soil > Riparian zone | place: USA: East... | reverse complement strand
GGTGGGTGGGGGTTGGTGGTCGGTCGGGCGTTGGTGGGTGTGGGTGGTCGGCCCTCGTGGTCGGTCAGGCGTTCAGGGTCAGGTGGAAGTCGCGCAGCACCAGGTCGACGTCGTCCTCGTCCAGGCCCTCGCGCAGCAGCGCCTCGCGCAGGTCGCGGCGGAGGTCGGCGAGCAGGTGACCGGGCAGGCACACGACCTGGTGGACGCGGGCGAGCGGGTAGGGGTAGCCGAGGAACGCCGGGTCGTCGGAGAGCCCGGCGAGCACCGCGAACAGCTCTTCGGCGCTGCGGTGGCCGCGCACCGCGTCGACCCGGAACGCGTAGGCGCCCCGGCGGGCGAGCCGGGCCACGTACACCTCCGAGCGCCAGCCCGCGCCGGCCGCCTCGGCGTCGTCGGTGACCCGCAGCAGCCAGCGCGCGTCCGGGCCGACCTCGTCCTCGGCCCGGCGCCGGACCCGCAGCACCAGCGGCGCGTACCGGCCCCAGCGCAGCTTGGACGCCTTGGTCACCCCGACCAGGTCGACGCCCTGGGCCAGGGCCAGCTCGTGGACCGGCCGAACGACCGCGGCGGGCATGTACGCGCCCGGGTGCAGGCTCCCGTCGACCAGCACCACGTCCCCCGGCTCGGCCTCGCCGACCGCCCGCCTGGCCCGGTCCCACTCGGCCAGCTCCCGGAGCACGTCGACGACCCCGCCGAGGTCGGCCAGCTCCCGCTCGCGCACCACCCCGGCCGCGGCCAGCGCGTGGGCGTACTCGGCCCTGGCGTCGGCCTGGTTGAGGGTGCGCAGCACCAGCTCGTCGCGCTCCTCCCGGAACGTCGTCCGGTCGCGGTGCCAGACGGTCCCCGCCCGGTAGGCGACCACCCAGAAGCTGCGCCCGTTGACCAGGCAGGCCGACCCGCCGTCGATCGCGGCGGTGCAGACCCCGGGGGCCGGGTCGCTGCCGATCTGGACGATCTCGGCGTCGGGGCGCAGTTCGATCGGCCGGTCGTCGTCCGGCGCGACCGGCTCGTCGGCCGGGTTGTCGACCCGGGTGCCGCCGTCGGCGAGCAGCCGGGTCAGGTGCCCGGCGGCCGTCCGGACTCGGTCGGCGTAGTCCTCGACGAGCACGCCTGCCTCCCCTCTGGTGGCCGTTGCCGAACACCAGTTCTGCCCGAGCGTAACCGATGGACATGCTGAGGGGAAGCAGGCGGCAGTGTACCGCCCCTGACGGGAGCGCACCGAGCGCGAGATGGCCCTGCTGTGTGTCGGGGTGCGGCCGGGTGAGCACCCGGACCGCCGACGGGATGCGCAGGCTCAGATCGGCGATCCGCTGGCGTCACGGCGGGCCTGATCCAGGTAGGAGGATTCCTCACAGACGGTCGTCGCGTGGCGCCCTCGGGCCAGATGACTTCGACCGGATACCGCAATTCCGCGCGTGGTTCACGATGTCGGCTGTCCCACCGTGCCCGCGCGCCGGCTTGCCACGATGGGGACCGCCTGTACGCTGGCGTGGGCCACCTGACACGGACGTGCCGATGGTCTCGGAGGCGAGTGCGAGCGCATGCGGCCCGAACTGCCTCCGAGACCATCGGATCCCGGTCCTCAGCGACTGGTGAGGTCACATGGGGTGACGCCGGGTATGCCGTCGAACGGCGGTGGCCAGCCAGCCAGCGCTGGCGATAGGGTTCAGAGGCGGTTGACCTCGACGTATACCTGGTCGCGGCCGCTCACGAAGGGCCGGACGAACTGGCCGTCGAACTGGACACGAACGTTGACCTCGAACGTGCCCGAGTCCTCCCCGGGGGCCACCTCGAAATCCGCCCCGCTGCCGTCGTTGCCCGACGTGAAGTTCGCTGTCGTCACAGAGAACGTCGCGTTTGCGGGCAGGGTCGTCGACAGCGATGTCGGCACGGTGAACGGCCCGGCCGTCAACCTCTTGCGTGCGCCGTCCTCCTCGCGCTCGAGCCGGAGCAAGACGCGGAACTGCTCACCAAGCAGAAGGTTTGCCAGGAAGTACTCGAGGTCGAGGTCGATCTGGAAGGCGACGGGTTGCCCCGCCTGGATGATGGTTGTCGGGTTGGGGGGTGGCGACTGGACGGTCGTCTTGTCATAGCTGAACTTGATGACACCCGTGATATCTGGTTCGGCGGTTCCCACTGATTTGGCCTCCTCGGAGAGCTGCGGCGCGATCGTCTGCTCAGCAAGCCGGTCGCCGGGTCTGAGACCGGCCTAGCTTGGGGAGGAAGGGATGGTGGCGTGAGTCACGAGAAAGCGGAGCAGGCCGCTTTCGTTCCAGCCCGGCCAGGTCTTCTCCATCCCCGTCTGGACGTGCGTCACGCGAGTCCGGCGCACGTTGCGCCGCTCGTCCTGTAGCAGTTCGATCACGAAGGTGTTGTAGTGCTGCTTGTCGGCCGGGTCGCTCGGCGGCGTCACGGCGGCGAGGACAGTTCAAGAGAGATGATTGCAGCTCACCTCCTTTCCCCTCGCACGGCGCCACCTGGCGGTGCCGGCGGCAGATGTAGTACCGCCAGTGGAAGGTCAATCGTCGCTGTAGGCTGAATGCGGCCCCGTGTCGTGCGTCCTGTCGACCTCGCCCTTGGAAGCCGCGCCCGGCGGGCAGCTTCCAGGCGACATGGATAGCGCCTGTGGCTTAATCCGCACTTCACCAGCGCTTAATCTGCGTGGTGGTCAGGATTAAGCGGTACGCGGTGCCGGGAGGAGCTTCTGCCGGTTACTTTGTCTGCCCAATCGTTAACGCGATGTAGCTACGTCTCGGTAGCTGAACTCGGTCCTTCCATGGGCCATGCCGGCAGCCGGAGACGGCGGTCGCAGCACCGCGGCCGGAATTGATTCCGGTCGGCGGAGCGGTCACACCTGCTCGTGGCGCTGGAGCCGCTCGCGCAGCTCCGAGGTCGCGCGCGCGGGGTCGACGCCGAGCTCGGCGTGCAGGGCCTCGACGCAAGCCTGGTGCTGGCGCAGCGCGAGATGGGGTTGGCCCTGGCGGCTGTAGCAGCGCATCAGTCGGCGGTGGGCGTCCTCCCGGCAGGCGTCCCGCTCGATGATCCGCCGGCACAGGGCGGCACAGGAAGCATAGCTGCCCTGGCCGAAGTAGAGCTGGCTGAGCCGGTCCAGGGTGTCGAGGTACTCGAGCCGCAGGCGCTCGCGGCTGAGCACGGGCCACTCCTGGTACGGGTCGTCGGCCAGGAAGTCCCCCTGGTACACCGAGGCGGCCAGCTCGTACTCGGCGATCGCCCCGGCAAGCTCCCCCACATCCTCGAGCTGCCGGCCGCCGCCGACGTGGCGTTCGAACTCGTCGATGTCGAGCCAGAGCCCGACATCGGCGTGGAGCCGGTAGGCGTCGCCCTCGAGCACGACGACGGGCACGTCGGCGGCGGCCCGGAGCGCGCGGCGCAGGCCGTGGACGGCGACGTTCAGGCTGTTGCGGGCCGCCTCGGGCGTCGAGTCGGGCCAGAACACCTCCATCAGCACCTCGCGGGCCGGCCAGGGGTCGCGGTGGGTGAGCAGGTACTTGAGCAGGGCGCGGCCACGGCCGCTGGGCCAGCTGGTGACCGGGACCTGGTTCAGCGTCATCCGGAGCGGGCCGAGCAGGTGGGCGGTGAGGGTGGGAGCCTCCGGCCCGGCGGGGGCTGGCGGCACCGGCCCGACGCCTCCCTCCTCAGCCGGCCCGACGCTCCCCTCCTCGCGCGGGAAGGACGCCGCGGCGGGTTGGAGCTGGACCGGCCCCGGGAACTCTCTGGCGTGGACAGCGTCGCGCTGGGGGACGATCGCGCGGCGTACCCTCGACCACCACCCGGCCGGCTCCTGCCCGGGCGGCTGCATCCCGGACAGCTCGTCAGGGATCGGCTTGAATGGCAGCGGCGTCCGTGACCAGCCGTAGGCGTCGACCAGCGTGCCCGAAACCCGGGCGGTGTCCAGGTGGCCGCGGAGCTGCGTGGCCGCCTCGTGGATGGTGCTGTCGAGGGCGAGCAGGGCCGAGTAATGCCGATTCCGCTCGTGCTCCAGCTCCTGCACGCGCCGGGCCAGCCGCTCCGCCACGGCCACGACGTCGGTCAGCACCCGCTCCCCGACCCGGGAGGCGGCGGTCGCGGCCCGGCCGAAGTAGGCGCGGGCGTCCTCCGGGTTGCCGGTCGTCGACGCCAGCGTGCCGAGCTGCCAGGACGCCCAGGCCTGGTGCCGCGGCAGGCCGGTCCCGTCGGCCAGGGCGCTCGCGGCCAGGGCCCGGGCGCCGCCCGCTCGAGCATGGCGCGGGCGGCCGCCGGCGCGATCCGCAGGTCGCGGCTGGCCAGGCGGGCGGTCGACCCGGGGAGGGCGGCCGGTGGCAGGTCCCGATGGCTGGTGACGACGACGGCGAGCTGGGCCGGCAAGGCTGGGAGCAGGTGCCGGCCGACCAGCCCGAGGGTCGGGTGGCCGTCGTCGAGATGGTGGGCGTGCTCGAGGACCAGCGCGCCCGTGGCGGGCAGGGCCTCGGCCAGTTCCTCCGCCATCCGTGCGAACGCCGGCGGCCAGCCCGCGACGGGGCCCGGCTGCGCGCGCATGAGCTCGAGCGTGGCGCGGCCGAAGCCGGCCGAGGTGCGCTGCACGGCCGCGACCAGGGAGGCGAGGAACAGGCCCGGGTCACGGTCCTCGGGCCCGAGCCGGACCCAGACCACGTCGCTCCTGCCCTGCCGCGTGAACGCGGCGGACAGGCCTCGCTGAGCAGGTAGCCGGGTCCGGGGGTGAGCAGGGTCCTCCCGCTGGTGGCCGCCTCGTCGAGGACTGGGTGCTCGGCGGCGGGACGCGGGTCGTGTGGCATGGCTGACTTGGCGACGAACGGCATGGTCCCCCCGGACCGTTCGGCAGGGCCCCGCTGCCCGGCCACCACGAAGCAGCGTGAGGTCACCCGCTACTCCACGCCTCGGTGTGCCGGATGTCAACCCTTTTGCGAGCAACGCACCTTCTCGGATGATGCGAAGGCTTGGGGCGTTTGACGGCCAGCAGCGCGCCCTGGACGCGGCGGCCCTCCCTACGCCTGCGCCGGCGTGCGCTCCTCGCCGAACAGGCGGAGCAGCGCCTGGCCTTCCGGGGTGAGCCGGTACAGCACCCGGTAGCCCGCCGCGCGGCCGAGACGCGACTCCGTAAGATGCCGGGAGGCCGAGCACGACCGGAGGTGCGTGATGGAGGAGCCCGGCGGGGCGGCGTTCGCCCTCGGCGTCGAGCAGGAGCGGCTCGCCGCCGAGGTCCGCGCGCTGGCCAGGGACGTGCTCGCCCCCCTGGCCAGGGCCGGCGAGCCCGGCCGGGTCAACCGCAAGCTGGTGGCCGCGCTCGGCGAGCACGGCCTGCTCCCCCGCCTGTTCCCCCGCTCGGCCGGCGGCAGCGCCCTCGGCGCTACCGCCTCCGCGCTCGAGCTCTGCCTGCTCCGCGAGGCGCTGGCCCGGGAGTCCACCGAGGCGGAGACCGCGCTCGCCCTGCAGGGCCTCGGCGCCTACCCGATCCTCACCGCCGGTCCCGAGCCGCTGGTGCGCCGCTTCGTCCCGGAGGTCGCGGCCGGCCGGGCGGTGGCCGCGTTCGCCCTGTCGGAGGCGGGGGCCGGGTCCGACGCGGGTGGGCTGGAGCTCGCCGCCGAGCGGGACGGGGACGGCTTCCGGCTCACCGGGACCAAGCAGTGGATCTCCAACGCGCCCGAGGCCGACGTCTACACGGTGTTCGCCCGCACCACCCCGGGCGCCCGGGCCCGCGGGGTCACCGCCTTCGCGGTCCCCGGGGACGCGCCCGGCCTCGGCGGCGAGCCGATCGAGCTGCTCGCCCCCCACCCGGTCGGGCGGCTCCACTTCGACGGCGTGCGGGTCGGCCCCGACCAGGTCCTCGGTGCGGTCGACGGCGGCTTCGCCGTGGCCATGCGCACCCTCGACCTGTTCCGCCCGAGCGTGGGCGCGTTCGCGGTCGGCATGGCCCAGGCCGCCCTCGACCTGGCCGTGGCCCACGCCGCGACCAGGCGCGCGTTCGGCTCGCCGCTCAAGGACTTCCAGGCCGTGTCGCACCGGCTTGCCGAGATGGCCACCCGCACCGAGGCGGCCCGGCTGCTGGTGTACGCCGCGGCCAGCCGCTACGACAGGGCAGCCCGCAGCATGGCCGGCATGGCGGGTGGACCGGGCGACGGGGTGGCCCAGGCGTCGGCCGCGGGTGGGCCGGGCGACGGGGTGGCCCAGGGGTCGGCCGTGGGTGGACGGGGCAACGGGGTGACCAAGGCGTCGGCCATGGCCAAGCTCTACGCGACCGAGACCGCCCAGCAGGTGATCGACGCGGCCATCCAGGTCCACGGGGCGGCCGCCCTGGAGCGCGGGCACCCGCTCGAGCACCTCTACCGGGACGTGCGCGCCACCCGCGTCTACGAGGGGACGTCGGAGATCCAGCGGGCGGTGATCGCCCGCGAGCTGTTCCGCCCGGCCACCACGACATGAGGAGACCCCGTGAGACAGCCCGTTCCGTGCCTCAAAGGAGACTCCGTGAGTCCGTTCCGTGCCTCAAAGGAGACTCCATGAGTCCGTTCCGTGCCTCGGCCGGGTTCACCGGGCACTGGGGCCACTTCGGCTACGCCGAGCGCGACGGCGTCGCCACGGTCACCTTCGACCGGCCCGAACGGCTCAACGCGCTCACCTTCGACACCTACGCCGACCTGCGCGACCTGCTGGCCGAGCTGCCCCACCGGGACGGCGTGCGGGTGCTCGTGGTCACCGGCGCAGGCCGCGGGTTCTGCTCGGGTGGCGACGTGCACGACGTCATCGGCGCGCTGCGGGGGATGGGGCCGCGGGAGCTGCTCGACTTCACCCGCATGACCGGGGCGGTCGTGCAGCGCATGCGGGAGCTGCCCCTGCCGGTGGTCGCGGCGGTGAACGGGGTCGCCGCCGGTGCCGGGTCGGTGATCGCGCTGGCGGCCGACTTCCGGGTCCTGGCCCGGTCGGCGTCGCTGGCGTTCCTGTTCACTAGGGTCGGGCTGGCCGGCGCCGACATGGGCAGCGCCTACCTGCTGCCCCGCCTGGTCGGGCTGGCCCGGGCCACCGAGCTGCTGCTGCTCGGCGACCGGGTGGACGCCGAGCAGGCGGCCGCCATGGGGCTGGCCAGCCAGGTCGTCGACGACGCCGACCTGCCCGGGGCGGCCGACGCGCTGGCCCGGCGGCTGGCCGAGGGGCCGGCGCTCGCCTATGCGGCGACCAAGGCGCTGCTCTCCCGGGAGCTGGACATGAGCCTGGCCGGCGCGATCGAGCTGGAGGCGGTCACCCAGGCGCTGCTCATGACCTCGCAGGACCACGCCGAGTTCCACGCCGCCTTCACCGAGGGGCGGGCGCCGCGGTGGACGGGCCGGTGACCGCCGCCGGCCCGAATCCCGGCTCGGACCCGGGTCCCGGCTCGGACCCGAATCCGACCCCGGACCTGCGTCCCGGCTCGGACCCGAATCCGAGCCGGGACCCGGGCGGCACCCCGCACCGGATCGTGGACCCGGCCGGGCTGGCCCCGGCGGTCGGCTTCGCCCACGCGGTGGTGGCAGCGCCCGGGCGCACCGTCTACCTCGGCGGCCAGGCCGCCCAGGGCCCCGACGGGTCGATCCGGGGCGCCACCATGGCCGAGCAGTTCGACGTGGCCGCCGGCAACGTCGTGGCCGCCCTGGCCGCCGCCGGGGGCCGCCCCGAGCACCTGGTCGCCCTGCAGATCTACGTGACCGACGCGGCCGCCTACCGGGCCGCCCTCGGCGAGCTCGGCGTGGTCTGGCGGCGCCGCCTGGGCCGCCACTACCCGGCCACCGCCCTGCTCGAGGTCGCCGGGCTGTTCGATCAGGCGGCCCTGGTCGAGTTGGTGGGGATCGCGGTGGTCCCGGAGGGGCTCTGAGGGCGCGGGCAGCACAGCTATCCGGAGTCCTCGGTCGATGTGGGGGAGCGCGCTTTGGCGTGGCGTGCCCTGCTCGCGGTCCTCTGTCGATGTGGGGGGAGGCTGTCCGAGCTCGCCCCACGGCTCCCCCAAGATCGCCTGTGCCATCGTGCGGGGGAGCTACAGGTGCACCAGGACACGCTCCCCACGGCCCCCAAGAGCGCCTGTGCCATGGCCCGGGGGATCCCGAAGGGCGCCCGTGGCATGGCCCGGGGGATCCCGAGGGACGCCTGTGCCACGGCCCGGGCCGATCCCGAAGGGCGCCGGTGCCATGATCGGGCGGATCCGGTCGCCAGGCGATAGGCCTGTGGAATACTCGGGAGCGGACCGGCCTCGCGCGACAGGACTGCACCATGACCGAGATGGCAGCGACCGCCCTTGACTTCCTCGAGATCGACCGCGAGCTGTCGGAAGAGGAGCGCCTGATCCGGGACACCACCCGGCGCTTCGTGGAGCAGCGGGTCCTGCCCGAGATCGCCGCCTGGTTCGAGCACGGCGAGTTCCCCCGCGAGGCGGCCAAGGAGCTGGGCGCCCTCGGGCTGCTCGGCATGCACCTCGAGGGGTACGGCTGCGCCGGGACCAACGCGGTCAGCTACGGCCTGGCCTGCCTGGAGCTCGAGGCGGGCGACTCGGGCTTCCGCAGCTTCGTGTCGGTGCAGGGGTCGCTGGCCATGTTCCCGATCTGGAAGTACGGCTCCGACGAGCAGAAGCAGGAGTGGCTGCCGCGGATGGCGGCCGGCGACGCGGTCGGCTGCTTCGGCCTGACCGAGCCCGACTTCGGCTCCAACCCGGCCGGCATGCGCACCAGCGCGCGCCGGGACGGGTCGGACTGGGTGCTGAACGGCACCAAGATGTGGATCACCAACGGCGGCATCGCCGACGTCGCGGTGGTCTGGGCCCGGACCGGCGAGGGTGTGCGCGGCTTCCTCGTGCCCCGGGGCACGCCCGGGTTCTCGGCCCGCAACATCGAGCGCAAGCTGTCGCTGCGCGCCTCGGTCACCTCCGAGCTGGTGCTGGACGACTGCCGCCTGCCCGGCGGCGCGGTCCTGCCCGGGGTCACCGGCATGCGCGGCCCGCTCTCGTGCCTGAACGAGGCCCGCTTCGGCATCGTGTGGGGCGCGATGGGCGCGGCCCGGGCGTGCTTCGCGTCCGCGCTCGAGTACGCCGGGACCCGGGTGCAGTTCGACCGCCCGATCGCGGCCTTCCAGCTCACCCAGCAGAAGCTCGTCGACATGCTGGTCGAGCTGAACAAGGGCATGCTGCTCGCCCTGCACCTCGGGCGGGCCAAGGACGCTGGCACCCTCACCTCGCAGCAGGTCAGCCTGGGCAAGCTGAACAACGTGCGCGAGGCGCTCGAGATCGCCCGGACCGCCCGGACGATCCTGGGCGCCAACGGCGTGACCCTCGAGTACCCGGTGATCCGGCACGCCAACAACCTCGAGTCGGTCCTCACCTACGAGGGGACCAGCGAGATCCACACGCTCGTGCTTGGCCAGGCCATCACCGGCACCGCCGCCTTTGGCTAGGCGGCCAGGCCAGCAGTCGCTCCCAGCCGTCCGGTCGCCTCGCCGGGAGGAGTCCCCGCCGTCCGGTCGCCTCGCCGGAAGGTGGGCGGGACCGAGAGCACCACCGAGTTCACCCGCACGGTGATCGTCGGCTCGCTGAACATCATCAACGCGCCGACCTCCCAGACCCTCAACGGTGCCAGCTACGAGTTCACCTCCTGGTCCGACGGCGGCCCGGCCCAGCACGAGGTCACCGCGCCGGCCACCCCGGCCACCTACACCGCCACCTACACGGCCGTGCCGGCCAGCTGCCCGACCGGCCAGTGGAAGGCGGTCTACTTCGCCAACCAGACCCTCACCGGCCCCTCCACCACCGAGCGGTGCGAGGTTGACATCAACTACGACTGGGGCGCCGGGAGCCCGCCGGGCACCGGTGACGGCGCCCGGCCCCTCGCCGTGGAGGGCCAGGCGGTCGGCCCCTTGCCGTGCAGGCCTGCGCCCGGCCCTTCACCGTGGGGGGTCAGGCAGTCGGCCCTTCGCCGTGGGGGTCAGCCGGCGGCCGGGACCAGGGCGAGCACCCGGCAGGGGCTGCCCGAGCCGCCGACGATCTTCAGGGGCGCGGCGACCACCACCGCGCCGGTCACCGGCAGCCGGGCCAGGTTGGCCAGCTGGGTGAGCCCGTACTTGCCCGCCCCGAGCAGGAAGCTGTGGCACGGGAAGGGCGGGTCGAAGCCGTGCGCCGCGCCCGCGTCGGTGCCGACGGTCTCCACCCCGAGCCCGAGGATGGGCCGCTCCTCGGCCAGCCAGCGGGCGCAGTCGGCCGCGATCCCCGGGGTGTGCGGCCCGCGCTCGTCGGCGTTGAGGAACGCCGCCTGGTCGTGGGCGCGGGCGTCCCAGCCGGTGCGGTACAGCAGCCAGCCGCCCGCCGGCAGCGGGCCGTGCTCGGCCTCGAACGCCTCCACCTGGTCGATGGTGAGCAGGTGGTCGGGGTCCTTGGCCGCCTCGGCCGACTTGTCGATCACCACCGCCGGGCCGACCAGCCGGCCGGGCGGGACCTGGGCGACGTCGTCGCCGTCGCGGGCGGTGACCCAGTGGACCGGCGCGTCGAAATGGGTGCCGGTGTGCTCCCCGCCCTCGAACGCGTTCCAGTACCAGGCCGGCCCGCGCTCGTCGTAGCGGCTCAGCTCCCGGAGCCGGAATGCCGGGGTGTTGGCGAACGGCTCGGGCAGGCGCAGCAGCGGCGTCGCCTCCGACAGCGGCTGGGTCAGGTCGACGACCTCGACCTGCCCGGAGGCGAGCGCGCGGGCGAGGTCGGCGAGCACGGTCATGGTGGCGGACCTCCGGGTCGGGCGGGCAAGGCGCGGGCGGGCAAGGCGCGGGCGGGCAAGGCGCGGGCGGGCAAGGCGCGGGCGGG
>Ga0210378_10001898_pt1 | contig 10820 bp, 8 predicted proteins | sample PLM1_60_b1redo_FD_155465 | JGI IMG/M metagenome (GOLD analysis project Ga0210378, IMG submission 155465) | Groundwater sediment microbial communities from an aquifer in East River, Colorado, USA - PLM1_60_b1 redo | ecosystem: Environmental > Terrestrial > Soil > Riparian zone | place: USA: East... | reverse complement strand
ATCTTGATGCCTCTCGGGTCGGTCGCCGAGGTGTAATGCTTTCCCGGACCCGTGACGCCCCAGGGATCTCCGGGCACCGCGTAGAAGCCTGGCAGCGGTTTCCCGTTCCGATACAGCGCCATGGTTCCGGTGTCGAAGTCGAACGTCGCGGCGAGGAACACCCATTCGTTCGGCGGCAACAGGGTCTGCCACGGCGCGCTCGCGGCAAAGGTCTGGGAGCTGCTGCCGTCGACGCGCCTGCCCAGGGCGACCAGGCGCATCTCGCCGGAGACGTTGATCAGTTCGAGCAGGGCCCGGACCGCATGACCGTCCGAGTCGCCGGACAGGACGCCGGCCAGGCCGATCGCGCCGTAGAAGTCGGCCGGGTTCGCCGTGTTGGAGTTGGGACTCGGGTTCTGCCCGGTCATCTTGAACCAGCCCATCACGGTGGTCTCCTGCACGCCGTTGAAGGCGTTCAGGCTCGGCACGCCGGTGGGCGAGTAGATCCCTGCCTTCGAGTCGTCGTTCCCGGCCACGGTCGGGTTGACTTGCTGCGCCTGCATCGACGTCGTGCTCCTCAGGTGCGCGCCGTCCTGCACACGCATCGCCGCCCCGCCGTTGACCAGGTTGATGTCCGTGCCGGAGAAGCCCTGATCCTGCTCCTGCGCGGGGTTCCCGGAAACGGGGTGCTCGAAGTCGTAGTGAGCGACCAGGCTCCCCGTCAGGCTGGGAAGCACGTCCGGCACCGGCGGCCCGGCTGGCCTGGACGCCTCGGTCCCCGCCCCGGGGTCAGCCGCCGGGGTCTGCGCGGCGGCTCCTGCCGGGTGGCCCGCCCATGCGAGCGCGCCGCACAGCAGTAGTGCCGCCCCATGACCGGACGAACGTGTGACGATCTCTCATGATCCCCTCCTGGTGCGGTAACTGCTCCTGCGCTCGACGCTGGGCCGCTGCCGCGGTACTCGCCGTTGCCTGGCGCCTCACTCTCGTCGGGTCGACCCGGCCCTCGCCGGTGTCGTGGTCGGCCACGACACCGGCGAGGAGGTGCGCCCGGCACCGCTGATGGGCACCGCCGTGGGTCAGCCGCCCGCGGGCGTTCCGGCGACCGTGAGGTCGCGGAGCCGGCCGATGTTGTCGAACGACCCGAAGCCGACGCGGCCGGAGTCGAACACGGTGCTGACCGTGGTCATCAGCGGCTTGTCCGAGCCGTCGACGTACACGGCGATCTCTCCCGTACCGGCGCAGTGCTTCACCCGGACCTGGTGCCATTCGGTATCGGTGATCGCCGGCGGGGCGCCCCTCGAAAGGACCGGGTCCCATTGATCTTCGATCCGCAGCCGGTCGGCGTTGTTCACCACGAATATTCCGTTGTGCGGGTAGATCGTGTTGTCGGTCGACAGGTGCGCGTAATAGAACTGGGTGTCCGATCGGTGGTTGAAGACGATGATCACGTCCCGGTTCCTGATCTCGACCGGGGTGTCTATGCGCACCTCGCCGTCGATCTGCACGGATCCGAACGCCGGCCCGGCCGTCAACACGGCGTACTCGAAGGGACGCCGGGGGCCGGGACGCTGCGTGCCGGGCTCGGTGAGGATCACCTGGTCGCCGGGGAACTGCCACTTCGAGGGCGTCACCGGCGCCCAGTTCTGCGCGCCCATCACGTCGGTCACCGTGGCGGAGCCGGCGTCGCAGTTGGCGAACCGGCGGGTGTCCGTGATCTTCCAGACCTTGCCGTTCCCCTTCGACAGCACGTACAAGTCGCCGGCGGCGTCGCGGCCGAACCGGAGGTCGACCCGGTCGGGGTCGCCGAGGGCGCCCTCGCCGGCCAGGTCCCGCATGGTGACCCGGCGGCCCGTCTGGTCGTAGGCCATGAGCTGGTAGATCGTGGCCATCGGCTGCCCGCGCTGCATCTCGCCTGCGTGGGTGTAGAACAGGCGACCGGTGACGTTGTCGGCGAACAGGTACTTGCCGTTCATCCCGGGCAACTTGTTCCCGCGGTAGACGAAGCCGCCGATGATCGCGCGGCCGACGTCGGACGTGCAGTTCCAGGTCGGCGGCGGGTTGTGGTCGTATGCCGCGACCGGATAGGTGTAGCCGTACTTCGCGTCGTCCTCGGGCAGCGGGTAGAGGCGGTTGCAGGGGTTGGTCGCCGCCTTGTCGTAGACGAACGGCCCCTCGCGCTCGCTCCACCCGAAGTTGTCGCCGGCCCGGACCTCGTCGACCGCCTCGATGGCGTGCTCGCCGATGTGCCCGAGGAACAGGCGGTGCTGGGTCCCGGGGTCCCAGCTGAACCGGTGCGGGTCGCGGAACCCGTAGGCGTAGATCTCGCCGAGGATCCCCGACTTGCCGACGAACGGGTTGTCCGCCGGAATCCCGTACTTGCCGTTCGCACTGTTGCTGCCCTGCGGGTCGACGCGCAGGAGCTTGCCGTGCGGTATCGCCAGGTTCTGCGGGTCGGTGCTTCTCGCGCCCCGACCGCCATCGCCCACCGCGAGGTAGAGGATTCCGTAGTCCGCGTCGCCAGGCCGGGCGGTCGGGTTGAAGTTGATCTCCTGGATCCCGTGGATCTGGCCGGAGAACCCGATCCGGAGGATCTCGCGCTGGGTTCCCTGGAAGGTGCTCGCGGACGGATCGTCCGCCGTCCACTCGGTCACGATGCCGTGAAAGATCGTGTTCGGCTGGGGCGTCAGGTCCGGCGGCTTCGTCGCGAGCGAGGCCTGCTCGGTGTGGACCGTGTAGAACTTCCGGTTCGTCTTGAAGTCGGGGTGGAAGGTCACGAAGCCGAACCCCTGGCCCAGGCCGCGACCGGAGAAGAACTGGGGCGCGAACGCCGCGCCGACGTCGAGGTACACGTGCGGCTGGCCGTTCTCGAGCAGGTACATCTTGCCGTTGAGGTCGGGCACGAACAGCCGCCTCGAACCGTCCGGCACCTCGCCGAGATAGTTGATCCGATTCCAGCGCACCAGCCGTTGATCCGTCGGTGGCGGAGTCGGCTCCGACTTGGGGAGCGAGGCGAACTCCGTGAGAACCAGCCCCAAGCCGGACGTGGTCGGTTCCTCCGGGATCGGATCGCTGATCGGGCCGCCGGTCTGCGCGGCTGCCTGTGGCGCCAGCAGAGCGGCCACGAGAACGGCCACCGTCGTCAGCAGGAACAGCCTCAGCTTCGACATCTGCCCATCACCCTCCTCCGCGGGGTCTGGAGAGCGCTTGCGCAAGCGCTTGCGAAAGCGCTTCCCGGGACGTTACCGAGGTGTTGCCGAGGAGTCAATCGGCTGGACGCGGCCTGATCGACGCAGAACCTCTCCGCAACCGACCTATTACAGATGGCCCTCCACGAGCTCCACGTAGCGACGAGCCATCGTGGCGAGGACCTGGTCCGGTGGGGCGTCCCAGACCTCGGCGTTGAAGATCTCGACCTCGACGTCGCCCCGGTAACCGGCAGCGGACACCGCGCTCGTGAGCGCGGGGAAGTCGATGTGCCCGTCGCCCATCATTCCGCGGGCGAGCAGCGTGTCCGCCGGCAGCGGTGTGATCCAGTCGCCGATCTGGTAGCTGAGGATCCGGTCGCCGGCTCGCCTGACCTGCTCCAGGACCCCGGGCTCCCACCACAGGTGGAAGGAGTCCACGACGACGCCGACGGCTTCCGCGGGGAACCGCTCCGCGATGTCGAGGGCCTGGGCCAGGGTCGACACCACGCCGCGGTCGGCCGCGTAGACGGGGTGCATGGGTTCGATTCCGAGCGTGACCCCGCGCTCCAGCGCGTACGGCACCAGCTCCGCGACGGCCTCGACCACTCGCGCCCGGGCACCGACGAGGTCCCTGTCACCCGCCGGGAGTCCACCCGGAACGAGCACCAGAGTGCTCGCCCGCAGGACCGCGGCTTCGTCGATGGCGGTTCGGTTGGAGTCCCGTGCGGCGGCACGTTCGACGGGATCAGCCGCGGTGAAGAATCCGCCCCTGCACAGCGACGACACGCGGAGGCCGGCGTCCTCCACCCATGTCCTGGCCACCGCCAACCCGACCTCGCCCACAGGTTCGCGCCACAGGCCGATGGCGCTCAGTCCGGCCGTCACGGTTCCGTCGATCGCCTCACGAAGCGACCACCTGGCTGTCGTGCGTTGGTTCAGGGACAGTCGGGCCAGCCTGGGGTCGCCGGGTTCGGGTGTCGCCACCCTGGCCGACGAACCGCTCGGCACATCGACCGTCATGAGGTCCACACTCATCGCGTCACACCTGCCGACGCCAGCCACAGGTCGAGCCGATGCGCGGCCAGGTCGGGGTCCGGCAGCAGTCGCGCCTCGTTGGCGAGCGCGAACAGCCTGGACAGGTGCACGATCGAGCGTGCCGACTGCAGGCCGCCCACCATGGTGAAGCCGGGTTGCTGACCGGTGAGCCAGGACATGAACGCGATGCCCGTCTTGTAGTAGTACGTGGGCGCGGCGAAGATGTGGCGCGACAGCGGCAGGGTGCGCGCCATCTCCACGTCGTATCCGTCCAGGTCGCCGGCGTCCAGGGCCGTCAGCGCCGCCGCCGCCGCCGGCGCCACGGCGGCGAACGCCCCCAGCAGGGCATCCGAGTGGCGGGTGCCGTCACCCCGGATCAGCTCGGGGTAGTTGAAATCGTCTCCGGTGTACAGGCGCACGCCATCGGGCAGCAGGGCCCGGAGACCGACTTCGTGCTCGGCGGACAGCAGCGAGACCTTGACTCCGTCGACCATGCCCGCGTGGGCGTGGACCAGATCGAGGAAGGTCTTCGTCGCGACCGACACGTCGCGCGATCCCCAGTACCCGGACAGCTGGGGATCGAACGTCTCACCCAGCCAGTGCAGGATCACCGGGTCGCGCACCTGACCGAGCAGCACGTCATAGACCCGCAGGTAGTCGTCCGCGGTCGCGGCCAACCGGGCGAGCTGCCGCGAGGCCATCACGATGACCTGGGACCCCGTGCCCTGCACGAAGTCGATCTGCTCGAGGTAGGCGTCGACGACCTCCCGCACGGAGGACAGCTCGTCCCTGTGGTCGGTGCCGGCACCCGAGGCGATCCGCGCGCCGAACTCCTCGGCCTGCGCGGCACTGCGGCGCACGAGCTCCTCGACGGCGGTCCAGTCCAGGCCCATGTTCCGCTGCGCGGTGTCCATCGCCTCGGCGACCCCGAGTCCGTACCGGAAGAGATTCCGCCGGAACGCGAGCGTCGAGTCCCAGTCGATCACGGCGGGAGCGCCGGGCACGTTCTCCCCGTACGGGTCCGCGACCACGTGCGCCGCCGCGAAGGCCACCCGGGAGCGGTGCGGCTCGGGATGCTCGGGCCAGGCTCGCGGCTCGCAGAGCTCTACGGTCCGCCAGGCTCCTCCCGTCTCGGGTATCGCCAGCGTGGTCGGGGTGCTCACGGTGCGCTCTCCTCGCTCACCGGTCCACCCGCTCCATCTCGATGCGCCTACCCTCCTCGGACGAGCGCAGACCGGCCTCGACCAGCTGGAGGCCACGCACCCCGGCGCGGAAGTCGTACGGGTGCGGGCGCCCGGCGTCGACGTCGGAGAGGAACTCCTCCCACTGGGCCCGGAACCCGTTGCCGAACTCCTGGTTGTCCGGGACCTGCTGCCACTGCGAGCGGAAGTCCTGGTCGGTGGGAAGGTCCGGATCCCAGACCGGTTTGGGGGTGCAGACCGCCGGCTGGATCCGGCAGCCGAACAGGCCGGCGACGGCCGAGCCGGTGGTCCCGTCGACCTGGAACTCGACCAGCTCGTCCCGGTCGACGCGTACGGTCCAGGACGAGTTGATCTGGGCGAGGACGCCGCCTTCGAGCTCGAAGATGCCGTACGCGGCGTCGTCGGCCGTGGCCGCGTACCTGTTGCCCTGCTCGTCCCAGCGTTCGGGAACGTGCGTGACGGCTTTCGCGGTCACCGCCTGCACGCGGCCGAAGAGGTTCTCCAGGACGTAGTTCCAGTGGCAGAACATGTCCAGGACGATGCCGCCGCCGTCCTCGGTGCGGTAGTTCCAGCTCGGGCGTTGCGCCGGCTGGACGTCGCCGGTGAAGACCCAGTAGCCGAACTCGCCCCGCACGGACATGATCCGCCCGAAGAAGCCGGCGTCGATCAGCCGCTTCAGCTTCAGCAGGCCCGGCAGGTACAGCTTGTCGTGGACGACCCCGTTGATGATCCCGGCAGACCTGGCGGCCTGCGCCAGTTCCCGGGCCTCGGCCACGGATCCGGCGATGGGTTTCTCCGTGTAGACGTGCTTGCCCGCCGCGATCGCCGCGAGTATCGCCTTCTTGCGTTCGCCCGTCGCCTGGGCGTCGAAGTACACCGACGTGCTCTCGTCGGCCAGCGCGGTGTCGAGATCGGTGGTGAACTCGGCGACGTCGTGCGCTCGCGCGATGTCGGCCAGCTTGTCGTGGCTGCGACCGACCAGGACGGGCTCCACCTGGAGGCGACCGCCGTCAGGCATGGCGATGCCGTCGCCGTCCCGGATCGCCAGGATCGACCGAAGCAGGTGTTGCCGGTAACCCATGCGGCCGGTGACACCACTCATGATGATGCGTACGTTGCGTGTGGCCATCGGTGAGTTACCTCTTCGGTGAGATCGGACGCTCGGCGGGTCGTCCTCCGAGATAGAGCTCGCTCAGTTGCGGGTCGGCCAGCAACTCCGGCGCCGGGCCGGAGACGTGCACCCTGCCGAGGTCGAGGACGCAGCCGATGTCGGCGGTCTCGAGGGCCCGCCGGGCGTTCTGCTCGACGAGCAGGACGGCTGTCCCGGCCTCACGCATGCGCACCACCTGCTCGAACACCGTGCTCGTCGTCTTGGGGTCGAGACCCATGGACGGTTCGTCGAGGAGCACCACCTTGGGGCTGACCATGAGCGATCGGGCGAACTCCACCTGCTTCTGCTGGCCGCCGGAGAGCAGACCGGCAAGGGACTTCCAGCGCTCGCCGACGACGGGGAAGAGGTTCTGCACGAACCCGACACGCTCGTCGATGACAGCTTTGTCCGTCAACGTGTAGCCGCCGAGGAGAACATTCTCGGCCACCGTCATCTCGGGAAAGACACTGTGCCCCTGCAGTACGTGCGCGAGTCCGGAGGCGAGCATCTGCTGCGGTCCCTGACCGGTGACGTCCCTGCCGTCGATGAGAATCCGGCCCGACCGGGGCGCCAGGAGGCCGCTGGCGACCTTGAGGACAGTGGACTTGCCGGCACCGTTCGGCCCGACCAGGCAGACCACCGCGGCGGCGGGAACCCTGACCGTCAGCCCCCGCAACACCAGCGCCGCACGTCCGTACCCGGCCTGGATGTCGTTCAGCTCGAGGAGGAATTCAGCCGCCAAGGTATGCCTCGAGGACTCTGTGGTCGGACTTGATCACGGACGGGGAGCCTTCCGCTATCGGTCGGCCGCGGTCGAAGACGATGACGTGGTCACAGAGGCTCATGACCAGGTCCATGTTGTGCTCGACGATCAGGAACGTCCTGCCCTCGGAGTTGAGCTGCCGTACGAGGGTGCCGATCCGACCGATCAGCGCGGGGTTCACCCCACCGGCGGGCTCGTCGAGCAGGATCGTCTCGGGATCGCCCATCATCACCCCGGCGAGCTCGAGGAGCTTCTGCTGCCCCCACGACAGGTTGCGGGCCTCGGTTCTCTCCAGATGCTCGATGCCCATGCGGCTCAGCCAGCCGCGGGCGCGGTCGGTCTCCTCGCGATTGCGTGAACTCGCCAGTTGCGCCTTGACGCCCACCGGGCGGACGGCCGCCAGCATGTTGTCGAGCACCGTCATGCGGGGGAACACGCGACACAGCTGGAAGCTGCGCCCGATCCCCGCCCGGGCGATCTTGTGCGGGGCCTTGCCGGTGATGTCGTGACCGCGGTAGGTCGCCCGGCCGGAGTCGGGCTTGATCATCCCGGTGACGCAGTTGAAGAACGTCGTCTTGCCGGAACCGTTCGGCCCGATCAGCGCGTTCACTCTGCCGTGCCGGAAGGTCACCGTCGCGGAGTCGACCGCGGTGACCCCGCCGAACGACTTGGTGAGCTCGACCGTCTCGAGGCTGCGCGCCCCGGCCCGGCTCTCGGCTTCGGCGGCGGTCATCACCGGACCTCGCTCGTCTCGTTCGGGGGTTGCCGGGTAGCCGCGGCCGGGACCGAACCCCCCGCATCCGCGTCCCGCTTCTCCGCCTCGTGGCGGTTGCCGTCCAGCAGCTCGGCCGCCGTGACCTCGCGAATGGAGGCCTCACCGGGCATGAAGAACCGGGTGAACAGGGTGGACAGGGCCGGGATCACGCCGTCCGGCATGAACATCACGACGACGCCGAGCAAGAGGCCGGTCGCCACGAGGTGCAGCGGGGTGTCGCCGTACTCGAGCTTGAAGTACTCGAGGGCGGAGCCGACGATCAGCGCGCCGAGCAGCGGCCCGAAGAGGTGGCGGACCCCGCCCAGGAGGGCCATCAGGACCATGTAGGCACCGGTGAGGACGGAGAACTGGAAGACCGGGTCGAGGTCGCCGAACCACAGCGCGTACAGCCCGCCGCCCAGCGCGGTGAACGTCGCGGACACGACGAACACGACCAGCTTGGCCGTGAAGGTCGGGATACCGAGGGACTGCGCCTTGTCCTCGTCCTCACGAATCGCCTTGAGGCCCAGGCCGAAATGGGACCGGTCGATGACCCACCAGGTCAGCAGCGCGACCGCGAGGAGCCCGGCGAACAGGAAGAAGAACACCGTGTGGTGCTCGGCCCGCCGCAGGTCCGGGAACGGCCTCGGGACCACCAGGCCTTTGGACCCCCCGGTGAACGACGCCCAGCTCTGGAACACCAGGAGCAGGATCAGCACCAGTGCGATCGACACGATGACGAAGGACGCGCCCCGCACCCGGAGCGCCGCGAAGCCGATGGGGACGGTCAGCAGGGCCACGATGGCAGCGGCGACGAACAGCGCGACGAAGCTCGGCAGGCTGGCCTTGGTGACCAGCAGAGCGGTCCCGTAGGCACCGAGCCCGGAGAGGGCGCCGTGCCCGAGGGAGATGTACCCGGTGAATCCGCCGACGAAGTTCCAGGCGGTGGAGAGCACGGCATAGTTCAGGATGCCGATGCCCACGGTGAGGGTGTACGGATTGGGCGCCACAGCCGGGAAGGACAGGATCAGGCCCGCTCCGAGGAGAAGGGCGGCGATACGGAGGACCCCGCCGAGCCCCCGCGTCGACTCAGAATCTCTGCGCAAGCCGACCTCCGAAGAACCCCTGCGGCCGGAACACCAGCGTGACGAACAGCGCGATGTAGAAAATGGTCTGCGCCCAGGTGGTTCCGAAGGGAATCTGCAACAGGCTCTGCAGCATGCCCAGCACCATGGCGGCGATCGCTGCTCCTGGCACGCTGCCGAGCCCGCCGACCACGATGATCGCCATCAGCGGGCCGATCCAGTGCCAGTGCAGCGAAGGGTAGATCGTCGAGTCGAGCGCCAGCGCCGTGCCGCCCACCGCCGCCGTGGCGAGGCCGAGTCCGAAGCCGTAGCCGGCGATCCGGTCGGTCCTGATCCCGACCAGTTGCGCCGCCTCCCTGTGCTGGATCGTCGCCCGCAGCGCCTGGCCGAACCTGGTCCTCATCATCACCAGGTACAGGGCCAGCATGGCCAGGACTGCCATCGCGAACGCGATCAGCTTCACCACCGCCACCCGGGCGCCGAAGAGGTTCAAGCTGGCACCGCTGTATCCGAGTTGGACTCGACGCTGGCTGCCGGTGAACAGATAGCCCAGCATCCCCTCGATGACCAGCGCGATGGAGAACGTCAGGAGGACCGACATCATCGTCAGCGTCGCGGGGCGCAGGCGCGCGAGCAGCAGCCGTTGCATGACCACACCGGCGGCGAAGAACAGCGGGACGGTGATGGCCAGTGACAGCAGCGGGTCGACGCCGGTCTCCCGGTGGAAATACCACGCGAGGTAAGCGGCGAGGATCAGGAACGCCGAGTGGGCGATCATCACGACGCGCATGATGCCGAAATACAGGGTCAGGCCGGCCGCCAGGAGGGCGTAGAGCCCTCCCAGCAGCACGCCCAGGATGATGCTCTGGAAGAGCAGGGCTCCTGATACCACCTACCTGTCACCACTTCGGCTTCGGAAATACGAACTCGGCTTCCTTCAGGTTCTCCGGCAGGACTATCCGGATCTGGCCGTCGACCCACTGCTGGATCATGTGCGCACCCTGCGGGCGACCCTTGTCGTCCCACTTGAGCGGGCCGACCACGGTCTCCACCTGGTTGCCACGCAGCCAGTCCACGAGCTTCTTCTGGCAGTCGCCCTGCTCCGCGCATCCCGCCGCTTTCACCGCCGCCGCGACGACCTGCCCGGTGGTGTAGGCATTCGCCTCGTCCTCCGCCGGCGGCTTGCCGAACTGCGCGGTGTACTTCTGGACGAACTCGACGTTGCTCGGGAACGTCGCCTTCGTCGTGTAGCCGGTGGGCGCGAGAATCCCTTCGGTCTTGTTGCCGATCGCCTTGGCGAACTCGGGTTCCGTCGGCGCTGTCGAGAACGCCGCGAGCTTGGGCTGATAGCTCAGCTGCTGCAGGGCGACGATCAGGTTCACACCGTCCTGGTACTGCGAGCCACCCACCACCATGTCGGCCTTGGAGGCGGCGATCTTCGCCGCGATGCTGCCGAAGTCCGTCGTGTTGGGCGGGTAGACCTCGTTCACGACGGTCCTGATGCCCGCCGCCTCCAGCTTGGCTTTGAGCCCGTAGGCCGTGCCCTGGGCGAAGGGGTCGTCCATGGCCGCGTAGGCCACCGTCTTCGGACGCTTGCCCTCCGGAAGGGCGTCGATGTACTCGGCGAGGTAGTTGTAGTGGTCACTGGCGACGGCCGGTGCCGCATA
>Ga0210378_10001896_pt1 | contig 10824 bp, 11 predicted proteins | sample PLM1_60_b1redo_FD_155465 | JGI IMG/M metagenome (GOLD analysis project Ga0210378, IMG submission 155465) | Groundwater sediment microbial communities from an aquifer in East River, Colorado, USA - PLM1_60_b1 redo | ecosystem: Environmental > Terrestrial > Soil > Riparian zone | place: USA: East... | reverse complement strand
CTTCCTGGACGACGTCGTCGTGCCCGACCCGCTGCTGCGATGAGCGGTGGCGGGCCGGCGCTCAGAGACCGAGGTCGCGGCCGATGACCTGTTTCATGATCTCGGTGGTGCCGCCGAAGATCCTGGTGACACGAGCGTCGGTGAATGCGCGGGCGATCGGATACTCGGTCATGTAGCCGTAGCCGCCGTGCAGTTGCAGGCAGGCGTCGACGACCCTGCCCTGAAGCTCGGTGCACCACCACTTCGCCTTGGCCGCGTCGACCGCGGTCAGCTCGCCCGCGTTGAGGGCCCTGATGCAGTCATCGACGAAGTGCTGTGCGATGTCGATCTCGGTGGCCATCTCGGCGAGCCGGAACCGGGAGTTCTGGAACGAGCCGATGGGCTGGCCGAAGGCCAAGCGTTGCTTCACATAGCCGAGGGTCCACTCCAGCGCCGCGGTGGCGGCGGCGACCCCGGACACCGCGATACCCAACCGTTCCTGGGGCAGCCGTTCCACCAGGTGGGCGAAGCCACGCCCCTGCTCGCCGAGCAGGTTGCCGGCCGGCACCCGGACGTCGGCGAACGACAGCTCGGCGGTGTCCTGCGCATGCTGGCCGATCTTGTCCAGATTTCGGCCGCGGGTGAAGCCGGGCATGCCGCGCTCGATGACGAGCAGGCTCATGCCGGCGTGCCGCTGCGCCGGGTCCGTCTTCACCGCGGTGATGACCAGGTCTGCGTTGATGCCGCTGGTGATGAAGGTCTTCGCGCCGTTGACCAGGTAGTGGTCGCCGTCGCGGCGTGCGGTGGTGGTCATCGAGGCGAGGTCCGAGCCGATCGCCGGCTCCGTCATTGCGATCGCTGTGATCAGTTCGCCGGAGACGATTCCCGGCAGCCACCGCCGGCGCTGCTCGGCCGTCGCAAGGTCAAGGAAGTAGGGCAGGCACACGTCGTTGTGCAGGGTCAGCCCGTTGCCGGATCCGGGCACGCCGGCCCGGTGCACCTCTTCGGAGATGACAGCGTTGAAGCGGAAGTCGGCCGCCCCTCCGCCGCCGAACTCCTCGGGCACTGCCATCCCGAGCAGGCCCTGCGTCCCGGCCGCGGTGTACAGCTCGCGGGGCACGATGCCGGCCCGCTCCCACTGCTCGTGGTGCGGTGCGATCTCCTTGGCGACGAAGGTACGCACCGTCTCGCGGAACGCGTCGTGGTCGGCCTCGTACAAGGTGCGGCGCATCAGCTACTCCCGGCGGTCTCGAACCAACTCGATGGTAACCGCGTTCCGCTAGAGAATCTATACTCGACGGCATGCTGAGGACGTAGGCTGCCGGCAAGCCATCGAGCCGAGCGCGTCACCGCCGGGGATGACGTGCCGGTGAGCTGAACCCGGTCATTCACCGGCCCCGCCAGACCGGCGGCCGCTTCTCGGCGAACGCCGTCGCCCCTTCGCGGGCATCCTCGGACGTGAACACCGGTTGCATGATCTGGTGCTGCCGTTCCCAACGCTCCTCCAGCGTCCAGTCGGCGCTGGACCGAGCGATCTGTTTGGTGGCAGCGACGGCGAGCGGACCGTTCTGCGCGATCCGCTCGGCAAGCTCGAGCGCGGCCTCGACGGCGTGACCCTCGTCCACGACGCGGTTCACCAGGCCCAGCTCCGCCGCCCGTGGCGCGTCGACCGGGTCGCCGGTGAGCAGCAGCTCCAACGCCAGGGCCTGCGGCACCCGCCGGGTCAGGAACAGCGCCGCGCCGGCCCCCGCGACCAACGATCGCTTGACCTCGGGCACGCCGAAACGCGCCGTCCTGGCCGCGACGACCAGGTCGCAGGCCAGCAGCAGCTCGAAGCCGCCGGCCAGAGCCCATCCCTCGACCGCACCGATCAACGGCTTTCGTGGCGGCGTCATCGTGATGCCGCAGAGACCACGTCCGTCGATCGCCGGGCTCTCGCCGCGAAGGAACGCCTTGAGGTCCATTCCCGCCGAGAACGTGCCACCTGCCCCGGTCAGCACGCCAACCCGCAGCTCGTCCGCCGAGTCCAGTTCGTCGACCGCGTCGGCAATCCCCCGCGCGACGCCGCCGTTCAGTGCGTTGCGGGCGGCCGGCCGGTTGATCGTGATGAGCTGGACCGATCCTCGGCGCTGCACCAGCACCTCATCGGACATGACCTCTCCTCCCACCACCGCTGCCGGTGGTGCCTACGCTCTCACATTGAGTGCTCTGATCGTCCAAGGCGGCATGACGTCAGGCGTCACCGAACACCGGGATGCTGGCGCCACTGATGGGTGCGGCATCCTCGCTGCACAGGAACGCGATGACCTTCGCGATCGCGGACGGTGCCACCGCCCTGGCCGCCAGGTCGGCCGACATCCAGGTCCGGTTCGCCGGCGTGTCGATCACCGAGGGCAGCACCGCGTTGACCCGGACCCCGGACCCGCGCAGCTCCTCGGCCAGCAGCTCCGTCACGCGGATCACGGCGGCCTTCGTGGTGGCGTGCGCGAGGGGCGCGGCGCCGCCCAATGCCGTCTTCGAGCCGACGGTGACGATGGCGCCACCCCCCGCCTTGGCGATCCGCGGCGCCGCCGCCTGGCAGCACCACAGCAACGAGACGACGTTCGTCCGCCACAGCCTGTCCAGGGTCGCCTCGTCAAGGTCAGCGAGCGAACCCGGGGTGAAGCCGCCGGCCAGCGCCACCAGCGCGACGGGAAGGGTCACCTCGTCGACGGCCTGCCACGCCGCATGCACGGCGTCGCGGTCGGCGAGGTCCGCCGCCACCGGATGTACCCCGTCCTGGCTGCCCACCTCGTCAAGGGCCTCGCCGGCCACGTCCAGAGCGACCACGTCGAGCGCCCTGGCGCGGAACTCCGCCACCACCGCCCGGCCGAGCGCACCAGCAGCGCCCGTCACCACCACGCTCTTATTCATGCGACTCATTCTGCACGTATCCGGTACGTGACCGCACCATCCGCGCTGCACCCGGACCGACGTGCACGCCGACGCGGCTCGAACTTACCGGCGGAATGAGGATACTCTGGCTGGAGCCGTCCTCGGCGTCCTGACCTCAGGGGTTCGCCGGCTGGCCGGACTGGTCAACACCGTCGACACGGTCGACCAGACCCCAGCTCAGGCCGGTGGGCGCGTCGATGGCGCGCCCGGTCAGGGCCAGGTACAGCGTGCGCCAGCGACCGATGCGCCGGGGAATGCTGACCGTACCGCCGGCCCCAGGGACCAGGCCCATCTGCAGCTCGGGCAGCCGGAAAACGGTTGCCGGATCAGCCGTCACCCGGCCGGCGAAGGCGGCCATCTCGATCCCCGCGCCGACGCAGCTGCCGTGCACCCGAACCTCGAGCCGATCGGCGAGCTCATGAAGGAACCGCGCCGCGCCGGCACGGGTGCGGATAAGGTGCGCCGTGGTGAGATCGGGAGTGGTCCCGAACTCCGCGAGGTCGCCTCCCGAGCAGAACGACGGACCGGCGCCGCAGAGCACGACGGTGCGAACCGAGTCGTCGACGATCGCGAGCCGGAGCGCCTCCACCAGCGCATCCCGTAGCTGACGGCCGTAGGCGTTGCGCCGCTGCGGCCGATTGAGGGTCAGCCGCAAGCTGTCCTCGACGCGTTCGACAAGCACCGGTTCGGGCACGGCCGGCGGGGCAGCCAACGGACCGCGGGCGTCCAGCCAGCGCCGGAACTCGCTGCCGCCCAGCAGTGTCGAGTACGCGAAGGACTCCGCGTCCAGCGCCGCGGTCAACGCCAGCATCTCCGTCGCCCGGAGCAGCCCGCCGAGGACGATCGCCGCCTGCGGGTTCGCCGACGCGGCCGCGTGCAGCGCGGCCGCGTCCGCTGCTGCGTCGGGCACGCCGACGATGGGACGCTGAGGTGGGGTATGGCCGGCGACCAGCGTCAGGTCCAACGCGTGCACCAGTTGCGCGCGCTGCTCGGACAGCAACGCCTCGCTCGGTGTGCGCAGTGCGACCCCGACGAGCAGGCGGCCGCAGGCTCGCGCACGGTCCACGGCGCGGTTGACGACCTCGTCGGGTGCGGTGCCGTCGGTGGCGTCCAGGTCCACGAGCACGAGCGGTTGATGCACCTTGGCGTCCGCGTCGAGCAGCGGTGCGTCCGCCGCGCCGGCCGCGAGTTCGGCGGCTGTGATCCAGCGTGGCCCGGCGAGATCCGCTGCGGACGCCGCGGATCGCAGCTGCGGCCCCATCGTGGTCATGGCGCTGTCCGCCGCGGCGGCCCGACCCGGCTCATGCCCGCTGCGATCACGTCGAGTCGGCCGACGGGACCTCCCCCTCGACCAGCCGCCTCACCACGTCCCGGCGCACGAGCTTGCCCGTCGGCGTCCGCGGCAGCTCGGGCCAGACGGCGATGTGGTCTGGTGTCTTCGATCCCCGCAGGATTGCCCGGACGTGCGCCCGCAGCGCCTCGGTGTCGAGCTCGGCGCCCGGCCGGAGGACCACTGCCGCCTCGATGTGTTGGCCCCACTCCTCGTCGGGTACGCCGACCACGACGGCGTCGACGACGTCCGGATCGCGCATCAGTACGTCCTCGATCTCCGCCGGTGCGATGTTCTCCGCGCCGCGAATGATCGTGTCGTCGACCCGCCCCTCGATGAACAGGTAGCCATCGTCGTCCAGTCGGCCCTGGTCACGGGTGTCGAAGAAGCCCCGCTCGTCGATCGAGGACTTGGCTCCGGCGTACTCCCCCGATACCTGCTCGCCACGGACGAAGATGCGCCCGGTCACACCAGGCGGCACGACCGCGCCGAACTCGTCGCGGATCTCCAGCTCGATCCCGGGGAGCGCCTTCCCGGCCGACGCCAACCGGGCTCGCACGGCTGGATCGTCGCTGTCGATCGCCGCGCGGTGCTCCTCCGGCCCAAGGACGGTGATCGTCGAGCTGGTCTCGGTGAGGCCGTAGGCGTTGACGAACTCGACGCGTGGCCACTCCCGCAGCGCCCGCTCGATGACCGCCAGCGGCATCTTCGCACCGCCGTAGGCGAGCGAGCGCAGCCTTGTCACGGAGCGGTCGAGCTGCGCCTCCATGATCCGCGCCAGCATGGTCGGGACGACCATCGCGTTGGTCACGCCCTCCTCCCGGACCAGCGCAAGCCACTCGGCGGGGGTGAACGCCTCGAGGGTGATGAACCGCCGGCCGGCGTAGAGGTTGGTGAGGACGTTGGACACGGCCGCGATGTGGTACGGCGGCACGCTCATCAGCGCAGCGTCCTCCTCGTCCGCGCCGGCGAACTCCACAGAACCAAGGACGTAGGAGGTGAGGTTCTGGTGGCGGAGCAGCACGCCCTTCGGCTTCGAGGTGGTCCCGCTGGTGTAGATCAGGACCGCGGTGGCCTCGGGGTCCATCGGCACGTCGTCCTCGGCCCCGGTACGCACCTCGGCCTCGGCCACGAACTCCTCCGGCGTCCGGGTCGACATGCCGGCGCGCCGCAGCGCATCAGCCTGATTCGGGTCCGCGATCCCGTAGGCGTTGGGGTGGTTGGCGAGCAGCTGGTCGAGCTGCTCGGCGCCGAGCCGATAGTTGACCGGCACCAGTGGTACGCCGGCACGGGCCGCGGCGAACATGGCCACCGGGAAAGCTGGTCCGTTGACTGCGAGGTACACGACGGCGTCCGCGTGCGCCGTGCGGACCGCCGCGGCAGCCCCGATCGCCAGCTCACGCAGCCGCGACGCGATCAGCCCGTCCTTCCTTCGGCCAACGACGACGCGGTCGCCGAAGCCCTCGGCGGCCATGTCGAGCAGCATGGCGATGTTCATGGCACGCTCCGGTGTCTGGAAGTGGCAGCAGTCGGTACGGATCAGCAATCGGTACGGATCAGTCGGAGGCCGGCAGGGGCTTGCTCTGCTTCATCGGTACCGGCTCGCCGTTCACCGCGAGGGTTCCCTTGCCCGGTTTCGTGCAGAGCAGCTCCAGACCGAGCGCCTCGTCCGCGTAGCGCTTGCCGATCACGGTGCCGCCCATCTGGTTCGGATCGGCGGTGCCGTTGGGCTGGTCGGTCTTGGCCTTCGGGTCCACCATCTCTACGCCGGCGCAGGTCAGGGAGATGTCGCTGTCGGGCGCCCGGACGACGATGACCGTGGTGCTGTCGACGGGACTGGTGAGGGTCTGTCCAACGCGCGGCTTCATCGCGGCGGCCTCCTGGGTCTGAGGTGGGTTATGGCGGTGACTATTGGGGCACTCTTGGCTGCCTGGAGCTGACGGCCGTCGGCCGTCAGCATACGACGGTCTGCCCACTGCGGGAGAAGAGTGGCATGATTCCCGCGCCTTCGATCATGCGTCTGCACGCGCTACAGCCGGGCGAACCACCCGATGAGAATATCGAGGAACGCCTGCTCGAACTCGGGGGCCAGTGCGTGCGCTGCGCCGTCGATGGCCGTGTGCCGGGCCCGCTGGCAGTTGCGCAGGTACTGGTGGATCACCCACCGCGGGATCACCTCGTCGGCGCCGGACTCCACGACGAGCACGCCGGCGGCCACGCCGGCCAGCGCCTCGAACAGCCGCGGCGCGGCACCGTCGGTCGGTGTCCTGCGCCGCCGGCCGAGTGGGGTCGTGAGATCACGGTCGTCGTACAGCGCCGGGGCGCGAAGCAGCAGTCGTGACACCGGACGACGTGCCGGCAGCAACGCCGCGAGGTAGGCCCCGTAGCTGGAACCACACACGCCGACCCGGTCGCCGTCCACCGCGGGGTGGGCGGCGAGCGCGTCGTAGGCGGTCACCACGTCGTCCAGATGATCCTCTGGCGACAGCTCGTAGACATCGCCCTCACTGCTTCCGTGACCGCTCAGATCGAAGGTCAGGCACACCGTGCGCAGCCGTTCGGACGAGGCTTCTGCGCGTTGCCAGTAGCCAACCTGATCACTGGACAGGCCGTGCACGAACAGCAGCCCTGGCGCCGACGCGACCGGCTCGCTCGGCTCAGTCGGCTCGCTCGGCTCGCTCGGCTCGCTCGGCTCGAAGGTCATGCCATAGAGGCGGCGGCCGCCGGAGATCAGCTCGGTTACCTGCACTCGAAGCGGCCTACGGTTGGCCGGGACGCAGCGCGACGAACAGGCCTCCGGCCTCGGCCGTCACCGCGTCGCCGTCGTAGATCTCGCCGCTGAGGAACCGCTTGCGGCCCTCCTCCCGATCGAACCGGGCCTGCACCCGAAGCTCCCGACCGATTGGGGTGATCTTGCGGAAGTCGACGTTGAGGTACGCGGTCCGCGACGGCGGGCGGCCACCCATGTTCGCCAGCCGGCCGAGAACCTCGTCGAACAGCAGCGGGATGGTTCCGCCGTGCGCTGCCCCGTTGCCTCCAAGGTAGAACCGGGTGAACGTGACCCGACCGCGCACGTGGTCGTCATCCCATTCGTCGGCGGTGAACGTGGGCAACATCGACTGGCCGCGACCGGGCAGGTCGAGGCGCCGCCCGGCGATCTGCTGGCGCTCGGCGACCTCATGGGGCTCCAACAGCGAGGCAACCTCGTCGAGCCGGTCGGCGACGTCGGCCACGACGGATGGCGGCGGGTTCGCGGCGGCGACGCGGTCCTGCACCAGCCGGAGCGCGGCGATCATCCGCCCGAAATCCGGACCGCCTCGGCCGGCCCAGGCGCCCGACCAGTTGGCGTTCGCCCAGACCCCTGGCGGACTGTCGGACCGTACGTCCTCGACGTGCACCTGATCGACATGTTCGTCGGCCGTCATGGACACCGTCCCCATCCTCCTATCCGCCCTATGTCGTGCCGCCAGCAGGGCCCGGTAGACCACGCAGATGTTCTGGCCGGATGCCAGGTCGATCGATGTGTACGGTCTCCCACTGGCAATCAGGGTCCCTTCTCGGCACGCGGCACCAGCTAGGCCAGCCGCGGCGGCAGGTTCTTCGCCCATGACCTCCCAGGTCGTGCGGCTCGACGGGTCTTGTTCAGACGGTGCGGCCCGGCGCTCGGGGCGGAGTCGGCACACACAATCGTGTTCGGCACCGCGGGGAGTGTCAACCGCGCAAGCTGTGATTCCGTATACTTTTTGCCGGATCGGGGCCGTCCGGGCCAGGCAACGACGACGCGGAAGGGGCGGCATGCCAGTCGCAACGATCGATCAGGTGGCGTCCATCGTCGAGAGGCACTTTGACGTGCAGGTTCGCCTTGTCCGGCGGCAGACCCGCTGGCGGCCCACCTGGTTCGTCGACGCCGAGCGGCGCGGCGAGACCGCGCACCTTGTCGTGCGGGGCGAACGCCTCGACACGGAGGTGTTTCCGTTGCGGCACGAGATGGCGTTCCACTCCATCCTGGAGGCCAACGGCATCCCGGTGCCGAAGCTCCACGGCTGGATCGACGAGCTCGACGCCATGGTCATGGAGCGGGTGCCTGGCCGGCCGGACTTCGACGGCGTACCCGATGCCGACCGCGACTCGGTCGTCGACGAGTACCTGCAGGTTCTCGTCCGTGTCCACCAGCTGGACATCCAGCCGTTCGTCGACGCCGGTATCCTCCGCGCCGCGACGCCGATGGAGTCGGGCGTCGTTGGCCACTGGCGCCTGGAGAGAATGTTCCGCGCCAAGAAGCGCAGGCCCGACCCGTTCATGGAGTTCTGCCTCGGCTGGCTGCATCGAAACCCCCCGCTCAGCTCGGGGCGGGAGGCGCCGATCGTCTGGGACACCGGCCAGTTCCACCACGCCGGCGGCCACCTCGCCGCGATCTTGGACCTCGAATGCGGCCATATCGGCGACCCGATGCTGGACCTCGTGGTGTGGCGGATGCGGGACACCCCTATCTCCTGCGGCGACTTCGCCAGCCTGTACGCGCGGTACCAGGAGCTGTCCGGGACACCGATCGACCTGGCGGCCATCAGGCGGCACCATCTCGCGGCCACGATCGGCAACCAGCTGATATTCGGCCCGGCGGTGGCGGACCCGGTGCCCGAGACCAATCTGATGCACAACATGCAGTGGACAAGCGAGACCAACCTGCGCGCCACCGAGGCGCTGGCGGAGTACCTCGACATCGAGCTGCCGACCGTCGAGACCCCCGAGCCGGGGCGGACCCGCCAGGACAACACGGCCGCTCACCTGGTCAGGTCCCTGCGCAGCGTCCGGACCGGGGACTATCTGCTGCAGCACGACCTCCGGCAGGCCTTCCGGATGGCTCGGCACCTGCAGCGGTGCAACGAGATCGGTGACGCGGTCGTCGAGGCCGATCTCGACGACCTGCACGGGCTCCTTGGACGGCGGCCGGACCACTGGTGGGAGGGCGACGAGGAGCTCGAGCGGTTCGTACTGGCCGACGCACAGCAGGGCCGGCACGACGAGGAGCTGGTGCGGCTGTTCCATCGGCGCAACCTGCGGGCCCACATGCTCCTTGGGCCGGAGGGCTCCAGCATGGTCGCCCACCATCCGACCGGGCGGTTCGGCGCCCGATGAGCCTCGTCAGCGGGCCGGCGCGGCAACCAGGTCCGGACCGGACAGGACGCCGGCGGCCGCCAGGCTGGCGATATCGGCCGGGTCGACGCCCAGGTCCATGAGCACCTCGCGGCTGTGCTCGCCCACCGCCGGCCTCGTCCAGCGCGGCCAGCAGCTCGGCCCGACCGCGGCCGGCCAACGCCGCGTCGAGCCCGTCGTCGGTGTCGACCCGGCAACCGACGCAGCGCGGCCATGCGTTGGTCGTCGAGTGCCGCGACCGCGGCCCAGCCGTCGGCCACCTGGTAGATGCGGTCCCCGGGCCAGAGGCCGGTCTGCCCATGGCCGAGCCTGGGGCACGGCGCGAGCGAGGAGTCCGCCAGGCGCAGGAGCGTCTCGCTCGTGGTGAACGTGGCCGTGCTGAGCAGCGACGCCTGCGACCGTCGCTCGGCCGGTCCGCCGGTGGCTGCACCTGCCTCACGGGGTGCGCCCGGTGAACGCGAGGAACCGGGACTGCTCGTCGCTGGTGTCGGGTACCACCACGGGCGCACCCATGACCCCAGGCCTGCGCAGCAGGGCTTCATCCGTGCTCTGCATGGCTGCGAAGGAGACCCGGACGGCCTCTGGATCGAGGCGCTCGTCGAGTCCGAGGGCGCGGGCGAGATCCCAGGTGTGCACGGTCAGCTCGCCGGTCATGAGGCGAACCGTCGCCTGGGCAAATGTCATCTCGCCAAGGGGCGTGGAGTGCACCGCCTCGCGCTGGTCCGGGTCGGCGAGCCGGTCCGCCCACCACCGCACGCGCTGATGCCACTGCGCAACGAGGTCGACGCCTGCCGGCAGCGGCTGGGGAGCCGACCCGCCCAGCATCGCCGCCAGCCGGTGGTCCCGGACGATCACGTGTTCCAGCAGGTCACGCACGGTCCAGCCGTCGCATGGCGTCTGCGCGGACCAGCCATCCTGGCCGAGCCCGTCGACCAGCGCGGTGAAGTGGTCGATCACGCGTCGGTAGGTCTGCACCGATGTGGACACATCGACCGATGCTAGCAGTTGTGGATAACAATAGAGTGGACTGTAATCCTTTTCCTGACCTCTGGCCTTGCTCAGCGCCTTGGCGCAAGGCCGCCGGGTCAGAAGGCGCTTCGACCCGGCCGGAACAGCGCGTCCTGGACGAAGCTGGGCAGCCAGGCGCCCATCTCTGGTCAGGATCGAGCCGGTGTACCAGCCCCGACCGGCCGCGACCGTGTGCTGCACCATGTCCATCAGCACCCGGGGTGCACGAGCGGGCTGTCCGGCAGGTCGACCGTGCTTCTCGCAGGCCTGCACTGCCACGACCGCCGGTCGCGCTCGGTGAGGTTCGCGACAAGGGCCTCCAGCCGCCGACCGCGCCGGGCACGGCCACCGCGACGGCCTCGGCGTGCTCGGCACGGTAGGACCGCTCATGCCGACGGTGCGCCGGCAGCGCCATCACC
>Ga0210378_10001895_pt1 | contig 10825 bp, 11 predicted proteins | sample PLM1_60_b1redo_FD_155465 | JGI IMG/M metagenome (GOLD analysis project Ga0210378, IMG submission 155465) | Groundwater sediment microbial communities from an aquifer in East River, Colorado, USA - PLM1_60_b1 redo | ecosystem: Environmental > Terrestrial > Soil > Riparian zone | place: USA: East... | reverse complement strand
CAGGCCCGCCCGACCGCCGCCGTCCCGCCAGTACCCGCCGCTCCGCAGGCCCGCCCCCTCGCCTCCGTCCCGCCAGCGGTCGCCGCTCCGGCACCGGGCCCGCCAACGACTACCCCAGCCGCCGCCGTCCCCGCAGCGGCCGCCGCCCCGACGGCCGTCCGGCCGGTAACCGTCCCACCCGTCACTCCTCCGTCTGAGACCGCCGCCCCGGCGGCCGTCCCGCCAACGACTACCCCACCCGTCGCCGCCGAACCGGTGGCCGCCGAACCGGTGCCCGCCGAACCGCCCATCACCGCTCCGCGAGCGGTGGTCCCGCCGGCACCTGTTCCGCCAGCGAGTGCTCCACTCTTGACCGTCCCCCCAGCGGCCACCGCGCCGATGGTCGTCCGGCGCCTGACCGTCCTGCTCGTGAGCATCCTGCGAACGACCGCCCCAGCGGTGGCCGTATCGCCATTGGCCGCCGTGGCCCGGCTCGTCGCCCGAGGCCACGATCGGCCGAACTTGCCGTCGCCGGAGTACCGCCATCCCGCACCTGCCTCGCCGTCGCATGACCCTCGTTCCGCTGCCGCTGCGCCGATGGCCGCCGCGGCCGGTGGCGGTCGCACGGTGACCGCTACCGGCCGCCGCCGCGACGGAACTCGTCGCGTGACGCCGAAGACCCTCACCGCGACGGTGGTACCGCCAATGCGGAGGTTCGGTAGTCCCGATAGTCGTCGGCATGCACGACGTAGCGGCCGGTCACCGTGTTGCGGCGGCCCAGCACAACGCCTGGCACCGCCGGCACAGTGATCGTCCGGCTCACGCAGACGGCGAACTCGGCTCCGGGCGTGAGCGGCCACGGCTCGGCAGCAGCCTCCCCGCAGTCGCTGCCGGCCGCGCCGTACCGCACCGTTATCCCGTCCGCCGGCAGCCCTTGGTCCTCCATCGCCAACCGCGCCGCATAGGTCGCTCGCTCGGCGGCGTTCTCGATCGTGCCGGTGGCATAGGCGCGACCGGCCTCCCGCGCGGCCTGGGTAACGCCGTAAAGGCTCCGCTGCACGGCCGAGACGGCGAGCACCAGATACATGAGCGGGACGAGCAAGACGACACCGAGCAGCACGAACTCGATGACCGCCGCACCGTTGTCCACCTTGGACGATCCACCCGTCGGCGGTGACCGCGGACCGGCTCGTCGATGGCACACTGTCACCGGCCCTCCTTGATCGCACGGGCTGTCGCATCTATCGGCAGCAGTTCGCCGACGGCCGACAGGAGCGTCGGCACCGTGCCTCGGCAACGCACCGCGACCAGTACGGTTCCGCCGGCGCCGTCTTGCTCGCTGGCGGCACACCGGATGGTGGATGCGGTCCTTGCCGAGACTCCGTGGGACAGGACCTGCTCGGCGAACGGCCCGCCATCCGTGACGGCTCGGTCGGCGTTCGCCCCGTAGCGCGCCCCTTCCGCGGCGCTGGCCACCACCACGTTGCGCAGGTGCAGGTAGACAGCGACCTGTAGCACGGCAAGCATCAGGAATAGCAGCGGCACCGTGATGAGAACGAACTCGATGACTGCGGCACCCTGGTCCCGCCCCGCCCGCCCCATCGCCGAACGCCTAGCTCGCCTGGCCGAACATGTCCTGGATCGCCGAGGTCATCGCGGGAATGATCGTGTTGCGGAACGGTACCAAGATCGCTACAACTAGCGCTGCCGTCATCACCGCGATCATGACCCAGCCAGGCACATCTCCCCTGTCGACTTCGGGGCCTCTGGGCCTCGGCCGCCGCGCGCCAATCCATTCGCCGACGCAGTCCAGCCACCTCCTCGCCATCGTCCGTCCTTCGCCTGCTACGTCTGGCTGCATGGCGCTCCCCTCCACTGGATCTAGTGCGCGAGTTGGGTGATACTGACCAGCCCCGGGAACAGGGCGAACAGCACGGTCACCGGCAGGATGAGGAACACGACCGGAGTCATCATTGCGATCTCGCGACGGCCGCCGGACTCAAGCAGCGCCCGCTTGCCGGCTTCCCGCACGTCGGCGGCCTGCGCCCGGAGCACGTCGGCGAGCGGCGTGCCGCGCTCGATCGCGACGATGATCCCATCGACGAAGCGAGCCAGCGAGTCGAGAGCGGTCGTGTCGCGCAACTCCTGCATCGCGTGTGCCAGCGGCGCGCCCGCGCGAGCCCGCGCCAGTGCTGCCGAGAGGTCGCGGGCGAGCTCGCCCCCGGTCAGCCGGGTGACCCGCTCGATCGCACCGGCAGGGCCCTCGCCGGCCGTGACCGCGAGCGCAAGCAACTCGGCGACCACGGGGAACTCAGCGAGCATGGTCTGGTGTCGCCGCTGCACCTGTCGGGTCAGCCACCAGTCTCGGCCCAGCACGCCGGCAAGTACCCCGCCGATGCACCACGCCACGGTGGAGACCACGTCGAGTCGGCCCAGGGCTACGGCCGTGACGACGGTGACTCCGACCCCGCCGCCCAGCCCCAGCGCTCCCCAGACGACCTGCTCGACCCGGAAGTCCTCGACGCTCTCGCGGGAACCCAGCGCCGCCAGCCGTCGCCGGACCGAGCCGCGCCCCGCTGCGAAGCGGTCGACCAATCGAACCGCATCGGCGAGTACCGGCGCGAGTAGCCGCCGTACCGCCGTGAAGACCGTGGACTCCGCGTCGGTCCCAACGAGGAGCCGGGAGGGCCGCGGCGCGTCGCGCAGGTAGGGAGCGATGCGTTGGTCAAGGCGAACGGAGCGCAACCACGGCGTGAACCCGACCGCCAGCAGCATCCCGGCGGCGAAGAGGAGGCCCAGCGCGACGCCGGCGAGCGTGGTAGTCATCGCAGCACCCGCCGTTCCTCCGGAAGCCGGCCGATCCAGACCATCAACCGGTAGGCGACGACGCACACACCGCCGCCGATCGCCAGCAGCACGATGCCGGCCGGACTGTCATAAGCGCCCAGCGTCGTGGACTGGCTGGCCAGCAGCAGGAGGATGAGCCACGGTGCGGCGACCGCGAGTCGGGCGGCGTTCACCGTCCAGCTCTGCCGCGCCTCGAGCTCTCCCCTGGTCCGAGCGTCCTCGCGAAGAAAAGCGGATAGGGTGCGCAGCACGGCACCGAGATCGCTGCCGCCGACTTCGCGGGCAACCCGCACCGTCTCGCAGACCCGGTCACCAACGGGATCGGCCAAGCCATCCTTGAGGCGGTCGAGGCATTCCATGAAGCGGCCCGTCGCCCGGTAGTCGTCGCCGAACCGCGCGAATGCCGGTCGGAGCTGCTCCGGTCCTCGCTGCCCCAGCGCGGTCAGCCCTTCCGGTAGCGACAGCCCGGCGCGCACGGCAGAGGTGAGGTTATCGACCGCCTCGGGCCACAGCTCGCGAAGGTCGAGCATCCGCCGCCGGCGAAGGCGGCGTACCAGGGCCGACGGAGCGAGCAGGCCGAAGATCCCGAAGCAAGCGGCGATGCTGGCCGTCCGGGTGGCCAGCAGCACGACCAGCGCCGTGGCTGCCGCCGCACCGAGTTGGACCACCACGAGTTGCACGGCGCTCACTCCCTCGATGCCGGCCTGGCGGAGGAGCTCCGTTCGCCGCCCGGCCCAGTCCATCCCCGCTCTGGCCGTGCGTCGCGGCGCCCGTGGCCCGCTGCGCCAGATCAGGAGCAGGCCGACGCCGAGCATCAGACCGAGCAGCGCGCCCATGTCAGTCCAGCCCCGGTGGGGACCACACCGGACCGTGCTCGGTGACCGCGGATGGATCGGCTGGCCTCATCCGGGTCGGGCGGACGTGGGCGCCCGTGCTCGGTTCCGCGGCGCCCGGCTGCGCGAACCCGGCAGGCGGCAGACCGCGGCCGTCGGCGAGCAACCCGGCCAGGTCGACTCCGAGCCGCGCGAACCGCTCCGGATGCGGCGGGTAGCCGTCGGCTCGAACGAGCCGGTCGGCCCGCGTCGCGAAGATGTCGGCGGTCTCGATCACGCCACCTTCGACCCTGCCGGGAACCGCGACGATCTCCCGCACCCTGCGTCGTCCACTGTGGTCGACATCGAGGTGGACGACGAGGTCGACGCTGGCCGCCACGGTCGGCACGACGAAGGCGTAGCTGATGTTCTCGCCCGCAAGCAGCGGCAGGGTGCACATCTTGACCAGCGCCTCGCGCGCCGAGTTCGCATGCACCGAGCACATCCCGGGGACCCCGCTGTTCAAACAGAGCAACAGGTCAAGGCATTCGGCCTGCCTCACCTCCCCGACCACAATCCGCGAAGGCCGCATCCTGAGCGCCTCCCGGACCAGCCGCCGAAGAGGTATCTCACCGGCGCCCTCCAGGTTGGGCTGGCGCGTCTGCATCGAAACGACATCGGGCAGCGGCACGCGGAGCTCGAACACCTCCTCGCAGGTAATCACCCGCTCCCGGGGAGGGATGGCGGCGCACAGCGAATTGAGTAGCGTCGTCTTGCCGGCCTGCGTGCCGCCGGTCACGATGATGTTGAGCCCTGCTGCGACCGCCACCTCGAGGAAGCGGGCGGACTGCGGGGTCACGGTGCCGAGTTGCACGAGTTCGGCGACGGACTCGGCGGCAACCACAAACTTGCGCACGTTCACTGCCATATGCCGCCGGGTGATCTCCGGAATGACGACGTGCAGCCGGGAGCCGTCCGGAAGGGTGGCATCAACGAAGGGTTCGGAGAGGTCGATTCGCCGGCCCGACGTCCGCAGCATCCGCTCGACCAACTCGTCCGCCTGGGTCGGACTGAGGATCGTCGTGGTCAGCTCGCTCCGCCCCCGGCGGGCCACGAAGACCTTGCCCGGCTCGTTGATCCATATCTCCTCGACGTCCGGATCGTCGAGCCAGCGTTGCAGCGGCCCGAAGCCGGCCACGGCGTCCAGCACGGCCCGTGCCACCTGGCGTTCGTCGCCGACCGGAGGTAGCGATGAGGACAGCGCCCGGTCGCCGTAGTCGGCGATGACGTCATCGACGATCAGTCGCACCCGCTCGGGATCCTGCACCGGATCCACACCGCGCCGGCGGACCAGCTCGCGCACCTCCGACTCGATGACCTCCACGGCGCCGGTCATGACCTATCCCCGCGGCAGAGCGTATCCACCCGAAACCCTCCAATCGCGTCGCCCGACTCAGAGCTGTCAGGTCATCGCGACGGGAAGCTTAGGGGCTCCGATCGGGACAGAGCACGTAGGCTCTTCCGACCTGTGGACAACGGACCGGTTATCCACAGGCCCCAAAGACGTCATTGACGGCCACCGTCGCGGCCTCCCGCAGCTGCGCTGGCGGGGTCGTCAAGCCCGACAGCGGCCGACCGGCAGCGGCGCGAGCAGGTCGACCTTCCAGCGGCCGTCGTCCCTGCGCATGTGCACCCTGGACACCGACACTCCGCCCCGCCACCGCGGCACGGGACGGCCTGCGGGGCCGAGGAGCCGCTGGCTGGCCGCGTTGAGGCAGCCGACGACGATCGCCTGGTCGCCGCTCACCACCTCGACCCGGGCCATGGCCAGGACCCTGCCACGCCGGGTCAGGCCGGCGGCGGCGTTCGCCCCCAACGCCCGACGCAGCCTTCCAAGCTGGGGATCGAGCGCCACCTGCGGCAGTGCGGCGTCGTCGGGATCGGGCTCCTCGGCAAGGCGGACGGTGGTCCCCACATAGGCCTGGTACGCGACGAGCACCGCGTTCCTGCTCCGGTCCCCGCCGAGCCCGACCTGCCAGACAACCGGCGACGATGGGGTGCCGTTGGCCGAGAGCGTGATCCGGGCAACGAAAGGCGTCGGAGCGCCGGACCCGGCCGCTCCCGACTGCACAGCCTGGTTTGTCGCGGCCCCGGCCGCGGACTGCTCCGGGCCGCGCGTGGCCATCAGCAGTCCGGCGACCAGCACGGCGAGCGCCGCGGCAATGGAGATGCCGGCGGCACCGACTACCCGGCTACGGAGTCCAGGGTCGTCGTTGCCGACCTGAGGTGTCGGGCCGCCGCTCATCTGCTGGCCCTAGGGGCTGTCCCGAGGGCATCACCACCTTGCATGGCCCTGCAGTCTGGCAAACGGCGCCGATGGCCGGCAGGCGGGTGGTCGGCAGGCCGGCGAGCAGGATCAGCCGGGCAGCTTGTAGTCCCGCAACAGCCCCCGACTGATGATCGTCTTCTGGATCTCGCTGGTGCCCTCGCCGATAAGGAGGAACGGAGCCTCCCGGAAAAGCCGCTCGATCTCGTACTCCTTCGAGTAGCCGTACCCGCCATGGATCCGAAAGGCCTCGCTAGTCACCTCGAAGCAGTACTCAGAGGCCAGGTACTTGGCCATGCCGGCCTCGACGTCGTTGCGCTGTCCCGAGTCCTTCAGCCGAGCCGCGTTGACCATCATGAGGTGGGCGGCCTCGATCTTGGTCGCCATTTCTGCGAGCTTGAACGCGATCGCCTGGTGGTCGGCGATCTGGCGGCCGAAGGTGCGTCGCTGCTGGGCATAGCTGATTGCCAGCTCGAACGCCCGGATCATGATGCCGCAGGCACGGGCAGCCACGTTGACGCGGCCGACCTCGACGCCGTCCATCATTTGGTAGAACCCTCGACCGCTGCCGCGGTCAGCGCCGCCGAGGATCGCCGACCCAGGGACTCGGTGACCATCGAGGATCATCTCCGTCGTCTCGACACCCTTGTATCCCATCTTGTCCAGCTTGCCAGGGATTGTCAGCCCCGGCGCCGGCTCCCCGAAGCCTGGGTCCTTCTCGAGCAGGAAGGTCGTCATGTTCTTGTAGACGGACTCCGCGCCCTCGTCGGTGCGCACCAGCGTGGCGACGACCCCGGCACGTGCGCCGTTCGTCAGCCACATCTTTTGCCCGGTGAGCAGGTAGTCGTCTCCATCCCGCTCCCCGCGCGAGGTGATCGCCGCGACGTCCGAGCCGCATCCCGGTTCGGACATCGAGAAGGCACCCCGAACCTCGCCACTCGCCATCCGCGGCAGGAGGTGCTGCTTCTGCTCAGGCGTGCCGTGCTGGTTGATCATATACGCGACGATGAAGTGGGTGTTGATCACACCGGACACGCTCATCCAGCCACGAGCGATCTCCTCGACCACCAGGGCGTAGGTGAGCAGCGACTCGCCGAGGCCGCCGTAGTCTTCAGGGATCATGAGGCCGAACAGCCCCATCTCCTTCATCCCATCGACGATCGCCTCGGGGAACTCGTCCTTGTGCTCGAGTTCCGTGGCGTGCGGCAGGATCTCCTTCTCGACGAAGCCGCGCACGGTGGCGAGGATCTCCTGCTGGATGTCAGTCAGTCCCGAGGTCTGTGCGAGGCGGGGCATGGATGCTCCTGTCGGCCGACGTCAACAGGAAGTATCCGCCGAGCGACGGGACGCGCGCTCCCGGCACAGCCTGTGAACCGGCTCACGGCGCCGCCGAGACAGCACGACAGCCCGGCACGGCTTCACCGGCACGGCAGGAGGCGCCGGCGGGCGAGGATAGGCCACTATCGGCGGACAGCGGCGGAGGGGCGGGAGCGACATGAGCGAGTGGCAGGGCTACCACGAGCAGGGCGGGCCAAGTGCCGAGCGAGGCACCGGCCAGCCGAGTGGTTCGGAGCCCGGACCGCCAGGACCGTCGGCAGCAGGCCAGCCAGCTGGGCCGTTCGGAAGCGGTGCGTCGGCGTACCCGCCGCCCGGCTACGGCCCACCGGCGTACCTCCCACCGGGCTATGCCGAGCCGGGCTACGGGCCGCCGGGCTACCCGCCCAGCGGGCCGGGCACGGCGGGGTTCGGCCCGGGGTACGGGTACCCCTACGGCGCACCGCCGCGCGGCACCAACACGATGGCCATCCTCGCGCTGGTGTTCGCGTTCGTGTTCGCCCCGCTTGGGTTGATCTTCGGGATCATCGCCCGCCGGCAGATCCGAAAGTCGGGCGAGGAGGGCGACGGTTTGGCGCTGGCGGGCGCCATCATCGGCGGCATCTTCACCGCCTTCTACGTCGCGGCGGTCATCCTTGCCGTAATCGCCTTCGCCGTGGTGGGCACGACTGCCGTCGAATCCGGCACGACGTTTTAGGGCCTGTCGCTCGTGCCACAGCCCGCGCCAGGCTGACCGGTCTTCCAGCCCTTGGGCGGTCAGCTTCGCTCGGGCGGGGTGAACGTCTTGGTTCGCTGAAGCCCCGCGGCGCGGCCCTTCGCCGCGATCACCGTGGCCATCTTCCGGGACGCCTCGTCGATCATCTCATCGCCGAGCATCACCGCGCCGAGTTTCTGGACTGTCGTGTAGTACTGGTAGGCGTCGAGGATGAGCTCGGCATGGTCGTAGTCGGCCTGAGCGGGGCTGAAGACCTCGTTCGCTGCTTCGATCTGGCCCGGATGCAGGACCCACTTGCCGTCATAGCCGAGCGCGGCCGAACGGCCGGCCACCCGACGGAACCCGTCGAGGTCACGGATCTGCAGGTACGGTCCGTCGATTGCCTGCACTCCGCGGGCGCGGGCAGCCATCAGGATCCGCATGAGGACGTAGTGGTACGCGTCGCCGACGTCGTATCCGGGCGGCTGCTCGCCCACGACGAGCGAGCGCATGTTCAGGCTCGCCATGAAGTCCGCCGGACCGAAGATGATCGTTTCGATCCGGTCGGACGCGAACGCGATCTCATCGACGTTGATCAGGCCCTGCGCATTCTCGATCTGCGCCTCGATGCCGATCCGGCCGACCTCGTACCCCATGGTCTTCTCGATCTGCCCCAGTGTGAGGTCGAGCCACTGCACCTGGGAGGCAGACTGCACCTTGGGCAGCATTACGCAGTCGAGTTGAGCCCCGGCGCCCTCCACAACCGTGACAACATCGCGGTAGGTCCAGTGCGTCGTCAGGTCGTTGACGCGCACGACCCGAGTCCTGTCTCCCCAGTCGCCCGTAGTGAGCACATCGACGACGTTCTTGCGGGCGCCCTCCTTCGCATCCGGTGCGACCGCGTCCTCGAGGTCGAGGAACACCTGGTCGGCCGGCAGTGCCTGAGCCTTGTCCAGCATCTTCGGCGAGCTGCCGGGCACGGCCAGACAGGAGCGACGAGGTCGAGGCTGTGGGGCCACGGCGCCTCCCTTCGGCATGATCGGATCCTAGTGAGCACAGCGGGTAGATCGCTGTTCACTGCGTCACATGACGACCTCTCGTCATTCGACCGGCACCGCTCGGGCGCCGGCCCTGATGACCAGCCCCACACCGGCGAGCAGTAGGACGAGGCCAGGCAGGGCGGAGCGTGCCGGCAGCTGACCGAGCCAGACCGCGGCAATGATGCCCGCTCCGGGCACCTCGAAGAGGATCGCCAGGCTGACCACGGTCGGGCTGACGGTTCGCAGCACGACGTTGACCAGCGAGTGGCCGAGCAACTGGGCGCCGATGGTCAGGGCAGCCAGCCGGAGCCATGTCGGTGGGTCGTACCCGGCGAGCTGCTGGCGGCCCAGCAGGCAAACCAGGAGCAGCAGAGCCGAACACGAGCCATAGCAGACGAAGGTATAGGCAGTGGTGCTGACCCGGACACGCACGGCCGCGCCAACGGTGACGTAGGCGGCGGCCAGCGCCCCACCGACGATCGCGAGAAGATCGCCCAGCAGCGCCCTGCCGGAGAGGGAGAAGTCCACCCCGGTGAGCAATGCCGCGCCGGAAACCGAGACAAGGATCCCGAGCCAGATGCCGGCCGACACCCGGCGCCCGGCCACCCGTGCCAGCAGCGCGGCCCAAACCGGCTGCGTGGCCACCAGGGCCGTCGCCGAAGCCACCGACGTCAACCTGACGCTGGGTACCCAGGTGGCGAAATGGGCGGCAAGGAAGCCGCCGGCGCCCAGGCACAGCAGCCACTCCCGCCTCGCCAGGGTGCGCAGCTCGGTTCTCGCGCGGATCAGCGCGACAGGCAAAAGCACGATGCTGGCCATGCCGTTGCGCCAGAAGGCGATCGCCAGCGTCGGCGCGGCCGTCGAGGCGATGATTGGGGCCGAGGTCGACACCGCGGAGATCGCGACCGCGAGCAGCGCCAGCTCGCGGGTGGGTGGCAGCGCGACACGCTCGGAGGCCGGTACGCCAGCCGGCGGAGCATCCTCCGACCTGGTCGACCCGCCCACCGGCTCATCCTTGCAGCCGCGGGTGCCCGAGGCAGGGGCTTGGGGGATGTCCGGCGTACCCTCGCGGCTCGGCCGGTGGCCGGACATGCGGCGATGCGGCCGCCGTGGGAAGCTCGTTGCCGTGGTCGACGTCCCGCCGCTGGTTGTCGAAGCCACCAAGAAGTCCGGCCTGGTCTGGGTTGCGGTGCCGGGCCGGCCGCGGCCGGTCGCGGCCTGGCACGTATGGCGGGAGGATTCGGCCTACCTGGTGACCGGCCCCGGCGAGCAAACGGTGCCGGGCCTGGCGGACTCGCCGAGCTGCGACGTGACGGTACGGTCGACGGACAAGGGCAGCCGGGTGGTCACGTGGCGGGCGACGGTGTCGCGGGTAGAGCCGGGCAGCCCGGAATGGGCGGATGCGGTACCAGGCTTGCTCGCCGCCCGGCTGAACCTGCCCGAGGCAGCCGATGCCGAGCAGCGGTGGGCCGCCACGGCAACAGTGCTCAGGTTGACGCCGACCGGGGAACTGCCCGAGGCGGGGCCCACCCTGCCGACGGGGTCGCTCGCCGCACCCCCTCCGCCGTCACCGGCCCGCACCCCGACCCCAGTGCCGTTCACGCTGGGCCGGCGACGCCGCCGCCGACCGGCCGACCGCTGACCGGGCGACCGCTGACCGGGCGACCGCTGACCGGGCGACCGCTGACCGGGCGACCGCCGACCGGCCGACCGCCGACCGGGCGACCGCTGACCGGGCGACCGCTGACCGGGCGACCGCTGACCGGGCGACCGCTGACCGGGCGACCGCTGA
>Ga0210378_10001894_pt1 | contig 10827 bp, 8 predicted proteins | sample PLM1_60_b1redo_FD_155465 | JGI IMG/M metagenome (GOLD analysis project Ga0210378, IMG submission 155465) | Groundwater sediment microbial communities from an aquifer in East River, Colorado, USA - PLM1_60_b1 redo | ecosystem: Environmental > Terrestrial > Soil > Riparian zone | place: USA: East... | reverse complement strand
AAGATGTCGGCTCCCGCTGCGGCAGCCTGGAGGAGTGCCTCACCCACGGTGTCGACCAAGACCGTGACCCGATGTGAGGCGGCCAAGCGCACGAGTCGGGCGCATGCGTCATCGTTGGCGCCGGGCGGCAGGCTTCCAGAGACAACCAGCGCCGTTGCCTCCGGAAGCCTCGCGGCGAGCATCGCCTCAAGGTCTTCCCATTTCGCGGCGGGAACTCGAGGACCCGCCTCGTTGAAGATCGTCGCCGCTCCGTTGCTGGAGTCCACGACAGCGATCGATCGTCTCGTCGGGCCCTCGATCGAGATCAGCTCGTGGGCTAGCCCGGCCCGAGCGAGATCGGTCGTGACGGTGGCGGCCGTCGCGCTGCCGATGAACCCGAAGATCATGGTGCCATGGCCCAGGGCATGGAGGACTCTCGCGACGTTGATTCCCTTGCCACCTGCCCGTTCCTCCACCCCCCGTACGCGGTGGCTGGAACCGGGGATGAGCTGGTCGACCTGGTAGGTGATGTCGAGCGCGACGTTGGGCGTGACGGTAAGGATCATGGTGTCTGCCCATCGACCCACGAACCTCGGTACAGGACGGCGCCCACGGTGAGGTCCTCCCTCAGGACCACCAGGTTGGCCAGTCGCCCTGGGGCAATGAGGCCAGCGTCGTCGAGCCCCAGCAGCGTGGCTGGCGTGGTGGCCGCTGCGCGTGCAGCTGCAACGACGGGTAGGCCTTGGTGCCGGACTGTACGGCGGAAGGCCGCGTCCATCGTCAGGGTGCTTCCCGCCAGCGAGGACCCGTCCACCAGCTCTGCACGCCCGTCGCGCACCAGGACAGTCGATCCGCCAAGGGTGTACAGGCCGTCCGCCGCGCCCGCGGCCGCGATGGCGTCACTGACAAGGGCGGCGCGGTCATCACCAACGGTAGCCATCACCCAACGCACGAGCGATGGATGGAGATGGACGCCGTCGTTGATCAGCTCGACGACAACTTCCGGACGTTCCATCAGCGCGACCACCACACCCGGTTCCCGGTGATGGATCGGCCGCATCCCGTTGAAGAGGTGCGTCGCCACCCTCGCCCCAGCGTCCACCGCTGCGTGGGCAACGTCGTAGGTAGCGTCGGTGTGACCGATTGCCGGGATGGCGCCTGCTGCAGCAAGCTGCGCAATGGCGTCGATCCCGCCGTCGAGCTCCGGAGCCAGGGTTGCCATGCGGACGGCGCCGGGCCGGCGGCAGAGCAACTGCTCGACGTCACCCCGCGTCGGAGCTCGCAAGAGGCTCGGAGCGTGCGCGCCACAACGCACGGATGACAGAAACGGCCCTTCCAGGTGCAGACCGGCCACGATCTCGTCGTCGACAAGTTCGGCCAGGACGGATATCTGCCGCAAGAGATCCGCAAGTGGCGCGGTAACGAGGCTGGCCAGCAGCGTGGTGGTGCCGTGTCGCCGATGGAAGTGAGCGACTTCTGCACCTTCCTCCACGGAGCCGGTAGTGAAGCTGCCGCCACCGCCCCCGTGTACATGGATGTCGACGAACCCTGGGACGACCAGCCGGCCGCCGACGGAGAGGTGATGACCGATGGGGGGGTGGCCGCGACCGACTTCGGCGAACCGTTCGCCTTCACAACGAATCCAGCCACCATCGGCCACCTGGTCGCCTTGGACCAGCCGTGCGTTCGTCAGGACAGTCAAGCACCGCCTCCAACCCGCGGCGTTCCCGTCTGCCCGAGCACCTCCCAGGCCAGGAGGGCGGCGCCGAGGCATCCAGCCTCATCTTGCAGGGTGGCAGGCACCAGCTGCGGCTGGCGGACCACTCCCAGATGGCCATCCAGGGCCCGCCGGATTGGCTCGAAGAGCAGGCTGCCAGATCGGGCCAGTCCTCCGCCCAGGAGGATTGCCTGCGGCGCGAGCACGACGGAGGTCCAGGCGAGCGCCAACGCCAGCGCCGCCGTTGCATCGGTCCAAACCTGCCGTGCAGCCGGGTCGCCGGCGACCATCCTCTCCGCCACCTCCCTGGCGCCAGAAACCGGGTGCCCGGAGATGGCCGCGTATCGGCGCGCTACCGCGGCGGCGGAGGCGACAGCCTCAACGCATCCATGCCCCCCGCACGTACACGATTCGCCGTGACCTACGTCGACGTGCCCGATCTCTCCCGCATAGCCGCCGCCGGTGATGAGCCTTCCCTGGACGATGATTCCGGCGGAGATGCCTGTGCCGATCGGGACGAAGACGAGGTCCTCGAGTCCTCGGCCAGCGCCCAGGCGCCACTCCGCCAGGGCGCCGGCCCGAACGTCGTGGCCGAAGCCGACCGGCAACCTGGTCGCTTGTTCGACCAGGGATCTGACGGGCACGTTTCTCCAGCCAACGTTCTCCGAGTGGACAGCCATCCCACGCCGCTCGTCGACGATTCCGGTGACCACCAGCCCGACCGCGCGTACGCCGGCCTTCCCTGGCGCTGCCGCCGTGAGCTCCTCGACCGTGGCCAGGATCGCGGTCAGGATCTCGTCCGGTGCGTTGTCGCGGGTTGGCGTCGGCCGGCGCAGTCGAGACATGACCGTGCCGTTGTGATCGACCACCGCCCCCTTGATCGTCGATCCACCGACGTCGAGCGCCACTACGCAGTCGGTCATGGACAGGAGAACCGCCTAGCCTGGCTGATGCGAAAGGATCACCGATCGGCTGAGGTTGCGTGGTCGGTCCGGGTCGAGGCCCTTTGCTGCGGCGAGGGCGACGCTCAGCCGCTGCACCCTCACGAGCTCTGCCATCGGGTCCCCCGTGGGCGTTATCACGAGAGCGTCAGTGGCCGCGACCTCCTCCGGCAATGACGCCGGGGGATGGGTGAGGAACCACACCGCGCTTCGAGCGTCAGTGATGCTGATGGGGCCATGCCGGTACTCCATGGCCGGATAGGACTCCGCCCATGCCAAGCAAGCCTCGCGCAGCTTGAGCGCCGCCTCGTTCGCCAGTCCGACGGTCCAACCGGAGCCCAAGAACGTGAACTGCGTTCGCTCGAGCAAGCCAGCGGGCAGATCGGCCACCACGGCCTGCTCGCCCTGCGCGATGACGGGCTCGATGTCCTGACCCAGGCTCGCCCGAAGCAAGGCGAGCGTTGTGGTGGCGAAACGGGTCTGCACCACGGACCGTTCATCGGCGAAGTCGAGCACGATCGTCTGATCGGCGGCGCCGAGCACGGGGGACGCGGGGTCCCCTGTTACCGCCAGCGTCGGTTGACTTCCCCGGACCTGATCGAGCAGCGTGAGGACCTCGGTCGTCGTCCCGGATCGAGTGATCGCGAGCAGCAGGTCGTAGTGGCGCCCGCGAGGCATCTCGGAAGCGGCGAAGGCGTCCGTCTCGCCCTGGCCCGTGGACTCTCGAAGTGATGCGTAGGCCTGCGCCATGAACCAGGACGTCCCGCAGCCCACGACCGCGACCCGCTCACCGTCCCGAGGCAGCAGGCCTTGGGACTGAGCGGCGACCTCGACGGCACGCCTCCAGCACGCCGGCTGCGACATGATCTCGGTATGGACGAACGTTTCCCGACCCATGAGCACTCCGTACCAAATGATGCGTGATCGAACGTGGCGTCCTACGATCGCAATCTGAGCGTCGGGACCTCCCGGCCCTGACGCCGGGCGGCCCGGCTACTTGAGCGTGCCGCTGGTCAGGCCGGCCTGGACCTGCTGGTAGAAGATCAGGTAGACGACCACGACGGGTACCATCGCGATGGTCAGGGCGGCGAAGAGCGCACCCCAGTCGCCCTCGTACCGTTGGCTGGCCAGCAGCGTCGCGATGCCCTGGGCGAGCACCGGCTTCTCGGGGGACAGGAACGACGGTAGGACGAACTGGTTGAACTGGCCGAGCACGTTGAAGATGCCGATGCTCAGCAGGCCGGGCTTGGCCATCGGCAGCATCACCCGGAAGAAGACACCGGCGTGCGAGCAGCCGTCCATGAACGCGGCCTCGGCGATCGACGTCGACAGCGTCTTGAAGAACGCGTGCATGAAGAACACGGTGAACGGCAGGGAGTAGGCGACGTAGACAAGGATCAGTCCCTGGTAGGTGGACAGCATGCCCAGGTTCTGCACGACGAAGAACAGCGGCACGATCGCCAGGAAGACCGGGAACATCATCCCCGCGGCGAACAGGTAATAGATGAACCTGTTGCCGGGGAACTCGTATCGCGCCAGCACGTAGGCCACCATCGAGCCGAACAGCATGGTCAGCAGCACACCGCCGGTGACGACAACGATGCTGTTCAGCAGGTATTCGCCGACACCCTTGTCCCAGGCCCGGGCGAAGTTCGACCACTGGAAGACCTCCGGCAGGGACCACGGCGAGCCGAAGATCTCACGTGACGTCTTCAGGGAGGCGAGCAGCGCCCACGCGAACGGCACCAGCACCATCACCGACCAGCCGATCAGGACGACGTGCGAGAAGACGTTGACCCCGACGTCGCCGGCACCCCTGCCCTTGCGGCCGTCGCCGGCCGGCCGGCGCGGGGTCGACATCGGGGTGCTTGCGTCGTCCGTGCGCGTCGTGACAGCCATGGCAGGCCCCTCAGTACTCGATCCGCTCGCGCCGGGTGGCACGCAGCATGATGGCGGCGATGATCAGCGTGAAGAAGAACAGGACGACGCCGATCGCCGACGCGTAGCCGGCGCGACCGAACTGGAAGCCGTTCTGGGCGATCTGCAGGGAGATCACCTGGGTGGAGTTGGCGGGTCCGCCCGGGCCGGCGGTCATCACCGCGACCAGCGCGTAGACGTCGAGGGCGAGGATCGCCAGGTACACCCACGACGTCTGGATCGTGTCCCACAGCAGCGGCATCGTGACCCGGAAGAACGTGGCCACCCGCCCTGCCCCGTCGATCAGCGCCGCCTCGAAGATGTCCCTGGGGATCGAGGACATCGCGGCGTTGAACAGCACCAGGTAGAATCCGACGCTTCCCCACACCAGGACCCACAGCACGCAGTACAGCGCCAGGTTGGGGTCGGCCAGCCAGCCGGAGGCCCCCAGCCCGATGCGCCGTATCACGCTGTTGACCAGGCCCGTCGGGGTCGGGTCGAGGATGACGGCCCAGATCACCGCGATGACCGGTACCGACAGCACCTGCGGCAGGAAGAAGGCCAGCTTGTAGAACCCGGACCCGCGCACGCCCCTGACGCCGACACCTGATCCCCGCCCGCCCACATTGAGCAGGAAGGCGAAGAACAGGGCCAGCAGGACCACCGCCAGCGGCATCACAACCAGCAGCACCGCGTTGTTCCGCAACGCGCGCAGGAACAACGAGTCGTTCATCAGGGTCCGGAAGTTCTGCAGCCCGACGAAGTCGAACTCCGGCGAGACGCCGGTCCAGTTTGTCATCGAGTAGTAGAAGGCCTGGATGAAGGGCCAGATCACGAAGACCGCGTACAACGCCAGGGGCAGGACCAGGAACCCCACGATGAACCGGAACTGACCGTGTCGCATCGAACTCCTTCTCCGCGCCGGCTGCGGACCTCGCAGGCTAGCTGCGCGTTCGCTTCTTCGTCTGCGGGTCCTTGGCGGTCTCGTCGGCCGCCTTCTGACATGCGGTGGTGAACTCGTCGGCCGTGACGCGGCCGGCCGCCAGCTCACCGAACGCCGTCTCGATCTTCGGCCGCATCGGCGAGTACCAGACGAAGTAGTAGTAGTTCCAGTTGTTGTCGCCGCCGGCTTTGACCAGCTCGCTGGCGGACGCCGCGGCCGGGGTGAGCTTGAGGCCCTCGCCGGCACCGTTGACGACGGTGGGGGCGGCGGTGAGCTCGGTGAACTTCGACGCACCCTCCTTCGACAGCATGATGCGCAGGTACTCCAGGCCCCCGGGGACGTTTTTTGCCTTGGCCGGCACGATGAACGCCTCGGCCGCGCTGACCCGGGTGCTCTGGAACGGCAGCTTGGCGCCGTCCATCAGGGGGGTCGGCGCGACCGTGGTGGCGAAGTCCTTCGGGGCGACCTTCTTCTGCTCGTTCTCCAGCCACGAGCCGGAGGGGATGAAGGCCGCCTTGCCCTCGTTCCAGCGAGTCTGGGACTGGATGTGGTCCAGACCCTCCGTGCCCTCGAGCATGTAGCCCTTGGACTTGATCTCCAGCAGCGCCTCGGCGGCCATCTTGATCGACTCGTGCTTCCACGCGTTCGGCTCGAGGCTGTCGATCGCGGTGACGACCTCCTTTCCGCCGTGCTTGACGGCCATGTCCATCGTCACCTGCTGGATGTAATACGGGTACTTGCCCTGGTGCGCCATCGGCGCAATCCCGGCGCCCTTGATCTCCTTGCAGAGGGCGAGGAAGTCCTCCCAGGACTCGGCCGGCTTCCAGCCCTTCTTGTCGAACAGGGTCTTGTCGTACCAGAGGCCGTAGACCTCCAGGGCGTAGTTCAGGACCAGGATCTTGCCGCCGTAGTCACCGGCCTCGACCGCCACCGGGTTCAGGGTCTCCCGGATCTTGCCGCCGTCGATCGACTCGGCGTCGAACAGCTGGGTCAGGTCGGTCAGCTGGCCGGTGTCCGCGAGCGTGGCCAGGGGCAGCTGCTCGGCGCCCGAGTTGTCGATCACGTCCGGGGGGTTGCCACTGTTGAAGCGAGGCTGCAGCTGCTGCCGGACGTCGGTGATGCCGGCGTGCTTGACCTCGGCGGCGCTGAACTTCTTCTTGTACAGGTCCTCGTGGAACTTGGCGTAGTCGTCGCCGTAGCCGCCCTTGAAGATGACGACGTCGAGCGCGGCGTCGGGCTTCACCCCGAACGGGTTCTCGGCGCTCTTGTCGCCGCCGGTGTCCGTGCTCGTGTCGCCGCCACCGCTGGCGCAGCCGGCCAGGACGGAGCCGCCGGCCGCCGCGACCGAGGCCAGGACGGCTCGCTGGAGGAACAGCCGCCGCGAGTACTGGTTCGGGGTGCCCATGGATCTGTCTCCTTTGAGAGATCGAGGGAGTCAGGCAGTGCGTCGGATGCGTCCGGCGTATCGATCTTCCAGGATGCTGTTGTGTTCGTACCCACCGGGGACGTTTGCAGACAGGTAGACGGGGGGTGCCTCGCCGGCGTCGATCAGCCGCCGGGCGACCTCGGCGCCGACCAGCTGGGCGAGCAGTGCCCCCGTGACGGACGACACCGCGCACACGGTGCCGCCGTCGGGCAGGGGGAGCACCGCGTCGCCATACGGCGCGCCGTTGTCGAGGGCGACGTCGGCGTGGTCGATCAGCTTGCTGCCGGACGGGTGCCGGGAGTCCACGGCTGCCGTCTGGGTGAAGGACGTGATCGCGATCAACCGGTGCCCGCGCTCCTTGACCAGCTGCGCGAGCTCGACGATCGCGCCGTTGACGCCCGAGTTCGAGCCGATCACGAAGACGTCGGCAGCCGACACCGCGGCGAGGTCGTACAGCCGGTGGGCGATCGACGGGTCGCGCTCGAGGAGGCCGTTCCCGAGCACGTCGGGCGACTCGCCACCGAAGATGACCACGTCGCGGAGGGAGATCCGGTTGGTCGGCACCAACCCGCCCGCGCGACCGGCGAACTCCATCGCCAGGGCCTCGGAGTGCCCGGACCCGAACGCCTGGACGACGCCATCTGCCCGCAGCGACGCCACCACCAGGTCGGCCGCCTCCTGCACCGGTCCATCGGCCTGCTCGCTGACCCTGGCCATGATCGGCGCGAGCGCATCGAGGTAGGCCTGGGCGCTGACGGCGCCCCCGGGGGCACCGGTGCTGCCGTCACCCACCGTACTGACCGCGTCCACCATCGAGCTCTGGCCCTCCTGTCCGAGATCCCCCGCGGCGCGCTATCCGCAATGGTGTGGCTTCGGAGGTGCGCTGAGGTGAACTTCTACGGCCAGGAGCGCAAAGTCAAGGCTCAGCCGAGCCGCCGACGGGAGCCGACTGGAGACGGGAGCCGACTGGATCGGAACCAAGCCGTCAGCTTGCGCGAATCGGGTGTGACAAATAGCCGATCCCGCGCAGATTGGAGCAGCCATGCGCACAGAGTCGCTGGCCCTCGGGGGCGACCTCGGGGGTACCTCGACGCGCATCCTGGTGGTGGGGACCGACGGGCGCGAGCACGGCCGGAGCACCGCCGGCGGCGGGAACCCGATCAGCCACCCCGCCGGGGCCGCCGCCGCACTCGGCGACGCGCTGCGCAGGGCGCTGGCCGGGGTCGACCCCGGCCGGGTGCGGGCGTCCGTGATCGGCGTTGCCGGGGGGTCGGCGCTGCGCACACCGCTGGTGGCCGCGCAGTTCGGGCGGGTGTGGGCGGACGCGGGCCTGACCTGCGACCCCGGGTATGCACCGGACCTCGAGGTGGCGTTCGCGGCCGGCACACCCGAGCCGGACGGCACCGTGCTGATCGCCGGCACCGGTGCGACGGCCGGTGCCGTGACCGACCACCGGGTAACGCGGACGGCGGACGGCCACGGCTGGCTGCTCGGTGACGACGGCTCGGGGTTCTGGCTCGGACGCGAGGCCGTGCGCGCCGCACTGCGAACGCTCGACGCGGGGGAGCCCCCCGGTCGCCTGGTCGGCTCCGTGCTCCGCGAGCTGGACACGGCCGAGACGGTCGACGAGGTCCAACCGGCGCCTCGCGGGATCGACCGGCAGCGCGACCGGGTGATCCAGGCGGTGAACTCGCGTCCGGGCGTCCAGCTGTCGGCGCTCGCCCCGCTGGTCACCGCCGCCTACCGGGACGGCGACCCGCAGGCGCGGTTGATCGTCGAGCGCGCCGCGGCCGCTCTGCTCGCCACCCTCACCCGGATCCGGGATCAGGGCGAGAGCACCCCGATCGTTCTCGCCGGGAGCCTGACGAGCGACACGTCCCCCGTCGGGGCGACCCTGCGGACCCTGCTCTCGGCCCGGTTCGCCGGCACGGTCCGGCCGGCGCGCACCGGTGTGGGCGGTGCCGCCTGGCTGGCCCTCGCTGCGCTCGACCCCGCGCTCGCCACCCCCGGCGCGCACGCCCGGCTCTGCGCCTGACCCGTCGATCGGATCGGCTTGCCGCGGCAGGTCACGGGCACCGGCCGTGCCTCCCGGCATGGGTTCTGCGCCTTCGGTATTGACACAGTATGACAAATAAGCAAATCTACCCTTTTGATAGGTTTTCCGCAACATCGATGCGCAGGCGCTCATCCTGCGGGATGTGGTCGCCGGAGGAGGCCACGATGGGTGCCCGCCGCAGTCGCAGGTCACTGGCCGTCCGATCCGCCTGCGCCGCGTTCGCGGCGCTGCTCGTGTTCGGGGTTGTCCGAGGGTCGGCGTACGGCGTGGCCGCCACCTCGGGCGTGAGCTATGACGACACCGGTGGGGTGATCTCCCTTGGCGTGCCGGGCGGGTCCGGGGCACCCGGGTACACGATCAAGATCGACCGCGACCCGTTCGGCGTCTCGACCTGGCGCGGCGGGCAACGCGTACTGGCCACCTCGGACGGGAGCCCCCCGGCGGTCGAGATCCTCACCGCCGCCGGCTGGGCGGGCACGACAACCGTACGCGACGCGCAGTGGCAGGACGGCGTCCTCGACCTCATCGTCGACACCACCCAGGCCGCGAACCCTGCGCACGTGCGGTTGACGCCGACGGCCGATCGCTATCAGGTCCGCGTCTTCGGCGCCGGCCCCGACGCCGTGCTCAGTACCTCGGTCCACTACACGATGTCCACCGCCGGGCACTGGTACGGGCACGGCGAGGCGCAGACCGCCGACGGCGGCCCCTACACCAGGCAACCCTGGCCCCTGGACGAGGCTGCCATCCGTGACGACGTCTTCGGGCCTGCCTCCTATCTGATGATCGACCCGTTCTGGTTCACCCAGTCCGCGGCAGGGCTCTGGTTCGACACGCGCGAGGTGATGGCCGTCTCGCTGGGCAGCCGGCGCGCCGACACCGCGGACTTCGAGGTGCAGGACAGCGACACCTCCACGCACACGGTCTTCGTGGAGGCGACGCCGCACGCGGTCTATCAGGACTACGTCGGCATCACCGGTGCGCCGGCGAAGAGCGACGCCACGCCGACGCAGTACCGGCTGCCGCTGTGGAACAGCTGGGCCCAGTTCTACACCAGCGTCTCGCAGGACAAGGTGCTCGAGTACGCCAACGGGCTGCACACCGCCGGCGTGCCCGGGCACACCATCCAGGTCGATGACGGGTGGATGTCCCACTACGGTGACTTCACCTTCAACGACAAGTTCCCGGCGCCCAGGCAGATGTCGGAAGAGATCCACGGCCTCGGCTACGACATGGGCCTCTGGGTCACCCTCTGGATCAACAACGACGCGGACAACTACGCGTACGCCCGCGACCACGGGTACCTGCTGCACAGCAAGGAAGACCCCGCCCAACCCTGCCAGGTCACCTGGTGGAACGGCACGGCCGGGATCGTCGACCTGGCCAACCCCGACGCACGGGCGTGGTTCGCGCAGCAGCTGCGCAACCTCGAGAGCACCTACGGCGTCGACGGCTTCAAGTTCGACACCAGGTTCTTCGACGAGCGGTGCGCGCCATACCCCGGGCACCAGCCGCTCGACTACCTCGACCTCGGCGCCCAGCTCGCGGACGAGTTCGACCAGCAGGGTGCTGGGATCCGCATCCACTGGACCGGGTCGCAGCGCTACGGCTTCGTCATCCGCCAGGTCGACAAGAGCACCGACTGGGGATCGCTGCAGGCGGCGGTTGCCCAGAACCTCGCCATCAGCTCGATCGGCTACCCGTTCGTCGAGACGGACATGATCGGTGGATCGCTCGGTGGGCCCACACCGAGCAAGCAGCTGCTCATCCGGTGGGCGCAGGCGGCCTCGCTCATGCCCCTGATGTACTCCTCGACGTCCCCGGTGGGCCGCACGGACCCCTTCACCG
>Ga0210378_10001893_pt1 | contig 10828 bp, 13 predicted proteins | sample PLM1_60_b1redo_FD_155465 | JGI IMG/M metagenome (GOLD analysis project Ga0210378, IMG submission 155465) | Groundwater sediment microbial communities from an aquifer in East River, Colorado, USA - PLM1_60_b1 redo | ecosystem: Environmental > Terrestrial > Soil > Riparian zone | place: USA: East... | reverse complement strand
AGGGTCGCAGCCAAAGCGCGAGTTCTTGTTTTTCTGAGCGGGCCTGTGAGAAGTCGCCTCAGTCCCGGAGGGACCGAATGTTTATAGAATCCCATAAGTCTAAAACTTTCTCGCTCCAGCGGAGCGACATGAATGGTTCGACTTGTTCATTTCACCCTGGATTGCGCTCCGCTGGAGCGCGAAACGCTGGTCGCCCTTGAGGTCTATAAACATCCGGCTCCGCTGGAGCCGAAGCAATGTTTACTTGACGTCACTACAACACGAAAGGAGTCTCGCATGAGTACTATCACAACGAAAGATGGAACACAGATTTACTACAAGGACTGGGGCACGGGACAGCCGGTCGTGTTCAGTCACGGATGGCCGCTGTCGGCGGATGCCTTTGAGGACCAGATGTCCTTCCTGGCTTCGAATGGCTACCGTTGCATTGCCCATGACCGCCGTGGGCATGGCCGCTCTAGCCAAACCTGGAACGGCAACGACATGGACACCTATGCCGACGATCTCGCGGCGGTCGTTGAGGCGCTTGATCTAAAAGACGCGATTCACGTGGGCCACTCGACCGGTGGCGGTGAAGTCGCTCGCTATATCGGACGCCATGGCACAAAGCGTGTGGCCAAGGCGGTGCTTATCAGTGCAGTCCCGCCGCTATTGTTAAAGACCGACGCGAATCTCAATGGCTTGCCCATTGAGGTGATTGATCAGATACGAGCTGGAGTGAAAGCCGACCGCAATCAGTTTATGACTGACTTCCGCATCCCGTTCTTTGGTTTCAATCGGCCAGGCGCAAAAGTTTCTCCAGGCTTGCTAGATAGCTTTCTTTTTCAATCAATGTTGGCCAGTCTTCCCGCCACGTACGATTGCATCAAGGCGTTTGCGCAGACTGACTTCACGGAAGATCTTAAGAAGTTCGACGTGCCGACGCTCATCATGCATGGCGATGACGATCAGATCGTGCCGATCGCTATCACTGCGCTGGTGTCGTCCAAGCTTGTGAAGGGCGCAACCCTGAAGGTTTACCCGGGGCTGCCGCACGGCATGTGCTCGACCCACAAAGATCTGATCAATGCGGACTTGCTCACCTTCTTCAAGGGGGAGAAGTACAATGTCGCCAACACCTAAGCCGGCCGTCATTGGCGGAAAGACACGAGTCTTGGGCGGCATCACGGTGGTCGACTCGCCGTTGATCGGCCACGCCATGAATCTTGCCCGGACTCATTCCGAACCGTTTCTCTTCAACCATGCTGTCCGATCCTGGCTCTTTGCGGTCCGGCTCGGGCAGCTGCAGGGCAAAGCTCACGACGCGGAAGTCGTAGCCGTCGGCACGCTGCTTCACGACCTCGGACTTACGAACAGCTTCACCGGTCAAAAACGCTTCGAGATCGAAGGAGCCGACGCAGCGCGGGCGTTCGCTCGCGAGCAAGGTCTCGACGATCGGCGCGTGCAGTTGATCTGGGACAGCGTCGCGCTGAATTCCACGCCTTCGATAGGCCTGTACAAGGAGGCGGAAGTCGCGCTCTGCACGGCTGGCATCGGCGTCGAATTCGGATTTCAGTACGACCAGATTCCGCCAGCCGAGATGAAGAGCATCCTCGCTGAATATCCCCGGCTCGAAATGAAACAGCGTTTCACGGATTCAGTCTGCCGCATTGTCGAGCTCAAGCCGGAGACCACCTACGACAATTTCGCGGGCGACTTCGGGGAACGTTTTGTCCCAGGCTACAAGCGGCCGTCTACGGTGGATTTCCTGATGGATGCTCCGTTCAAGGAGTAGTTGGGGCCGCGACGAATACAGATTAAGGAATGAATGTAATTTGCTTTGGAGGTGCACATGAGCGAAGAAGACTTGGAGGTCCTCATAACCCTGGATGACCCGGGAGAGGATACGCTGGAAGAGGACACTTTTCATCAGGCTGACAATACCGGCGCGCATCGATCCTCTCAACCGGCCGACGACGCGGCTGGCAAAAAGTAATTGCACGGCGCCGATGATTCAAATCGTGTCCGATCGGTATCGCGGTGCGTGGGTTGTTTGATGTCAACAGGAGATTTCGAATCTCCAAAACCGCCTGGCTACATGGGTGAGGCGACCAAATGAGAGGTTAATTATGAAGAACAAGTCATTAATGCTCGTCCTGCTATTTCTGATCCCCGGCACGCTGATGGCCCAACAGCCCACCGCCAATCAGGCACCACAGGCGTCGGTAACACCGCTCACTTCGAAAGATCTGCCCGAGTTTCCCGGCAAAGAAGTCTTGATGATCACGGTGGAATATCAACCCGGCAGCGTGGATCCTATTCACCGGCACAATGCACATGCGTTCGTCTATGTGTTGGAGGGCTCGATAATCATGCAGGTGAAAGGTGGAAACGAGGTGACGCTGACACCGGGCCAGACTTTTTATGAAGGCCCGAACGATGTTCACGTCGTGGGGAGAAACGCAAGCACTACGAAGCCGGCAAAGTTCGTCGTGTTCTTCATTAAAGACAAGGGCGCTCCGGTGTTAGTGCCGGCGCCGGAATGAAATCAACCGAACCGCAAACCAACTCCGAGTCTGTGTCGGAGATCACCAGTTTGGAAAGGAGATTGAAGAAATGAAGGAATCAACTTTCGAAGGAGTCGGCGGACTGAAAATTTTCACCCGCTCGTGGCAGCCCGAAGGGAAAACACGCGGCGTGGTCGTTATCGTCCCCGGGTTTAATTCGCACAGCGGGCAATATCTGTGGGTCGGCGAGCAATTCGCGGCGAAAGATTTGGCGGCTTATGCGATCGATTTGCGCGGGCGCGGGCGTTCCGAAGGCGAGCGCTACTACGTTGAAAAGATCGAAGATTATACGGACGATGTGGCGACGTTAGTCAGAACCGCGAAATCGGAAAATCGCGGTTTGCCGGTGTTCGTTCTCGGTCACAGCGCGGGCGGTGTCATTTCGTGCATTTATACGCTCGACCATCAGTCAGAGATCGACGGATTAATCTGTGAGAGCTTTGCATACGATCTGCCGGCGCCCGGGATCGTTCTTTCGGTTCTCAAGGGACTCAGCCACATCGCACCGCACACCCATGTCTACACCTTGAAAAACGAAGACTTCTCCCGCGATCCACTGGTTGTCGATGCGATGAACAATGACCCGCTGATTAAGGGCGAGTCTGAGCCAACGCAGACGGCGAGGGTGATGATAGATGCCGCTAGTCGGCTGAATGAAGAATTTCCCCTCATCAAACTTTCCGTACTCATTCTGCACGGCACGGAGGACAAGGCGACGAACCCGAGCGGTAGCCAGTCCTTTTACGATAACGCCGGCTCAACGGACAAGACTCTGAAACTCTATGAGGGGCACTATCACGATTTGCTAAATGACGTTGATAAGGAGGTCGTGATGGTGGACATTAACGACTGGATCGACGCGCGTGTTCCCGCAATACAAACCAAATCCGCAGCACTCTGATGAGTTTTGGCTTTCACTAACATCAGGAGGATTTCAATATGAACTGCTGTTCGCATTTGTTTGAAATTGGCAATGTGACTCCGAGAACCCCGAACGGCTGTGAAGAGTGTTTAAAAATGGGTGACCAATGGCTTCACTTGCGGCTTTGCGTCACCTGCGGTCACGTCGGCTGCTGCGACGATTCAAAGAACAAGCACGCGGCAAAGCATTTTCATTCAACCAATCACCCGTTAGTCAAATCTTTTGAAACCGATGAAGAGTGGGGCTGGTGTTACGTTGATGAATTACTTCTTGAGTCACTTCCTGGATCGTTGACGACCGAATGGTGCGGTGTGCTCGGAGCGACGTCCTGAGAAAAGAACCTTAAATGCCTTTACGACCGATATCCCGACCGGCCAGGGCGCGTCTATTGTGCTTTAGTATTGGTTTGTCGTTCTCCGCGGAATGGAGAACGAAAACGTAGCTCCCGAGCCATCGTTGGGTGTCGCCCAGAGACGGCCATGGTGGCTCTCGATAATCGAGCGACTTACTGATAGTCCGATTCCCATGCCGTCATCCTTCGTCGTGTAGAAAGCTTCGAAAAGTTTCTTGATTGCTTGAGGATCGAAACCGACTCCCGCATCTTGCACAGTCAGGCGTACCTGGTCGCCTTCGTCTGGTTCAGTCTTAATTAGCAATTGCCTCGGCCGATCTTCGACGGTACTCATCGCGTCTGATGCGTTACGGATCAGGTTAAGAATGACCTCCTGAAGCTGCACGCGATCACCGGTCACGGGTGGTAGCTGATCAGCAAGTTCAGTTCGCGTAATTACTCGGTTGCGCTCCAGTTCACTCTGGGACAGCGCGATCACCTCGAGAGTTGCCTCGTTCAGGTCCACCAACTCTGTTACTGCATCCCTCTTAGTAAAGAGGGCGCGCAGTCGTGTGATCACATCAGCAGCGCGCCGGCCATCGCGAATCGTGCGTTGTGCGGTTTCTCGGGCGCCGTCCACGTTGGGCGGCTCAGCATCCAACATCCGCACACACGTGCTTGCGTTGGTAATGATCCCCGACAATGGTTGATTGACCTCATGTGCGATCGACGCCGTTAAAGCCCCGAGCGTCATGACTCGGGTTACGTGCGCGAGTTCCGACCGCGCTTTGTCCAGAGCTTCGTCCGAAACCCGGCGAGCGGTAACATCCCGAACTGCCGCGATGTACTCCAGTTGGCCACTCGGGTCCCGGGTCGCTTGAGCCACTGCGTGCATGTACTTGATCGATTGGTCAGGCATCAGTAAGCGGTATTGCCATTCAAAATCCTCGGACCCGTTGCGTGCCTGTTCGACCATTTTCTCGTACAAGGTCAGATCTTCCGGGTGCACGCGCGTACGGATGACTTCGAGTGTGATTTTGATTCCCGGATCGAATTCATAAATACGATAGAGTTCCTCTGACCAGGTGATTTCGTCAGTCGCGACGAGCCAGGAAAAACTGCCGACTGAGGTGAGCCGCTGGGCTTCGGCGAGGAACGCCTCGCTACGACGCACGTCTTCCTGCGCTCGTTTGCGGTCCTCGATGTCGAATGCGGCCACATACCACCGAACGATACGTCCCTGCTCATCGAGCAAGGGCTTGTAGCGCACCAGGAACCAGCGATATTGCCCATCGTTGCCCAGGACGCGCTGCTCAGTGCTGAATGGTGCGCCCCGCCTTAGCGATGCCGCGCGCCCTGCGCGGACTCTCTTAAAATCCTCCGGGTGGATGACACGATCCCGATAATCCTCTTGTTTTACATCCTCCAGACTGAGGCCGGTGTAATCCATCACAGCCTGATTGACATACTGGACGGATCCTTCGGTGTTCAATACGTAAATGTGTGTAGGAATAGTGTTGATGATCTGATTTAGATTGCGTTCAGCCGACCCTAACGCTTCCTCCGCCCGTTTTCGGTCCTCAATGTCGAACGCGGTCGCATACCATCGATCGATCCTTCCCTGATCATCGAGCAGAGGGTTGTAGCGGACCAGGAACCAGCGATATTTGCCGTCCTTACCCAGAGCGCGTTGCTCATACTCGAACTGGAGGGGGCGTTTGAGGGCCTCCATGCGCTCCTCGCGCAGCCTTTCCACATCGTCCGGGTGGTAAACCCGAGCGCGAAAGTCCTCTTTCTGCATATCCTGGAGCGTGACACCGTAGTAATCCAGCACCGCTTGATTCACCGACAGTATGGTCCCATCGGGTCGGGACACTTGTATGAGGGTTGGGATAGTGTTTATTGTCAGGTTCAAATTGCGCTCGCTCGATCGTATAGCCTCGTCAGCCAGCGCACGCTCGATGGCAATGCTGGCAATGTGGGTAACTTGAGCGATGAGATCCTGTTGAACTTGAGTGGGGCTGGAAGGATGGTCCTGAAAAATAGCGAACGTTCCCAGCACGCTGCCATCACGAGAACAAATCGGTGTTGACCATTGAGCTCGCAATCCATGACCAAGCGCGAGAGGTCGGATCAGGCTCTGCTGCCAATGCAAATCCGATTCCAGGTCTTCGGCGATTACCTGCGACCCAGTAAGCGCTGCGAGTGCGCACGGTCCTGCCGTCGCTTCCACCGTTAATCCTTCAAGGGCGTCGTTGAAAGTCGCCGGCATGCTGGGCGCTGCGCCTGTGTGGAATGTCGGCCCACTCCAGTCGATCAAATATATACCGCACTTGCAGTCCGCGGCTGTGTCTTCGACAAACCTGCATAGTGCGATGAGCACATTGTTCAGCGGCCCGCCCGCGGCCACCATCTCTAACAGTCGCTTCTCACCAGCTAGCTGGGCCTCTGCTCGCTTTCGGTCGTCGATGTCAGTGAGCAAGACGCACCAGCGAAGAATGCGACCTTCAGTATCTTTCAAAGGGAAACCGCGAACGTGAAACCAGCGGTAAATGCCATCAAAGCGATGGTGACGCGACTCGACCTCGTAGGTCTGACCGGTTTCGAGTGCGTGCGTCAGCACTTCGATCACGTGCGGCAGGTCTTCGGGATGAACTGGATCTGAAGAGGCCCAACCTTTCAACGCGTCAAGAGTTTTACCAAAGTATTCCAGACACGGTTGGTTCAATGTCTCGACTTCGCCAGTGGGCGTTATGACAGCCACCGGCGCGGGGATGCTATCGACCATCAATTGCAGGTCGAGTTTGCGCTCCCGCAGGGCCGCTTCAGCCTGCTTCAGTCGCTGGGCTAGATCGTCGCCGGCAGTCCTTTTCACCTCTGGTTTCACGGCAAAAGGATGCCCCGATGTGATTCAAAAGTCCATGGAAAAGTCCATGCAAAAGTCCATGCAATTTTGTGGTTAATGGGCTGCTCTCTCTTTCTCTGAAACTACGTCCCGCACCACTCTGACTTAAGTTCAATTTGCTGTGTCGCCTGGCCTTATACGAAGGTATCGATCGATACCTTCGTATAATAGATTAATTTCCTCGCTTGGATTGTAATCCTCCAGCACCCAGCAACCGAACAATTAGATGGGAACTGACCCGACTGACATTCGTCACGTCACCGAAGGGGGACAACATGAAAACGCAACCCAAACTAGACCGATAGGCAAGAGGTGATCATTCGCGAGCATGACTGGATTGAAGTGGCTCGCGAACTTAGGTGAGCAATGATGATGACGTAACTGACGAGGAGAACCCAGAGAATGTCAAAACCAATCGAAGACAAGAGCCAAAGGGATTCCATCGTTTTTGAAACGCTCAACGTGAGCAGAGAGGGGCGCGTTCTCTTCGTGGAACTCCTGGGGCCTCCCATGAATCTTCTTGGACCTGAATTAGTACGCGATCTGGTTTCACTCATTCAGCGGGCCGAGGCTGACGACGCGGTCCAAGTAATCGTGTTCAAGAGCGCCGACCCCGACTATTTCATTTCTCACGTTGACGTCACGCGGATCAAGGAGAACCGTGAGCCGGCGACGAAGCTCACAGGTGAACCGTCGCTCGGACTCCTGTTTCGCCACTTGAGCGCAAGCCGTCTCGTTACCATCGCGCAGATCGAGGGGCGCGTGCGCGGCGTGGGCAGCGAATTCGTAGTCGCTTGCGATATGCGCTTTGCCGCTCGCGAGTCCGCGATTTTCGGTCAGTTCGAGCCAGCGTTTGGCGTGATTCCGGGCGCAGGCGGCGCCCAACACCTCACGCGGCTGATGGGCCGCGGCCGCGCGCTCGAAGTTATGTTGAGCGCGCAAGACTACGACGCGGATTTGGCTGAACGCTACGGCTGGATCAATCGGGCGTTGCCGGCCGAAGAACTTAACGATTTCGTCCGGTCGCTCGCTCTTCGGATTGCCGGGTTTCCCGCAGCGGGTCATGCAGTGGTAAAGGAGCGGGTGAACGCAATCGCGCTTCCGACCGTTGAGGACATCCGTCGCGATTCGGATCTCTTCCTTGAGGGCACGCGCACGAATGAGTTCCAGGAGCTGACGCGGGCCGCGATGAAGCGCGGGTTCCAGACAAGGGACGCGGAAATGGATTTGGGGCGGCTGGTGGCCGACCTCCAAGGACAAACGGATGTCTAACTTGAATGGATCCGTTTTGGTCAAACTAAAAAACGAGAACTAAAACAAAAGGAGCAACACCGTGAATCAAACATCGGCAAAAGAAGTCCGTAGTAAAGACGCCAATACCACCGCCGGCGTGGCGACCGTAGACATGAAGCTCGAAGCGATCGTCATCCCTGTGTCGGATGTCGAACGCGCGGAGCAGTTCTACCGCAAGCTCGGGTGGAGGCAAGACGTCACGCCACCCGGCTCAGGCGTATTTCAATTCACACCGCACGGCTCCGGGTGCTCGGTCCAATTCGGAAAGAACCTAACCTCTGCCGCGCCCGGTTCAGTACAGAGAACGTACTTGATCGTCTCTGACATCGAGGCCGCTCGGAACGCACTGGTCGACGCCGGCATCGAGGTGAGCGAGATCTTCCACTTCGGCCCGAAGGGCCCGGTGAGCGGCCCGGATCCTGAGCATCGCACCTATAGCTCGTTCGCCTCGTTCAGCGATCCGGACGGCAACAGCTGGCTGTTGCAGGAGATCAGGACGCGCTTGCCTGGTCGTATCGACTCGGGCGTGACTTCGTTCGGCTCCGCAAGCGATCTGGCGAGCGCGTTTCGACGAGCGGAGGCCGCGCATGGCGAGCACGAGAAGCGCAGCGGGGGGCAACGCGATGCGAACTGGCCCGAGTGGTACGCCGAGTACATGGCGGCGGAGCAGGCCGGCACGGAGCTGCCTACCTGAGCAACAATCTTGAATTCCACTTGGTTTGGATTTGCAACTCAAGAAGCACGGCTTCCATCAGCTCATCGTCACGGGACTCATAGCGCACACGTGTGTGGAGGCAACTGTTCGTTATGCCGCTGAGCTTGGCTACGAGGTCACAATGGTAAAAGACGCGACAGCAGACTACTCGGATGTAGACATGCACACCGCTCTCGACGTCAATATTCCGAACTATGCCAGTGATACTGTGACCACAAGCGAGATCGTCGACTCGATCTCTTTGCTCTAAACCACGCGCAGCCAGGAAACGCATTAATTAACAATCGGAGCCCATTATGGAAACCATAAGCATTGCAATAGCAACAATGAAAGTCGCAGCGGCAAAGTTGGGCGGCATCAAGACATTGTCTCTTCTATCGTTCATTGGTGGAGCCGCGGTGACGCTCGGTTTCAGTAGTTTCGGCGGATCGAAAACCGCCCAACATGTCTACGAGCTGCGCATGTATCATGTTAACGAGGGCAAAATGGATGCTCTGATAGCTCGGTTTGGCGATCACACCGACGCTATTTTCAGGCGACACAACATGAAGAGCATTGGCTTTTGGCGTCCGGAAGACGCGCCGTATTCGCAGAACCTCTTTGTGTACATCCTGGAACACCCGAGTCGCGAGGAGGCCCGGAAGAATTGGGCTGCGTTCCAGGCCGATCCGGAATGGAAAAAGGTAAAGGCCGACTCTGAGACTAATGGTGCGCTGGCAAACCATATCGACAGCTACTTCATGGATCCGACGAGCTTTTCAGCGCTCAAGTAGAAAGCCGAAGCACTAACAAATAAATAAGGCATTGAAGAGACGAGAAATCCACTCGCCGGAGCAAATGATCTGCTGTTGCCGAGGACACGTGTTCCACAACATCCGCCGCCAAGGTCAGAATCGTATATGAGATAGCGATTCAGTCTGAAGCGCAGTGACTGCTCGGATGGACGGGAAATGCATTATGGATAGACGACGAAACATGTTAATCGGAATTGTTGTGGGCAGCGTTATTGTGGCGGCATCGATCTACGCCACGGGTTTCACAAAGGTATTGTTAAGTCCCTTTGGCAGCAGCGCTGAATATAAAAGTTCGGAATCTGCCACTGCTCCAGATTTGGCCACCGGTGAATGGATAAACTCAGAACCGCTGAAGCTGCAGGATCTGCGCGGACGCGTCGTGCTAATCGAGTTCTGGACTTTCGGCTGCTACAACTGTCGTAACACGTTGCCCTTCGTCAAAAGTTGGAATGATCGCTACCGCGAGAAAGGCCTCACCGTTATTGGTGTGCACTCACCTGAGTTTGATGAGGAAAGAAAAGTTGAAAACCTTCGTCGCGAAGTTGCTTCACTGGGGATTAGTTACCCAGTAGTCACGGATAACGACTACCAAACATGGAAGGCTTATAACGTCCAAGCTTGGCCCACCACCTTCCTGTTGGATAAGCAAGGACGAATTCGATGGATGCATGTTGGTGAAGGGGATTATGGCGAGGCCGAGCGACTGATTCAGAAATTTATTGACCTCTGAACCGCTCTTTGGCGATCCAGTTGTTTATATAACGGGAACAATGGACGAGCGAGATGCCTTCCGTTTGACATTTTGCGAGGAAGCGAATGACATCCAGGTCGACCAGACTGACTTCGTTCAAGTCGAGCGTGACCCTCGTCCCCAAGGCCTCTATTTGAGCTTTCAATTCTTCTATATGCTCCCGCCGCATGCGGCCAATCAGCCGTATCGTCGTCCTCTGTCCATCCGAATCTTTTTCGATTTTTAAGGTCACGTTCTTTTCTTCTCAAGTGCCACACTTGAAAGGTTGCACGCTGAGTGCCACTTGAAATTCCCTTGAATGAAAGGGGTTTTCGTTCTAGCTCGGGGCCACTTTTTCGGCGTTTGCTGAAAACTCAGCCTGAAGTAGAGTCTCGTTTCTCTTCGTCAGCGCGCGCGATAGCTTGAACAGGGCATGGAGATGCGAGAAGCTATTAGCTAGACGAAATATTAGGAAAGCTATGAAGGCACGGGAAGCTCAAAACAAGACAATCTTGACTGGTGCAGACCAAGTGGACGCATCTGACAAGCTCGTAGTCATGCCTGGAGAGAAACAGAATGGCGATGTCTCCAG
>Ga0210378_10001892_pt1 | contig 10828 bp, 9 predicted proteins | sample PLM1_60_b1redo_FD_155465 | JGI IMG/M metagenome (GOLD analysis project Ga0210378, IMG submission 155465) | Groundwater sediment microbial communities from an aquifer in East River, Colorado, USA - PLM1_60_b1 redo | ecosystem: Environmental > Terrestrial > Soil > Riparian zone | place: USA: East... | reverse complement strand
TCTGGCGTCGTCTGGAGCCTGCTACGCGGCGCTCCGGCGCTTACCGCGGCGGGACTTGCACCCACAAGTCTGATGCAACACCGAAGACGGGCCGTCCAGACCCGGCTTCGTTCAGGACGCTCCACGTGGGCAGTGTAGACGGCGTCCGCCGACCACGCCAACGGCCGACGGGCTCGTCTATCCTCCGATTCGACACACCGGCGAGGGCCCGGACTTCACGACCCGAAGCAATAGAGCGCGCCACGTGTCCTGACGAATATGTGCCGGCCGGCGATGGCCGGGGTGGCGTAGACCTCGTCATCCAGTTCGCCGGTGGACAGGATCGCCTGCTCGCGCGCGGCGTCGAGCACAACCACCACTCCCGCTTGGCTCACGATGTACACCTTGCCGTCGCCGGCCACGGGGGAGGCATAGTACTTGTCGACGGCGCCGCGCAGACGGGTCTGCTTCCTCACCTTGCCGGTGGCGACGTCGAGGGTGGTCAGGACGCCGCCTTCGTTGATCATGTACACCACCCCCCGGTAGACGAGGGTGGTGGGCAGCTGGGGCACCGAGCGCGAGTAGCGCCAGCGCAAGCTCTTCCCGGTGAGGTCGCCGCGCCCTCCGGCGCGGAAGGCCATCAGGCCGTTCTCCGAGGCGGAGCCGACGGACCAGATGCGCCATTCGACCGCGTCGGCGGCGCCGTCCTCGTCAAGATCGATGAAGACGAAGTACCGGCGCGTCCGCTCGTCGGGTGCCTCGACCGGCGAGATCTTTCCGTCCTTGTCCGCGTCGTGCTTCGCCAGGACCTCGGCGAAGGGGGGCACGATCACCTGGCGTCCGGCGTCGTTGTCCGGTGTCGAGAAGCCGTTGATGTAGATGGAGTCGCCGACCAGCACGGGGCCCGACTTCATCTCCCCGGGCAGCCCGTTGACCCAGGCAACGCTCTCGCCCGTGGCCGCGGCGTAATAGTCCATGCGGAACGAGCCGGGGGCGATGACCTGGAGCGGACCTCCCGGCGGGTCGTAGACAATGGGCGTGGAGTGGCCGCTCAGCGCCTCCGGCCGCGGCGTGCGCCAGACTTCGCGGCCATCGTCCTGCCGGAAGCCGGCCGCGAAGGAGCCGCGGTTCTGGTCGCAGACGAGGACCACCAGGTCGCCGGCGAGGACGGGCGACGCCCCCATGCCGTAGACGTTGTTGAACGGACCGAGCGGAGTGCGCCAGCGCTCGGCGCCCGCGAACGTGTAGGAGAGGAGGCCGTAGTCAGGGAAGAACACGTAGACGTTCTTGCCGTCCGCGACCGGCGTCGGCGATGCGGGACCGTTGCGCCGGTCGAGCTTCTCTGTCCGGACGCGCGGGCTCTCTCGCCGCCACCGCTCCTCGCCGCTGGCGCGATCGAGGGCGATGGTCAGCAGCTTCTCGCCCTCGAACGCGGTCAGGAAGACCCGGTCGCCGCTCACCACGGGCGAGGAGTACCCCGATGGCAGCGCGGTCTTCCAGGCGACGTTCCGCGTCGCGCCGAGCTGCGCCGGCAGGCCGCCGGTCTCCTGGACGCCGCTACCATTCGGGCCACGGAAGCGAGGCCAGTCATCGCCCGCGCGTACGGCGAGCAGCAGGACGAGGAACCGGAAAGGCATGCCGCAGCATACAGGCCTGGGCCGGAGCTCGGGCGAGGATCGCGCGCCGTTCTCGTATCGCTTTGTCCTCATGGAACGTTGCCGCGCGCCGGTACATCGTGGTTCACGAGCGCGCAGTTGTTGGTCACCCTGCCCATTCTCTGGGCGAACGCGTGTGGCCTCCGCAATGCCCCCGCGCACGTTACCGGCGGCACAGCCATTGCAACTCGACGCCCACGGGCAGAAGATCTTGGAGACAGAGATGCTGACACGCGTGCTCACGATCGCAATGCTCGTTGGGTGTGGACCGAGCGTCTACAGTCAGAGTCTGGCCGAAGTCGCGGCGAAGGAGAAGGAGCGGAGGGCCAAGGTCGGCGGCTCCGCTAAGACGTTCACTGAGTCTGATCTCAAGGACGCGGCCAGCAAGAGGGCAAAAGAAGGCTCCCCGTCAGCGGGCAACCCTCCGCCATCCGTCGCTCCGACCACGGACGCATCCTCGGCGCAGGCGGCCGACGCGCAGGATGCGAGCGGCGTCGAGTCGAGCTCGTCCGAGGCCAAGAAATCGCGCGGCGCGGAATACAAGGTCCGGTTGGACGCGACGAACGCATCCCTGAAGGTTGCGGAAGAGAGCTTCCGGGCCGCCCAGCAGCAGTGGACGATCGTGAGTGACCATTCCTGGCGATTCGCGGGTCACTACGAGACAGCACGTTCCCGCTTCGAAGCCGCCAAGAAAAGAGTAGAGCTTCTCCGCCGCGAGCGCGACGAGATCGAGGACGCGGCGCGACGCGAGGGAATTCCGCCGGGTTACCTGCGGTAGAACGGGCCGCGACAGCGAGGGCGTGATGCCTCCCGCTATCCTGATCATGTCGGTGGCACTGGCGGCCGCGGGCCCGTCAGCCGCCTCCTTCAGGCACGGGACCCTTCCCGGCCACTCGCCATACGTCGTGGCGGCGGGGGAGGTCCTGCTCGAGGTGGCGGTCGAGGTCTCGGGAGCAGTGGGTGAGATTCGCACGTTGCGCTCGACGCCACCTTTCACGGATCTCCTGCGGGCCGCGGTGAAAGCGTGGGCGTTCGAGCCAGCGCGCACGGTCGGGGGGGTGGCCGTGCCCTCGCGCTTGTTGGTAGGGGGATTCTATTCTTCGTCGATTTCTGTCGGGCGCGGGCCTACGCTGGGTGAACCCCCGCGCGATGTGGCCACCGCGTCCGCAGGCGTCCCATTCCCTTCGAGCATGGTGACCGCATCCTTCCCGCCTCTGACGCATGTGATTGAACCGGGTCAGGTCCTTCTCGAGTTCGCCATCGCGGCCGACGGAAGCTTTACCGTGCAAGTGGTGGACAAAGCCAACGCTCCTTTCAGGGACGCCGCCCTGGAGGCGGCCCGAAAGTGGCGCTTTCGGCCCGTGGGCGTGCCATCGCTCGCGTATGTTGTTTTCAGCTTCCGGCCGGGACCCTGAGGAGCCGCGGACTTGAAGTCAATGCGATGATGGACGGGTAAGGGAGGCGATCATGGTGCTCTCTCCCGAAGAAGTCGCGATCGGCCGCCGCAACTTCATCAAGGCGATGGCGGGGGCGCCTCCCCTCCTGGCCTTCGGGGCCGCTGCCGCCCTGCGCGGCCCCATCCGGGGCGGGCCGGTCAAGGCCGGCTTCATCGGACCCGGCTCGCAGGGCAAGGTCCTCCTCGGACAGTGCAGCAAGGACTTCATCGACTTGAAGGCCGTGTGCGACATCAACCCCCAGCGCCTGGACGAGGCCGCCGACAGCCTCGTGAAGGTGGGCTGGGCTCCCCCGCGGAAATACGAGGATTGGCGGGAGATGCTGGCGAAGGAGGACCTCGAGGCCGTCCTCATCGCCACGCCGCTGTGGTGCCACGCCGAGATGACCGTGGGTTGCCTGGAAGCGGGCAAGCACGTGCTGGTCGAGAAGATGATGGCCTACGACATGGAGGGATGCCGTCAGATGGCGGCGGCCGCCCGCAAGCACGGGAAGCTGCTCGAGGTCGGCTACAACCGCTTCTACGACCCGAGCTATCAGGCCGCCTACGACCACGTGATCCGCCAGGGCCTCCTGGGCGAGATCCACCACGTCCGGCTCATGTATCACCGGAACCGGTCCTGGCGACGGGACACCAAGCCTCCGTCCGCGGATTACAGCCCCGCCCGCTGGGGCTATCCCACCTGGGACCACCTGGCCAACTGGCGCCTCTACCGCAAGTACTCGCAGGGGCTGGTGGCGGAGCTGGGCGGCCACCAGATCAGTACGGCGAGCCTCTTCCTCGACGCTTCGCCCACCGCGGTCGTGGGCAGCGGCGGCATCTATCGCTTCAAGGACCGCGAGGTCAACGACCACGTCTTCGTGACCCTGGAGTATCCCCAGGGCCGGACGGTCACGTTCTCCTCGATCGAGTCCAACGACTTCGACCACATCACCGAGCAGTTCATGGGCACCCGCGGCACCCTGGTGATCGGACGCGAAGGCGAGGTGCTGCTCTTCGGGGGAGGAGACGAGGGCAAGAAGATCGTGTCCGAGGAAAGGCCCACGGGCATCGAGGTCACGCCGCGCACGAGTGGCGCGGTGATGGAGGCGTCCGAGAGCCGGGCCGCGGACGCGCGGGGGCGTCCGCTGGGCCAGGCGGCCAGACCGGGCGAGGGCGGGGGGGACCCCCTGCTCCCCTATCGGATGGAGGTCGCGATTTTCTGCGCGGCGATCCGGACCGGCGCCCCACTGCGCTGCGGGGTGGACATGGCCTTCAAGACCACGGCCGCGTGCGTGGCCGCCAACGAGGCCATGGACAAGAAGGTACGCGTCGAGATTCCCACCGCCTGACCCGCGAGGGCATTCCTCACCGTCGGGGAGAGCTATCGGGAGTCCAGTCTCCGGAGACTGCCCCCGCCGTCGCCGCCTCGAGCGCGTCGATCGCCGCCCCCGGGTCCTTGCCGTCGGTTGCGGCGTTCTTGTACGGACTGGCACGGCCAAGGCGGTAATTGCCGCGCGAGAGGTCCACGAAGCCGACCTCGGCATCGGTCGCGGGAAAGAAGTTTCCTGGATACCCGGAGTAATTGGCGGGCGTGCTTCCGATCAGGACGTTCCCGGTGAAGACGGGAGCGAGATAGAACGTATCGAGCGTCTGGCTGCCGTCCCCCGTGACGAGCGGGGACGGGGCCGGCCAGCTCTTCGTCCCTCCCGCGAATCCGTGTGTCCTCTTCGGAGCAATGTTGTTGCGGAACGTGAAGGAGCGGTGCACCGCGATGGGCTTGTCTCCCGTGTACGCACTCCAGGCGTTCGAGAACCCCGTGTTGTGCTCGACGGTCAGTTTCAGGATCCCGGTGTCGCGAGAATCGAGGGAGAGGAACTGGAAGAGCCGCCCCGTGCCCCCCCAATTCACGCTGCTGATGTCGTCGAGCAGGTTGTCCTGGATCAGGATGCGCTTGGTCTGCTGGCTGGGGAAATTGTTGTCCGCGGCGAGGATGTTGAACCCGCCCCCGGAGTGACGGAGGATGTTCTTCCTGAACGTCACGTCCTCGACCGTGGACCACGGTGCTCCACCGTCCTGGTTCCGGACGGTGAAGAGGATGGCGAACCCATTCTGGTCGTGCCGCCAGTTGTGTTCGAGGAGATTGCCCTCCGCGAGCACCCGGCGGGCGTTCTTCAGCTCGAAGATATTCTTGACCGACCACGGCGTCCCGGCATAGGTCGGATGCCCGATCTTCCAGGACAGTGGCTTGAAGAAATGGTTGCGGCGGATCTCGATATCGGAGGGGACGAGATCCGGAATGGATGGATCGGCTCCCCCGAACATGAGGTTCTCCCCCGCTCCTTCGAGGTAATTGTTGACGATCTTGAAGGGGCCGGGGCCGTTCCAACCCGAGATCGCCTGTGAGTCCGCTCCCACTTCGTGGAAATCGGAGAGGTAGGAATCAACCACGGCCATCCGGGCGCCGTTCATGGCGATGCCGCGCCGGACGCTTCCGGTGGGGGTGCCATGGATATAGCAGCGGTCGAAGATGATTTCGGTGGGCACCTGACTCAGAGAAGTCTGCCCGCCTTCGGATTCCAGGTAGACAACGTTATTGTCCGAGTAGGGCCCCGTGCTCCGGGTGGCGCCCCTCGCAGTGACTTCGATCCCGACGAACCGGTAGTGGTGGGCGGCGGCGGCAGTCCTGATGGCCGGCGCCCTGTTGGGGGTGTCTATCCTGGGCATGAGGCTCGCATGCGAGGGAAAGACACGAGTGCCGGGGTGCGGAAGAAGGGCATGCGCCGACGAACGGATGTAGATCCAGTCGGTCCCGGGTTTCTTGGGCAGGATGAAGTTGCCGGTGAAGGTGGCCCCGGCCTGGAGCTCGATCACGTCTCCCGGCTGGGAGGCATGGAGAGCGGCCTGGAGATCGCCGCCGGCGTTCACGGGGATGAGCTTGCCGCGCGCGGGAGGAGCGTACCTGGTGTCAAGGAAGACCCGGGGCAATTCGGGTTCGGCCTGGGCGAGGGCTCGGGGGGACAGCAGGGGGGTTGTGGCGACACACGCGACCATAAGAGCCAGCCGGGCGCGACGGGCGGGCGAGCCGGTTCCCGAAAACATGGTGGTCTCAAACATAGGCCCGAGTTCGGTCGGCGTCCAGATGTTACGCCCGGCTGGCTCACCAGGCTGCCAGATTTCGCTTGACCACCTCCCCCGGAGGGGGAGTAGTCTGAAATCTCCGCATCTAAGCCGTCAGGGCAGGGTATGACCGACTTCACCCGGCGCGATTTCGGGCAGGCGCTTCTGGCGGGAGGCATGCTCTCGCGCCTGCCGGAGCAGAACGCGGCCTCGCAACCCGCGGCGCCCGCGAGCGCGGGATCGCTCATCGACGTCCCGGGCATTCGCGTCGGGCACTTCACCGATCCGCGGCGCCCGACCGGGTGCACGGCGATCCTCTTCGATCCCGACGCGGCCGCGGGCGTCGATTACGGCACCTCGGCGCCCGGCGAAACGGGGGTCGTGCTGCTGCAGCCCTCGAGTCCGGTCGAACAGATCCACGCGCTGTTCCTGACCGGCGGCGGGCTGTTCGGCCTGCCCGCATACGGCGGAGTGATCCGCTATCTCGAGGAACACAAGATCGGCTTCGACTGGGGCACGCCCGACCTCCGCATCCCGATCGTGGTCGGCGCGGTGATCGACGACCTCGCCGTCGGCGACCCGCGCATCAGGCCCGACGCGGAGGCTGCCTACAAAGCGTGCGCGGCCGCTTCCACCGGACCGGTGGCCGAAGGCAGCGTCGGCGTGGGCGCGGGTGCGACCGTGGGAAAGATGCATCGGCGCCGCGGCTTCGGCGGGATGAAGGGCGGTCTCGGCACCGCGAGCCTCAAAGTCGGCGACGTCGTCGTGTCCGCGCTCGCGGTCGTGAACGCCGCCGGCGATATCCTCGATTGGCGAAGCGGACGCATCGTCGCGGGTGCGCGCCGTCCGTCGGGCGGCTTCGCCGACTGCGTCGAGGTCATGAAGCAGGCGGTGACGACGCGGGGCGCGGACCTGGGACTGGACGACCCGGCGCTGCGCAGCACGACGCTCGTCGTGGTCGCCACGAACGTGACGCTCGCGAAGACCGCGCTGACCAAGGTCGCGAACATGGCGAACTGCGGCGCGTCACGCGCCATCCGCCCGTACCACACGACGGGGGACGGCGATCAGCTCTTCGCGGTATCCACGCGAAAGCTCGAGAAGCCCGATCTGCCGCTGACGACGATCGGATCCCTCGCCGCCGATGTCGTGGCGGAAGCGATCGTGCGCGGTGTGAGGATGGCGACGTCGGCGCCGGACTGGCCGGCGATTCGGGACCTATAACGAAATGCGGATGCATCCAGCAATTCAAAGGGGGACTACGATGTTCTCGGCACGCTCTCAGGGCCCAACCGGCCCCAATCTCGCTCTCCTCGTCGCGCTCACTGCCGCGATCCTGGCCAGCGCCGTTCCCAGCGAGGCCCAGAATCGGACCACGCCCGGGCAAATAGTGCGCTACTCCACCATCCACTCCATCGGTATCGAATGGGGCATCTCGGGCGACGCCAATCACAACGCCACGGTCAACGTGCACTATCGGGGTCAGGGCACGAGTGCGTGGAAGGGGGCGTTGCCGCTCGTCCGGGTCGACAACACCTACAACGGCAACGCCTTTGCGGGGAGCATCCTCTTTCTCGACCCTGACACGACCTATAAAGTCCAGCTCGAGCTGTCCGACCCGGACGGTGGCGCCCGTGGTCGTCGGATGTTGACGGTCACGACGCGGCCGCTGCCCACGTTGCCGACCGGCGGCCGGCGCTTCCACGTGGTGCCGGGGTCGGGCGGGGGTGACGGCTCCTCGGGGAACCCCTTCCAGGGGGTCGCGGCCGCCCAGGCCGTTGCCCAGCCGGGGGACATCTTTTTCGTCCATGCCGGCAGCTACGCCGGGCGACCGACCTTCAGCGTGCCGGGCGTCGCCCGCAACTACATCGTCTGGATGGGGGCGGGCGATGGCGAGGCGCTCTTCGTCGATGGCTTCAACTTTGGGGCCAGCCACATCTGGGTGGAGGGCTTGACGGTCAGGAATCAGGCCTTCGCCACGTTCTCGCTGGATTGTCCGTCCGATGTGGTCGTGCGACGGAACTTCTTCTACGACAATCACTACAACATCTATCTCCAGCGCGGTGGGGAAGGCTGGTATATCGCGGACAACACGATCGTCGGGGATGAGGACCCCGCCGGCGAGAGCTTCGACGGCGAAGGGATCGAGCTGAACGGATCGTTCGCCGCGTGCGGCGCGAACAACCACACGGTCGCCCACAACAGCATCACCCGTGTCGCCGATGGGATCTCGACCCCGGGAACCAACGTCGACATCTTCGGCAACGACATCTTCGACACCTCCGACGACGGCATCGAGACCGACGAGGGGCGGACCAACGTCCGGGTGTGGGGCAACCGCATCCATAATGCCGTGCACAACGCGTTCAGCTTTCAGCCTCAGATCGGGGCGCCCTGGTACTTCATCCGCAACCAGGTCATCAACAACCTGGAGGACATCGCCAAGTACCGCACCTGGGACCGCGCCGTGTTCCTGCACAACACCTTCGTCCACTGGCGGGATCTACAGCTCGGCGGGGCGCACGGCCAGTTCATGTCCATCTCCCGCAACAACCTCTGGATCTCGCTCAATGACGGGCAGATCTGGTGGGGGTTCGGGACCATCGACTGGCGCACCGACCTCGACTACGACGGCTTCGACTGGGGTGAGTCCACCCGTCCCTTCTTTTTCAACGGCGTGACCTACCCCGACCTCGTGAGCTTCCGCCGCGGCACCGGCCAGGAGGCGAATGGCATCCAGATCTCCCACCAGACCTGCATTCCGACCATGGTCGTTCCGGGCGACTCGCCGACGCCGGTCCCGCCGCAGCATCTGGTTCTGGCGCCCGGCTGCCCGGCGATCGATGCCGGCGCGATCCTGCCCAACATCAACGATGGCTTTGTCGGAAACGCACCGGACCTGGGCGCCTACGAGGACGGCCAACCGCTGCCCACCTATGGTCCGCGGCCGGACGCCACGTCTCCAGGTGAGGACGACGACGACGATGGGGACGATGAATGATGATTGATGGTCAAGCCTCGGACCAGACCGCGAGCTCGTTGCCGCTCGGATCGCTGAAGTGGAAGCGCCGGCCGCCGGGGAAGGTGAAGGGCTCCTTCACGATGCGACCGCCGGCCTTCTTGACCTTCGCCAACGTGTCATCGAGAGCCCGCGAGTAGAGGACCACCAAGGGACCTCCCGCGCGAACGTGTGCGTCCTGGCGAAGGCCACCGACTTCGCGGCCCGGCCCTTGGATGCCGGCGTACTCGGGCCCGTAGTCGTTGAACGTCCATCCGAAGGCGGCGCCGTAGAAGCGCTTGGCCTCGGGTACGTCCGTGACCGTGATCTCGATGTAGTCGACCGCGTGGTGGACATGCGCCGCGGCGTCTGGATGGGACATGGCTGCGGTCCTTTCGAACTTGCCGGCAATCACCTGGGCAGGTAGCTGTTCACCACGATGCCGCACGGGTAGGCCGTGGAGGCCGCCAGCTTCAGGGGTCTCTTCCCCTTGAAGATCCGCATCCCGCTCCCGATCGCCACCGGGTTGACGAAGAAGTTCATCTCGTCGATCAGGCCGTGCTCGATCAGGGAGGACACGAACGTGGCCCCGCCGTAGACGACGATGTCCCTCCCCGGCCGGCCCTTCAGCTGCGTCACCGCGTCGACCAGATCCCCGTTCTCCATTCGGACGTTCTTCCCTTCGACGTGCTTGAGCGTCTTGCTGAACACCACCTTGGGGAGGGCTACCATCTTCTGCGCGAAGTCGTATTCGGGGCTGTCCTTCTGGGTGACCACCTGTTCCCAATACTTGATGAAACCTTCGGTCATCTTGCGGCCGAGCAGGATGGTGTCGCTGGTGTCGGTCAGCTGGTTGATGAAGGCCAGCAGCCCGGCATCCATGTCGAACGTCATCCAGTCGAGCTGGCCCTCCGGCCCCGCCACGTAACCGTCGACCGTAACCTGCATCTGCAGCTTCAGCTTTCGCATGGCTTCCTCCCGCTGGCGTGTCTAGTGTCGAGTGTCGAGGGGTCAGGTCTGCTGTATGGGGTCTGCATCGGGTCATACCCCATATCGCAGACCTGACCCCATCAGACGGACCCTATCAGACGTATACGATGCTCTTTCGTGGAGTGTTTCCTGGCACGCTCTTTGCCTCCTTTTTCGTCTTGAGTTGATTCTGGGAGGTCATCATGTCCAAAGCGAGCAACCCAATACCCAAGGGGCATCATACGGTCACCCCGTCCCTCACCCTCGACAACGCGGCGCAGGCGATCGACTGGTACAAGAAGGCGCTCGGGGCGGAGGAGACCGCGCGCGCGGTCGGCCCGGACGGGAAGATCATGCACGCGGAGATTCGCATTGGCGATTCGCCCATCATGCTGATGGACGCGATGATGGGCGGAAAGGGCCCGAAGGCGCTCGGCGGATCGCCGGCGTCGCTCTGGCTGTACGTGGAAGATTGCGACACGCTGTTCAACCGCGCCGTGGCCGCGGGCGGCAAAGTAACCCCGCACGGCGAGATGATGGATCAGTTCTGGGGCGACCGTTCCGGCACGTTCACCGATCCGCACGGGTACACCTGGAGCATCGCGACGCACAAGGAAGACCTCACGCCCCAGGAGATGAAGCAGCGGCAGGATGAATTCATGAAGCAGTTCGCAT
>Ga0210378_10001891_pt1 | contig 10828 bp, 14 predicted proteins | sample PLM1_60_b1redo_FD_155465 | JGI IMG/M metagenome (GOLD analysis project Ga0210378, IMG submission 155465) | Groundwater sediment microbial communities from an aquifer in East River, Colorado, USA - PLM1_60_b1 redo | ecosystem: Environmental > Terrestrial > Soil > Riparian zone | place: USA: East... | reverse complement strand
CACCACCGCGACCTGCGTCAGCCGGGGCGCCCGCCTCAGCATCGTCGCCTCCGCCAGCATCCGCTCCAGGACCTCGGGGTCGGGCAGCCCCTCCCCAGCCACCGCCGCCAGCTTTTCCCTGGTGAGGGTCTCGGCCACCCCGCCGTCCAGATCCCCACCACCCGCACCCCGGCGGGGCCGAGCTCGGCGGCCAGGTAGCGCATGAACACCTCGGTGGCGGCATCGGCGGGGCCGGTGTTGCCCATCAGCGGCCTGGCGCCGTGGGCCGACCCGCTGTTGAGGTGCAGGATCACCCCTGACCCTTGGGTGGTCATGTGGCGGGCGGCGGCGCGGGCGGTGTGGAAGTTGGCCAGCAGCCCGGTGGTGACGGCTCGGCGGCGGTGATCTCGCCGGCCACCTTGTCGAGCGGCTCGCGGGTGCGCCCGGCGAGGAAGACGGTGGCGCCTTCGCGGGCGAAGGTGCGGGCCACGCCGCCGCCGGCCCCGTAGACGATCGCGTTCTTGTGCTCGAGCAGCAATTCCATCCCTCCCGGGGATCGTGGTCGGCTCCGGGCATGGCCGGGACGGGCTGTCCCGGAGTCGCGGTCTCATGTGAGGTGCAACGTCGCCCGCGGCTCCAACTCATCGGTGGCGCCGCTGCGACTTCTGGTCCGGGAGGTGGGCAGGATGGTCACGGCCGAGGACGTGCGGCGGGTTGCCGGCTCGCTGCCGCGCAGCGAGGAGCATCTCATACGGGATCACGTCAAGTTCCGGGTGGGCAGGCTCGTCTTCGTCTCGATCTCGCCGGACGAGGCGTCGATGGGGTTCGGGTTCCCCAAGGAGGAGCGGGCGGCGCTGGTGAGGAGCGAGCCGGAGAAGTTCCACATGCCGGTACCCTCGGATGAGCGGTACAACTGGGTGCGGGTATGGTTGCACGCGATCGACGAGGCGGAGATGCGGGAGCTGGTCGCGGAGGCGTGGCGCATGGTGGTGCCCAAGCGGGTCGCCGCCTCCTACCTGGGGCCATGAGCGGAACGGGACGGCCGGAGCCCGTCGAACGCGCGCCGCTGACCGAGGAGCAGATCCGTGCCGCCTGGGTCCAGGAGCCGACACCGCTGGCCGGCCGGATCGTGATCGCCGACTACGACCCGGACTGGCCTCGGCTGTTCCGGCCGGAGGCCGACCGGGTGCGGACCGCGCTCGGCGACCGGGCGCTGCGGATCGAGCACACCGGGTCGACCTCGGTGCCCGGGCTGGCCGCCAAGCCGATCATCGACATGCTGCTGGTGGTCGCTGACTCGGCGGAGGAGCGCGCCTACGTGCCGGCGCTGGAGGCGGCCGGCTACCGGCTGGTCATCCGCGAGCCTGACTGGTACCAGCACCGCGTGTTCAAGGGGCCGGACACCAACATCAACCTGCATGTCCTCTCGGAGGGCTGCCCGGAGATCGAGCGTGTCCTGGCCTTCCGGGACCGGTTGCGCGCCGACAACGCCGATCGTGCGCGGTACGAGCGCGCCAAGCGCGAGCTGGCCGAGCGGGACTGGAAGTACGTGCAGAACTACGCCGACGCGAAGACCGCGGTGATCGAGGAGATCATCGCGCGGGCGCTCGACCGGCCGGCCGGACGCTGAGCCGGCGCCAACGGGGCGCCTCCCGCAGCCCTCCTTGCCGCGTTCACAACTCCTTCACACCACCTTGGCAGCATCGGCCGTGAACGCAATCGACCCGTCAGAGCAAGGAGGACAAGATGCGACGGGCCATGGTGATCGGGGTGGTGCTCCTCGCGATCCTGGCAGGTGTCGGGATCGGGGTCGCCGCCTACAACGCCGGCGTCTCCGAGGGAGTCGCCGAGGGCCTGCGCCAGAGCGGCCAGGACGCCCAGGCGGTGCGGGTGGTGGGTCCACGGTTCGGTCACGGATACGGCTACGGGTACGGCTTCTTCCCGTTCGGGCTCATCCTGTTCCCGCTGCTGGTGATCGGGATCATCCTGCTGGTGCGCGGCGTGTTCTGGCGCGGCCGCTGGGGCGGTCCCGGCTACGGCCCCGGTGGCTGGGGCCACGGCCCTCCGGGCCCGTGGGGACACGGCGGCCCGCAGCGGTTCGAGGAGTGGCATCGCCGCCAGCACGACCAGCCGAGCGACCAGCCGGGCGACCAGCCGGGCGACCAGTCCACCGAGCAGCGCAGCGGTGGAGGCGAACCGACCGGCGCGTAGGGCGCCGGCACGGCAGCGGGGCGGAGGCTTGCCTCCGCCCCGCCGTCTCGTCAGGCTCCTGGAGGACGGGAGGCGGACGTGAAGAAGATCCTGGTGGTCGAGGACGAGACGAAGATCGCGCGGCTCGTGCGCGACTACCTCGAGCACGCCGGCTTCGAGGCGGTGGTGGTCGGCGACGGCGAGACCGCGCTGGCCAGCGTGCGTCGCTCCAAGCCCGACCTCGTCGTGCTGGACCTCGGCCTTCCCGGGCGGGACGGGCTGGACGTCGCGCGCCTGCTGCGGCGGACGTCGAGCGTGCCGATCGTGATGCTCACCGCCCGAGGCGACGAGACCGACCGGGTCGTCGGGCTCGAGCTGGGAGCCGACGACTACGTGGTGAAGCCGTTCAGCCCCAAGGAGCTGGTCGCACGCGTCCGGGCGGTGCTGCGGCGGACGCAGACGGCGCAGGCCGGCGGGCCGGAGGTGCTCCGCGTGGCCGACGTCGAGGTGGACGTTCCTCGCATGCGCGTCTCGGTCGCCGGCCGGCCGGTCGAGCTGACGCCCACCGAGTTCCAGCTCCTCGCGGCGCTGGTCCGCGAGCCGGGTCGCGTCTTCACCCGCGGCCAGCTCCTCGACGCGGTCCACGGCGTCGCGTTCGAGTCCTACGAGCGGGCCATCGACGCGCACGTCAAGAATCTGCGGAAGAAGCTCGAGCCGACGCCGGGCCGGCCCCGCTATCTGCTCACCGTCCACGGCGTCGGCTACCGGTTCGTCGATGCCTGACCGGTGGCGGGGCCCGCCGCGCCGCCCTCCGTGGTGGCCGGAGAACGAGCCGTTCCCACCGCGGGGCGGCTGGGGCTGGAGCGGCGCGCCCCGGCGCTTCCCACGGCGACTGGGCATCGTGTTCGCGCTCTTCGTCGGGCTGATGTTCCTGCTCACCGGGCTTGTGTTCAGGCTGCTCGGCGGCGGCTACGGACCGGGCCGGCCATACGGCCCGCCGATGGTGCCGTTCCCGCTGCTCGCCCTCGGGCTGCTGCTGCTGGCGTTCCTGGCCGGGCGGGCGGTGCGGCGCATAGCGGCGCCGGTCGGCGACGTCATGGACGCCGCCGACCGCGTCGCGGGCGGCGACTACGGGGCCCGGGTCGAGGCGCGAGGCCCCGGCGAGGTGCGCCGCCTGGCCCGCTCCTTCAACCAGATGGCCGCGCGGCTGGAGGCCAACGAGGCGCAGCGCCGGGGCCTGCTCGCCGACGTCGCCCACGAGCTGCGGACGCCGCTGTCGGTGATCCGCGGCAACGTCGAGGGGATGCTCGACGGCCTGTACCCGGCCGACGCGGCCCACCTCGCGCCGGTCCTGGAGGAGACCGCGGTGATGTCGCGGCTGCTGGACGACCTGCAGACCCTCTCGACGGCCGAGGCCGGCGTGCTGCGGCTGCACCGCGAGCGCGTGGATCCCGGGTCGCTCGTCCAGGACGCGGTGGCGGCGTTCCGTGCTCGCGCGGAATCGGCCGGCGTGACGCTCGAGTGCCGCGCCACCCCCGGCGCCCCGGAGCTCGACGTCGACCCCGTGCGGATCGGGGAGGTGCTGGCGAACCTGCTGTCGAACGCCGTCCGCCACACCCCGCGCGGCGGGTCGATCGCGGCGGTGGTCGAGCCGTCCGCGGCGGGGGTCTCCTTCACGGTCACCGACACCGGCAAGGGCATCGACGCCGCCGACCTGCCGTACGTGTTCGACCGGTTCGTGAAGTCGGCCGACTCGGGTGGCGCCGGGCTCGGCCTGGCGATCGCGAGGAGCCTGGTGCAGGCGCACGGCGGCAGCATCACCGCCGACAGCCAGCCAGGTCGCGGCACGACCATGCGGTTCGTGCTGCCGCTGGCACCGGCCCGGCCATGACCCTCCGGGCGCTGGACCCCATCGGCGACCGCCCTTGGCTGGAAGCCCTCTGGGAGGCCGCCCTCGGTGGCTCCTGGCCGCTGCTGCCCGCCGGGCTCGACATCATCCGCGCCGGCGTGGTCGCCGAGGAACGCGGCGTGGCGGTCGGCGCGGTCGCCGTCGACCCGGCCGGCAGCATCCCGCTGCTGCTGGTCGACCCGGCCCACCAGCGACGCGGGGTTGGCACGAGCCTCCTCGCCGCCGCGCTGCACCGCCTCGGCGCCCTTGGGGTCCAGACGGTCGCCCTCGGGAGCGGCGGGGAGGACTACATCTGGCCTGGCGTGCCCGACGACCTGCCGGCGGCGGCCCCCTTCTTCACGGCGCGGGGCTGGCGCTGGGACCAGCCGGTGATCGACCTCGTCGCCGACCTGCGGGACTACCGACCCCCCGCAGGCGCCTACCAGCGGGCGAGGAACGCCGGCGTCTCGCTCGAGGTGGCAGGCGAGCAGGAGCTGGAAGCGGTGCTGGCCTTCGAGGCGGCGACCTTCCCCACCTGGCTGCGGTGGTTCGAGCGCCGGGACTCCTCGGTGCTGGTCGCGCGGGACGGCGAGGGCCGGGTGGTCGGCTCGCTGCTGTTCCGCGGGCCGGACGAGGCGTTCCTGTTGGCGCCGCTCCTGGGCCCGAGGACCGGCACCATCGGCTGCGTCGGCGTCGCCGACCAGGTCCAGGGCCGCGGCGTCGGCAGCGCGATGGTCGCGTTGGCGTCAGAGCTGCTGCGCCGGTCGGGCACCCGTGCCTGCCACATCGGCTGGACCGTCCGGCAGGACTTCTACGTCCGTGTCGGCTACGCGCCGTGGCGGCGCTACCTCATGGCCCGGCGCCAGCTCACCCTTGCCTGACGGCCCGCGGCCGTGCAGAGTTCTAGGGTGACGGAAAGGGCAACTTGAACGAAGCCGACGGGTTGGTGGTCGGGGTGACGGGCGGCGAGCTCGGCGCGACGGGCCGGAAGATCTACGACTTCATCCGGGACACCCAGGCGGCGACCGGGCTCGTCCCGAGCGTGCGGGAGATCCGTGCGGCGGTCGGCGTCAGCTCGATCGGCACCGTCGGCTACTGGCTGGACCGGCTGGAGACGCTGAACCTCATCCGCCGCGACTCCGGGAAGAACCGCTCGATCCAGCTCCGCGGCGAGTCCCCGACGGTGTCGGTCCCGCTGGTGGGCGAGGTGCGGGCCGGCGAGCCGATCCTCGCCGACGGCCGGATCGACGGGAGCTTCCTGCTGCCACGGCAGCTCGTCGGCGACGGCACCCTGTTCATGCTGCGGGTCCGTGGCGACTCGATGGTCGGCGACCAGATCGCCGAGGACGACTACGTGGTCGTCCGCGAGCAGCCGACCGCCGAGCACGGCGACATCGTCGCCGCCCTGGTCCCAGGCTACGAGCCCGAGGCGACGATCAAGCGGCTGTCGGTCGGCGACGGCCGGGTGCGGCTGCTGCCGGCCAACCCCGCCTACGAGCCGATCGAGGCCGACGACATGGAGATCCTCGGCAGGGTCGTGACCGTGCTGCGGCGGATCTAGCGCGCTCGGTCCGCCACCCGCAGCAGCACCACGGTGATGTTGTCGGGCCCGCCGGCACGGTTGGCGGCGGCGATCAGCGCCCGGCACGCGTCGCCGCCGTCGGCCTGATCGGCCAGCACCCCGGCGATCTGGCCGTCGTCGACCACCTCGGTCAGGCCGTCGGAACAGAGCAGCACCTGGTCGCCCGGCTCCAGCTCCAGCGGTGCGGGGACGTCGACCCGTACGTCCGCGTCGAGCCCGACCGCCCGGGTCACGACGCCTCGCTGGGGATGGATCGCGGCCTGCCCGCGGGTGAGCAGGCCCCGTTGGACCGCCTCTTCCACAACGGTGTGGTCGGTGGTGAGCTGGCGCAGCGGCGCACCTTGTCGCAGCAGGTAGGCGCGGCTGTCGCCGACATGGGCGAGCTGCAGGAGCCGCTCGGCGGCGACGGCGGCCGCGGTGACCGTGGTGCCCATGCCCCGCAGGTCAGGGTCGGAGCGCCCCCGCCGGAGGATGGCCAGGTTCGCCTCCCGGATCGCGCCGGCCAGCGCCTCGGCGGCGTCGCGGGCGTCGGCGAAGGCGCGGCCGTCCAGGGCGGCCAGCGGCTCCACCGCCATCGCCGAGGCGACCTCGCCGCCCTGGTGCCCGCCGAGCCCGTCGGCGACCGCGAACACGGTCCGGCCGCACAGGTGGCTGTCCTCGTTGCCGGACCTTGCCCGGCCGACGTCGGTCCCGGCGAAGCTGCTCAGCCGCATCTGGCCTCCTCGTCGTCTCGACCCAAGGTTCTCAGGCCGGCCGGCATGCGCACCAGTCGCGGTGTGCCGGGCGACGACGGCGCTATCGTAGTGTGAGCGAACCCAGACCATGGCGACCGCCCCGAGGAGGAACCGTTGGACACTGCGGTGGAGCTCGACCCGTCCGAGAAGCTCCGCGCCTACGCCCACCCCGAGCGGCTGGTCACGACCGCCTGGCTGGCCGAGCACCTCGACGACCCCAACCTGGTGGTCGCCGAGTCGGACGAGGACGTGCTGCTGTACGAGACCGGTCACATCCCCGGCGCGGTCAAGATCGACTGGCACCTCGACCTCAACGACCCTGTCCAGCGGGACTACGTGGACGCCGAGGGCTTCGCGCGCCTGATGTCGTCCAAGGGCGTCTCCCGCGACACCACGATCGTGTTCTACGGCGACAACTTCAACTGGTGGGCGGCGTACGCCCTGTGGGTCACGACGCTGTTCGGCCACCAGGACGCGCGCCTGCTGGACGGCGGCAGGCAGAAGTGGGTCGAGGAGGGCCGCCCCCTCACCACCGACGTGCCCGCCCGGCCGTCGGCCGGCTACCCGGTGGTCCAGCGGGACGACACGCGCATCCGCGCCTTCCGCGAGCAGGTGCTCGACCACGTCGGATCGGGCGGCCGCCTGGTCGACGTGCGCTCGCCCGGCGAGTACTCGGGCGAGCTGCTGGCCATGCCCGACTACCCGCAGGAGGGGGCGCTGCGCGGCGGGCACATCCCGGGCGCGGCCAACGTCCCCTGGAAGCGTGCGGCCAACGAGGACGGGACCTTCAAACCGGCCGAGGCGCTGCGGACGATCTACGAGGGCGAGCTCGGGCTCACCCACGACGACGACATCGTCGCCTACTGCCGGATCGGTGAGCGCTCCAGCCACACCTGGTTCGTGCTCAGCCAGCTCCTCGGCTTCCCGCGGGTCCGCAACTACGACGGCTCCTGGGTCGAGTGGGGCAACTCGGTGCGGGTGCCGATCGAGCGCTCCAGCGAGCCGGGACCCGATCCGCGGCTCAAGGCGGTCGGCTGAGGATGTCGCTGCCCGGCCGGCTGCAGGAGATCGTCGACGAGTTCGCCGGCCTCCCGCCCGAGCTGCGCCTGGAGGCCCTGCTCGACTACTCCCGCAGGGTGCCGCCGCTACCGCCGCGACTGGCCGGTCACCGCGACGCGATGGAGCAGGTGCCGGAGTGCCAGACCCCGTTCTTCCTGGCCACCGAGGTCGGCGACGACGACACCGTCACCATCCACTTCGACGCGCCGCCGGAGGCGCCGACGACGCGGGGCTTTGCGGGGATCCTGTCGGAGGGCCTCAACGGGGCGGCCGCCGCCGAGGTGCTGGCCGTCCCGAACGGCTTCTACACCGAGCTGGGCCTGGACCGGGTGGTCTCGCCGCTGCGGCTGCGGGGGATCTCCGCCATCCTGGCGCGGCTCAAGCGGCAGGTCGGCGTGCAGCTCGAGGTCCGCTCGGCGGCTACCCGGTCCCCGGGCTAGCGCTCCGCAAGCCTGCGCCGACGATCACCAGCTTGCCAAGCTTGCCCCCGGCCGCGAAGCGCTCGTAGGCGTCCTGGGCGGCCTCCAGCGGGAAGGTCGCGGCCACCGGGATCCGCAGGCGGCCGGCGGCGACCAGCGGCAGCGCCTGGGCCTCGACCCGGCGCGCGGCGTCCGCCTTCTGCTCCAGCGGCCGGTTCCGCAGGTGGGAGGCGAGCAGCCGACCGCGCGTCGCCATCAGCCGGCGCAAGTCCAGGTCGACACGCGCGCCGGCGGGCACCCCGACGACCATGATGCGGCCGCCGGTCGCCAGCGCTTCGAGGTCTGCCGGGAGGTTGGGCGCGCCGACCAGCTCGAGGATCACGTCGAAGGGGCCGGCCCGCCCCCAGTCGTCGGCGGGCTCCACCACCCGCTCCGCGCCGAGCGCGGCCACGGCGGCGTGGTGGTCGCGGTTGCGGACGGTGGCCACCACCCGGGCGCCGGCGGCGGCGGCGAGCTGGACGGCGGCCGTGCCGACCCCGCCAGCGGCGCCGTGCACCAGCATCCGGTCGCCGAGCCCGAGCCCGCACTGGGTGAACAGCGCGTCGTGGGCGGTCGTGACCACCTCGGCGAAGCCGCCGGCCTGCGGCCAGTCGAGCGGCTCGGGGACGGGCATGGCGACCCGCTCGTGCACCACCGCCAGCTCCGCCTGGCCGCCGCCACCGACCAGGGACATGACCCGGTCGCCCGGCCGGAAGCGGAGCACCCCCTGGCCGACCGCCACGACCTCGCCGGCCAGCTCCAGCCCGGGGATGTCGGCCGGGTCGCCCGGCGGCGCCGGGTAGGCGCCCTTGAGCTGGGACAGGTCGGCGCCGTTGACGCCGGCGGCGGCGACCCGCACCAGCAGCTCGCCGCGGCCCGCCTCGGGGTCCGGCCGCTCGGCCACGACCAGCCGGCCGTCCTGGATGGTGACCGCGCGCACGAGGCGGTCAGCCCCCGGCGGCCGCTGCGTCCGCGCCGTACAGGGTCCGCGTCCAGATGGTGTACAGGGCCTCCACCGCGGCGGCGCGCTCGGCCGCGCTGGTCCCCGGCCGGCCGAACGTGACGGCCAGGTGCCGCTCGGTCATCCAGACCAGCGCGGTCGCGACCTCGCCGGGGTAGGGGACGCTGGCACGGCCGGCGGCGGCATCGCGCCGCAGGCGCGCGACGACGCCGTCGGCGAAGCCCTGCACCAGGCCGTTGTAGACCCGCTCGACGTCGTCGTCGTGGTGGGCCGCCTCGGCCATCGCCAGCAGCACCGCGCCGTGGGCCTCGTAGACGTCGGCCAGCCGCTGCAGCGCCTCCCTGGCCTCGACCAGGGGGTCGCCGCTGCCCTGGAACCAGCCCTCGCTCACCGCCCACAGCTCCTGGTTGAGATCCGACAGCAGCCGGATGAGCAGGTCCTGACGGCCGGTGAAGTGGCGGTAGAAGGCGGTGCGGGACTGGGTGGTCGCGGCCATCAGGTCGTCGACGGTCAGCTCCCGGAACGGCCGCTCGCTCAGCAGCCGCTCGGCCACCTCGAGGATCTCCTGCTCGGAGTCCTCGCGGCGGCGCCGGCGGCGTGGGGTCGGTTCCAGCTCGACGCGCTTGACCATCGCCTGAGCCTAGCAAACCGGATGTTGACACTGTGTCACGACGGTTCGTACGCTGGCTGCGGCAGTCGGGAGCCAGGAGGCGCCGCCATGAGCACCCGCATCTACGCCCTTCCTGTCCAGCAGACCCGGTGGCACCTGCCCAGCGGCAGCACCACCGCCTTCGACTGGAACTACGACGAGGGCCGGGACCGGCTGCTCAACCTCTACGACAAGGGCAAGAAGCGGCAGTGGGACGCGGCCGAGCGGATCGACTGGTCGCACCAGGTCGACGTCGACAACCCGCTGCTGGCCCCCGAGGAGACCGTCCCCATCTACGGCTCGCGCACCTGGGAGTCGCTCGGCCAGCGGGAACGCGGCCAGGTGCGCCACCACATGATCGCCTGGCAGTTCTCGCAGTTCCTCCACGGCGAGCAGGGCGCGCTGATCTGCGCCTCCAAGATCGTCCAGACCGTCCCGGACCTCGACTCGAAATTCTACGCCGCCACCCAGGTCATGGACGAGGCGCGCCACGTCGAGGCGTACTCGCGCTACCTCCGCGACAAGCTGGACCTCGCCTACCCGATCAACCCACACCTGAAGTCCCTGCTGAACGACGTCATCGCCGACGCGCGCTGGGACATGACCTACCTCGGCATGCAGGTGCTGATCGAGGGGCTCGCGCTGGCGGCGTTCGGGCTCATCCGCGACATCGCCGTCGACCCGCTCGCCAAGGCCATCAACGCCTACGTGATGCAGGACGAGGCCCGCCACGTCGCCTTCGGGCGGCTGGCCCTGCGCGACTACTACAGGGAGCTGTCCGACCGGGAGCGGGACGAGCGCGAGGAGTTCTGCGTCGAGGCCTGCTACCTGATGCGCGACCGCTTCCTCGGCGAGGAGATCTGGCGCACGCTCGGCTTCGACGCCGACGACTGCATCCGCTACGTCCGCGAGAGCGAGACCCTCAGGCAGTTCCGCAGCCTGCTGTTCAGCCGCATCGTGCCCACCCTGCGCGACATCGGCATGTTCGGGCCCAAGGTGCGGGCCGCCTTCGCCGACATGGGCGTGCTCGGCTTCGAGCAGCTCGACGTCGACGCGCTCATGGCCGACGACGAGGCGATCGCCGACACGATCGACGCCCGCCGCCGCCAGCAGGTCGCCGACACCGTGGCGGCCGGCCGGGCGTAACGGCGGCGCCGTCCGCGCCGCGCGAGGGCTGGCGGCCCGGCCCTTGCGCGGCGCGGCAGCAGGGGCCATCGTTGGTGCATGGGGCCCGTCACCGCCGCCGACGACCCCCGGCTCTTCGTCCTGGACGAGCCGGCGGGCAACGGGTCGGCGCCGCCGGCGCCACGGCCGGGCACCCGGCAGCC
>Ga0210378_10001890_pt1 | contig 10831 bp, 8 predicted proteins | sample PLM1_60_b1redo_FD_155465 | JGI IMG/M metagenome (GOLD analysis project Ga0210378, IMG submission 155465) | Groundwater sediment microbial communities from an aquifer in East River, Colorado, USA - PLM1_60_b1 redo | ecosystem: Environmental > Terrestrial > Soil > Riparian zone | place: USA: East... | reverse complement strand
ACCCAACGCATCGTGGACCGCTACTACCAGAATCGGGTCTGCATACCCGAGTCTCCCGGCGAAACGCCCGTGCCGGTGTGCCGCGGAATGGTGATCGCGCGGGCCGAGCAGGTCGATGCGCGCCGCCGCAACCGCACGCGCGACGTGCTCGCCGCCATCGACCGCGCGGTGTTCACGCTCACGGGCGTCCGTGGACGAAAAGCTCTGCTCCTTCTCACCGAGGGCTTCCTCAACGACCCGGACCTGGCCCTCACGCAGGAAGTGGCCGGCCGTTGCCGCGAGGCCAACATCGCCGTCTACTCACTCGACGTGCGTGGCCTCATGACCGGTCTCGCCGCCGCCGACGCCTTCTCGCCGCCGAACACCGCCGAGATGGGCGCGATGCAGTCGGAGCAGATCGAGGCCGAGGCCGCCGGCACCGTCGGCCTGGCCGAGGACACCGGCGGCTTCGCGGTGCGCAACACGAACGACCTGGGTGCCGGCGCCAGGAAGGTGGCCGACGAGTCCCGCGTCTACTACCTGCTCGGCTACGCGCCTCCCTACGGCAAGGGCCCGCGCGACTGGCGCAAGCTCCAGGTCGAAGTCGCACGGCCCGGCCTCAGGGTGCGGGCGCGCAAGGGCTACACGCTGCGGACGACGGCCGAGATCGTCGCCGCCGAGGAGGCTCGCCTGGCTTCGGGTAGCCGATCCCCGGCGCTCCCCGCCGAGGTCGCCCGCGCGCTGGCCAGCGCACGAGCCGCCGACGCGATTCCGCTCCGCGCGATGGCCTACGCCTTCGAGGCACGGCCGGCCGGCACGGTGCGCGTCCTCATTGCCGTGGAAGCCCGGATGGCGAGCCTGGCGAACGTCGGCAGCGAGGATCGTCCCTATTCGGTCCTGAGCCTCGGCGTGACCGCGACGCATCGAGACACCGGCAAGGTCCAGCGCATCGACCAGCGGATCGACGTCGAGTCGGGCGCGGCCAGGGCGGGTGGACCGACGCCCTCGGCGACCTGGGGGGACGGCTGGCTCACGCTGAGCCGCGATTTCGAGCTGCCGCCGGGCGTGACCCAGGCGCGCATCGTGATGCGCGACGAGTTCCTGGGCCGGCTGGGGGCACTGACCCTGCGCTTCGAGGTGCCGCCCGCGCACGGGTTGCGCCTCTCGACGCCGGTCCTCACCAACCGCGCGTCGCCGGCGGGAGAGGGTGGCCCGTCCCGGCCCGTCCTCGTCGCGCATCGTGAGTTCGCGCCCGAGGGGCGGCTCTACTGCCAGTTCGAGGTCTTCGGGGCCGCGGCACAGAGCGGCACCGCGCCCCTGGTCGAGGCGTCCTACGAGCTGCGCCGCCGCCGCGGCGACGTCGTGCGTCGAGGCGAGCCGAGCCTCGTATCCCCGACGGCGGATGGGCGCCTCGTGCGTCTCCTCGCGCTGGCGGTCGACGGAATGGCGCCCGGTGATTACGAGCTCGTGCTGCGGGTCGAGGACAAGGCGACCGGCGAGAGCCGGGAACAGGTCGAGGCGCTGCAGTTCACCCCGCGGAGCCGGCCGTGATCGTCGCCTACGTCAGCGGGCACGGGTACGGCCACGCGACGCGGGTAGGGGAGGTGCTGCGGGCGGTCCGGGAGCGAGCGCCCGGCATGCCCCTCGCGGTGGTGACGTCGGGCCCGGAGAGGCTGTACCGGCAGGCGGTGCCGGGGCCGTTCGTGTTTCGCTCCGTGGAGTGCGACGTGGGCCTCGTCCAGAAGGACGCGATCGCCATCGACGAAGAAGGCACGGTCAGGCGCTGGCGCGAGTTCGAATCGGGGTGCCGGGAGCTGGCCGTACAAGAGGCGCGCTGGCTGCGGGCGGCGGAGGCGCGCCTGGTCTTGGCGGACGTCCCGCCCCTCGCGTTCGAAGCCGCCGCCGAGGCGGGAGTGCCCGCGGTGGGCCTGGCCAACTTTTCGTGGGATTGGATCTACCGGCACCTCGCCCCGCGACAGCCGGCGCTCGCGGACGCAGCCGCCGCGGCCGCACGCGCCTACGCCAAGGCGGCGCTGCTCCTGCAGCTTCCGTTCGCCGGCGATCTTTCCGCCTTCCCGCGGCGCGAGCGGATTCCGCTGGTCGCTCGCCGCCCGCGCATGAGCCGTGAGGAGGCCCGCCGGCGGCTCGGCGTGCCGGAAAAGACAGCCTGCGTGCTCGTCTCCTTCGGGGGCTTCGGCATGCCCGCCTTCGACCCGGGCGTGCTCGGTGGGCTGGACGAGTACCACTTCCTGATGGATGCCCCGCAGGGATCGCGCCTGCGCAACGCCACCACCACGGACGCCGCGCGCCTCGAAGTCGCCGGGATGGACTACCGCGACGTGGTGAGGGCGGCGAATGTCGTCGTCACCAAGCCCGGGTACGGGATCGTCTCCGACGCGATCGGGGCCGGAACGCGGATCGTCTACACGGAGCGGGGAGACTTCCCCGAGTACCCGATCCTCGTTGCCGAGATGGACCGCTACATCCCGTGCGGCCACGTCGGCAACGCCGATTTCCTGGCGGGCCTCTGGCGCCCGGCTATCGAGAGCGTGCTCGCGCGGCCCGTGCCGCCGCCGCCGGACCTGAGCGGCGGCGAGGCCGCGGCGGCGCGGCTGCTGGCTCTGGCGGCGCCGGCACCGCGAGTCTAGAGCCCGATCCACTCCAGGCCGCCCATCGCGTACTTCTTGATGTCGGCGTCGTACTTGCGGAAGAGCGCGAGGTTCGCCGGAGGCGCATCCGTGGACTTGTTCGCGTCGGCCCCCATCGTCTTGTAGACCTGGTCGACGATGAATCGGTACTCGTCCTCGCTCATCCCCACGTCGGCGAGGGCCTGGGCCTGGGCCAGGCGCAGCTCGTTGATGAGGGCGAAGCCCTTGCGCACGTCGCTGAAGTCGGCCTGCTTCTTCTTGCCCATCTCGTCCAGCTCGGTCTTGTGCCGCTCGTACACGGCGTAGACCCGCCGGCGGACCTCCAGGAACTTCTGCACGCGGTCCTCGCGGATCGTGCCGTCCGCGGGGGGCGTGAAGCGGTTGGCATTGGCTTTTCGCTGCAGCTCCGCGATCCGACTCTGCTCGCCGGTCACCTGCTCCGCTTTGCCCTTGACCCAGAACGCCAGGCCGCCCAGGGCCACGACGGTGACGATCCCCGCCAGCACCACGGCGACGGCGCAGCCGATCGCGATCTTTCCCCCGGTACCCACGAGGCCTCCTTGTGTGAGGGGAAACGGGACGATATCATGGTCGTTCCGAGGAGGAGCGATGGAACCCACCTGGCACGACGGTCTCAGCCGCAAGGCGCTCGTGGAGCTGGTGGAGGGACTCCTGCTCGCGATGGACAAGTCCGTGCCGCGCCTGGACGCCATCGCCCACCACCTCTCGCTCATCGCGCAGCAGGGCGAGGAGTTCGACGTGCTGGGGGGGGTGAGCGAGCAGGTGGGCGACCTCGGCGACGAGCTCTATGCCGCCAGCGACCGCGACAAGCTGCAGGAGTGGGGCAACGAGATCGACGCCCCGGACAAGGCCCACTGACTACGATGAAGCCGTTGCGGGTCGGCATGGTGAGCCTGGGGTGTCCCAAGAACCTCGTGGACGGCGAGGTGATGCTCGGGCACCTCACGCGCCGGGGCCATGAGCTCGTCGCCGACGCCAGGGACGCCGACGTCATCGTCGTCAACACCTGCGCGTTCATCGACCGCGCCAAGCAGGAGTCGATCGACGCCATCCTCGAGATGGCGCGGGAGAAGGAGACGGGACGGGCGCGGCGACTCGTGGTCACGGGCTGCCTGGCCCAGCGCTACGACGAGGAGCTGCGCCGGGAGATCCCGGAGATCGACGCCACGCTCGGCACGGGCCAGGTGGACGACGTCGTGCGCGCGGTCGAGGGGGAGGCCACCGTCACCGACGCCGCCGCGCGGCGGCCGGAATGGATCTACGATCACGCGTCTCCCCGCGTCCTGACGACGCCCGCGCACCTGGCGTACGTCAAGATCAGCGAGGGCTGCGACTACACGTGCACGTTCTGCATCATACCCACGCTGCGCGGAGCGCATCGCAGCCGGCCGGTGGACGACGTGGTCGCGGAGGCGCGGTCGCTGGCCGCACGCGGCGTGAAGGAGATCGTCCTCATCGCCCAGGACTCCACCCGCTACGGGCTGGACCTCGGCCTGCGTCACGGGCTCGCGGCGCTGCTGCACCGTCTCGGCCAAGTCGACGGTATCCGTTGGATCCGGATCATGTACGCATATCCGGCGACGGTGACCGACGCCATCCTCGACGCGATCGCCTCCGAGGAGAAGGTGGTCAAGTACGTCGACATGCCCTTGCAGCACGCCTCCGAGCCGGTGCTGAAGCGGATGAAGCGTCCCACCGGACGGGGGAACCTCCTGGGCATGGTGCAGCGCGTGCGGGAGCGGGTGCCCGGCGTCGCGTTCCGCACCTCTTTCATCGTGGGCTTCCCGGGCGAGACGGAGGCAGACTTCCAGGAGCTGCTGGCTTTCGTCGAGGCGGCCGAGTTCGACAACGTCGGAGTGTTCACGTTCTCCGACGAGGAAGGCACCGCTTCGTTCGACCTGCCGGGCCGGATCGCGCCGCAGGTGAAGGAGGCCCGCCGGCGCCGGCTACTGGCCCTGCAGAAGCGGATCTCGCTCCGCCGCAACCGCCGGCTCGTCGGGCAGCGCGTCGAGGTGCTGGTGGAGGGGACACACCCCGAGAGCGACCTGCTGCTGCGCGGCCGCCTCGCCAGCCAGGCCCCCGAGATCGACGGCGCCGTGATCATCAACGACGGCACCGCCGAGGCGGGGAGCTTCGTGACCTGCGAGGTCACCGAAGCCCATCCCTACGACCTCGTCGCCCGGATGATCTAGGACTCGGGCTCGGAGACTCCGCCGCGATCCGGCACGAACCCCAGCGCCACTGCCACCACCGGCTCCGGCACGCCCGTGAAGTGGCGGATCTCCACCGTCCGGCACAGCCAGCCGCCGGGCACCTTGGCCCTCCAGAGGCTGACGCGCGCCGCGCGCCGCCCGCCGGGCGGCGACTCGATGACGGGCTCCCAGTCCTCGCCCCAACCCTCGGCCGCCAGGGTCTTCCGGTGGTCGCTCGTCACGCTCATTCATCCACCCCCGTCTTGCTTCCGGGGGCAGTTTACGCTGTCCCCGGGGCGGCGCACAGTGTTATGACTGTCGCCGGAAGTGATCGCCATGAGGAGGATGTTCGGGTTCGCGCCGGTCGCCCTTCTGGCAGGGTTCGCGGCCGCCGCGGCGGAGGCGCCGGCCGCCACGCCGTCGTGCGAGCCATTGGCATCGCTCGCGCTCGCGAAAGCGAAGGTCACGTCGGCCCGGACCATCGCCGCCGGCGCCTTCACACCGCCCGCCGATCTGCCGCCGTGGATGAGCGGGGATCCGTCCATGTTCAAGAGGCTTCCCGCCTTCTGTCGAGTCTCGGTGACGGCCATGCCGAGCACGGACTCGGACATCAAGATCGAGGTGTGGATGCCGGCGACGGGCTGGAACGGGAAGTTCCGGGCCCAGGACAACGGAGGCTTCGCCGGCGGGATCAACTATCGCGGCCTGGCGGCGGCGATCGGGGGAGGTTACGCCGCGGCCGGCACGGACACCGGCCATTCCGGGTCGCCGATCGAGGCGAAATGGGCGCTCGGGCACCCGGAAAAGATCGTCGACTTCGGTTACCGCGCGGTTCACGAGATGACGCAGACCGCGAAGGCGGCCGTCAAGGCGTTCTACGGAACCGCCCCCCGGCGGTCGTATTTCTCGGGTTGCTCGAACGGCGGGCGGCAGGCCCTCATGGAGGCGCAGCGGTTTCCCGAGGACTACGACGGCATCCTCGCCGGTGCCCCCGCCAACCATTGGACGCACCTGCTCGCCAGCGCCCTGTGGGATGCGCAGGTCACGACGGTCGATGCGACCAGCTACATCCCGTCCAGCAAGCTGCCGGCGATCGCGCGTGCCGTCAACGAGGCCTGCGACGGGCAGGACGGCGTGACCGACGGCGTTCTGAACGATCCCCGTCAGTGCCGCTTCGATCCGGCCGCCATGCTGTGCCCGGACGCCGACTCGCCGACCTGCCTGACCTCCACGCAGGCGACGGCGCTCAAGAAGCTCTACGACGGTGCCCGCTACGAGGACGGGCGACGGATTTTTCCGGGCTTCCTGCCGGGCGCGGAGGAGGGGGAGGGAGGCTGGGCCACCTGGATCACGGGCCCGGCGCCGGGCCGAGGGCTGCTCTTCGCCTTCGCCAACGGCTTCTTCGCCAGCATGGTCTACGACGAGCCGGACTGGGATTACAAGACCGCGAGCCTGGGCGCGGCTCTGAAAGCGGGCGTGGACAAGCACGCGCGCACACTCGACGCCACCGATCCCAACCTGGGGCCCTTCAAGGATCGGGGAGGCAAGCTCATCCTCTATCACGGCTGGAACGATCCCGCCATTTCGGCGCTCAACAGCGTCGACTACTACGAGAGCGTCGTCGGGGCGATGGGCTCGACGAGCGTCGGCTCGTTCCTGCGGCTCTACATGGCGCCTGGTGTGCAGCACTGCAGCGACGGCCCTGGACCCAGCGCCTTTGGCCAGGTGGGAGACATACGGCCATCGGACCCGCAGCACAGCCTCCAGCTCGCCCTGGAGAAGTGGGTCGAAGGGGGACCCGCGCCCTCCGCCATCGTCGCCACGCGGTACGCCGAGGGGTCTCCCTCGGGCGAGGCCGGCACGGAGGCGAAGGCCACGCGGCCGCTCTGCCCCTATCCCCAGACGGCGGCATACAAGGGCACGGGCGATACGAAAGATGCCTCGAACTTCACCTGCGCCCGCCGTTGATCCAGTGCTTGCCATTGCTTGAACTCTTTGTTAGTATGGCTTTTCCAGCTCGGGGTATTGCACCAGAGTGGGCTCGCCCCACTCTTTTTTTTGGGGAGACAGAGCGCTGGGAGGTGAAGGCGTCAAGGAGGCGATCCGGAGGATCGCCGAGCGGGTGACGGCCGGCCGCGGGTTCGAGCTCGTGGACGTCGAGGTGACGCGCGCGCTGGGGGGCCACCGGGTGCGCCTCTTCGTGGACAAGGAAGGGGGCATCGGCCTCGACGACCTGCAGTCCGTGTCCGAGGAGATGTCGGCTATCCTCGACGCCGAAGACCCCGTCGACAGCGCCTACACCCTGGAAGTCTCCTCCCCAGGTCTGGACCGGCCCTTGCGAGGTGAGGCGGACTACCGCCGCTTCCTCGGACGGCTGGCCCGGATCTCCAGCTACGAGCGGGTGGAGGGAAGGCGCCACTGGACGGGCCGCCTGAGATCGATCGAGGACGGCGTCGTGAGCCTGGACCTCGAGCACGAACAGGGGGCGCCGGCGCGCATCCCGCTGGACAAGATCGCCCACGGCCGCCTGGAAGTGGAGTTCCCGAAAGCCGAGGGGCGCGGGAGAGCCTCAGGGCCACCGCATTAACCGGTCAAGGACAATGGCTGCCAATCAACTGAGACAACAGATCGAGCAGATCAGCCGGGAGAAGAACATCAATCCGGAGGTGATCATCGCCGCCATCGAGGACGCGATCCTCACCGCGTCCAAGAAGTACTACAAGAGCGACGAGGACCTCCGCAGCCGCTTCAACGGCGAGACCGGCCTCATCGAGGTCTTCGCGGTGAAGCAGATCGTCGAGACGGTGGACAACCCCGCCACGCAGATCAGCCTCGAGGAGGCCTGCAAGCTGATCCCGGAGTGCGAGGTCGGCCAGGAGATCGAGTTCCCGAAGCCGACCGACATCCTGGGCCGCATCGCCGCCCAGACGGCCAAGCAGGTCATCTTCCAGAAGGTCCGCGAGGCGGAGCGGGACAACGTCTTCGCCGAGTACTCGGGCCGCGTCAACGAGGTCGTCAACGGGATCATCAAGCGCCAGGAGATGGGCGACTTCGTGGTCGACCTCGGCCGCACGGAGGCCATCCTGCCCCGCAAGGAGCAGAGCCGCGCCGAGACGTACCAGACCGGCGACCGCGTGCGGGTGGCCATCGTCAAGGTCCTGAAGTCGGCCAAGGGGCCGCAGGTCGTGGTGAGCCGCACGGATCCGGCCCTGCTCATCAAGCTCTTCGAGATGGAGGTGCCCGAGATCTACGACGGCACGGTCCAGATCAAGGGCTGCGTGCGGGAGGCGGGCGAGCGGGCCAAGGTCGCGGTCGTGTCGCGGGAGAAGGACGTCGATCCCGTGGGCGCGTGCGTCGGCATGAAGGGCACCCGCGTGCAGTCGATCATCCGCGAGCTGCGGGGCGAGAAGATCGACATCGTGGAATGGAACGAGGACGCGGTGGTCTTCGTGGAGAAGGCGCTGTCGCCGGCCAAGATCAGCCGCGTCACGATCGTCGACGAAGAGCAGAAGATCATGGAGGTGGTGGTCGAGGACAAGCAGCTCTCCCTCGCCATCGGCAAGAAGGGGCAGAACGTCCGCCTGGCCGCCAAGCTCGTGGGGTGGCGTATCGACATCAAGAGCGAAGAAGAGAAGCGCCAGGAGGTCGAGGCCGAGATGGCGCGCATGCAGCGCATCGTCGAGGAGCTGCGCAGCCTCGAGGGCGTCGGCGACAAGACGATCCAGAAGCTCATCGACGTCGGCGTGGGCGGGCTCGACCACCTGCTCAGCATGACCGACGAGGAGATGACCACGATCGAGGGCATCGGACCCAAGACCGCGGAGAAGATCCGGGAGTCGGCCACGACGGCCAAGCAGGAATGGGACCGCCGGGACGCCGAGGCCGCCCGCCAGGAGGCGGAGCGCCTGGCGGCCGAGCAGGCTGCGGCCGAGGAAGAAGCGCGGCGCCTGGCCGAGGAGCAGGCGGCGGCCGAGGCCGCCGCGGCCGAGGAACAGGCCGCCGCGGAGGCGACCGACGCGGCGCCGGTAGCCGAGGCGCCCGCGGTATCGGCGGCGGCGGAGGGCGAGCCCGCGCCGGTCGGCGAGGCGCCGGGGAAGGATTCGGGGCAGGGAGGGGAGCCGGATGGGGAACGTTAGGGTCTTCCAGCTCGCGAGGGATCTGAACCTCTCGAGCCAGGAAGTCATCGATCGGCTCAAGAAGCTCGGAGCCGCGGACGCGAAGACCGCCTCCAGCTCGGTCGACGAGGACACCGCGGACAAGCTGAAACGGGCTCTCAAGATCGACGCCTTCACGTCACGGAAGAAGCGGATCTACGGGAGCGAGGAGGACGAGGCCGAGCGCGAGCTGCAGAAGGAAGCGCTCGCGGCGCGGATCGCCGCCGAGCAGGCCGAGCGCGCGCGGGCCGCGGCCGAGGCCACGGCGGCCGCCGAGGCGCGCAAGGCCAACAAAGGCAAGAAGGGCGCCAAGGGGGAGAAGGAAGCGGCAGTGAAGCCCGTCGGCGTGGAGGAGCCGCCTCCGGCCCTGCTTCATGCCCCGGGGGCCCCGCGCCTGGCTCCCAAGGTGGCCACACCGCCCCCGCCTCCGGCCGACGTCGAGGAAGACACGGGCGAGGAGGTGGACGAAGTGGAGTCGGTGACTCCGGCCCCCCCGCCCCCGGTGGTGCACGCCGCCCCGGTGAGCCCGCCCGCGCCTGCGGCGGCGGCCGCTCCGGCCCCGGTACGGCCGATGCCGCCCCGGGCGGTGGGCCCGCTCCGGCCGATCGCACCGCCCGCCCCCGTCGCGCACGCCGCCGCGAGCCCCGCCGCGGCTCCCACGGCCGTCGCCGCGCCTCCCGCGGCGGCCACGACCGCAGGTCCCGCGGTGGCGCCCCGGCCGGCTTTCGCGCCGGGAGTCGCGTCGCGGCCCGTCCGCCCCATCGCACCGTCCCGGCCGATCGTGCCCCCGCGCCCGGTGGGCCCGCATCCGACGAGCCCCCACCCGGTCGCGGGAACTCCTCTGCCGCGCTCACCGCACGCGGTGGCAACCCTGCGGCCGGTCTCGCCCATGCCCGGGCGGCCGGGGCCGCCGCCCATGAACCGTCCCGTGGGCCGGCCGTCTCCCAAACGCGCGGACCGTGCGGTCCGGGGCATTCCCGCTCCCGTCGTCCCCGAGCGGCCGGTCTATACGGGCCCGCCCCGCAAGATCACGCTGACCGAAGGCGTCACCGTCAAGGAGCTGGGCGAGAAGATGGAGGACGTCAAGAGCCGCGACATCATCAAGGCGCTCATCTCGCGCGGCATCATGGCCACGGTCAACCAGACGCTCGACCCGCAGCTCGCCATCGACGTATGCAAGGAGTTCGGGTACGAGGCCTCCATCCAGACGTTCGAGGAGGAGGTCGAGCACGACCAGTCGGTCGAGTCGAAGCCCGAAGACCTCGTCCCCCGCGCGCCGGTGATCACGGTCATGGGCCACGTCGACCACGGCAAGACCTCGCTCCTCGACGCCATCCGCGAGACGAGCGTGGCCGCCGGCGAGGCGGGTGGCATCACCCAGCACATCGGCGCCTACCACGTGGACGTGGGGACGCGGAAGGTCGTCTTCCTCGACACTCCCGGCCACGAGGCCTTCACCCTCATGCGCGCGCGCGGGGCCAAGGTCACCGACATCGTCATCCTCGTGGTGGCCGCCGACGACGGCGTGATGCCCCAGACCGTCGAAGCCATGGACCACGCCAAGGCCGCGGGGGTGCCCATCGTGGTCGCCGTGAACAAGATCGACAAGGCCGACGCGCAGCCCGACCGCGTCAAGCAGCAGCTCTCCGACCGCGGGCTCATGCCCGAGGAGTGGGGCGGCACCACGGTCTTCGTGAACGTCTCCGCCAAGAAGAAGCAGAACCTGGACCAGCTCCTCGAGATGCTGCTCCTCGTGGCCGACCTGCAGGAGCTGAAGGCCAACCCGCGCAAGGCGGCCGGCGGCACCGTCCTCGAGGCGCGCCTCGACAAGGGCCGC
>Ga0210378_10001889_pt1 | contig 10834 bp, 10 predicted proteins | sample PLM1_60_b1redo_FD_155465 | JGI IMG/M metagenome (GOLD analysis project Ga0210378, IMG submission 155465) | Groundwater sediment microbial communities from an aquifer in East River, Colorado, USA - PLM1_60_b1 redo | ecosystem: Environmental > Terrestrial > Soil > Riparian zone | place: USA: East... | reverse complement strand
AACGAGCTGGCGGCCATCCGCACCGAGGACCCACGCGTCTTCGCGGAGACGCACCGGCTCATCCTTCGCCTCGTCCGCGAGGGCATCGTCACCGGGCTCCGCATCGACCACCCCGATGGGCTCTACGCTCCCGGGGAGTACTTCCGCCGCCTACAGCGCGCCTGTTTCCTGGAGCGCGTGCACGGGCGGCTCGATCGGGAGGTGGCCGGCGATGCTACCGCCTGGCGAGATCGGGCGGTACTCGAGCGCTACGACGCGGCCCAGCAAGAGCGGGGATCGTCCCTGCGCCCTTTCTATATCGTGGCCGAGAAGATCCTTGCCTCCGCGGAGCGGCTGCCCGCCCACTGGGCTGTCTTCGGCACCACCGGCTACGAGTTCCTCAACCTGTTGAACGGCATCTTCGTCGATACCCCCCACGCAGGCGCCATGGAGCGGATTTACACGCGCCTGCTAAGCCAGCGCCCCTCCTTCGCCGAGATCGTCTATCGGTCGAAGCGGCTCATCATGGAGACGTCCATGGCGGCCGAGCTGAACACGCTCGGACATCGGCTCGACCGCATCTCCGAGAAGCACCGCTCCTCCCGCGACTTCACGCTGGCCAGCCTCACCCAGGCCCTCCGTGAGATCGTCGCCTGCTTTCCCGTCTACCGCACGTATGTTGGCGACAGCGGCGACGGCCGCCCCGAGAGCGACCAGGAATACATCGCGCGGGCAGTAGCCATGGCCAAGCGACACACCCCGACCATGGACGTGTCCATCTACGACTGGATCCACGACCTGCTCGTTTTGAAGTTTCCGACGTGGGCGGAGGAGGCCGACCGGGCCGAGCGCATCGACTTCGTGCTGCGGTTCCAGCAGACGACCGGCCCTGTCACCGCCAAAGGCTACGAGGACACGGCTTTCTACCGCTACCACAGTCTGGTCTCGCTCAACGAGGTTGGCGGCACTCCCGATCGCTTCGGCACCTCGCTTGCCGAATTCCATGCGGCCAACGTGACGCGACAGGCGCAATACCCCCATGCGCTGTCGGCGACCTCCACCCACGACACCAAGCGGAGCGAGGACGTGCGAGCGCGCATCAACGTGCTGTCGGAGATCCCACGAGAGTGGCGCACGCGAGTGACCGGCTGGCAGGGCCTGAACCGGAAGCATCGCGCCGTCGTGGACGGACAGCCGGTGCCCGGACCGAACGAGGAGTATTTCCTCTACCAGACGCTCGTGGGGGCATGGCCGATCTCGCTCGAGCGGCTGCGCGTCTACCTCCTCAAGGCGATTCACGAGGCGAAGGTCCACACGAGCTGGATCAGTCCCCATGCGCTCTACGATGAGGCCGTCCTGAGATTCGCAGAGGCTGTCCTCGACCCCGCGCGCTCGTCCGCCTTCCTGGCCGACTTCACCCAGTTCCAGGCGCGAATCGCCAACTTCGGCGCCCTCAACTCGCTGGCCCAGGTGCTCGTCAAGATGACGGCTCCTGGCGTGCCCGACTTCTACCAGGGGACGGAACTGTGGGACTTCAGCCTGGTCGACCCTGACAACCGCCGGCCCGTCGACTGGGCGCTGCGCCGGCGTCTCCTCGACGACCTCGTGGCGGAGATCGAGAACAGCCACGACCTGGCCGCGCTCGCTCGCAGCCTGATCAAGTCACGCGAGGATGGGCGGGCGAAGCTCTACCTGATCCGCCAGGGCCTGGCGTTCCGGCAGGCGCGGGCCGCCCTCTTCGCGCACGGCGAGTACCGGCCACTGGAGGCGCGAGGGCCACTCGCTGAGCACCTCTGCGCATTCGCGCGCGTCGCTAACGACGTGGTCTCGCTGACGGTGGTGCCGCGCCATCTCGCCAAGCGCGGCATCGACGATCCACCCCTCGGCGCCGAATACTGGGCGGACACCTGGATCGCCCTCCCCGACGACCTCGGAGCCCGCTTTTCCAACGTGCTGACACGAGAGCCAGTGGACGCGCACCTCACGGCCCAGGGCCACGGGCTCATGCTCGGGAGCGTCCTTCAGAGCTTTCCGGTCGCCCTGCTCGAGGCTCCTGCATGATGCTCGACCAGAGAGGCGCGTGACAGCTGGGCGAGGTCAGCGCATGCGCGGACGAATCGCGTCCTGTCCCGCCTGCAGCGCCGAGCTGAGCTGCCCCTTCGTCCGGTCCAGCACGTCTTCCGCTCTTTTTTCGACCGCCCGCAGCGTGTCGGCGGCTCCGTTTCGAACTCCTCTCGTCTTGCGGTCAGCGAATATGCGGATCTGATCTTGCCAGTACCAGGCGGCGAGCCCTCCCGCGAGCGTCCCCAGGACAAATCCAACCATTGCCGTGCTCCTTTCATCGGGGTCGGTCACGACGATGCGACCACGGGGTAGCAAGAGAAGTGCCACGACTCCAGTGCGATTTGCGACGGCTAGACGGCTAGCTAGACGGCTAATTGAGGGCCGGAACCCACGAGCCGCGAGGACCTGGCGCTCTTCTTACTCGGTAAGACTTACCGACGTGTTCATTTTCTGACGCGATCCGGACCGATCAGTTGAAGTGGAAGTGGACGCCGAGCCCGAGATAGTCGATCTTGTCCTTGTAAAACTGCCCATTCGGGGAATGGCCCCTGAAGTATTCCAGCAGTAACTGCACGTTCCGACCGTACAGCGCGCCGAGGAACTCGACTCCCGCGCGCGCGGACAGATCGGCGTTCCAGTCGTTTTGCTGGCGGGTCTGCACATCGACCCCGACCACGGGCCGGATGCGCGCACCGTCCGGCCACGGACTGCGGAACTCGATGCCCCCCTGGGCGTACCAGGGCTTCAGATCCGACGGCTCTTGATCGAAGATGCCGCCACCGCCGCCGTAGATCCGGAGGCCAGGCCAGAACTCGTACGACAGCCTGAGGTCCGCCCCCTCGTAGGTGAGGTTGACCCGCTGCACGCTGCTGTTGGCGAGCAGGAACTCGTCGCCGAGGTGGCTGCTCTGATGGTAGATGCGGGCCAGCGCCGAGACGTCCTTCCAACGGAATCCTGCCACCGCGGCGGCCAGATAGTCCGCGTTGATCAGATCTTTCGACTCCGCGCCGAGGTTGAAGAGCGAGAAGACGCCGGCCTGGATGCCGAACTCCCAGAGGACGTCCTGGAAGCGGCTGCGGTGGAAGGTAAGCGTTTCCCCGAAGCTCACTGCGGCCACGTTCTCCAACCGCCGGTTGTTGATGTAGTACTGGTACGCCGCTGAGAAGTGCGGCCAGCGCGGGTCGGCGATGAGCGGCTTGAATAGGATGCCGCCCGGCAACCAGCCGATCTGGTACTCGAGCGTCGTCGCCGGTCGCGCCTCGTCGGAGGCCGGGGTGCCTTCCGGGACGTCACCGCGCACAGAGCCGCGCGTCCCGGAGCTGCCGGAGGGTGCCAGCGCGGGCGCCGTCAGCACTTCGACCTGGTTCACGCCCGGGATGCGCGAAAGCGTGGTGACCACGCGGGCGCGATCGGCGCCCGCGAGGTCAGACTCGGCCACCGTCAGGACGCCGCCCCGGACGCGAAGGGAGGGTGCCGGCAGATTGAACTCGCGCTCCAGCACGGCCGCCGCGTACCCGGCGACATAGGCGTCATCCGGCCCGGCGGAGGCCGGGATTGGGGTCAAGATAGTCAGCGTCAGCATGACGGCGGCCATCGTCGCGCAGAGATAGAAGGACATCGCGACCTCCTCGAGCCGGGACCTGATCCACGAAGATACCATCGCCGACAAGACCGCGGCGCCAAGGCGACAAGCCGCCGGTGACCGCGGTCGTTCGCCCGGATGATATCATCGCGATATCACAAGGGAGGCTCGCCGCGTGGCCCAGGTCGTGATTCGAAACATCGATGAGGACGCGATGCGCCGCTTGAAGTCGCGCGCGGCCCGGAAGGGCGTCTCGCTCGAGCGCGAGCTCCGGACGATCCTGACCGAAGCGGCACGCGCCGACCGCACCGGCTTTGGCGAGCGGGCGTCAGCGTTCCGTCGGAAGCTGGCCGACCACCGGCACAGCGACAGCACGAGGCTGATCCGGAAGGACCGCGATCGGTGAGCTGGGTCGTTGATGCCAGCATCGCGGTCAAGTGGGTCATCCCGGAGGTGCTGAGCGACGAGGCGGACCGCGTCCGTGACGGTGAGGACGACGTCCTCGCTCCCGATCTTTTGCTCGTCGAAGTTGCGAATGCGCTCTGGAGGAAGACCTCGGCCAAAGAGATCTCTCCCCGTGAGGCCGACGCGGCGTTCGATCTCGTGAGACGAAGCGGAATCGACCTCCGCCCGACTGGGCCACTGGTACCGCGCGCGATGGACGTGGCGCGACGCCTAGGCCACTCGGTCTACGACTGCGTGTACCTCGCCCTCGCCGAGCGCGAGCACGCGACTTTCGTCACCGCAGATCAACGCCTCCTGCGCAGGCTGTCGAGGCGGAGGCTGAACATCTCGATCGTCGACCTTCGGAACCCTCTGAGAGTGTTCAGAGAGCCGTGTTGGCGTTAGACTTTGTATCGACAGCGAGAAGCCAGGGTTCCGTAGGAGGGGAATTTATGCTCGGCGTGCTGACCCATCATTGGGCCAAAGCGGATAGAGTCGACGAGGCCAAGAAGCTCCTCGACGGCAACGGCCTAGCACAGAGTAAGGCGCCAGGTTTTGTAAGCCGCCAAACCTTGTACTCGACCGGTGATCCGACGAAAATCACCACACTGGTGGTGTGGACGAACAACGACATCTATGATCAATGGCGCGCAAGCCCGGAGCGCGCAGTAGCCATGAAAGGCGCCGAGGGGTTGTGGTCGAAGCCCCCCGAGTCGGAGCGCTTTCACGTGCCCTAGACGCCACGATCCATCCCCGCATCCACCGCGGACGACCGCTTCTCTAGCGATGCCTCGACCTTCTTGCGGAGGTCCTGCCACATCTGTTCGTGGTCGGCACTTTCGTCGCCATTCGTTTCCATCAGCTTGGCCCTGAATTCCATCAGCACCCAGTCCTCGGACCTGCCGCGCGGCATCTTGAAGAAGTCCGTGTCGAAGCTCGGCAGTTGGCCTGGCCCGAAGTAACCCTTGTCGTGAAGCGTGTAGCCCTCCAGGTTGTCGGTCCCCTTTCCAAGGATTTCCCCGGTTTCAACGTAGTGCTCCATCACCGGCTGCATACCGAACTTCTGCACCGGGCAGACCTTCATGCAGATCCCACAGCCCAGGTAGCGCGCCATGACCGGGCGGCAGCGCTTGAAGACCAGTTTGTTCTTTTCGACGCCTCGGTACCAGACCTTCTCGGGCATCAGGGCACGGCCAGGGCAGCGCTGTACGCAGACCTGGCAGACCTGGCAGAACTTGTGGATGCCATAGTCGACCGGCTGGTCATGGGTCACCTTCGCGTTGGTGAAGATGATCTGCAGCCGAGCCCTGGATCCGAAGTGAGGCGAGAGCAGCTGTCCGTTGGCGCCGAGTTGACCCAGGCCGGCTTGCACGAACATGGGGATCATCGGGCCGTAGTGCCAGGTGGGGCCTGACACCTGCACCTTGTAGCCCAGGGACAGAATGAAGTTCGTCAGCGCCAGCGTGAGCGGCCCCTGGTTGAAATAGGTGCCGAAGTGGGTTTCTTCTCCGGCCATGCTGGGGATCGACTGGGTCTTGTCATAGTCCTGCTCGAGCGCCAGGCAAATGGCGTGAGGCAAATCGTTCTTCAGCACCGGCTTTCGGCTCTGATACACATAGTGGCGGTCGTTACGGGTAAACCCCACCTCGCCATAGCCGAGCTCGCGCGCTTTCTGCCGAATCGCCTCGGTCACATCTTCGCCGGTGGGTGTGCCCGTCGGCTTCAGGTCACCGCTGGTCTTCACCCATTCAACGATGGGCTCCATGTGGTGCTCGTGTTCTTCGTAGAACGCTCGCAATTCAGGTGAGTAGCTACTGCGCTGCCGCCGTGCCCAGTCGGCCGAGGCGCTCTCCGCAACGGCCATGTTCTCCAGGGGGTCCTCTCTGGCGAAAAAGGCCACATCGCCCTCACGAGTTGGAATCCCCGGAACCGACAGCAGGTCTTCAGCGACAGGAATCGTGATGGGGGGGTCTCCGAGATGCTTGCCCGGGCGCGTCACGTAGTGACTAACTTTTTTCTTCGCCATGGCTCTAACCCTCCCGTGAAATTGTCCCTCAAGAGCGTCATCACGCTCGGCGGGCGCATCATACTCTCGGTGGCAGAACGGGTACAAGGGTAAGTAGGTGGCGCCTCGCTCAACGTACTGACAGGTGACGCACGATGTCAGCCTCGCGAGGATTTCAATACCTGGCACCACCCACCATAGGGGGCGATTGCTCCCGCCCTTATCCTGCAGGGATGACGGCCAGTCGGTAGTGCATCAGTTTGGAGCTACGAGGTCCGGAGCGCGACGGTGGCGACGGCGACGTAGCCGTCCCCGTCGCGCGCCATCGTCCACATCACGAGGGACTTGTCGGCGATCGGCCCCAGGAAGCGATCCGTGGCGTTCGTCGTGTCGCGGTTCGGGTGCCGATCGTATGGAGCGCGCGCGTAGACGGCGTTCGTGACCTCGTCGGGAAAATAGAGCTGGGTGGTGGCCGCCTTCGCGCCGACGCGAAGCTTCAGGTGCACGTGCGGGGTGCGGCCCTGGTACCAGCCCGGATAGATCGTTCGGAACCGGACGCCGCCGGCGCCGTCCGTGAGCTGCGTGCCCCGCAGAAACGTCTTGTCGTCCACCGGCTCGACGTGCCGCGGGGCGATGGCGGCGCCCTCGTAGCCGGAGTAGATGCCGAGCGCATCGCATTGCCAGACGTCCACGGCGGCTTTGGGGATCGGCGCGCAGGACGCGGAGGCCTCGAGCACGCGGAGAATGAGCTGTAGCGGCACGCCGGGCTTGCCCTCGGAGATGGCTTCGCGAATGCGAGCCTGGTCCAGGTAGAACGGGCCTTCGATCTGCTCCGGCGTCAGCGTGCACGCTGGTTGCGCGAGCGCGCGTCGCCCCCACGCCGCGGCGACAGGGCCGAACGCGAGACTGCCGAGAACCCCCACCGCCGTTCGCCTGTTCATGTTTCCTTTCGACGGCGCCACGCGGCGCCGCGTTTACCGCGGCCCCGACCGTTTCCTGGCCGTGAACGCGACGATGCGTTCCTGGATTGCCTTTGAAATCCAGCAGGCGGATAATCACGAGCCCATAGGAGGCGCCGTGACTCGCGAGACCAGGACCAAACCCCAGGTGGCGATCATGAACGCGGTCCACGACCTGCCCGTGCTGGTCGCCCGCGACAAGGGGTTCTTCAGGGACGAGGGGCTCGACCTCGAGTTCGTGACCACGCCGGGGATGGCCCAGGCCACGACCTCGCATACCGTCAAGTTCGATTCCGTCTTCGAGCGCCCGCTCGACTCCGTCTACAACGAGGGTGGCATCGACTGTTACCGCATGTGCGAATGGGGCATCATGAAGCGCGCCGTCGAGGCCAACGCGCAGGGGCTGCGCGGGCGCAAGATCGTGGCGCTGGGCGCCTCCATGTCGAAGTTCGCCATCGTCGTGTCCCGCGACTCCAAGATTTACGAGCCCGAGATGCTGAAAGACAAGCCGATCGCGGTGACGCCGAACAACGGCTCGGAGTTCACCACGCTGAAGATGATGGAAGGCTTCCTCACGCCTGAGCACGTCAAGAGGACCAACGTAGGGTCGATGCTCAAGCGCCTCGAGGCGGTGCGCGACGGAAAGGTGGCGGCGGCGAGCCTGGTGGAGCCATGGATCAGCGTGGCGCAGAAGTGGGGGCTGCGCATCCTGGTCGAGTCGCACTCGACGCGCAGCGAGGCCGCGGGCGACGACCTCGACGGGCCGACGCTCGCCAAGATGTTCCGCGCGCAGGCGAGGGCCGTCGAGCTGCTCGAAAAGGACCCGACGCCGTTCGTCCACTACCTGGCGCGCGAGACGGGCGGCCTGCTCGAACCGCACGAGCTGCAGACGTGGCGCCTGCTGCACTCCGCACCGCAGCCCTACACCCGTGAGCGCTTCGAGGACACCTACACCTGGACGGTGAAGTGGAACATGACCGTGCCCGGCGCGACCTACGAGAACACCGTCGACAACCGCGCGTGGGAGTAGCGCGGGCCGAGACCCCGTGCTGAATGCGGGCTACGTCACCGCCTGGTGGAGCAGGGCGTGGTCCGCGAGCACGAGCGCCGTCATCGCCTCCACCATCGACACGGCGCGCGGCAGCACGCACGGGTCGTGGCGGCCGCGCCCCTGGATGGTCGTCTCCTCGCGGTAGATGTTGACCGTGTGCTGCTCGCGCATGATCGTGGCCGTCGGCTTGAACGCCACGCGGAAGTAGATCGTCTCCCCGTTGGTGATACCACCCTGCACGCCCCCCGAGCGGTTGGTGCGGGTCCGGATGCGCTCGCCCTCCATGTAGAACTCGTCGTTGTGCTCGGCGCCGGTGAGGTCGGTCCCGGCGAAACCCGAGCCGATCTCGAAGCCCTTGCTCGCGGGCAGGCTCATCACGGCCTTGGCGAGGTCGGCCTCGAGCCGGTCGAACACCGGCTCGCCCCAGCCCGCCGGGCAGCCCCGCACGGCGCAGGTGACGACGCCGCCGAGCGAGTTGCCGTCCTTGCGCGCGGCCTCCACCGCCGCGATCATGCGCTCGGCGACCGCCAGGTCAGGGCAGCGGATCGGCGTCGCGTCGACCTGCTCGCGGGTCATCTTCTCGTGGTCGCACTCCGCGATGAGCCGGCCGACCTTCGAGACCCAGGCCACGACCGTCACGTTGAAGCGCACGGCGAGGAGCTTGCGCGCGATGGCGGCGGCGGCCACGCGACCGGCGGTCTCGCGCGCGCTCGTCCGGCCGCCGCCGCGCCAGTCGCGGACCCCGTACTTCGCGTCGTACGTGTAGTCGGCGTGGCTCGGCCGGTACTTCTCGCGGACCTCGCGGTAGTCGCCGGGCCGCATGTCCTCGTTCGGAATGAGGAGGCTGATCGGCGTGCCGAGCGTCTGCCCCTCGAAGACGCCGGACAGGATCTGCACCGTGTCGGACTCCTTGCGCTGCGATACGAGAGCGCTCTGTCCCGGTGCGCGGCGGTCGAGGTCCGGCTGGATGTCGGCTTCGGACAGGGGCAGCCGCGGGGGACAGCCATCGACGACGGCGCCGGTAGCGCCACCGTGCGACTCGCCCCACGTCGTCACGCGGAAGAGACGTCCCCAGATGTTGCCCATGCGTCGAAGAGGCCGCTCACTTGCCCTTGAGCTTGAGGTCTTCGTAGGGGGCGGAGTAGGCGTGCCCCGCGATCAGCCCGAGGCCTGACTCCTCCACCCGCGGGCCGACGCCGTTGATGAAGCCCAGCTCCCAGATGGGAGCGTACATCACCTTGTCGTGGATGAGCTGCTGGATCTTGTGCAGCGTCGCCTCGCGGCGCTTTCGATCCACCTCGGCCGCCTGCTCGCTGAAGAGCCCGTCGATGTCCGGATAGCTTCCGTAGGCGAAGGCGCCCCCTTTCACCACGAAGGATTCGAGCCGCGTCGCCGCGCTGCCGAACGCACCGCTCGAGGCCTGCACGACGTTGCGGAGCTTCTTCTCTTGATGCTGCGCGAAGAACGCGGCCCGCTCGAGCGGCCGGAGCCTGAGCCGGATGTCCACCGCCTTGAGGTAGTTGACTACCGCCTCGCCGAGGTTCCCATACGACGTGTCGCAGAAGTAGTCGCCGCCGTCGAAGCCTTGTGGGTAGCCGGCTTCGGCGAGGAGCTGCCGGGCCTTGGCGGGGTCGTAGGAAACGACGGGCACGGACTTGTAGAACTCGAAGCTGGACGGGATGATGCTTCCTGTCATCCTCGAGAATCCCAGCGTCTCCGCCTGGTTGATGGCGTTGCGGTCCAGGGCGTGGTTGGCGGCCAGGCGCACGCGGCGATCGTGCCACGGAGACTTCGGGTCCCACTGGTCGACGAAGGACAGCCAGAACGTCCCCTGGATGACGGCCGGCTTCAGCACGAGCCCAGGGGTGCGCCGGAGCTCCTCGGCCAGGGCGCCACGGATCGAGTAGACAATGTCGGCCTCGCCCCGCTTGAGCATGGCCAGCCGCGTGGACTCGTCGGGGACGACCCGGAACACCAGGCGCTTCACGCTGGGGACCTTCCGCCAGTACTGCTCGAAGGCCTCGACCACCAGCTCCACGCCCGGCGTGAAGGAAACGAACTTGTACGGGCCGGCGCCCACCGGCGCCTTCTTGAATCCCTCGTCGCCGACCCGCTCGACGTACTTCTTCGGCACGATCCAGCCGGCCCCGGTGGCGGGGGTGGCATAGAACGTCAGGAAGTCCGGCCACGGCTCCTTGAGGCGGAAGCGCACGCGCAGCGGGTCGACCACGTCCACCCCCGCCACGCGCTGCTTGAGAAGCGCCGCCGACGCGCCCTTGTAACGCTCGTACGAGAACTTCACGTCGTCGGCGGTCAGCACGTCACCGTTGTGGAACCGGACGTTCTTTCGGAGGACGAACTCGTACGCGAGGCCGTCCTTCGAGATCGTCCACGATTCGGCAAGGTTCGGGGCCATCGGGCTGCCGGGCATGGGCTTGGCCACCGCGTCGTGCAGCGCGTAGAGCGTCAGGAACGGAGTGATCATCGCCGGCGTCTCGGCGGGATCCAGCCAGGTGGGCGCCAGCGAGAAGTGCACGCCCCAGGTGAGTTGCCCTTCCGGGCCGGCGGCCGCGGCCGGTCCCGCATGGCTGGCGACAACGAAGAGGACGACCGCGACGACAAGTGACTCGGCTGATCGGCGCCAGTGAGCGATCATGATTTCGACCTCCCGTTGTGGCCGCGCCCCGGCCTTTCTTGCGTGAGCGATCTTACGAGGGATGAGGCCGGCGGTCAAAGATGTTTCCGGCGGT
>Ga0210378_10001888_pt1 | contig 10835 bp, 7 predicted proteins | sample PLM1_60_b1redo_FD_155465 | JGI IMG/M metagenome (GOLD analysis project Ga0210378, IMG submission 155465) | Groundwater sediment microbial communities from an aquifer in East River, Colorado, USA - PLM1_60_b1 redo | ecosystem: Environmental > Terrestrial > Soil > Riparian zone | place: USA: East... | reverse complement strand
TGCCATCGCCAAGGTCCGGAAGGCGCTGGCCGCCGATCCCGAGATCCTCGAGGGCCACATGCTCCTCGGCAACTTCCTCCGGAAGAGCCAGCGCCCCGAGGAGGCCATCCACGCCTATCGCCGGGCCCTCGCCCTGGACCCCGAGCACCAGGAGACCCTCTTCCTCCTGGCCCTGACCTACAAGGAGACGGGCCGCGCCGCCGACGCCCGCGTGGGCTTCACGCGCGCGCACGAGATGGACCCGCGGAACGGGAAGGTACTCTGGCAGCTCGCGGACCTCGATATGCGCGAAGGGCACTTCGACCAGGCGCAGGCGCGGCTGGAGCAGGCGCTCACCCTCGAGGTGGAAGAGGGACGCTTCCTCCTCAAGCTCGGCGAATGCCATCTGGAGGCGAAGCGCTACGATGAGGCCGAGGCGGCGCTGCGCAAGGCGCTCGCCGCCCGCGCGGACCTGGAGACCGCCCACTTCAACCTGGGCCTCGTCTACGAGGAGCGCGGAGAGGTCGACCGCGCCATCGCCGCCTACGAGGCCGAGCTGAAGACGAACCCGAAGGGCTATCGCGCCAGCTTCAACCTGGCCAAGCTGCTGCAGCGCCGAGGCCGGCTGCCGGAGGCGGTGACGCGCTTCCAGCAGACGGTGACGATCACGCCGGAGTTCGGCACGGGGCACCTGTACCTGGCCAAGGCCCTGCTCGATGCCGGCGACCTGGAAGGGGCGGAGCGCTCGGCCCGGGCCGGGCTGCAGGCGGACGCCGATCCCAAGATCGCTCCCCTGGGCCACTACGTCCTGGCCGACGTCTTCAACCGCCGCGGGCGGCCGCAGGAGGCCGAGCGCGAAGCCGCCGCCGCCCGGCGCCTCGAGCGCGCGGGGGTCAGTCCGCGCGGAGCTCGCGCCCCGAGGGGAGAGTCACCGTGAAACGCGTGCCGTGGCCGAGCTTGCTGTCCACCCTGACCGCGGCCTCGATGCTTTCGGCAAGGTGCCTCACGATCGACAACCCCAGCCCGGTGCCGCCCATCTCGCGGCTGCGGGCCTTGTCCACGCGATAGAAGCGCTCGAAGATCCGCGGGAGGTGCTCGGCGGGGATGCCGGGCCCGTCGTCGGCCACCACCAGCTCCGCCCCTTCCTCCGCGGGGCCGGTGGTGATGTCGATGTGTCCCCCGGCGGGGGTGTACTTCACCGCGTTCTCCACCAGGTTCTCGACGATCTGCCGCAGCCGGTCGGGATCGCTCACGACCGTCGGCGTGCCGCGGTCCGAGCGGCGGAGGGAGACCCCCTTGCGCTCGGCGGCGCCGGCGAACGAGGTGGCCACTTCCTCCGCCACGTCGGCGGGCGAGACGTCCTGCCAGGAGGGAGCGCGCTCGCCCGACTCCAGGCGCGACAGCTCCAGCAGGTCGGAGACGAGGCCGGCCATGCGGTCGGCATGCACGCGGATCTTCTCGAGGAAGCGCCGGCCAGTGACCGGCTCCTGCATCGCCCCGTCCTCCAGCGCCTCCACGAAGCCGCGGATGGACGTGAGGGGCGTGCGCAGCTCGTGCGAGGCGTTGGCCACGAAATCGCGGCGCACGCGCTCCACGCGGTGGCGCTCGGTCACGTCGTGGAAGGTGAGCACCGCGCCCGGGGGCTGGCCCTCGGGGCCGGGGAAGGGAACGCCGATCACCGCGTACGCGCGGCCGCCGCGCAGCATCTGGACCTCGCCCTCTCGGCGGGCGCCGGCGGCGAGGACCTCCTCCACCAGCTCGCCCACCGCTCGCTGCCGCACCACCTCCAGGTAGTGCCGCCCGACGGGCTCGTCGAGCTCCAGGCTCTGGCGCAGAGCCTGGTTGGCGAGAAGCACGACGCCGCGGTGGTCCACCGCCATGACCCCGTCTTCCATCGCGGACAGGATGGCGTCGATGCGGGCGCGGTCGCGGGCGATCTCGGTGATCCGCGCCTGGAGCTGATCGGCGGAGCGGTTGAGGATCCGGGCCAGCTCACCTACCTCGTCGGAGCGGCGCACCCGGGTGCGGGCGGCGAGGTTTCCGGCGGCGAAGCGCCGGGCGGCCTCCATCACCTCGCCCAGCGGCCCCGCGATCGAAGAGGAGAGGGCCGTGGAGAGCCACATGATGACGATGAAGGCCAGGGCCAGACCCAGCGTCACCGCGCGCTGGAGCTCGCCCACCTGCTCCACCACCCCCCTCAGCGACAGCGCGGCCCGCGACACGCCCACGACCCGGCCCTGGCGGCTGACGGCCACCGCCGCATGGAGAAGATCGTCGGCCGCGGTCGAGCTGCGGCGGATGGAGATGCCCACCCCGGAGCGGAGGGCGTCCTCGACCTCGGGCCGTCCCGCCTGGCTCTCCGCCGAGAGAAGCGCGCGGCCGGACAACGCCGAGTCCCCGACCACCGTCCCGTCGGGGGCGATGATGGTGATGCGGGCCCGGACGTCCCGGGCCGCCTCGTCGACGAGAGCGTCGATCTCCGCCGGCGGCCGGCCCTGGGCCAGGGCCGGGGCCACCACCCGGGCCATGAGACGAGCCTCGGCGAGCAGGGTCGTGCGCACCTGCTCCATCGCGCGCCGATGCAGGTCCCGTCCTGCGAGCGCGAGCACGACCACGAGGGCAGCGGCGGTGGCCGCCACCGCCGTCACCGCGATGCGCCCCCGCAGGCCCAGCGTCACTGCGGCTCGTCGCTGAGGCGATAGCCCAGCGTCTTCACGGTGAGGATGGAGGGGGCGAGCTCGGGGATCTTCTCGCGCAGCCGCCGGACGTGGACGTCGACGGTCCGCGTGCCCTCCGCGTAGGAGTAGCCCCACACCTCCTCGAGCAGGGCCTGGCGGGACAGCACGCGGCCGCGGGCCTCGAGCAGCGCCACCAGCAGCGCGAACTCCTTGGCGGTGAGGCGCACCGGGCGATCTCCCCACCTCACCGTGTGCCGGGCGTGATCGACGTGCAGCGCGCCGAAGACGAGCGGCTCGTCGGAGGAGGCCCTCCGGTCCAGGCGGCGGAACAGGGCCCGCACCCGTGCCACCAGCTCCTTGGGGCTGAACGGCTTCACCACGTAGTCGTCGGCCCCCATCTCGAGGCCGACGATGCGGTCCGCCTCGTCGCCGCGGGCGGTGAGCATCACGATCGGCAGGTCGCGGGTGGCCGGCTCCCGCCGCAGCTCGGCGCAGAGGGCGAGCCCATCCATGCCGGGGAGCTGAAGGTCCAGGATCACGAGCTGGTATCCGCCGGCGCGGGCGCGCTCGAGGGCCCGCCGGCCGTCGGCGAGGGCGTCGACCGTCCAGCCGTCCGCCGACAGGTAATGCACGAGCAGCTCCACGATGTCCGGGTCGTCCTCGACGACCAGGGCGCGGCGGGCCATGGCGAGCGGCGTGTCAGCCTCGCAGCATCCGCAGGACGTCGCGGATCACGAAGAAGGCGAAGAAGGCGTAGAAGGCGGAGCAGCCCAGGAGGAGGAGCTCCCGCCAAAGCGGCGGCCGCACCTCCCGCGGAAGGAAGCGCCGGTTCACCAGGAAGATCTGGACGCCGGAGATGACGAGGACCAGACCCGCCATGTTGGCGAGGACCTTGAAGAGCTGGAACGGCGAGGCCGACCGCACCATGAGGGCGCCCCACACGGAGAACGCGACCAGTAGCCCGTAGTAGATCGCGCGGATGCCGCGCTTCCAGCTCCGGGCCTTTAGACTGGCCATCCAGACCATGTCCGTCACGGTGCGCACCAGGATGTCCGTGTTCCCGAGCTGGGTCTTGAACAGGATCCAGAAGCCGTTGAAGAGGGTGAGGAACCAGAAGCCGGACCAGATCTTGCGGAGGTACTCGGCCTGGTAGGCTCCGGCCGCGAGACCCTGGAGGTCGGTGCCGTGGGGGATGATGGCGGTGGCGAGGTTCACGTTCAGGAACATCCCCAGGAAGCAGAACAGGCCCCAGACCCAGAGCTGGTCGGTGTGGACGTAGCGCAGCCACTCGCGCCACCGCGCGAGGTTCTCGGCCGTGGCGGGGAAGACCTTGCCGACGTGGGAGAGCTTGATCTCGTGGCCGCCGATGGCGCTCGGTATCGCCCCGACCTTGGCGCCCATGCCGAAGCCCTTGTCGCGGATCCAGTTGGTCACGGTGAGGTTGCCGATGCCGCCGGAGCCGGCGGTGGCGGCCAGCGCGCCGATGAGGCCCCAGTCGATCGGTTGGGGCAGCCCGGTGAAGCTGAAGAACCCGAGGAGGGTCTTCAGCCAGTGGGCGGCCGGGACGAAGGCCACGTTGACGAAGATGAGGAACAGGAAGACGACCCCCAGCATCGTCCACGCGAACTTCTCGAGCATCCGCTCGATCGTGCCGCCGAAAGACAGGACGAGCACGACGCACACGATGAGTCCCGTGGCGACCCATGCCTGGGTGGCCTGATCGGGGGCGCCGGGCATGCGGCCCATCCAGGCGCCGAGGAGCGTGGCCGCCGCGCTGCCCGCGAGCGCCGGCCAGCCGAGCTGGAAGAAGCCGAGGAAGGTGTAGAACACGGCCCAGAAGCGCGGGCCCGGCTTGAGACGCATGATCCCGCCCCAGATGGGCTCGCCGGTGTAGAGCGTGTAGCGGATCGCCTCCAGGTTGAAGACGACCTGGAGAAGGATGGCTACGGTTGCGATGAGGAAGATCGCCGACCCGTACTTCACGGCGGCCGCGGGCCCCACGAGCCACTCGCCGCCGCCGATGGACGTGGCGGCCATGATGGCGCCCGGCCCGATGACCTTCAGCGCGTTGCGCAGGTTGTAGGGAGGCGGCGCGGGCAGCTCGTCCACTTCCCAGGCCGGCAGCTCCCCGTGGGACGGCGGCAGACCGGTCGAGTCGGCGCGATGGTGAGCCATGGGCGCCATTCTACGCGGCGCGGTGGACGGCTCTCACGCCCCCGACGTATAAAGTGCCGCATGCGCATCGTGGTGGCGGGGGGGACCGGCTTCATCGGCCGAGAAGTCGTGCAGAGGCTACTCGAATCGGGCTCCGACGAGGTGGTGGTGACCACCCGCAACCCCGACAAGGACCCGTTCGGCGGCCGGGTCCGGCTGGTCCAGTCCTACGCCGGGGATCACGTCAGCCTGGGCAAGGCGTTCATGGGCGCCGACGTCGTCGTCCACGCCATCCAGTTCCCGAACCACCCGGTCGAGGACAAATCCAAGGGCCGCACCTATCTCGAGGTGGACGGGCGGGGCACGACGGTGGCCGCCCAGACGGCCAAGAAGCTCGGCGTGCGGCGCTTCGTGTACCTCTCGGGCGCAGGGGCGGGCCAGGGGCGGCCCCAGCCCTGGTTCCGCGCCAAGGACATGGCGGAGGCCGCCGTCGTCGCCACCGGCATGGAGCACGTCTTCCTGCGCCCGTCCTGGATCTACGGGGCGCGGGACCGGAGCATGAACCGCTTCGTGTCCTTCTGCCGGCACCTGCCCGTGGTGCCGGTGATCGGCAACGGCAAGACGCCCGTCTATCCCATCTCCGTCAAGGACGTGGCCCGGTGCGTGGTGGATTCCGTGCGCCGCGAGGACGCGGCGGGCAGGGCCCTGGAGCTGGGAGGGGGCCGCCTGACCATGGACGAGGTCATCCGCACCATCCAGCAGGTTCTGGGCCGCCGGCGGCCGCTCCTCCATCACCCGGTCGGCCTGATGAAGCTGCTCGTGCTGCCGATGCAGATCCTGCCCGAGCCGATGCTCTCTCCGACGGCCATCGATTTCATCACCCAGAAGGTCGAGATCGACCCGCGCCCGGCCCGGGAGTACTTCGGCTTCCCGTTCCGCCCGCTCGCCGAAGGCCTGCGCGAATATCTTCCTTAGACGCCCGCCTTGTCGGGCGCTCCGGTACGCCCTCGCGCGGGGACGCTCAGCGCGCGGGCTTCAAAAGGAGCGCGTGTCTTTCGCGCGCTTCGCTCGACGATCGGCCTTGCTTGACCGCTCCAATGCCGATCGACGCCCCGCGCCGAGGGCGTACGCGCAGCGCCCTCCCCACCGCCCGTTTGTCTGGTTCCTCCGCGTCCTCTCCGTTCGTTCTCTGCGTCCTCTGCGTTGAAGGGCCGGTCCAGAGCGGAGCGCCTGGATTGCTGATCTTGGGGGGGTGCCGTATTCTCTTGCTGTGAGCCAGACGTACTTCCAGAAGGGCTTCGGGCTGCGCTCCGCCGTGGGCCCCGTGCTGTCCCAGAGCTACGACAGCCGCGTCGTGGACCGGCTGCGCGAGCTGGGGCACACCGCGCGCGCCGGCGACGTCGTCCTCAAGCTCGCCCGCGAGTTCGGCTTCTGCTACGGCGTGGACCGGGCGGTCGAGTACGCCTACGAGACGCGGCAACAGTTTCCCGACCGGCGGATCTTCCTGTCCGGCGAGATCATCCACAACCCGGAGGTGAACGCGCGGCTGGAAGCCATGGGCGTCACCATCCTCCAGCCCGCGGACGATCCCGGCGAGCGCTACCGCGAGGTGGGCCTGGGCGACGTCGTGCTCCTCCCCGCCTTCGGCGTGCCGGTGGGGGAGATGGAGCACCTGCGCGGAAAGGGCTGCGTGCTCGTGGATACGACCTGCGGCAGCGTCCTCAACGTCTGGAAGAACGTCCACAAGTACGCGCGGGATGGCTTCACGGCCGTGATCCACGGCAAGCACTACCATGAGGAGACGAAGGCCACCGCATCGCAGGCCCTGACCCACGCCGGCGGCCACTACCTCTGCGTGCGCGACAAGGCGGAAGCGGAGATGCTCTGCGAGTTCATCCGCGGTCGCCGGCCGGTGGAGGACATCCGCCGCCGTTTCGCCCACGCCGCCGACCCCGGCTTCGACCCCGAACGGGACCTGGCCCGCATCGGCCTCGCCAACCAGACGACGATGCTCATGAGCGAGAGCCTGGAGATCCAGGAGATGCTCCGCTCGGCCGTGCGCGAGCGGCACGGCGAAGCCGACCTGCCGATGCGGTTCCAGGCCATGGACACGATCTGCTCGGCGACCCAGGACCGCCAGGACGCGGTCCTCAAGATGCTGGAAGAGGGCGGCCTCGACGTGATGGTCGTGATCGGCGGCTACAACAGCAGCAACACGCAGGCGCTGACGCGGATCTGCGCCGAGCGCCTGCCGACCTATCACATCGACGGCGCGGCCTGCGTGGAGGCCGAGGCCATCCGCCACCAGCCGGTCGGGGGCCACGGCGAGGCCCGCGCGGCGGCGTGGCTGCCGCCGGGTCCGGTGCGCATCGGCCTGACCGCGGGGGCCTCCACACCCAACAACGTCGTGGGCGAGGTGGTCGCGCGCATCCTGGCCCTCCGCGGCCTCACCCCCGCGCAGCTCAGTTAGTTTTCGTCGCGCCCGGTGTTGCGTTTCGCGACGAAAACTATAGTCTCCGTTTCCGGGAGGCCGCTCCATGCTGCTCGAGGGCAAGGTCGGGCTTGTGCTCGGCATCGCGAACAAGCGCTCCATCGCCTGGGGCATCGCCCAGGCGGTATCGCGTGAAGGGGCGCGGCTGGCCGTGAACTACCAGGGCGAGCGCCTCGAAGAGAACGTGCGGGAGTTGGCGGCGGCCCTGCGTGATCCCTTGATCCTCCCCTGCGACGTGAGCCGGGACGAGGACATCGACGCGCTGATGGAAGGCGTGCGCAAGGAGTTCGGGGGCCTGGATTTCGTGGTTCACGCCGTGGCCTTCGCGCTGCGGGAGGAGCTCGACGGCGAGTTCCTCAACACCTCGCGCGAGGGGTACCGCGTGGCCCAGGACATCTCGTCGTACTCGCTGACGGCCGTGTCCCGCCGCGCCGCACGCCTGATGGAAGGGCGCTCAGGCAGCATCGTCACGCTCACGTATCTCGGAGGCGAGCGCGTGGTGCCGCACTACAACGTGATGGGCGTGGCCAAGGCCGCGCTGGAGTGCTCCGTGCGCTACCTCGCCGCGGACCTCGGCCCCAAGGGCATCCGCGTGAACGCCATCTCCGCCGGGCCCATCAAGACGCTGGCGGCCTCCGGGGTGCACGGCATCTCGAAGATGCTCGAGTACCACCGCACCCACGCCCCCCTGCGCAAGAACACGGAGCAGGAGGAGGTGGGCGACGCGGCGCTGTTCCTGGTTTCCCCTCTCTCTCGCGGCGTCACGGGAGAGGTGATCCACGTGGACGGGGGCTTCCACGTGATGGGAATGGCCGCGATTTGACGGCCGCTGTCCGCTCACGGGCGGCGAACCCCGCGTGGTAACCTGCTTCCGCCGACCGGAGATCGCTTGCGATTGCCCTTGCCCTTGTCCGTCATGGTCCTCCTCTCCAGCTTGATGCCTGTGCTCGCCGTTGCCCAGGCACCCGTGTCTCCGCCGAGCCCGAGCCCCAGCCCGACGCCCAGCCCCTCTCCCACGCCGTCGCCGGCCGTCGTGGCGCCTCCGGCGCCCGTCGCCGAGGCGCCGTGCGATCCGGCCAAGTCCGCCGACTGCACCACCATCACCGCGAGCAAGCAGGAGCGGATCGACGGCTCGCATTTTCGTGCCACCGGCTTCGTGGACCTGCAGTTCGGCGACACGCGGATCCAGACCGACCAGATCGACGTCTACACGACCGTGCACGCGGACGGGACCGAGTCGAAGCGCATCGAGGCGTCGGGCAACGTGGTCTTCCTCCGCGGCGAGGAGCGCCTCGCGGGAGAGAAGTTGTCGATGGACCTCGACACGGGCCGCGGCACATTCGAGAACGCCCTCGGGTACATGGAGCCGGGGGTGTTCGTGGAGGCGAAGCGGATCGAGCGCGTCTCCGCGAACACCTACAAGATCGAGGGCGGCCGCTTCACGTCCTGCTCACAGCCGACCCCGCGCTGGAGCTTCAGCGCGAGCTCGGCCACCTTGAAGGTGGACGACCACATCTCGGCGAAGAACGTGATCTTCCGGGTGAAGGCCGTCCCCGCCCTGTACATCCCGTACTTCATGTACCCGATCCAGCAGGACCAGCGTTCCACCGGGTTCCTGATGCCCCACGTGGGGTACTCGTCCACCCGGGGGTTCAACGTGGGGGGCGGGTTCTTCTGGGCCATGGGGCGCAGCTTCGACCAGACCTTCTACGCCGACTCGTACTCGCTCTACGGGCGCGGCGTCGGCCACGAGCTTCGCTACGCGCTCAAGTCGCCTTCGCGCGGCAGCTTCCGCAGCTACTTCATCCGCCGGCTGGAGGGGGCCTGGGAGCACGACCTCAACTGGAACGCGGTGCAGATGCTGCCCGGCCGGGTTCGGGCCACCGTCTACGTGCAGGAATCGAGCACGTTCGACTTCAACCAGCGGTTCCAGGACAACCTGGACCGCGCCCTCACCCGCAACCGGCGCTCCTCGTTCAGCCTCCAGAAGACGTTCCTCGGCTTCACCGCGCAGGCGCTGGCCGACTCCACCGACACCTTCTTCGATGCCTCGGAGAACTTCGACCGTCGGCGCCGCCTGCCCTCGGTGACGCTGAGCCAATCGCCGCGCAAGCTCGGCCGTAAGCTGGGGATCGTCTTCGCGCTCGACGCCTCCGGGGACAGGCTGCAGCAGGGCGACCAGGACCGCATCGACGACTACCAGCGCTTCGACGTCTACCCGCGGCTCTCCCGCCCGTTCTCGCTCAGCTTCCTCCAGGTGAACCCGGAGGTGCAGGTCCGATATACCCGCTACAGCGCCAGCCTGGGCGAGCGGGACCGGCTCGTCGGGCCGCCCTTGGACCGCAAGTACGCCGAGGGCAACCTCGACCTGCGCGGGCCCACTTTCTCGAAGGTCTTCGACACCCCGGGGAACTTCTACTCCGAGCGCTACAAGCACGTGATCGGCCCCGAGGTGACCTGGACCTACCGCTCGAAGATCGACGACCCCTTCGCGATCCCGACCTTCGATTACACCGACCGCATCCTGGGCACGAACCAGGTCAGCTACAACCTTGCCCAGCGCTTCTACGCCAAGCGGCCCGGGCGCGGGGGGAAGCTCGAGGCGTACGAGTTCCTGAGCTGGCGCGTGGGCCAGACCTACTACGTGAACATCGCGGACGGCCAGAACGAGTTCGACCCCAACTACTCATCGGCGGCGTTCGACGAGAACGGCCAGCCGAGCCACCTGTCGCCGATCCAGTCCCGGCTGCGCTTCCGCCCCACGACCTGGTTCTCCAACAACTTCGATCTGGAATACGACGTGCACTTCAAGTCGGTGCGCATGCTCGGCCTCTCGACCAACTACAACGGCAGCCGCGTGGGGCTGCAGGCCGCGTGGTCGCGGGGCAAGCGCCTCGACCAGTTCCTCCAGGGGGTGAATCGTAATACCCTCCGGGGCTCGGCTTCGATCGCGGTGGTACCGCGCCGTCTCACCCTCCAGGGCTCCGCCGCCTACGACCTGCTGAACAAGCGGATGATCCAGAACACCGCCCGCCTCCGCTACGACGTGCAGTGCTGCGGCTTCATCGTCGAGACGCTGCAGAGCCAGTACCGGGACGAACGACAATTCCGCTTCTCGATCGAGCTGGCCAACATCGGCTCCATCGGCAGCTTCATGGGCGACGACACGGCGGGGCTCGGTGGCCGGGGAGGGCGATGGTGAGGATCCTGATTACCGGGGGGGCCGGCTTCATCGGCTCCAACTTCGTCCACTACGTGGCCCGGACCCACCCGGAATCGGAGATCGTGGTCCTCGACAAGCTCACCTACGCCGGCCGGCGGGAGAACCTCGCCCGCCTCGAGGGCCGGCCCGGCTTCCGCTTCGTGCAGGGCGACATCGCCGATCCGCGCGTGGTCGCGGAGGTGCTCCCGGGCTGCGACTACGTCGTGAACTTCGCCGCCGAGACGCACGTGGACCGCTCCCTCTACGACGCGGGCGGCTTCATCATGACGGACGTCTACGGCACCTTCGTCCTGCTGAGGCGGCCCGCCGC
>Ga0210378_10001887_pt1 | contig 10836 bp, 10 predicted proteins | sample PLM1_60_b1redo_FD_155465 | JGI IMG/M metagenome (GOLD analysis project Ga0210378, IMG submission 155465) | Groundwater sediment microbial communities from an aquifer in East River, Colorado, USA - PLM1_60_b1 redo | ecosystem: Environmental > Terrestrial > Soil > Riparian zone | place: USA: East... | reverse complement strand
CCGCCCGAACGCGACGCACGTCGTCGCCCATTCAGAACAGGGCTACACCGCGAATCTGCCCTTGTCCGTCCTCGACGACGATGACGTGATGCTGGCCGACACGTACGGCGGCGAGCCGCTCGAGCCCGAGCACGGCTACCCGCTCCGGCTGCTCGTCCCGAAGCGCTATTTCTGGAAGAGCGCCAAGTGGATCCGCGGCCTCGAGTTCCTCGATCACGACCAGCTCGGTTTCTGGGAGCGCTACGGCTACAACAACGACGCCGACCCCTGGAAGGAAGAGCGTTTCAGCGAATGAGGCTGTAGCGCCTTGGCGGCCGATCGCCGCGTTGCCGGCTGCGGTCCTGGCTCACGGACGTTTGAAGTCCGCTCGCTCCGGTCCTCCCCGGCGCCTTGCGCTCGACCACCCATTCGCGACGAACGCAGTTTCGAGGAACAGTCCCCAGCACCCGACCTGGATCAGCGGCGGATGTAGACCGCGAGTGGCTCGCCGTGGCGCTCGGGTTTGTTCGGCGGCTCGCCCTCGGCCTGGACGATCGGGCCGACACGCTCCATGTAGAAGTCGCCTACCGCCTGCGGTGAGTCCCATACATTGACCGACGTCACAAGGCCGTCCTTGCCCAGCCAGGCGATCGAGGCGACCAGGGCTTCAGGGGGCTCGGTATGAACCCTGAAGCGCTCGGTGAAGTGCTCCCACTCCTCGCGGGGCGCTGTGATGGTCTCGCAGAACATGGAGCGACAGTAGAGCCCGGTCGTCAACGGAGCGTCTCGGCATCAGACCGCCTCGACGAGTGCCTCGGCGAACTGGCTGTTGTAGAGCTCGTAGTAGAAGCCGCGGCGGGCGATCAGCTCGTCGTGGTCGCCTTGTTCGACGATCTGGCCGCGGTTCATCACGAGGATCGTGTTGGCGTCCCGGATCGTCGACAGGCGGTGTGCGATGACGAACGTCGTCCGGCCGCGCATGAGCCGCGTCATCGCCCGCTGGATGAGGACCTCGGTGCGAGTGTCGACGGAGCTGGTCGCTTCGTCGAGGATGAGGATCGGCGGGTTCGCGAGGAACGCCCGGGCAATCGTCAGGAGCTGCTTCTCGCCGGCGGACAGGTTTGTCGCGTCGTCGTCGATGACCGTGTCGTAGCCGTCGGGCAAGGTCCGAACGAAGTGGTCGACGTGGGCGGCCTCGGCGGCCGCCATGATGTCGGCCTCACTCGCGTCGAGCCGGCCGTAGGCGATGTTCTCGCGGATCGTGCCGTGGAACAGCCACGTGTCCTGGAGGACCATGCCGAACTGCCGCCGCAGGTCGTCGCGAGCGAGTTCGCGGACATCAATTCCGTCGACGCAGATACGCCCGGCGTCGATCTCGTAGAAGCGCATGAGCAGGTTCACGAGCGTCGTCTTGCCCGCGCCGGTCGGTCCCACGATCGCGACCATCCGGCCCGCCTCGACGACGAGATCGAGATCGTCGATGAGGGGCCGGTCCGGCTCGTATCGGAAGGAGACATTCTCGAAGGCGACGGCGCCGGCGGCCCGATCGAGCGTGACCGGCTGGGCCGGATCGGGGATTTCCTCGGCTTCGTCGAGCAGCTCGAAGACCCGCTCCGCCGACGCGACGGCCGACTGGAGGACGTTGACGATGCTGGCGGTCTGCATGATCGGGAACGTGAACTGGCGGGAGTACTGGATGAAAGCGACGACATCCCCGAGTGTCATCTGACCAGCCGCGACTCGAAGGCCGCCGATCACCGCGATCGCCACGTAGTTGAGGTTGGAGATGGCGGTGATCGCCGGCGCGATGATCCCGGAGATGAACTGGGCCCGATAGCTCGCGTGGTAGAGGCGCTGGTTCTCCTGGTCGAAGGTCGCGACCGCCTGCCTCTGGCGGCCGAACGCCTTGACGATCGCGTGACCGGTGTGCATCTCCTCGACGTGGCCGTTGAGCACACCCGTCGACGCCCACTGGGCAGCGAAGAGCTTCTGCGAACGCCCGATGACGAGGACCGTCACGACGAGGGAGGCCGGCACCGCCAGGAGCGAGATCACGGCCAGCAACGGACTGATTGTCAGCATCAAGATGAGCACGCCGACAATCGTGAGGAGCGAAGTGATCAGCTGGGTCAGGCTCTGCTGGAGCGACTGGCCGATGTTGTCGATGTCGTTGGTGACCCGGCTGAGGAGGTCGCCCCGGGGATGACCGTCGAAGTAGCGGAGCGGCAGCCGGCCGAGCTTGTGGTCAACGTCGTCCCGTAACCGATAGACCGTCCGCTGGGTGACGCCGGCCATGATGTAACCCTGCATCCAGGCGAAGATCGAGCTCAGGACGTAGAGCGCGATCAGGACCAGGACGACGCCCCAGAGCGCCCCGAAGTCGATCCCCGTGCCAGGTGTGAGGTGCATCGTCGAGAGCATGTCGGCGAGCTGGTTCTCGCCTTGAGCGCGAGCGGCCGCGATGACTTGTTCCTGGGTCGCCCCGGCCGGCATGTTCTTGCTGATCGCGCCTTCGAAGATCGTGTTGACCGCGTTACCCAGGATCTTGGGACCGACAACCGTGAACGTGACGCTGACGATCGCGAGCAGGATCACCCCTACGATGAGCGGCCGCTCCGGGCGCAGGGTCCCGATGAGTCGTCTGAACGAGCCGCCGAAGTCGCGCGCCTTGGCGGGCGGCATGCCCATGCCCATGCCCATCATGCCGCCGGGTCGGCCGCCGCCGGGGCCGCCAGGTCGTGGGCCGTCGGCCGCGCCTGGACGCCCCGCCGGCCCGAAACCGCCGCCCGTGCCCGGTCGGCCGCTCATGCCGCGGCCTCCTTCTCGGACATCTGCGAGTAGACGATCTCCCGATACGTCTCGTTGTCGGCCAGGAGGTCGCGGTGGGTCCCGATCCCCACGATCCGGCCGCCGTCCATCACGACGATGCGGTCGGCCTTCATGATCGTCCCGACGCGCTGGGCGACGATGATGATCGTGGCCCAGCCGACCTCGCGCTCGAGCGCGGCTCGAAGTCGGGCGTCCGTGCTGAAATCGAGGGCCGAGAAACTGTCGTCGAAGACGTAGATCGCGGCCTTCTTGACGAGCGCCCGGGCGATCGCCAGCCGCTGGCGCTGGCCGCCAGACAGGTTTGAGCCACCCTGCGTGATCGGTGCCTCGAGGCCGCCCTCCATCTCCTCGACGAACTCCTTCGCCTGGGCGATCTCGAGGGCGTGCCAGAGCTCATCGTCGGTGGCGTTCTCGTCGCCGAACCGCAGGTTGCTCGCGACCGTTCCGGCGAACAGGAACGCCTTCTGCGGGACGATCCCGATCCCCTGCCAGAGCTCCTCGAAGGCCTGCTGCCGGACATCGACGCCACCGACCGCGACGGAGCCCTCGGTCGCGTCGTAGAACCGCGGGATGAGGTTGATCAACGTCGACTTGCCGCTGCCGGTGCTGCCGACGATCGCGGTCGTCTCGCCGGGCCCGGCCCGGAACGCGATCTCGCGGAGGACCGGCTGCTCGGCGCCCGGGTAGCGGAACTCGACCCCGTCGAAGATCACCTCGCCACGCTTCGCCGGGTCGTCCGGCGTGATCGGAGATTCCGGCTCGCGGATCATCGGCTCGGTGTCGAGCACCTCCCGGATCCTGCCGGCCGAGACCGCGCCTCGGGGAATGAGGATGAACATGAAGACGGCCGTCAGGACGGCGAACAGGATCTGGGCGAGGTACTGCATGAACGCGGTCAGGTTGCCGATCGACAGCTGGCCGTCATTGACCCGGGTCGCGCCGAACCAGATCACCGCCACGGTCGACAGGTTGAAGATCGCGGTCATCGTCGGGATCGTGATGGCGAACAGGCGGGTGACCCGCAACGAGGTGTCGAACAAGTCGCGGCTGGCCGCGTCGAACCGCTGCTCCTCGTGCGGCGTCCGGACGAACGCCCGGATGACCCGCACGCCCGACAGGGTCTCGCGCATGACCTGGTTGATCCGGTCGATCTTCTCCTGGACCGCCCGGAAGAGGGGGACCGCCCGGGTCAGGACGAGGCCGATGACGCCGGCCATCAGCGGCAGGACGACCACGAGCAGGCCCGACAGCGGGACGTCGGTTCGGAGGGCCATGATGACGCCGCCGACGATGAGGATCGGGGCCGACACGAGGATTGTGAGGCCCATGAAGACGACGGTCTGAACCTGCTGAACGTCGTTCGTATTGCGGGTGATCAGCGACGCCGGGCCGAAGCGATTGACTTCGACCTGGGAGAACGTCTCGACCTTGGAGAAGATGGCGCTCCGGACGTCCCGCCCGAAGCCCATCGCGACCCGCGCGCCCCAGTAGACGCCGATGACGGCGGCGACGGCCAGGAGGGCCGTGACCACGAGCATCAGGCCGCCTGTTCGCAGGATGTAGTCGTTGTCGCCCTTGGCGACGCCGTTGTTAATGATGTCGGCGTTGAGGTCGGGCAGATAGAGGTTGCCGATCGCCTGGATGAGCAGCAGCATCAGGACCAGTGCGAGGGGTACGACGTACGGCCGGAGGTAGGTCCGGAAGAGCGCGATCATCGGCCGGCTACCGGTTCCGCTACGAGGGCGTTCCGGGCGCGGCGGATTGCTCGCATGAACACGAGCGTTGCCGCGAGCTCCTCGTCACTGAACTCGGCCAGCAGCCGGGTCAACCTCGCCCGCCGATGGGCAGCGAGATCGCTGAAGACGGCCTCGCCGGCGGCGGTCCGGTGGACGACGATCACCCGCCGATCACCTTGTCCGCGGCGGCGCTCGACGAAGCCTCGCTGCTCCAGTCGGTCGACGATCCCGGTCACGCTGGCAACCGAGACGTCGAGAGCCTCGGCGAGGTGCGTCATCGAGAGCGGCCCGTCGGCCTCGAGCAGGCTCAGGACATGGAGGTGGATGAGGCTGAGCGAGCAGGCCACCCAGGACCGGAACTCGTTCATCCGCTCGCGGGGGTTCCAGGACGACAGCTCGTCGAGGGCTTCGGCTGCCACGCGCTCGCGGTCAGACGGAATGTTCAATGGCACATTGATATTCTATGCGAGCTGTAGCGCCTCGTCAAAGGCGCCGACGGGCTCAGCTGCGGCGGGGGCCCATCCCGTCCGGTAACGGCGTGAAGGCGCGGAGCCGGCGCCGCAGGAGAAATGTCTCGCGGTCGATGAGTGAGAGCAGGTCCCGCAGGCGGTCCTCAGTCGTGTCGGCCTCGAGCAGCACCTGGCGCCGCGGCAATTCGACCTGGATGATGCCCGCGAGCAGGTAGGATAGGACCGTCGGGTCGTCCGGGATGATCACCCGGCGCTCCGAGGCGGGGTCGCCCATCGTCGCCCGCACGTCCTCCTCGCCAGGCTCCACCGCGGGCATAGCATCCTCCGTCTCCACCTCGACCCGGATGTCGAGCTCGTCGGCCGTCTCGCCGTCCCGTGGCTGGAGCAGCTCGAGGTAGCGCACGAATCGGCGCGTGGCGCGATTCGCCAGCTGGCGAGCTTCGTCCGCATCGCCGAGCTCGTCGTCGAGGACGGTCGCCTCGGCGATGAGGTACAGCTCCTCGCCGACGCTCACCTCCTCGATGGCGAAGCGACCAGTCCCGACCACGAGCAGGTCATACCGCCCGTCGGGATAGCGGCCGGCCTGGCGGATCTCCGCGAGCGTGCCGATCGCCGAGAACGAGATCGTCCCTTCGCCGACCTCCCGGCCATCCCGGATCAGGACAACGCCGAACGGCAGCGCGCCGTCGATGCAATGCCTGACGAGTTCGCGGTAACGCTCCTCGAAGATGTGGAGCGGAAGCGCGATTCCGGGACAGAGAACAGCGTGAAGCGGGAAGAGAGGGAGCTTGATGGCGGATTCCACCGATGTGCGACAGGAGACGGGAGTGGCGTCAGTCTAGGGCGAATCGAAAACGCCGCCGGTTGCCCGGCGGCGTCAGCCTGTTGTCGGAAATCGTTCGGGAGGTTAGTGCGAGCAGCCCTTTGGTGAGCCCGTATCGTCGGCGGTCCGGAAGCTCGAGCCGCAGCCGCAGGCCGCGACGGCGTTCGGATTGTTCACGGTGAAACCGGCGCCCATGAGCGTGTCGACGTAGTCGATCTGGGCTCCCTTGAGCAACTCGACGCTGTTGCCGTCGACGTAGACCTTCACGCCGTTCGCCTCGAGGATCTTGTCTTCGGCGGTCGGGGCGTCTTCGAGCATCATCCCGTAGCGGAAGCCGGAACAACCGCCGCTGTAGACGTAGACGCGCAGCCCGATCTGCGGATTCGTCTCCTCGGCGGTGAGGTCACGGAGCTTCGACGCGGCCGCATCCGTCAGGCTGACGACGGTCGGCTGGATTTCCAACATTGGCTGCGATCCTCCTCGGGAGGGTGGGGTTGCTTCTGGGAGTCTGTCGCAAGTGAATGGGTAGGTCGATGGCCCGATCGTACGCTGCGCAACAGATTCAGACAAGCGTTGTGCCGAAATGGACCAACCGGCGGCGTTCAGCCGTCGATCCGCTCGACCACCGTTGCGATTCCCTGGCCGACGCCGATGCACATCGTCGCGAGGCCGTAGCGCCCGCCGGTCCGGCGCAGCTCGTGAACGAGCATCGTGACGAGTCGCCCGCCGCTCATGCCCAGCGGGTGACCCAGTGCGATGGCCCCGCCGTTCACATTGACCCTGGCGGGATCCAGGCCGAGCTCGTTGATGCAGACAATCGACTGCGAGGCGAATGCCTCGTTGAGCTCGACGAGATCGAGGTCCTTCACGCCGATACCCGCCCGCTCGAGGGCCTTTCTTGTGGCCGGCACCGGACCGATCCCCATCACGGCGGGATCGACGCCCGCGACCGCGGTCGACACGATCCGCGCCAGCGGCTTGAGTCCGAGCTCGCGCGCTCGGGCCGCCTCGACGAGGAGCACCGCCGACGCCCCGTCGTTGATTCCGGAGCTGTTGCCGGCCGTGACCGTGCCGCCGTCACGGAAGGCCGGGCGGAGCTTCACCAGCGCCTCGGTTGATGTGTCCGCTCGGGGGTGCTCGTCGCGTGACACGACAATCGGGTCCCCCTTCCGCTGCGGAACGGTGATCGGGACGATCTGGCTGTCGAACCTGCCCGCCTCGATCGCCGCGACGGCCTTTTGCTGTGACGCCAGGGCGAAGGCGTCCTGGAGGTCGCGGCCGACCTCCCAACGCTCAGCCACGTTCTCCGCGGTCTCCCCCATCGAGTAGGGGTAGTACATCTCCACGAGCTTCGGGTTCGTGAACCGCCAGCCGAGCGTCGTGTCGTAGAACTCTCGCTCGCCGCGATCCCAGGCCGCCTCCGGTTTGGCCATCACGTACGGCGCCCGGGTCATCGACTCGACGCCGCCGCCGATGAAAACGTCGCCGTCGCCGACGGCGATCGCGTGGGCCGCCGAATTGATCGCCTGGAGGCCGCTGCCGCAGAGTCGATTGACGGTCAACCCGCCGACTTCGACGGGCAAGCCGGCCAGGAGCAGTGCCATCCGGGCGACATCGCGGTTGTCCTCGCCGGCCTGGTTCGCGCAGCCGAGGATGACGTCCTCGATCAGGCCGGGGTCGATCCTTGACCGATCGACGACCGCCCGAATGGCGGCCGCCGCCAGGTCGTCCGGTCGGACGGAGGCAAGGGCACCGCCGTATCGCCCGATCGGGGTCCGGACCGCCTCGACGATCCAGGCGTCGCGGAGCGGTCGTTGGAGGTCGCGGCTCATGACCGCGATTGTAGGCCGAGAAGTCTCAGGAGCCGCCCGACGTCAGGGCGTAGCGTCAGGGCAGCTTCGAGAGCGCCTCGGCGACGATCGTCTCGTCGGCCGCCGCGATCGTGAACGAGACATCGCCTGTGCCATACATGTAGAAGGGCAGCGGCGCGATCGTCGTCGTGACCTTGACGACGTGCTTGCCCCCGAGATCGAGCTCGTCCTTCGTCGTCGTGGCGTTCAGCGTCCGGCCCGCGATCATCGCGTCGCCGACCTCCTGGGCCGACTTGCCCTCGACCCGGATGGCGATGATGCTCGCCCTGGAATTGGACGCGGTGCCGATCGTCATGTCCGAGGCGGCGGAGCCGAGGACGTTCTGGAGGCTCCCGAAGACCATCGCGCTGGAGGCGTCGAGCGCGCTCAGATCGTCGCCGACGAACGCGTGCTTCTGCGTTGCCTCGCCGCCCAGCTCGTTCGGCAGGAGGTCGACGAGCGGAGTGCCGGCGCCCATCGACGGAACGACGACCGAGGCGGCCGGTGTGGCCTCCGAAGTTGCGCTCGCTTCGGGGGCACCGGTCGATGCGGCCGGGCTCGGCGTGCTCGCGGCCGCCGAGGGTTGCTGGCTCGAGGTGGCCGGACTGCTGCAAGCGGCGAGCGCGGCGGCGAGGATGAGGCCGCTGCCGGTTCGAAGCGCAGCGCGAGTGGACATGGGCATGGGAGTTGGGATCCTCGAGACGGTGGAGGGCGCCGGGATGGCGCCGGGCTCCGGCAACCTATCGTACGCGACGATGGGGCCGCCGACGAAAACGCCTTAGCGGCGACGCAGCGCGTCGGCGGGAATGAAACGATGGTCGGAGGCGGCGAGGCGCTCGAGGGCCGTGACGACCGCCTCGGTCCCGCCCAGGCTCTTGGTTCGCTCGAATGGGCCGATCGGGTGCGCCGCACCTAAGCGAAGCGCGAGGTCGATGTCGGCTTCGCTGGCGACCTCATCTCCGAGCGCATGCCACGCCTCGTTGATGACGGCCAACAGGATCCGGTCGGCGATCACGGTTGGCGCGAGGGTCGTGGCAGCGCCGGCGAACTCGGGCGCGACCGATCCGCGTCGGCCGTCCTCGTAGAGGTAGAACCCGCTACCGGCCTTGCGTCCCAGGCGGCCCTCGCCGACGAGCCCCTCCTGGATCGTCGACGGCCGAAGCCGATCCGGCCGCCCCAGTCCGTCCCAGACACCGCGCGCGGCGGCGAGGTTGACGTCGATCCCGACGAGATCCATGAGCTCGAAGGGGCCCATCGGAAAGCCGGTGTCGCGGAGCGCGGCATCGACGGCTTCGACCGAGGCCTCGCCCGCCTCGAGCAGGCGGAGGGCCTCGATCGTGAACGGCCGATTGACACGATTGACGATGAAGCCCGGCCGGTCGGCCGATCGGACCGGGGTCTTGTCCCATGAGCGGACAAGCTGCTCCGCCCGCTCGACAACCGCAGAATCTGTTTCCGCGGTGACAACGACCTCGACGAGTGGCATGAGCGGCGCGGGATTGAAGAAGTGAAGTCCGAGGATCCGCTCGCGGTGGGTCGCCAGTGCCGCGACGTCGGCTACGCGGAGCGCCGACGTGTTCGTGGCGAGGATCGCGTCGGGATCGGCTTCTCCGTCGAGGGCGCGGAAGATGTCCTGCTTGAGGGGCAGGACCTCGAGAGCGGCCTCGATCACGATGTCGGTCTGCGCGGCGAGCGACACCAGGGCCTCCGCCTGCCGCAGACCGGCCAGCCGGCCCTCAACCCAGTCGTCGATCGTGTCGGCGTCGAGATCGAGCCTGGCGGCCCGACGGGCGAGTCCCTCGCGAACACGCCGGCGCCCGCGTGCGATCGCCTCCTCGTCGACGTCATAGAGCACGGCCTCGTGGCCGTGCTCCAAGGCGATCTGGGCAATGCCCGCGCCCATCGTCCCGGCCCCGACGATCCCGACTATCTCCAACGCTCAAACGGCCTTGAAGGACTCGAACGGCTGGCGGCAGGTCCTGCAGTAGAACAGCGAGCGGCACAGAGTCGGTCCGAAGGCGCTGTCCATCGCGACGTTCGGGGAATCGCAGAATGGACAGCGGACGTCCCGTGGCTCGGCCGGCGGTGCGAACCCCGAATCTCGAAGGCGCCTGCGGCCGGCGGCCGTGATCCGCTCCGATGTCCAGGGGACCTCGAACGTGATGCTGACCTCGACCCGCCTGCCGAACGTCGCGAGGCGCTCGCCGACAGCGAGGCGGATCGCATCTATCGCAGGGCAGCCGACGAACGTCGGGAGAAGCTCGACCTCGATCCGGCCGTCCGCCGCTAGCTCGGCCCGGTGGACGATCCCGAGATCGACGATCGAGATTGCCGGAATCTCAGGGTCGGCGACCTCCGCCAGGGCGACCATCAGCTCGTCGACCGACGGCGGCACGGCCGGTGTCGGCGCCGCCGGCGCCGTCCGCGCCAGCGCCGTCACCATCTCGCCACCGGGTCGGATCGGCGGACTGAAGTGAACTCGTTCCAGAGCCAACGGAACGGCTCCCGATGATCGGTCCGCCCCCGGTCGGGGTGGGCCGCGGCCGGCGGCATTGGCAGGCCGAGATGGACGAACAGCGGCGTGATCGTCGCTCGCCAGCGTGCCTCAAGCACCGCCATCGGCTCGGAGAGGACGCCGGATTCGACGAGGCGCTCCTCGCCGGCGAGGGGCGCGAACACGGTCGCGGCGTCCGGAGCCAGCTCCTCGAGCGCGGCGAGCAATCGCTCACGGGGCTCGCCCTCACGCGCCGCCAGCCGCTCCAGCCACGTCGTCGCGTGCATTACGTGATAGCGCTCCTCTCGGCGGATCTTGTCGACGAGCTCGCGGAGTGGCGAGAACGACGAGCCGACGAGTCCTTCCAGGCGCGCGCCGTCCGCGGTGTCGTAGAGGTAGCGTCGGGCGATCGTCATCGCCCAGTCGCCCCGGCCGTGGTCGAGGAGCCGGGCGTGGCGGTACTCGTCGGGCTGACGATCGTAGGCGATTGCGTCGGCGTCGCGACCGTCGGCCCGAACCTCGGCCAGCAGCGTGTAGAGCGCCGCCGCGTGTCCCAGCTCGTCCTGGGCGAGCGAGCTCATCGCTACGTCCTCCTCGAGCAACGGGGCGATGCCGGTCCACTCGGAATCCGAGAACCCGATGACGAACTCGTCGT
>Ga0210378_10001886_pt1 | contig 10844 bp, 11 predicted proteins | sample PLM1_60_b1redo_FD_155465 | JGI IMG/M metagenome (GOLD analysis project Ga0210378, IMG submission 155465) | Groundwater sediment microbial communities from an aquifer in East River, Colorado, USA - PLM1_60_b1 redo | ecosystem: Environmental > Terrestrial > Soil > Riparian zone | place: USA: East... | reverse complement strand
CCTGCCGATCCGCGACGGCGACCGGCTGGTGGGCAAGCTCGACGCCACGGCCGACCGCAAAGCCCGGGTGCTCCGGGTCGACGCGATCCACCAGGTCGTCCCCTTCAACAAGGCGACGACCGCCGCGGTGACCCGCGAGATCAAGGACCTCGCCCACTGGCTCGACCTTGACCTGGACCTGCCACGCTGAGCAGGTCGACGCGCCGCGTGCGGCGAAGACAGACCCGCAGGGTTGGGGTCCTTTTACCAGGTGACGGGGAGGCTATGCAGGGAGCGGGTCGATAGGCCCGGTTTCCATTGTAGTGCGTCGAGGTCGACCGCGGGTGCGAGGGTGGGGAATCGGGTCAGCAGGGCGCCGAGTGCGAGTTGGAGTTCCAGTTTGGCCAGTTGGGCGCCGAGGCAGTAGTGCGGTCCGTGCCCGAGGCCCAGGTGTGGTGCCGGACCGGTTCTGGTGATGTCAAAGCGGTGCGGGTCGGGGAACGCCTCGGGATCCCGGTTGGCCACGGCGATCAGCGGGATCACGGCCTCACCGGCATGGATGAGTGTCTGGCCCACCAGCGTGTCCTGCACGGCGACGCGGGGCATGGTCGAGGTGGTCAACTTGGAATGCCGGAGCAGTTCATCGACGGCACGCGGGAGTAGCTCGGGTTGGTCGCGCAGCAGCGGGATCTGGTCGGGGTGTCGGAACAGGGTGACGATCGAGTTGCCGATCTGGCTGACCGTGGTCTCGTGTCCGGCGATCAGCAGCAGCTGGACGTTGGAGATCAACTCCGACGCCGACAGGTGCTTGCCCTCGTCGTTCACCGCGATCAACGCGGAGATCAGAGCGGAGTCAGGGTTGCGCCGACGCTGCGCGATCAGCTCGGCCAAGTAGGCATCGACCTGTCCGATCGCCGCGGCGATCTCCTCAGCCGAATAGGCGGTCTCGGCGATCAGCGTGCCCGCCCATTGCCGGATCTGGGCACGGTCGGCGTCGGGCACGCCGAGGAGTTCGCAGATCACCATGATCGGGAGTGGTTCGGTCAGCATCCGCACCAGGTCCGCCGGTTTGCCGTACGCGGCCACGTCGTCGAGCAAACCGTCCACCAGCTCACGGATCCGTGGCTCGAGCCGTTCGACCGTGCGCGGGCTAAAGGCCTTCGCGACCAACCCCCGGATCCTGGTGTGTCGCGGCGGATCCATACTGACCAGCAACTCGGGATTGGCCCCGGCCGGGTTGGTGACCGGACCACCGGGCCGGGTCGCGGCCTCACGGCTGAACCGTGGATCGGACAGGACCTGGCGAACCGCCTGATATCCCAACGCAAGCCACACCGGCTGCCCGCCCGCCATGTGCGCGCGAGCCACCGCAGCCTCGGCCAGCAAACGCAGACCCTCCGGATCGACATCGGAACCGACAGGGGTGTCGAACGGATAGACCACAGACACCACGACGCCTCCTCGACACCGCGATAAGCCAGAAACCCTCAACCTAGCGTCCGGTCCACCGCAGCGCATGTGATCGCTGAAGGCACTGGCGGGCCAGAATGTGAGCCAGCCGCTGGTGGTCATAACAACTCATCGGGAGATCGCCTCGGCCAGCACCGCCGCCTCGACCACGGGCATGAACGTCGAGTAGCTACCACCCGCGCCGAAAACAAGCACCAAAGCGACAACGCACTGCCACCTGCCGCAACCCGCTTGGTGCCGAAAAGTCCGAGTCGGGATTGGGTTCAGCGAGTGGCGGTGGTGAGTACGGTCGCGTTCGAGGCCACCATGTCGACGTCGGCAGGTAATGGCCGGCCGTAGTGTTCGCCGATGGCTGGCACGCGGCTGAAGCTGGCTGCCCAGCCGTGGGTGGCCAGCCAGTCCGCCGGGCTGTCTACGGTGGGTATGAGCTGGGCGCCCATCCGCCGAACGGTCTCCGATGTCGCCTGCATCGCTGGTCGGTCAACCGCTGTCGCCTCGATGTAGTCGAATGCCAGTTGGCTGCCGGGTGCCGACAGCTGGGTGGCGGTGGCCAGCAATTGATCGCGGTGCGCGGGTTCCAGGTACGGCAGCAAGCCCTCGGCGAGCCACCCGGTCGCGGCATCCGGATCGAACCCGGCGGTGGTCAGCGCACCCGCCCACTGGCCACGCAGGTCCACCGCGACGAGCACCCGTACGCACCGGGCCACCGCCCCGACCGAGGTCAGCACCGGCTCCTTGAACGCGAACAGCTCCGGTAGGTCCAGCTCGAACAACTGCACATCATCCGGCCAGTCCAGCCGGAAGGCACGGCAGTCCAATCCGGCGGCCAGCACCACCACCTGCCTGATCCCGGCCGTGCACGCCGTCCGCGCCTGATCATCAAAGAAACGGGTCCGGATCGCCAGGAACTCGCTGGTACCCGGTGGCATCGCCGCCGCCTCCGGCGCCACGCCACTGCCCGCAGCCGAGATAAACACTGCGGCGAACGGATCGTCGAACAGCCGATCGGCCCTCCCGCTCTCGCTGGCCCGCATTCCAGCCACCCATACCGCCGTACGACTCACCCCTGGCAGCGCCTCGCCGCTCATATCTACCTTCCTACCCAACCCACCGCACAAGCAGCGACGGCCGTTCGGCCGACCCGCCCGGTCGCTCGAGAAGCGTCCTCAATCGGCCGCCGAGTGCTGGGTAGGCCCTTGGTTAGCGACCCTGGGGTCCGGCTCGTACGCTCCCCGACGTGAAGCGGGTTCTTCTCACGGGGATGTCGGGCACTGGGAAGTCGAGCGTCGTTCGAGAGTTGGTCGCCCGTGGGTACAAGGCCGTCGACACGGACGACGGGTGGTCCCAGCTGCAACCGGACGGCCGTCAGATGTAGCGCGAGGACACCATCCGGGCACCTCTGACCACCGAGGACGCCTTGTTCGTCGCCGGCTGCGAGGAGAATCAAGCGACATTCCATGCGCAGTTCGACCACATCGTCCTGCTGAGCGCGCCGTTCGAGACTCTCGTCGAGCGGCTGGCGACCAGGAACACCAACTCCTACGGCAAAACGCCCGAGGAGCTCCATCGCCTTCTTGATGACGTCACGACCATTGAACCGCTACTGCGCCGAGTGGCCAGTCACGAGATTCGGACAACGATGCCTCTGAACGAGGCCGTGACGACCCTTCTGCGTCTCGTCAACGCGTAAGAGACCTGGCTACCATCCGTACACCGACGTCGCATGACACCCGACTCCAGACATCCTATGCCGCCGAGCGCTGATCTCGCGGCCCATGATGCTGCCCGGCCGCCGGATCGGCCGCGATTCGGCGCCACCCGGCGAAATCCTCGGCGAGCAGCTCAGCCGCCGGGGCCAGGTCGGGCAGCAGCGAGGGCGTCAGCGACCCCGCGAGCTCCTCGAGCACGGCCATCCGGTTGACCTTGAGGCCGATAGGTAACGGCGTTTCGTTATTACTCCGGCGGAAGTCGATCATTGACGCCCGGCGAGTGGCCGGAATACGTTGACACCGTTGGCGAAGGCCGAGGACAGGAGGCGACGCATGCGTCATCTGGCGACCGCCGAGTTCCGGGTCAGACCTCGGAAGTGAGGCATTTCGGTCCGGGGCCGCGCCGGCGCGGTACGGCCCCGGAGGAGCGTCCCTCGGAGGCGCGTCCCAGGAGGCATTTCACAGTCGCTGCGCCGCCTCGACGGCTGCGACGTAGGTTTCTTCCGGGACGGTGGGCGAGTCCACGAGCAGGCACACACCCAGCGGTGTGACGGCGAGTTCGCCCTCGTCGAAGGGGTGGATGCGCAGCTCGGGTGCCGTGCTGCGCGCGTTGGCGAGCGGGAAGCCGAAACGCAGCCGCGGGATGTCCTGGCGGGTCGAGCGGTGCGCCTTTTCCTCCTGTGCGAGCGGGCGCAGCCGGGCCGCGACGTCCTCCCAGACCGCTGGCAGATCTACCCAGTCACCGGTTTTCCTGATCAACTGCCGTAGCTCCGGGGCCAGGCAGAGATCGGCAGCCAGCTCCGGCACCAGTTCGGTGAGCCGGTCGCCGAAGCGCCGGTCGAGTACCTCCGCGAGCACGGCCAGGTCGAGCAGGTCCTTGGCTCGAAACGGGTGCTGGAACCGCTCCTCCGCAACGGCGAACAGCGAGCAGAGGTCGTCATCGGCCAGTACCGGGGCACGTACCGGCACGCCACGGGTGTCGCCGGAGAACGCGCACGTGGAGATGTCGGCGCCGAGCGGCTTGTCCAGGAGCGGCTCCTCGGCCGGCCATCTCATCGCGACCACGAGATGGACGGCGTTCGCCGACTGCAGGAGGTTCACTCCCTGTGGCACTGCGCCGTGCCTCGCGCTGAGGTCGAGCACACACGCCCACAGGGTGGCCTCGTCGCGCGCGACCAGATCGGTGTCACCGGACTGGCGCAGCAGCCTGGGAGGGTAGTGCGCGGCGATGCGCGGACCCTTGATCACAGTGACGTGATGCGCGGTGCTCAACTCCTCGCCGATGGCGTGCAGGGTCGCCACGGAGCGTCTGACCCGGTCCAGGTGCTCCCGCGCCGCCGAGCTGATCGGTTGGTCCTGCGCGACCACACAGGACAGCCAGGTCGGCAGCAACCCGGCGCGGCGGGCCAGGTGCGCCGCCCGCCACGGGGCGTAGCCCGGTGGCACCCCGAGCAATGAATCCACGATCGTCAGGTCGACCATGCCGCTTCTTCCGGAAGCTCAGCCATGCCGCGCAGCGGCGAGTAGATCAGCCACAGCACCGCGAGCGACAGCCCGGTGCCGGCCAGCCATAGGCCGCCGCGGATGCCGAGCAGCTCGCCAAGCAGACCGCCGAGGACGCTGCCGACGGGCAGCGTGCTCCACACCACGAAGCGGTTTGTGGCGTTCATCCGCCCCAGCAGCCGATCCGGGCACAGCGCCTGCCGCAGACTGACCTGCGCGACGTTGTACAGGGTGGACCCGAGACCGACCACGAACCAGCCGGCGGCGAACAGGCCGACTCGCCAACCCGGTGCGGCCAGCGGCAGCAGCAGGCTGCATGGCTGGGTGGCCAGCAGCGCAACCCACACCACCCGCACCTGGCCGATTCGGGCGGCCACCCGATTGCTGACCAGCGCGCCGACCACACCGCCCAGCCCGAGTGCGGCCAGCACGGCGCCGATCGCACTGGCCGGCAGACCGACCACCCTGGCCAGGAACAGCACGTTGAGCGCCAGCGCGATGGACATGAACAGATTCGCCGTCGAGGTGCACAGCGCGATCGCCCGCAGGATCGGGTGCCCGAACACCAGCCGCAGTCCTTCCGCGACCTCGGCACGGAGGCTGGGCTTGGCCGCGCGCTCCGGCGGAGCCTCCGCACCATGGATGCGCCACAGCGCAAGCGCCGAGGCCAGGAAGCCCACGCCGGTGGCCAGCAACGTGTTCGCCGCTCCGATCAGGCCGGCCAGCACGCCACCGGTAGCCGGCCCGGCGACCACAGCCACCGACTGGCCGGCCTGCAACCGGGCGTTGCCCTGGAGCAGGTGCTCGCGGCCGATCAGCGACGGCAGGTATGACAGGTAGGCAACATCGAAGAACACCGACGCCACCCCGACCAGCAGCACCACGATCCCGAGCTGCCACAGGCCGAGCAGACCGAGCCACGCGGCGACCGGGATCGTCATCAACAGTGCGGCGCGGACCAGATCCATGGCGATCATGAGCGGGCGCCGTCGCATCCGGTCCACCCAGGCGCCGGCCGGTAGCCCGAACACCAACAGCCCGGCGGTCTGGGCCGCGCTGAGGAGCCCAACCTGCATCGGGCCGGCGGCCAGCACCGTGACGGCCAGCAGCGGAGTGGCGATCTGCCCCACCCGCGCGCCGAACTGGCTGACCACCGCGCCCAGCCACAACCTGCGGAAGTCGTGGTGGCGACGCAGCAGGCCCGCCGCCGTCACGACGCGGTCACCATGTGATCGGCAGCGACTCTGGCCCGCGAACGGTGAGGCCGATCTTCCACGGTACCTCGTGCGGCGGCACCGCCAGCTGCAGTCGCGGGAAGCGGCGCAGGATCGAGGCGAGCGCAATCTGCAGTTCGGCCCTGGCCAGCGCAGCGCCGAGACAATGATGGATGCCGTGTCCGAATGCCAGGTGCGGGTTGTGCGACCGGTCGAAGTCGATCATGTCTGGATCGGCGAACACATCGGGATCGTGATTGGCCGCCGGCAGCGAAGCGAACACGGCATCGCCTCTGCGGATAGTGACCCCGCCGAACTCCACGTCCTCGATGGCGATCCGTGCATGGCTGACCCCAAGCCCGCTCATGGCGTAGCGCAGCAACTCCTCCACAGCAGCCGGGATCAACCCGGGATCGGCGCGCAGCCGTTCCCACTCGGCGGGTTTGGTCAGCAGCAGGTAGGTGAAACTGGCGATCGAGTTGGTGATGTTCTCGTACCCCGCGATGAGCAGCGTGCCGCACAGGGTCACCAGCTCCTGCTCGGTCAGCCGATCCTGCGCGTCCCTGGCATGCACCAGGGCACTCAGCAGGTCCTCGGTCGGCGCCTCGCGCCGCTCGTCGATCAGGTCCATGAGGTAGTCCGACAACTCATCGACTGCCTCACGGACCTGCTCCCGGGTGTACGCCGTTGACGACAGCACCCTGCGCGCCTGGCTCTGGAACCGGTCCCGGTCGGCATAGGGCACGCCGAGCAGCTCGCAGATCACCATGGTTGGCAACGGCAGCGAGAACGACCGGACCAGGTCCGCCGGCGGCCCTTGCTCCTGCATGGACGCCAGCAGTGCGTCGGTCAGCTGCGCCAGCCGCGGCCGCAACTCCTGCACCCGGCTGGCGGTGAAGGCCAATGCCACCAGCTTGCGCAGCCGCGTGTGCTCCGGCGGATCCATGATCGCCATCGCGACGCCGCCGGCAGGCTCGACCGTCAGCCGCGGCACGTCCGGACCGGCGGCGGCCGCCCGACTGAATCGCCGGTCCACCAACAGGGACCTGTTGTCCTCGTACCGGGTCAGCAACCAGGCCTCACCGCCGAACGGCAGCCGGATCCGCGAGACCGGCTCGGTGCGCTGTAGCTGCATGAGCAGCGGGTCAATCGCCAGTGACACCGGAGCGCCAAACGGGTAGTCCCGCACCATCGGGACGACATTATGGCCGGGCCAGACGAGTGTCAACGCCACCCGCGCGGCGCCCGACAAGATCCAATTCTCCGTTCTGCACAATGAGCTCAGGCGACCGGGCTCGACACCAGCCACACTCGGAATCGGTACCCAATCGCCGGTCAACGATGCCGTCACCCGAGCCCGCACGTTGCTCCACTCCGGCAGCGAGCGGTTGGGATTGCGGCTGAAGCCGCCGGGCCCTATCACGCGGGTTCCCCAGTCACTCCTGGCATCTGGACATGACCACCGGGGACCCACCGACCACGCACGGCGGTGCCCGGCGATGGACGCATGACCCGAGGGGTGCAGCGTTGTGTGGCGTGGACTTCGGTTGCGTGTGTCGGGATGGCCTGCGACGAGGTCCAGGCCAGTTCCTTCTACTGAGTCGGTGCCGATTCCTGGCTCAGGTCACTGGGCGGGGCCGTTCTGGGAATCTTTTGGTATGCCGACAATCCCAGTTTGTCGAGACCTCGCTGGCTGGTGAATACTTGCCTCTCTTGACTGGATTCTTCAACGAGGTTGAAGGTCAGCACTTGGCGATCTATGTCATAGGCGATCAGCAACGATCCGTCGTAGAGGCCGAAGTCATCAGGAATCCTCCAGCCTGGGAAGTGCTTTCTTGAATCGGTCAGTCGAGATCCAGTATGAGTCCACGTCTCCGCCGTTCTCCCAGTAGTAGGAGAGGATTTCGGGGTCGCTCAGGTCATGCTCCATCTGACCCACGGCGGCGTCGTCAATGATGAAGATTCGCGTCTTGTAGGACATTCTGCGGTCCCGCAGGGCATTGAGGTAGGCGCTAGCGGACTCATCGCGAAACCATCGGAGGGACCTGCGCTGCACTCCTTGAAAGCCATTGCTGTGTTCTATCGCGTTACTCAAATATTCGAGATACGCCCCTTCGCCTACGTACGGAACATTTCGGAAGTTATCCTTCATGGAGGCTGCTATCAATCTGCTCAGGACGTCGTTGTGCCGTGGGCATCGAGTCAACATCGAGAGGGCCTCGTCCTGATAGCTAATCTTATTCGTGAGAGTCGAGATTTCGCGCAGCGAAGCAGTGGTTGCCACGCTCAACTCTCTGAGCAGCTCATACATCCAGCCCAGGAGTCCGCCGACGGCAACAGCGGTCAGGTGGTTTGGGATTCGTGCGACAGTGAACGCATCCTCCAGTCCCTCCGACAAGACAAGCACCACCTCGACAAGGACCGCTCCGAGAATTGCGACGCCGGCGAGTCGCCAGACCTTGATGCTCGAATCTGCCACCGTTCCTCCTGCCCGGTAACCTGGAATTTGGCCAGCCCACCGGGAGAATGGTTCGGTGGTCGAGGTCGTCCAGCAGCGCCATGGTGAGGGCGGTCGGGAGCTATGTCAACGGCAGCCTAAACGGACCAGTTGACGGCGGCTGAATCGATCCCACCCAGGTTCATGCTCTGTGTGCGGCCCTGGTCTCAGGGAAGCTGGGTCTTCGACTAGGTTGGGGTAAGCGATTCGGTAGGTGCCGCCACTGGCACCCTGGGCCTACGTCGCGCGGGTCAGGACGCCGGCGCCCAGCGTCACGGGAATGGGATCGACGATTTCGAACTCGGCGGTTGCGTGCGGCTCCAGGTTGTGGAAACCGAGGAACGCCCACCCACCGTCGCGCTGTTGCACCAGCGGTGCGGCGAACAGCGCGGGTTGCTCCTGCAACGGGCTGGCCCGGGTGATGTCCCACGGGCCGAGGACGGAATCGCTCGACACCGACCACGTGCAGTACAGCCCCGATGCGCGCCGCTGCTCGGTTTGCTCATCCGGGTGACAGGTGAATACGAGCAGCGCCTGGCCGTGCACCAACCGGACCTGCGCAACCTCGAGCTGACCGAAGCCGACCGGCTCCGACAGTGGCGGACCCAGCTCCCAGGTCCGCATGTCGGCGCTGCGGGCGTGTGCCAGCACGCCGTCATTCGGCCGGGGAGCGCCCTTGAGGCGAGCGGTGATCAGCATGTGCCAGCCGTCGCCGTCCGGGTCGCGGAATACGAACGGATCTCGCCAGGACTCGCTGGCCCGCTTGTCGTCCTCGAGCGTCTGGTACCAGCGGTCGTCGACCTCCAGCAGCGGTTGGTCGCCAACCCGTTGCCACACGTGCAGATCCTCGGACTCCACCAGGCCCAGTCGTTGATCGAAGATCCCCCGGCCGGCACTGGACAGCGCCGTGTAGTACATCCGCCAGACGCCGTCGTCGCCGCGGGCAACGGACCCGGTCCAGAGCGCCAGATCGTCCCAGCCGGCCGCACTGGGGCGAAGAGTCTCACCCAGGTACTCCCACTCGACAAGATCGGTAGATCTGGCGTGTCCGATCGTGGCGACCGTGTGGCGCCGGTCGGGGTCGACCAGGCAGCGGGGTGCCTGAAGGAAGAACAGGTGGTAGTGCTCACCGTCGTCGGCGATCCAGCTGTCCCAAATCCACTGGTCCGGCAGCCTGAGCATTCCCGTGATCCTCCGACGGCGACGAGCGGGCCGCAACACTGGAACATCAAGCCCACCACCGCCGCAACCTGACGACGCGCCGCGCACGCCGCGCTGCGACCGCTCACTCGTCTCCGGCAACGCCAACGCGATCCGGCGCACATCGTCCATCGTCCCAGGTCGCCACAGCCACCCGGACCGCGCGACCCAGCCAGAGGCCCCGAGAGGTGCACGCCCATAGCGAGTCGCGCGCGGCATATTGGCCCCCGGAGGGTGGGGAGGCGACTGGTGCCCGCAGCTGCTCGCCACAGCCGATCCCATCGCGCTGCTACGCCATTACTACGAAGCCCTCGCCACCGAAAGCGGCATGGACCCCGACGCCATCTGGGAGTGGGAATATCTCGAACGCGTCTCCACCGGCCGTTACGCACTCAGCCCCGGCGCCGACGACCTTGCCCGGCCCCTCCTCACTACCGCCGAGGCGTTCCCAGACAACGGTCCCCGTTCCGCCCTGAGCAGCGCGCGAACGCGCGCTTATGGCTGATCGCGCGGCGCGTCAGGGACGCGCGGGTCGATAGGCTTGACCGATGACCGTCGTCGACGAGATCGGCCGCAGCAGGTACGTCAGCCTCATCACCTACCGCAAGGACGGCACTGGGGTCGCCACGCCGGTCTGGCACGTGGTGAACGGCGATGAACTATTCGTCATATCCGACGCCGAGGCGTGGAAGGTCAAACGGATCCGCAACAACAGCCACGTCGTGGTCACGGTCTGCGGTATTCGCGGCAAGATCGTGCCAGGTGCTCCGAGCGCCCAGGGTACTGCCCGACTGCTCGACGAGGCGGATACGGAAACCGGACGAACGCTCCTGGCCCGCAAGTATGTCCTGTCTCGGATGGGCAACTGGTTCACCATGATCCTGCATTTGCGGCAACGCCCCGTGATCGGGATCGCCGTGACGTTCTGAGACGCCGGCGCTGCGGCCCGCCTGCTCGTGCGTACAGCGCACCAACATGCCACGACGGGCTAGCCTCGGGCGCTCTTGATCTTAAGTCGCGGCGCCGTCATCGATTGGCCACAAGACAACACTTCACGACGCGGTTTCGCGCCACACATGGTGCCACAGAAGATCACAGGTCGGTTCGACCGACGACGTCGAACGGTGCTCGGCGATCGAGTCACGCACGGCGGTGGCCGGGAATCAGCTGGTGGGCTCGCCAGCAGGTACTCCGGCGCGGGGTTGGCGACCTCGAACCGGATCATCACGACACGAACCGGACGGGCAGGGGCCAGGCAGGGGCCGGTGCCCG